>BNJU01000699.1_pt1 | contig 321372 bp, 306 predicted proteins | sample 8539281 | NCBI WGS metagenome assembly BNJU01 (sample SAMD00202456, study PRJDB9452) | human saliva metagenome | isolation source: human saliva | place: Japan
TTTAAAGGGGTAGACAAATTAGGGAGTTGACGGGTAAACGAGTGATTGGGGAATGAGTTGAAAGATTATCAGTTAATAAGTTGACAGGGGATTAGTGGAACAAGTAGACAAGTTATGGATGGACTAATGCAGCTATCAAAAGTAAATGTATGAAGAGATTAAAGATAGAAGAACAATTACTACTAGGTTCACCCTTAACAACATCCATTAAGCTAATCAATAGTCCCAAACCTTTGCTGCGAGCTTTACATACTCCACCTTTCCATCAATATAATCAGCAAAGTACTCAACTGCTGGTACACCATCTGGTAAAGCGCACGAACCACAACGCCCACAAGAAGGTGCCTTACAATGATAACGATCTTGTATAAACTCGAGACGTTCCTCTCTATCCGAATATTCTATTTGTGGTGCCATCATCTTATTTCAAATGTTTTGTTTCTAAATAAACTATTTCATAACTAGGAATACAAAGTTACCATTTTCCAGCCATAAAAACAAGCTTTTAACGTATCAAATATGCCATAATACCATCACAAAGCAATAATCATATCATCATCTAAACTATAAGATCGCACATATCCATACTTCTTTTATATCATAAAGTATGGCTCACTATAATTCAAATATCCAATAACAGAAAAGGACTACCCCAATGGGATAGTCCTTAATTATAATGTAGTTCCTCCCTTAATAGGAGCAAGAACTTACTTCAACTTTGTATAACCATACTTAGCGCAAGCACCGAGTTCCTCCTCAATACGGATGAGCTGGTTGTACTTAGCCATACGGTCTGTACGAGACATAGAACCTGTCTTAATCTGACCAGAGTTTGTTGCAACAGCGATGTCAGCGATAGTTGTATCCTCAGTCTCACCTGAACGGTGTGAAGTTACAGTTGTGTAACCATGACGATGAGCCATCTCAATAGCCTCAAGTGTCTCTGTCAATGAACCAATCTGGTTAACCTTAATGAGGATAGAGTTAGCTGCGCCCATCTTAATACCCTTCTCGAGGAACTTAACGTTAGTAACGAACAAGTCATCACCAACGAGCTGGCAACGATCACCGATAGCTGATGTTAGCTTAACCCAGTTCTCCCAGTCGTTCTCATCGAGACCATCCTCAATAGAGTCGATAGGATACTTTGTAATCAAATGCTCTAGATAAGCAATCTGCTCATCTGCGGTCAACTTCTTACCATTAGGATCCTTTGGCATACCATTCTTTAGCTGACGATAGTCATAGAACCACTTGCCACCCTCGCATACAGCGAACTCAGAAGCAGCACAGTCCATAGCAATCTTAACATCCTTACCTGGCTCGTAACCTGCATCCTTGATAGCCTGAATGATTGAATCGAGTGCATCCTCGATACCATCGAACTTAGGAGCGAAACCACCTTCATCACCTACTGCAGTAGAGAGAGACCACGCTTCTTCAACAACTTAGCAAGTGCGTGGAATACCTCAGCACCCATACGGATACCTTCTTTCTCTGTAGGAGCACCAACTGGACGAATCATGAACTCCTGGAAAGCGATAGGTGCATCAGAGTGAGCACCACCATTGATGATATTCATCATAGGTACTGGCAATACATAAGTATTAGCACCACCAATGTAACGATACAATGGGATGTTCAATGCCTTAGCAGCTGTCTGAGCGACTGCCAAAGAAACACCAAGGATAGCGTTAGCACCGAGCTTGCTCTTAGTTGGAGTACCGTCGAGTTCGAGCATCTTGTAGTCAATAGCACGCTGATTGAGTACGCAATCACCTTTCAATGCTGGAGCAATAAGGTTGTTTACGTTTTCAACAGCCTTGAGGACGCCCTTACCCAAGAAACGATTCTTATCGCCATCACGGAGTTCAAGAGCCTCGTTCTCACCAGTAGAAGCACCAGATGGAACACTTGCACGACCCATTACACCATTTTCGAGGGTTACCTCAACCTCAACTGTAGGATTGCCACGTGAATCAAGAATCTCGCGAGCATGTACTTTTTCAATCTTCATAACTTATTTTGTTTATTAAAACTGTTATATTTTATATCCTTCTCTACGGAATGCAAAGTTAATAAAAAAAGTTGGAAACGTATTGCACCAACCTTTTATATTTATGTTTTTGACATAATTAACGTTTAATCTATAATTATGACAGTAACACCTCTTGCTGCCTGAGCACCCATAACGAGTGCTTGTTCTATATCTGCTGTCTTACTCGGCCCTGATATAAAGCATCCATAACCATAGTCGGTCATGTGTATCTTCTTATAGGCTTCGTGCATATTGTTAACGATTTTATCACGATGAACAAGTATAACGAGGTTCTCGGAGATGAAGCAAACAACTCTCTCCTTCATAGTTTGAGGAACCCATACACACCCATTCTCTGCCACGGCAATATCACCTTCAATAATACCGACATCTGTTCCATTGAGATCTTGTGCCTCAGAAACTATATCGGGATTAATATCAGCCTTTACTCCATCTACATTTGATGCTAACACCTCTGCTACTGGATAAGCCTTACGGATGAGTTCGTTAATATCATCATCAGCCTTTGCCTCGATGACTTCACTCCCCACATTACGACTCATATCAATAAATTGCTGTACAACATCTTGATACTTAATTCCTTCAACAGGGGTTTCTGGCATATCAAACTGATGTATGGTATTACGACGCAGTTTGCTTAATAGTTCTTCCTTATTCATGCTTCAATTCCTTCATTGCTTGCTTAAAGATAACGTGGAAAGGCTCTTGGCAAATTGTGGCATAGTATGTCCAATGCTCCAAGGATTCAGTTTTATATCCATCAACGACTTAGGTATGTGATTGGCAACTGACGAATTACGCAATAAGGCATCATAGACATGATAATTCTCATAAACAGCCTTCATTCCCTCTGCCATCACCTTCTTTTCCTTATTCTCTGTACCATATTTCTCTAGACTCTGGCGCCAACGATAAATCTGACTACCTGGAGAAACCTTCGCCGGACACACACAATCACAACTCAAACACAATGAACATGCTGACACGTTACCGCTGTGTTTCTTTGGACTCTTCAGCATACCGAGGTTGACACCAATAGGCCCAGGAATAAAATAACTATATGAATACCCCCCCGAACGACGATAGACAGGACAGGTGTTCATACATGCACCACAACGAATACACTTCAACGTCTCCCAGTGTTCATTATTGGAAACAATGTCACTACGCCCATTATCTACCAAGATAACATGCATCTCTCCACCTGGACGAGGCTTACGAAATTGAGAAGTAAAAGCCGTAGATGGCTGACCAGTACCACTACGAGCTAATAATCGTTGAAATACTGCTAAAGCATCATAATCAGGGATGACTTTCTCAATACCCATGGCTACAATATGCAATTTAGGCACCGATGTTGACATATCAGCATTACCCTCATTGGTGCAGACAACACAATCTCCTGTTGAAGCAACACCAAAGTTACAACCTGTCAAACCTGCATCAGCATCCATAAAGTCCTCTCGGAGATCTTCACGTGCGCATCTTGTAAGATAAGCGGGATCATGGTTTCCCTTTTCATGAGATATTCCTTTTTCCTCAAACATCTCCCCCACCTCATCACGTGTCAAGTGAATTGCAGGCATAACGATGTGTGCTGGCTTTAAATGCATTAGTTGAAGAATACGCTCACCAAGGTCTGATTCAACCACATTGATACCTCTTTTCTATGAGATAAGGGATTCATCTCACATTCCTCGGTAAGCATTGATTTTCGATTTAACGAGCTTCTTAACTTTATGAGACTTAAGTATCTCATAAACCATCTCATTAAACTCTTGTGCATCTTTTGCAAAGTGAACGATAACGCCATTACGCTCTAAACTATTAGAGAATTGCTCTAGGTAGTCAGCTAAATGGCTTGCTGTGTGTTCTTTAATACGACTAGCATGTTCGCGTAAGTCCTCCCATTCGGGTAATGCAGCTGCTGCGGCATCTCGCTTCTGGCGCACCGACCAAAACGTACGATCGTGTTGCTCAACCTTCTTAGGGTCTTTCAGAAACTCTTTAGCTCTCTTTGAATGGTATGTTGTCATAACTTAGTTACCCTTATATAACCTTTTTATATATATCAAAAACCAGCAGCTAAAATCTCAGCTACGTGCATAAACTTAATAGGATAATGATTCTTTGCAGCCACCCCTTGCATGTGCATCAAACAGGAACTATCAGAACCTGTGATAAATTCAGCCCCTGTTTCCATGTGACGTTTCACCTTGTCATTACCCATAGCAGCACTGACACGTGGCTCTTCTATTGCAAACATACCACCAAAGCCACAACATTCATCTTTGCGATCAGGCTCTTTTATGGTGATACCTTCCTTGAGTCTCAATAAATCAATTATCTTATTAAAAGGCTTCTCTTGCATTTCTGAAGGTGCACTCAATCCTAACTCCCGCACACCATGACAGGAGTTATGTACTGAAACAACATGAGGAAAAACTCCCCGGGAGTTCCTTCACCTTCAAAACATCATGCAGGAACTCTACAAGTTCCATTGTCTTTTTAGGGGTCTGACACTCATGGTCAAGTATTTGTGGGTAATTTACACGCACGAAAGCAGCACAAGACACGCTCGGCGTTACCACATAATCAAAGTCTTTAAACCTATCCTCAAACCGCTCAGCAAGGTGACCTGACATACGCTGAAAGCCACCATTTGCCATAGGTTGCCCACAACAAGTCTGCCGTTCGGGATAGACTACATCTAAGTGAAGCTTTCGCAAAAGCTTATAAGTTGCTACGCCAACATGTGGATAGAGTGCATCGACGTAACATGGAATAAAGAGTCCAACTCTCATAAATTTATCTTCTCTTGTTCGTTTCTATGCTACAAATTTAGATAAAAATAACTTAGATAGGAAAAGAAAAAAACGCAAAAAAACATAGCTAAAGATACTTGTTTAATTCTCCTGTAGAATATTTTTCATAACTTTGCAGGGGTGAAAGAGAGGTTTAAGAAGCGTAGAGTAAAAAAGAATACATGAAAGTTTGCATAGCAGAGAAACCTAGTGTTGCAAAAGATATTGCCCGTATCCTTGGCGCAAATAGTGCGCACACAGGATATATGGAGGGGAATGGATATCAGGTAACATGGACTTTTGGCCACCTTTGTGAGCTAAAAGAACCGCGCGATTATACCCTCAACTGGAAACACTGGAGTCTTGGTTCATTACCAATGATACCTTCTCGCTTTGGCATCAAACTAATAGAAGACGAAGGTATCAAACGTCAATTCGACATCATCAAGAAACTATTTCAAGCTGCAGACGAGATTATTAATTGTGGTGATGCTGGTCAGGAAGGTGAATTGATACAGCGTTGGGTCATGCAGAAGGCTGGTGCAAAATGCCCTGTTAGACGTCTTTGGATATCGTCCATGACCGATGAAGCTATCCGAGAAGGCTTTGCTAATCTAAGAGATGAGGCTCAATACAAGCCACTCTACCTTGCTGGACTTTCAAGAGCGATTGGTGATTGGCTTTTGGGAATGAATGCTACACGCCTTTATACACTCAAGTATGGCAGGAATTCATACGGAAAAGGACAAATACTATCTATTGGAAGAGTGCAAACTCCTACCCTTGCACTCATCGTGAAACGCCAGGAAGAGATCGACAACTTCAGGCCTGAGCCTTATTGGGTACTCGCAACCATCTATCGAGACACACAATTTACGGCTACAAAGGGGAAGTTTACATCTAAGGAAGAGGGCGAAAAGGCTTTCTCAACCATTGAAGGAAAACCTTTTACTATCACCAATGTCACTAAAAAGAAGGGTACAGAACAACCCAAACAACTCTATGATCTCACGTCATTGCAGGTGGATTGTAATCGAAAATATGGTTATTCGGCTGAAATGACGCTGAACACAATCCAGAGTTTATATGAAAGAAAGCTCACGACTTATCCTCGCGTTGATACCCAATATCTATCGGATGACATCTATCCAAAGTGCCCGCAAACCATGAACGGGCTTTTCCAAACAACGTTTGCAGGCAAGCGACCTTATGCCGAGTTGGTTAAGACATTAGGAGGGAAACCACTTCCGAAGTCGAAACGTGTGTTTGATTCTTCAAAGGTAACTGATCACCACGCCATCATCCCAACAGGTATTCCTCCACAGGGACTGACAGATGTTGAACGAAATGTGTATGATCTCATTGCGAGAAGATTCATCGCAGCCTTCTATCCTGATTGTAAATTTGCTACGACAACGGTGTTGGGTGAAGTGGATAAGATTGAATTTAAGGTTTCAGGAAAGGAGATTCTAGATAAAGGATGGCGTGTAGTGATGGAAGTATCCAACCCGCAGTTCACTCTCAAAGGAGGAGAAACAGAACAGCAAGAGGCACTGGGCAAGGATAATCAAGAGGCTAGCTCTTATCTTCCAACATTTGTTAAAGGGGAATCAGGCACACACACACCGACCCTTACAGAGAAACAAACAACACCACCAAAGCACTACACAGAAGCATCATTATTGCGTGCCATGGAAACAGCTGGTAAGTTAGTTGAGGATGAAACATTGCGTGCTGCCATGAAAGAAAATGGTATAGGGCGACCTTCTTCACGTGCAGGAATCATAGAGACACTATTTCGAAGACATTATATTCAGCGTAAACGCAAGAACATTGAGGCTACTCAAACGGGGATTGCACTCATCAACACAATTCATGAAAAGCTCCTGACATCAGCTGAATTGACAGGTATTTGGGAGAAAAAGTTGCGTGATATTGAGGCTAAGAAGTATGATGCTGCACAGTTTATCAACGAATTAAAGGAGCAAATCAACAACATTGTTAATGATGTCTTAGCCGATAACTCTAACCGAAAGATTGGAGTGATAGAACCGCCCCAAACCCCTCCAAGAAAAGGAGATGCAACTTGACGCAGTATAAGAGGTGCTTTCTTTCATGCAAAGAAGGCACCTTTTCAACTTGAAAAGAGCATGTTTTCAGGTTGAAAAAGGCATCTTTTGTTTTAGTGTTTATAGCAAAGAGTAATTTAGAGAGCCATCTCCCATAGAATTATACACGTATACACTTCTCTTGCCATTATCAAAGATTGCCTATCATCTATAGCTATCTATGAACTCTCACATTTATCTTAATCAGGACAGAAAAGGTGAGAAACAAAAGGACTTCCCCAAGGAATAAAAGCGAGAAAGATATTTAGACTATCATTCCTGCCGCCTATTTACACTTTACAAGACACAAGAAATCAACATATTAAGGCAAATGTTAAAAGAGACAGCAGCGCAAATTAAAACTAAGTTCATGTATTCGTGATTGATTTTTATGCCCCAATACACACCTAAAACAGCTAGAAGTTAATACTACCTACACGAAACTCATCTTCAAACAGAGCATTTTAATATATTTTCAAACCATCTTTTACTGATACTTAATATATAATTACTACCTTTGCACAGATTATTTCGAAATAAACATTTTCTGCCCTTCTCCAATGCTGATAAGTGGCAGATTGTAAATACTAATCGCACAAATGAAACAATTCAGACTGGTGGACAACATCGTTGGATGGGTGGCTTTCTTAGTTGCCGCATTCGTCTATTGCTCCACAATTGAGCCGACAGCCAGCTTTTGGGACTGTCCGGAATTCATTACAACAGGCTATAAGTTAGAGATTGGTCACCCTCCTGGGGCACCATTCTTCATGCTTACTGCTAATTTATTCTCACACTTTGCGAGTGATCCAACACAAGTTGCAAAGATGGTCAACACGATGAGTGCATTGTTGTCGGCTACTTGTATCATGTTCTTGTTTTGGACTATTACCCATCTCTCACGCCGTCTTATCGTTCGTGATGGCGATGCTCCGTCACTTGCAAAGACTATTGCTATCGAGGGTGCAGGCCTTGTTGGTGCACTGATCTATACTTTCAGTGACACATTCTGGTTCTCTGCTGTCGAGAGCGAGGTGTATGCTTACTCATCAGCCTTTACTGCTGTTGCGTTCTGGTTGATACTTAAGTGGGAAGATGTTGCAGACAAACCACATTCCGACAGATGGTTGGTATTGATCTTCTATATGACTGGTCTTTCAATCGGTGTACACCTGTTGAGCCTCCTCTGTATCCCTGCCATCGTTCTGATTTACTATTATAAAAAGGTGCCAGATGCTAATCTTAAGGGTTCGTTATTCGCTCTGCTCATCTCGGTAATATTAGTTGCTGCCGTCCTCTATGGCGTTGTTCCTGGTATTATCACCGTAGGTGGATGGTTCGAAATTGTTCTTTACTAACACCCTAGGCATGCCTTTCAACACGGGTACCATTATATATATAGTACTGCTTGTATCCGCCTTTGCATGGGGCATCTATGAAACTTATCAAGATAAGAGTCAAGCTCGTCAGAACATAGCATTCCTATTGGCTTTCGCCTTAATTGGTATTCCTTTCTATGGTTATGGTTGGAGTGCTTTCATCATTGGTATTATAGTTTTAGCTGTTGTTTACTTCCTTTTGCGTTGGCGTCGACCCGTTAATAAGGATGGTAAGAGACAATCAGTAATGTTGGTGACTGCCCGTCTAAAGAACACAGCCTTACTATGTATGCTGATGTTGATAATCGGTTATTCATCTTATGCTGTAATAGTTATTCGCTCTACAGCTAACCCTCCAATGGATCAGAACTCACCAGAGGATATTTTCACACTGGGTAGTTATCTGAGTCGTAATCAGTATGGTGATTATCCCCTACTCTACGGTCAGGCTTATACGAGTCAACCGGCAGTGGCAGAGGATGGTATGCACTATAAATTTAAGGAGGGAGCACCTATCTATGAGCGTAAAGAGAAGGCTTCTAAGAATGAGAAGGACTCTTACTTCCTCGTTAGAAATAAGGCTACACAGGTGTTCCAACAGAACATGTTCTTCCCACGTATGTATGACGATGGTCATGCTGCACAATATGAACAATGGATGGGAGGCGTTACGGGGCATACTGTTGACGGTGTGAAGATGCCTACACAATGGGAGAATCTAAGGTTCTTCTTCTCTTATCAATGTAACTTCATGTACTGGCGTTACTTCATGTGGAACTTTGCTGGACGTCAAAACGACCTACAAGGCAATGGTGAACCAGAGCATGGTAACTGGATAACAGGTATATCTTTCATTGATAATGCACTCTATGGAGACCAGAGTAAATTGCCAGATGAGCTGAAAGCAAACAAAGGTCACAACGTATTCTATTGTCTTCCATTATTGCTCGGACTACTTGGGTTGTTCTGGCAAGCATGGCGTGGTAAGCGTGGAATACAGCAGTTCTGGGTGGTATTCTTCCTGTTCTTTATGACAGGTTTGGCTATTGTCATCTATTTGAATCAGACTCCTAGCCAGCCACGTGAACGTGATTATGCTTATGCGGGATCCTTCTATGCTTACGCAATATGGTGTGGTTTAGGTGTTTTGGCACTCTATGATTGGGCAAGAAAACTGAAGATTGCACCAGTGCTATCGGCATCTGTGATTTCACTCGTTTGTTTGCTCGTGCCAATTCAGATGGCATCACAGACCTGGGATGACCATGATCGTTCTGGTCGTTATACATGTCGTGACTTCGGACAGAACTATTTGATGTCACTTCAAGATAAGGGAGCTCCTATCATCTTCACTAATGGTGACAATGATACCTTCCCACTTTGGTACAATCAAGAGGTTGAAGGTGTAAGGACAGACACACGTGTTTGTAACCTTTCTTACCTACAAACTGACTGGTATATAGACCAGATGCGTCGCCCTGCTTACAACTCTCCGAGTGTACCAATATCATGGCCACGACTTGATTATGTGAGCGGTACGAATGAGATTATACCTATTCAACCAGAGTACAAACAGCAGGTTTTGGACTTCTATAAGCAGAATCCCGCTGCAGCAAAGGCTCAGTTTGGCGAGGAACCATTCGAGTTAAAGAATATATTGAAGTACTGGGTACGTTCTAAGAACGCTGAGACTCACCTCATTCCAACCGATACCATCTACATGACTATCGATAAGGAAGCTGTGAAACGAAGTGGTATGATGCGTCCAGGTGACTCTATTCCTGATCGTATGGTCATCTCTTTAGCAGGTAAGCAGGCATTATATAAGAATGATTTGATGATGCTTGAGATGATTGCTAATTGTAATTGGACTCGCCCACTCTATGTAGCTGTTACCGTAGGAAGTGAGAACTTCATGAATCTTGGTAATAACTTCATTCAAGAGGGATTAGTAAATCGCATCACACCATTCAATACGACACAAGGTGGAAACAATCCATTGGGAATCAATCTACGTAATTTCGACACAGAAAAGACCTATAATGTCGTGATGAATCGATTCAAGTGGGGAGGTCTCAATAAGCCTGGTCTCTACATTGACGAGACTGTTGCACGAATGTGTTATACGCATCGTCGTGAGATGGCAGACCTTGCGCTCCACCTTATTGCTAAGGGTGAGAAGGCGAAAGCACTGAAGGTTCTACAGAAGGCAGAGAAAGAGATACCTTATTATAATGTACCAATAAGTTACATGAGTGGCTCTGGTGATATGGCAGAAGCTTATACATTGTTGGGACAGAAGGCAAAGGCTCGTCAGTTATATGACGCTCTTTGGAAGATTTCAATGCAGTATGCTAATTACTACATGTCGCTTCCTTCACGTTACTTTGATATGTCGCAAAGTTCATGCAAGATGCACTTCCAAATTATGATGAACCTTGTTAATGCTAATGATCATACTGACAGAGCATGGGCTAACAAGCATGCTCAACAGTTGAACGGGCTGATGAACAGATTTGCAAGTCTAGGAGGTACATGGCAACAGGGTGAATAATCCAACTTTAAAGAAACTATTTCTTGATAAAGATGGAATAAATAAAACTGGAGCGTGGTCTACCTTATGTGGATGACCACACTCCAGTTTCTTCTTATATCATACTTCATCACTTCTTAAAATCAGCTATAAGTAACAATGTTAATAGAACAACCAGCACGATGGCTACGCCTCTTTTATCCGCACGCATTATGGCGCATGGATAAGAATGACCATTCTGTATACCTTACCTTTGATGATGGTCCCATCCCAGAAGCCACTCCTTTCATCCTTGATGTGTTGGATGAATTCGGTGCGAAGGCTATGTTTTTTATGGTGGCAGATAATGTAAGGAAACATCCAGACCTATATAAAGAGGTGATAAGAAGGGGGCATAAAGTGGGAAATCACACCTATCATCACCTCGGATCATTTAGACATTGGACGTTAACTTACGCTGTTGATGTCACAAAAGCTGATAACTTGCTTAATACTCCCTACTTCCGTCCACCTCACGGATGGCTTCGACACACTGTTTACTGGTGGGTGAAACAGAATTACAGGGTTGTAATGTGGGATCTTGTTACACGTGATTACTCTAAGTTATTGACTGCAAAAGATGTGGTGGAAAACGTAAAACGATATGCAAGAAACGGTTCTATCATCACCTTTCACGACTCTTTAAAGAGTATAGACAAGCTCCGTACTGCACTTCCAGAGTCACTTCAATGGCTCAAAGAACAGGGATATGAGTTTAAGACATTCCCTGATAATCCCGAAGAAACAAGATGATTAGTATCAACGCAACATGGGTAAAGGAAGAAGCAAAGCATCTTGGATTCTTCACTTGTGGGGTTGCAAAGGCAGAACCAGTTGATGAAGAGGTTGCAAAAGGGTATCGGAAATGGCTGGAGAATGGTGAAGAAGCAACCATGGCATATATGTCGAATTATTTAGAGAAGCGTCTCGATCCTCGCAAACTGGTTCCAGGTGTGCGAAGTATAGTATCTCTTGCCCTCAATTATGCCCCTTCTCAACACCTACCTAAAGGTGAATATCAGTTTGCAGCATACGCTCTTGGAAAGGATTATCACGACTTGATGAAGAAAAAGATGCGGGAGTTGACTAATAAGATAAGGGAATCAGAACCTTATCTTAATGCTTCTCAAGAAAACAAGGAAGGGCAAGAGGAGGAATTAGAAATACGTTGTTTCTGTGATACAGCACCTGTTCTTGAACGTTATTGGGCACAGAAAGCAGGCTTAGGATGGGTTGGGCGGAATCATCAACTTATCATTCCTCATGCTGGTTCGATGTTCTTTCTCGGGGAGATATTTCTTCCTTTCGACGTTGATAAATATGACGAACCTATGGAGAGTAGGTGCGGTAACTGCCATAGATGTATAGATGCTTGCCCTACGAAAGCCATCATTCCGAATGAAGACTTTCATGCAAATAGATGCTTATCGTACCAACTGATTGAGAATAGAGGGGATTTGTCAGAGGATGCAAAGGCAGCTATGGGCGACACAATCTATGGTTGCGACAGATGTCAAACAGCCTGTCCTTGGAATCGTTTTGCCATTCCTAACACCGAACCAAGCCTACAACCGAAGGCCGAACTACTCTCAATGAGTAGGGAAGCATGGCACAATCTTTCTATTGAAGATTATCGACGATTATTTAAAGGGTCAGCTGTTAAGCGTGTAAAGTTCGAAGGTTTAAAACGAAATATAGCTGCAACACAGCATAAAGAGAACGAGTAACATTTGTTACCAAGGCTTTCTATGGCATTGTAATTGCTTATTAGAAGATAGTAAACAGTTATAAACAATTTAATTATAAAGACATGGCAAAACTAGAGAAAGGTACTATCTTTTCAACAAACAAGGTAATTGATTACGCTGATGGTGGTGTAATTAGCAAGGAATTAGTACATAGCAACGCAGGAAGTGTGACACTCTTCAGCTTCGATGCAGGTCAGGGTTTATCAGAACACTCCGCACCTTTTGATGCACTCATACAGGTGATTGAAGGTAAGATGGAGCTAACAGTCGAAGGAACAAAGCACGTTATTAGTGCAGGTGAAAGCTTCATCATCCCTAGCAATGCCCATCATTCAGTAAATGCAGCAGAGCGTTTCAAGATGATTATTACAATGATTAGAGGTTAAGCTGAGTCTTTACTAGATAATAAGTAAACCCCGCTTGAACGATATAGAGGATGTGTCATACATCCTCTTTTTGCATAGTAATTTAAGACGAAACAAAGATTTCCATTAGGATTATTTGGCAGTTCTAAAGGAAAGCCTTACCTTTGCCGCCGTGAAAGAATTAGCAATGACATATCAAGTGAATGAAGTACTGCAAAAGAATTATCCGATTCTTTGCATCTTTTTGCACTTTATCTTTGGTCAATCCAAATAATTTGCTAACACACACACACACTATGCGCACCTAGCGTACAATAACACATTTTTTTCTTCTCGCATACGCGCGCGCGAAGCGTGTCGTAACCCCTGTAAACAAAGGACTTCTAGGAGTTTCCTTTGTTCGCTTTTTTATGCCCTTTTGTGAACTCGATTTTAAGCAAAATAAGAACGAAATAACAGCTATTTTAATCAAGAAAGTTATGAGAAAAGAACAAACTAAGAGGGATTATTCTGCACCAGAGTGTATGATAATTCAGGTAAAGCGAAACCACTAATTTGATGGACACGTCCTTTCCGACTAGCCCAGCATAAGAAGGCTCATCAGGCTGCTGGTCCATCAGTTCCTGCCAAAAGGCAAGTCAATGGAATGATGAAGACTTAGAAGATGAAAATACATCTTCATGGGAAGACTAACAGAGAGTTATTAACAAAGAGAACAAAGTAACAATGAAGCAAACAATGAAACAACATTCATTCACATCACAACTAAAGTCCTTGGCTGTTGTATTCGGCATAGCCTTGGCTTTCGCATCCTGCGCTAACGAGGATGTAGCACAGAACCCGACAATCCCAAATGATGATAACGACAAGAACCTCACTACTTTCGTAGCTGGTGACGAGACAAAGACCCGTACCTCACTGAATTATAACAGTAGCGACTTTTATTGGGAGGCAGGTGACTATATCTACGTAAAGGATGATGATAACGTATTGCGGAAGAGTAGTAATGCCCCAACCAGTAAGGTAGCTTCTTTTAAGTATAAAGTACCGGGCAAGTTTACTGCAAGTACGAGCTATAAAGGTTTATTACTTTGGGCAAGAACAGTAACGCTACCGATAAAACAAAGTGACAATCTCTACTGCTCAAAGCCAGACAGCTCCAGACAATACCGAGCACTTTCGGACAGTCAGGCGATTACGGTACTGCATACCGCTACAAAGGTGATCAGGTAAAGCAAATCAGTTTGAAATTTCGAGTTAGAGCATCATCCCAGCTTACCTTGTCTTCCAGCCTTACACAAGTAACACTGTCTCCATGACTGCTACTTAACAGAGGTGGAGGTAACTCTGATAATGATATTGCGGAGACCTATACAGTCAACACAAGCACGGATAATCTAGACGCTCTACAGTTCAGCATGGCAAGCAAAGATCGTCTTGACCACAAAACGGCAGTAGTACTAATCCAAACGGCTTTCCACTGACCAACAGTTCAGCCAGCGTAACCACTAAACGGTGCTTACATGGTAATCAAGCCAGGCACTCATACCTTAAGAGTGCGTTACTGGGTAAAAGACGTAGCAACCAACGTAGAGGGTACTATCACGAAGACTCTTCCTGCTACTGCTTATGCTTCTAACACTTACTACGACATGACAGCGAACCTTAACGTACGTGATTACGACGGAACAAAGTATTATATGTGGGATGCCCAGCAAAATTATTGGGCAGGTCACGAATGGACAAAGCGCTCAGGCAAATACAGGTCAGCCAACACTAAACGGTAGCCAGTTCATCAAATTACGCTCAGAGTAACACTGATTTACGTTACTATAACGAGGGCGGTGGTTCAGGTCGCTTCGATGCTACTCAGAGTTGCGCTACTCTCCCCAACGCTAACGAGCTGTCTTGGTACTGCATGTACGGCGATCCTCGTTGGGACGCAGACGAGTTATGGACTACTATGGGTCATCTATATAAAGGTGGCATGTGGTTTAAGAAGAAGTCCGTACTACTGGCAGAGGGTAATTACAATACCGAGAAATCAGCCGACGGTACAACTGACTTACGTACAACATGGAAGGATTACAACAACAACAACAGTAGTATCAACAACTCAGGTACTCCTTCTGCAGCCGATGCAAACAAATATTTCTATCTGCCCGGCTTGGGTGGATACGACTTTGGTCAGCTGAGCGGCATTGGCTACGGCGGCGGCTATTGGTCGTCAAGTGCTACCCGTCGACAGCCACCGCGCGTACTAGCCTGTACTTCGATCAGTGGTACCGTCATCGTGGGACAGCTGCAACCGCTGCAGCGGGTTCAGGGGTAGAGCGCACTCGAGTAGTCCGTGCGATTGCCCCTTTACAGGTGTCGCCCTCTAAAAGGTAAAAATTAATGCGAAAAAATATGACAAAAAGGGGTAAAATAACCCCTTTATAAGTGGCTGATAATCAAGGCTTTATAAACAGGGTACCAAAGTATGATACTTAGGGGGTCTAAGTATGATACTCAGGTACCCTAAGTATGATACTTAGGTACCCTCAGTCCCATACCGAGGGTGGCTCGAATAAGAAAATAATTTACATATTGTATTTCACTAACTTTAAAACATTGAGATTATGGCATTTTTTAAGAAAGTAAAAAAGAAGCTAACAGGGCTATGGTATCCGGAAGCGATAACCGTTGGAAAATCCGTAACAACTGACCAAGTGGCTGACCGATTGGCATTGATTTCAACGGTGAGTCGTGGTGACACGTATGCTGTGCTGAAGGATTTAGGCGAAGTGATGGCATCCTTTATGGCTGAAGGTCGCACGGTGAAACTGGAAGGGCGTGGGTACGTTTTACTACACCATCAACGCCGATAAGGGCATCGCGAAGCCTGAAGAGGTGACGGCAAAGCAGATTAAGAACGTCCGTGTCCGCTTCATTCCTGAAACATCGCGCACACAAAGCAATAAAGTTGCCACTCGTTCGCTAGTGTCTGATTCTATCTACTGGGAAGAGTGGAAAGAAGATAAGGAAAAAGAAAAAGGAGGAGAAAGGAAAAGACGGAAAAGGAGAATGAGAATGGAGGACCGCAGGTAGGGTAATGCCTCCCCAAGCCCCTCCGCAGGAGAGGATGTGCCTACAGGAGTTAGTTAGGGAGGGAGACTTAATAAAATGAGAGGGTGTGCCAAAAGTATTTGCTTTTTGGCACACTCAACTTATTTTATAATTGCTTGGTAATCTTTATCGAAAGGGCGAGGATGACGACCAATGAGGACTGTATTAAGCAGACAATTAGCCACTAACTCCTCATCCGTTAGGTCTACTTTCGGCTCCTTCTTCACTTCCTTGCCTAATAACACATCCCATGGACTATTGAAATCATGGTCGTCAGCACCAAAGAACATCTCATTTGTGTCGGGATCCTCCATCAGTTGATATCGGATCTGCTTCTTTGATAACACTGGATTAATGCTCAATAACAAGTCATAAGCATTACGGAACTCATTCCGCAAATGACGACCTTTAGGAAACATAAGACCTATCTGTGGATAAATCTCATCAAACTCGTAGGCTTGAAACAACTCTTTAAGTTTCATAATATATTGTTGTTTAATTATCAGAACAAATCTTTTATTCATCAGAAGATTACTCTTACTAATCAAGAGAATAAGAGATTATGTCTGCAAAGGTACATTATTTTTTTGATACGCTTGCATGTTAGAACATTAATTCGTATATTTGCAGCATATCACTAACCCAGAGTTCGTCTAGAAAAACACGGGCTCTATTAAAGCTATTGATACACATGAGAAGAGATCAAGAAATTTTCGACCTTATTGAAATGGAGCATAAGCGACAGCTAAAAGGCATGGAGCTGATTGCATCTGAGAATTTTGTTAGCGATGAAGTAATGCAAGCTATGGGTTCTTACCTCACTAACAAGTATGCAGAGGGTTATCCCGGCAAACGCTATTATGGTGGTTGTCAAGTGGTTGACCAGGTTGAAACACTTGCTATTGAGCGTGTTAAACAACTCTTCGGAGCAGAGTATGCCAATGTTCAGCCACACTCTGGCGCACAAGCAAACCAAGCTGTTTTGCTCGCAGTACTAAAACCTGGTGACACATTTATGGGTCTTGACCTTGACCAAGGAGGGCATCTCTCTCATGGAAGTGAGGTGAATACATCTGGAATCCTTTATCACCACGTTGGTTACACACTGAATCGTGAGACGGGAAGAGTCGATTATGATGAGATGGAAAGGCTCGCTCTTGAACATAAAGCCAAAGCTAATTATTGGTGGAGGATCTGCTTATAGCCGTGAATGGGACTATAAGCGTATGCGCGAAATAGCTGACAAAGTAGGTGCATTATTGATGATTGACATGGCACATCCTGCTGGTCTCATTGCTGCAGGATTGTTGGATAACCCAGTAAAGTATGCCCATATCGTTACAACAACAACCCATAAGACACTTCGTGGACCACGTGGTGGTGTCATTCTAATGGGTAAAGACTTTGAGAATCCATGGGGACTTACCACAAAGAAAGGCGTTGTAAAACCAATGTCAATGCTCTTCAACTCTGCAGTATTCCCTGGTAACCAGGGCGGACCATTAGAGCATGTCATTGCAGCAAAGGCTGTTGGCTTCGGTGAGAACCTTCTTCCAAGTTGGAAGGAATATGCAATGCAGGTAAAGAAAAACGCTTCTGTTCTTGCACAAGCACTCGTTGATAAGGGCTTCAGCATTGTTAGTGGTGGTACGGATAACCACTCTATGTTGCTCGATCTACGTCAGAAATATCCAGACCTTACAGGAAAGGTGGCAGAGACGGCACTTGTTGCTGCTGATATCACAGCCAATAAGAATAAAGTTCCATACGATGAGCGTTCAGCGTTCCAGACCAGCGGTCTGCGTCTCGGAACAGCAGCTATGACAACTCGTGGATGTAAGGAAGACATGATGTTGCTCACTGCTGAACTCATTGATGAGGTTCTTGCTGATCCAGAGAACGACCAAGTAATCAAGAGAGTACGTGAGAAAGTAAACGAGACGATGGCTACTTATCCTCTCTTCGCTTACTAATAGTAAGGCTTACTAGCATTTAAAAAGATTACAAGAAGGGAGCTATTAAAAAGTAAGGATATAATAATCTATGTCCAACGGATAGCAATCCATCAGTACTAGCAAGGCTAGATAACTAAAGAAGATTGAATAATCCATACTTTTAATATCGCCCCCTTTTTGTATATAATAATCTTATTACGTTCTTTAAAGTTACACACTAAAAGAAGATAATCACCTTAATTGATACCTTATATACTTCGCCCTTTGAATCTCATCACCACCGAGTATATTATATCTGTCAGGGATATACAATGCACCATCAAGTATGATGTATGGCTCAGGAGCATCCCTCTCTATCCTATAGACCAATCCCTTTTTATTATCCGTCAACTTTATAAAGGCTATCCAAGGTCCCGTTATTGTAGCTACATCTTCTAACGAATACCTCAAAACTATCTATAGAATCAACTACAAGGAGCGCTCCCGTTGAAGGGTCGCAAGGCTTAATTGATGACAAGCGAAGCCTTACTTCCTTTGGTAATTCTTGATAGGAAAGTTCTATACTTGGTAGCGATGAAACTTTATAGTCATAAGAGTTACAACTATAAAAAACTAACAAAAGACTAAAAAGAAAATATCTCATTGCTATGAACTTATCTTTACCTAATCATTATACAAGCATACATCATTATAGAATATATGTTTAATAAGAACGTACAAACTTACTTAAAATAATTGAGTGCAGTATAAATTACTAAAGAAAAATACACCCTATCTGACCCACAAAAAACTTAATTTAGCTTTAATCATCATTGCTTTCACTTTTAACATTTAGCATAATAAGCTGTGAAACAACACTTTGAAGTATCTGATAGGGGTGACAGGAATGACTGTAAAAAAATGATTTGCTTTTTTTATAAACGAAATCCTTCATCTATCCTTTTTTCATCACCATTAATATTGTGTGATAGCCCAGCCACCTCATGAGTCAACTATCAACACTTATCTAGAAGATGCCTAAAAGCATTAAAGGATATCTATGAATTAGTCCTAAAGAAATAAATATCTCAAAATATTTGGTATAGTCAAAAAAACTTAGTACCTTTGCAACCGCAATTAACAAAAGCATAGGGAGATCCGCTAGCTCAGCTGGTAGAGCACAACACTTTTAATGTTGGGGTCATGGGTTCGAGCCCCATGCGGATCACAAGAAGGTATGTCATTAGACATACCTTTTTTGTTTATAGATACGAAAGAGGCGAAAACAAGATTGTTTTAAAGTAAGAGAAACAATTCTCCAAGCACACCTTAAAGGGCAAAATAAGCAAGAACTAGTGTGCAAACTTATGTATAAAGAGAAATAAGAAGCCCCTATGTCATGACGACATAGGGGCTATCATTTAGACAATTAAGCGGAAAGAGGGATTCGAACCCCCGATACCCTTTAGAGGTATACACGCTTTCCAGGCGTGCCTCTTCAACCACTCGAGCATCTTTCCTAGTCTCTTCACATATAGAAAAGCATCCACTTGTAAAATATATGTGTACAAAATTACTCCTTTCGTTTGATAAATTCACATAAAGGAGTTACTATTTAATATTCTTTAAGACGATAATATCCATTATATTTGAACCTTATCATCCTCTACAAAAACAGATTCCTGAGTTTCAAGTATTATGTTCGATAACAGAATCTCACACCTTAATGCCAAAGATACGCTCTACATTGGCATTCGTCTGACGTGCTATTTCTTCTTCATCAACGCCATAACTCATTGCTAATGTATGCATTACCTCTATAATAAATGAACTTTCGTTCCGTTTACCACGATATGGTACTGGTGCCATGTAAGGGCTATCGGTCTCTAAAACAATACGATCCAAAGGAACAGCAGCAGGCAAATCTTCCCTCAAATGACTACTCTTAAAGGTTGAAACGCCCCCTATACCCAATGCAAAATGCTCAAGACGAAGGAAGGCTTCAGCCTCTTTTTGATTACCAGTAAAGCAATGAAAGACACCACCTGCTAATTCTTTTTCATACAATCGCATGATATGCAACATCTCATTCTGTGCCTTCCTACAATGTATCATCAAGGGTAGTTGCGTCTCAACACTCCATTTGACAGCTTCCTCAAAAGCTGCAAGTTGCTCTTGTTCATACTCACGTGACCAATAGAAATCAAGCCCAACTTCCCCTATGGCAATGAATGTCTCGCCAGGTAAAGCTGTACCATCAGCCTGCTTCTTAATAGATTCTTTCAATCGAGCATACATCTTTTCAAGTACTATCTGCCAATCTTGACGTACCTCTTCTGGCTGTAATCCAATCATTGGATAGCACACATCAGGATATTGTCGACATACAGCTAAAGTCGTATCTACTGACTTTAAGTCTATTGCTGGTAGGAATATCTTCCCCACTCCAGCCTGCCGTGCTCGCAAAATAACCTCTGGTAAATCCTCAGAGAAATCTTCAACATCTAAATGAGCATGTGTATCTATTATCATTATAATCAACTAGTTATCGTTTACGGTGCAACATTCTTTGTGCATAAGAGACTAATTCTTGCTTACGATTATCACTCACCTTCACAGCAGCAAGATACTTATTTGCTTCTTCAAAATAGTAATTAATGCGATCAATAGCCATCTTGTCAACACCTATCTTATTATAGAGTTTGGTCACAGCTTCAACCTTTTCATCCCTCACGAAATGCTCACATGTAATCCATTTCTCCAATTCTTTACGTTGGCGAACATTAGCTTTGTTGAAGGCATTAATTAGCATGTATGTCTTCTTGTTAGACGTTATATCCCCCCCAATCTTCTTACCGAATACCTTTGGATCACCATACACATCAAGGTAATCATCTTGTAATTGAAAAGCCAAACCAACCTGTTCTCCAAACTTATAAAGGTTCTCTGCATCCTCTTGTGGGGCGTCTGCTAAGATAGCACCAATCTTCATTGCACATGCTAGAAGAACACTTGTCTTCAGGCGAATCATCTCTATATACTCCTCTTCCTTGACGTCATTTCGTGTCTCAAACTCCATATCATACTGCTGACCTTCGCCTATTTCCAAAGCAGTAGTAGTAAATAGTTTCAACACTTCACGCAGGTGTTTATCATTACACTTAGCCATCCGCTCAAAGGCAAGAACAAGCATGGAATCACCCGAAAGAACGGCAGTATTCGCATCCCAACGCACATGTACAGTTTGCTGTCCACGCCTAAGTGGAGCATCATCCATCAAATCATCATGTAATAAAGTATAATTGTGATACGTTTCAAGGGCGCATGCTGGTGAGAGAATCGACTCTGGATCATCCTTAAAGAGATTGTAAGAAAGAAGCATTAATATCGGTCGGATTCGTTTCCCACCCAGTGATAATACATATTTAATAGGCTCATATAAGCTCCAAGGTTTACGATTATATGAGATGTTATTTATATAATCATTTACTTTAAATAGGATTTCATCAGCAGTAAACATATAGGATTGTTTAAGTTGGTTGATTACAAATATTTATTCACTTTATAGGTAAACTTCAATGAATATTGACGCTTTCTAGATGAAAGACATATTTATCATGAAAGTTTAAAGACAACAGGAATCTCCACTAATGACTGGCATTTTCTACCCTTCTGTATGCCTGGTTTCCATTTCCCCATGGTCTTCAAGACTCTCAAAACCTCTGCATTTAGCACAGGATAACGCCCACTCTTAATCGTAACATCATTCACAGAACCATCAACATTGATGATGAAAGTAATGTTTACAGTACCTTGCAGTTCTTGACTCTTCGCATCTGCAGGATATTGTAAAGTCTTCGTAAGCCACTTCATAAACTCAACCCAGCCACCAGGAGGTGTTGGAGTATCCGAGAGAATACGCTTACTAACCTTATCTTCATAACGTTCCACCTCCACTTGTGATGGATCATCTGTCATCTTCTCCGTCACTTTTTTGGCATCTTCCTGCACCTTTGGTGGATCTGGCAAGGTGGTGACCATTGGGATAACGATAGGAACATCACTCACTTGTGGGGCGGCAGTTTTCTTGTCATTTGAGTTCATGCTACCTGCGTCGTGAGGCGTCACCTTATTAGGGACATCCCTACGTTTAAGATTCAAAAGATCCTCAATTGTAGGTTTCTTATCGTCCTTTGTCTTTGCTAAGTCTTGCTGGTCAATGGCAGGCAACATATCCATATCGTGAAGAGTCACATTCTTAAAGGCTTTCACGTTAGTATCATCATCGCTTGAAGGATTGGCATTGTATTCCATAGCAACAAAGAAGATAGAGAGGGCAATGATGATTCCCAAAAGGAAACCAACCCATCGCTTATTCTCTAAATCTGCTTTTTTTGACTTCTTAATCTCCACTGTTAGATACTAAAACTATAGCTATTGCCGTTATATGAAATACTGCTCTATCCCCGAGAAGCCTACCTTCTACTATTTAAGCAGTTCCAAAGACAAAGTAATAAGATATTCGGAAAAAGCTGTAACTTTGCCCGATAAATTAATTTAGATTAAATGAAAAAGTTTGTTTTAACGCTCATCTCAACCCTTTTCACTTGTATGTTATGGGCTCAAGAGAGCCAAACTGAATACAATTTCTTACGTCTTCCTGTTAGTGCACATGCTGCTGCTTTAGGTGGAGATAATATTACAATTATTGAAGATGACCCTGCTTTGATGTTCTCTAACCCTGCTCTTGCATCATCGGTAAGCGATAAGACGATAGGTTTGAGTTATATGAATTACATGAGTGGTGCCAATTACATGGGTGCTTCTTACACAAAGGCTTTGGGTGAGAAAGGGACAATTGCAGGAGGAGTCCAGTACATGAACTATGGAAAGATGAAGGAGTATGACCAGAACAACACACAGATAGGAACCTTTAATGCTAGTGAGATTGCAATAGAGGGGATATTTTCTTACGAATTAGCACATAATCTCGTGGGAGGTATAACAGCGAAGTTTATCAACTCATATATAGGTAATTACAGCTCCATGGCAGTAGGTGTTGACCTCGGACTCAACTGGTTTGAACCTGATTACCAATGGTCTGTTTCTGTGGTAGCAAAGAACTTGGGCGGTCAGATCAAGGCTTACGAAGAAAACTACGGGAAGATGCCTATGGATGTACAAGTTGGTGTGAGTAAAACCTTTGCAGCCTTACCTGTACGACTATCTGCAACTCTCGTTGACTTAACTCATTATGATTACCGCTTTATCAATCACTTGAATCTTGGCGCAGACATTCTCTTGTCAGACAATATATGGGTCGGTGGTGGTTACAACTTCCGCCGAGCTGATGAGATGACTATCGGTTCCAACGAGGATTCCAGTGCACATGGAGCAGGCTTTAGTGTGGGTGGTGGCATTAATCTCGAACGCTTCAAACTAAACTTAGCCTATGGTAAGTATCATGCTGCTAGTAGCTCCGTCTTAGTCAATCTTGCCTATTCATTTTAAGTAATAATTGTTTAATTAGATACAGATAACCTCATTTATCTTTGTAATTTCACATGATTTGAGTGATTGGAAACGATTTCTAGAATTTATCAAACATCCTCCAACTAACATTATAAACGCCTAGGAGCAGCTATCGAACAAATCTTTTCAAATTGAATATCCTTTCGCATAGACTTAAACAGGCACTCTTCTATATTTAAAGAGAGCCTTTCCTTGGCATAAGAAGAGCCTCTCTTTACATCAAAGAAACGCCCTTCTCAAATGGAAGTAGACATTCCTTTCAACTCAATATATGAAATGAACACAATGACAAATAATCTATTTCGAACCATAAACATATTACTTTTTTTATTAACTTTGCACTCACTGCGCAAGAAAGCAGTACTAAATAGATAAAACAAAACACGGATTCAGAATGAAAAAGATAACTATCGCCATTGATGGATACTCCTCATGTGGTAAGAGCACAATGGCTAAAGACCTTGCAAAGAAGATTGGTTACATCTATGTAGATACTGGTGCAATGTACCGATCCGTTACGTTCTATGCTTTACGTAATCATCTATTCAATGCGGACGGCTCGATAAAAGAAGAGGAACTAAAGGCACAGATGGATAAAATTAAAATTAGTTTCCAGTTGAATAAAGCAACAGGACGACCTGACACCTATCTCAATGGAGAGAATATTGAGACCGAAATCCGAACAATGGAAGTATCTTCACATGTCAGCATTATCGCTGCCCTCCCCTTCGTTCGTACTGCTCTCGTGGAGCAACAACAGCAAATGGGCGCAGAGAAGGGTATCGTTATGGACGGAAGAGACATCGGGACTGTGGTCTTCCCACATGCAGAACTAAAAGTATTCGTCACTGCTTCAGCAGAAGTTCGTGCCCAACGACGCTACGACGAACTGAAGGGTAAAGGCATGGATGCTAACTTCAATGAGATTCTAAAGAATGTACAAGAACGCGATTATATCGATACCCATCGTGAGACGTCACCGCTCCGTAAGGCGGATGATGCTATCGAATTAGATAACAGCAACTTAACAATTACAGAACAACAGCAATGGCTTTACGATCAATATTGTAAAGTGGCTCAATCGTAAAAGGATTTCATCTACCCCAAAAGAGAGAACAAATTAAGCAATAGAAAGGCTAAGGTAACATTAATATTTATAGGTCAACTCTATTTTACGAATCACCTAAGAGAAAAAAAGCTATTCGCTTGTAATTCTCAAAAAATAGTCGTATTTTTGCAGAAAAGAATTATTAATAGTTGACTTCACGCTATTTTTTAAATGAAAAAAATCATCTTATCTCTCATAGCAGTAGCTATGATTATGGCAATGACAGGATGTGGTTCTAGCAAGGGCTTCACCTATGTGGAGAACATTGACTCGACTAGTCTTGCCGCTTCACGTGGTCTCTTTGATGCACGAATTATGCCTAAAGACGAATTAACCATCACAGTCAATACAACTAATCCAGAGGCTGCTGCACCCTTCAATCTGCAAGGTGGTGACAAAGGATCTACGGCTTTCAAGGGCTATCTAGTTGATAACACGGGATTCATTAACTTCCCTATTATCGGTAAGATACACGTTGTTGGCTTAACAAAAACAGAATGTGAGGACTTGATAAAGAGTAAGATTCAACCTTACCTTGCACGCACCGAGAACCCTGTTGTGACGGTTCGCATGAGTAGTTATCACATTACTGTCATGGGTGAAGTAGGTCATCCTAGCGTGATACCAGTATCGACTGAGAAGATTAGTGTTCTAGAAGCTATTGCGCAGGCAGGCGATTTAGGTGTATATGGTAAGCGTAATAATATTCTGTTGATACGTGAGGATGCAAGAGGAGAAAAGCATGCCGTACGTCTGAATTTGAATGATGCTAACATCATCAACTCACCTTATTATTATCTACAACAGAATGACGTGTTGTACGTTCAACCAAACTCTGTGAAGGCAAAGACCTCTGGTGTGGGTAGTTCCACTACCATTTGGTTCTCCTTTATAGGTATTGTTACATCAGTAGCATCACTATTGGTTAACGTTTAAGAAAGTAAGATTCTATCTTTAAATGGGGACTTATATCCTCATTAAAGAGGTAAATATTAAAAATGAGAACATTCTTTGACATCCATATCTTGCCTAGCCTAGAACAGAGCTAGATGATAGGAAGCGGGTGTAAGGGTGTTCTCATTTGTTATAAAAAGGAAAGGGTTAAGGTAAAATGTGTGGTATTGTAGGATATATTGGGACAAAGCGTGAGGCTTACCCCATACTGATTAAAGGCTTGAAACGCCTTGAATATAGAGGATATGACAGCGCAGGCGTGGCACTAATAGACGATAATGGCAACTTAGATGTCTATAAAACAAAAGGAAAAGTGGCTGACTTAGAGGAGTATTGTACTGATAAGAACATCACTGGAAACATTGGTATTGCTCATACACGTTGGGCAACTCATGGTGAGCCATCATCTATAAATGCGCATCCACACTATTCGCAGTCAAAGAATTTGGCAATTATTCATAATGGTATTATCGAGAATTATGCAGAAATAAAGCATAATTTGATAGAGAAAGGAATACAATTTCAGTCGGATACAGACACTGAAGTGTTGGTTCAACTGATTGATTATATACAGACAAAGAAGGACATTAGTCTCCTAGAGGCAGTACAGTTGGCTTTACATCAAGTAATTGGTGCATACGCCATAGCCCTCTTGGATAAGCGTAACCCTGATACCATCATTGCTGCAAGAAAGCAGAGTCCACTTGTAGTAGGCATTGGTGAGGGTGAATTCTTCCTCGGTTCGGACGCTAGTCCGATAATTGAATATACTGATAAAGTTGTCTACCTTGATGATGGGAACATTGCAGTAATGAAGTTAGGAGAGGAGTTGAAGGTTGTAAATATCCTCAATGAAAAGCTATCTCCAGAGGTTCGTACGGTAGATATCAACCTTGGTCAGATAGAAAAGGAGGCTACGATCACTTCATGCTCAAGGAGATCTTTGAACAACCAGAGTGTTTGACAAACTGCATGAGAGGTAGAATTAACGTGGAGCACGACAATGTTACCTTGAGTGCAATGATTGATTACCGCAGCAAACTGCTCAATGCTAAGCGCATCATCATCGTTGCTTGCGGTACAAGTTGGCATGCTGGACTTATTGGTAAACAGATGATTGAAACCTTCTGTAGGATTCCTGTAGAGGTTGAATATGCTAGTGAGTTCCGCTATCGTAACCCGGTTGTAAGTGATAGCGACGTTGTCATAGCCATTTCACAGAGTGGAGAAACAGCCGATACACTTGCAGCTGTAGAGTTAGCAAAGTCTAGAGGTGCTTTTATCTATGGCATTTGTAATGCCATCGGGTCTAGTATTCCGCGTGCAACTGATACAGGAACTTACATCCACGTAGGCCCTGAAATCGGTGTTGCTTCTACAAAGGCTTTCACTGGACAGGTCACTGTCTTAACGATGTTTGCACTAGCTTTAGCAAATGCCAAAGGGACTATTAAACACGAAGAATACGTGCGTACGGTTAAAGAATTGGCAGAAATTCCTAATATGATAAGGGATGTGTTGAAGGTAAATGACCAAATCGCAGATATGGCACGCACCTTCACTTATGCACGAAATTTCCTCTACTTGGGACGTGGATTTAGTTACCCAGTAGCTTTGGAAGGTGCATTAAAATTAAAGGAGATTTCTTACATTCATGCAGAAGGCTATCCCGCAGCAGAGATGAAACATGGTCCTATTGCCTTGATAGACTCTGATATGCCTGTAGTAGCTATCGCAACGCAGAACGGGATGTACGAGAAAGTACGTAGCAACATACAAGAGATAAAAGCAAGACAAGGTCGAGTTATAGCCTTAGTAACTAAAGGTGACACGACAATCTCTCATATCGCAGATGCCGTAATAGAGCTTCCTGATTGCATGGAATGTCTAGAACCATTGGTTGCAACAATCCCATTACAGCTTTTGGCATACCATATTGCAGTTTGCAAAGGCAAGGATGTGGATCAACCACGTAATTTGGCAAAGTCTGTTACAGTAGAGTAATAGTCTCAGAAATCACCATCATCTAGGATACTCAACAGGGTATCCAAAATGACGGGGAATGCTTATAAGCTAGTAACGAAAACGCAAACAAGATTAGTAAACATCGGTAATTGTAAAAGACAGACAATACATCTTATAAATGGAAAAGAACATTCATGAAGATTGCGGAGTAGCAATGATTAGGTTGCTAAAGCCGTTAGAGTATTATCAGGAGAAGTATGGAACCTGGATGTACGGGTTAAATAAACTCTATCTTATGATGGAGAAGCAGCATAACCGTGGTCAGGAAGGGGCTGGATTATCTGCTGTGAAACTCTCATCCGAGCCTGGTAACGAGTATATGTTCCGTGAGCGAGCAGAGGGAAAGAATGCTGTTACAGAGATATTTGCTGATGTACACAAGCATTATAAAGGCTTATCACAGGAGCAATTGTCTGATGTTTCTTTGCAAAAACTAGTCTTCCCTTTGCGGGAGAGCTTTATATGGGCCACCTCCGGTACTCAACTACTGGCAAGAGTGGTCTTTCTTATGTCCATCCCTTCCTACGTCGCAACAACTGGAAGGCAAAGAATCTATGTATGTGTGGCAACTTCAATATGACAAATATTGAGGATATATTTGAGAAACTGACTGACCAAGGGCAATGCCCACGCATCTATAGCGATACTTACCTTCTATTAGAACTCATGGGACACAGGCTTGATCGTGAAGTTGAACGCAACTTTGTGAAAGCGCAGGAACTTGGACTTACGAAACGAGACATCACTGAGTATATTGAAGATAACATACAAATAAGTAATGTTCTCAAGACTACCATGGAGCATTTCGATGGTGGTTACGTTATCTGCGGACAAACAGGTTCAGGCGAGATGTTCTCTATTCGAGATCCATGGGCTATACGTCCTGCATTCTATTATAAGAACGATGAGATCGTAGTAGTTGCTAGTGAACGCCCCGTCTTACAGACAACCTTCGACCTAGAATGTGAAGACATACAAGAGTTGAAACCGGGTCAAGCCTTAATAGTTAACAAACGGGGAGAAGCAAGCCTACAGCAGATTCTTGAGCCAAAGACTTATTCGGCCTGTTCGTTTGAGCGTATTTACTTCTCTCGTGGTTCGGATAGAGACATCTATAAAGAGCGTGAGAAACTAGGTCAACAATTGACAGAGCGTGTCCTTGAAGCAGTCAATTATGATACAACTCACACGGTTTTATCATTTATTCCTAACACTGCAGAAGTAGCGTTCTATGGGTTAACTCATGGCTTTAAAGAATGGATTGACAAACGAAAAGTTGAGCAAATAGTAGCCTTGGGGAGCAACCCTTCAGAAGAAGATATCCATCAGATTCTAAAGCAAGGAATACGTGCTGAGAAGGTAGCATGGAAGGATATCAAGCTAAGAACATTTATCACTGAGGGTAATTCACGCAATGACCTCGCCTCTCATGTCTATGATATAACGTATGAGAGTATCGAACCCTACAAGGACAACTTAGTAATCATAGACGATTCTATTGTTCGAGGAACAACTCTCAAGGAAAGCATTCTTCACATCTTAGATCGTCTACATCCAAAGAAGATTGTCATTGTTTCCAGTGCACCACAGATACGCTTTCCCGACTATTACGGCATTGACATGCCACGTCCAGAAGAGTTCTGTGTCTTCCGTGCAACCATTGAGTTAATACGTGAACGGAATATGGAGAATCTTCTACATGAGGTTTATGAGGCCTGCAAGAAAGAGGTTGCCAAACCTAAAGGAGAACATCTCAATAATTCTGTAAAGGCCATTTATAAGCCTTTCACCATAGAAGAAATCAATCAAAAGATTGTAGAGATACTCCGACCGCAGGGCATGACGACGCCAGTCGAACTTGTTTTCCAAAGCATTGAAGGTCTACATAATGCTATTCCGAACCATCCTGGTGACTGGTATTTCACGGGTGACTACCCTACTCCAGGTGGTATGAGACTGGTCAACCAGAACTTCATCAATTATTATGAACATGAACATCTCAAGCATAACATGAGCTAATCTCTATAGAAAAGGACGTACGGCTTGTGCGCTCAAGACATTTCTCTTGAATTAACCGCACAAACCATACGTCCTTTTTCCAGTGATAGAACATTAACAAGAAATACATAAAAACAATCAACTCAACAATACTAAGTAATAATGAGGAACGTAACTTTAGTCCTGAGTGACGGAACAAAATTCTATGGCAAGTCGTTTGGATACGATGCACCAGTTGCTGGTGAGGTAGTATTCAACACGGCCATGATGGGTTATCCAGAGAGCCTTACAGACCCTTCCTATGCTGGTCAACTGCTGACCATGACCTTTCCTTTAGTAGGAAACTATGGTGTGCCTCCATTCTCTATAGAGGCAAATGGCATCCCAACCTTCATGGAGAGCGACAAGATTTATGCGTCTGCTATCATCGTATCAGACTACACAGAACAGTATTCCCATTGGAATGCTGTAGAGAGCCTAGGCGATTGGTTAAAGCGTGAACATGTACCTGGTATCACCAACATTGATACTCGTGAGTTAACCAAAGTACTGCGTGAACATGGCGTGATGATGGGTAAAATCCTCTTTGACGATGAACCTGATAACATCCCAGAAGCTAATTATGAAGGCGTAAACTTCGTTGATCTCGTTTCCACAAAAGAGATTATTCGATACAATGAAGGCGCAGGCAAGAAGGTTATCCTTGTAGATTGTGGTGTGAAAGCAAACATCATTCGTTCACTTATTAATAGAGGAGTAGAGGTTATCCGAGTACCTTGGAACTATGACTACACATCGATGGATTATGATGGACTCTTCCTAGCGAATGGACCTGGAGACCCCGATATGTGCGTCGATGCCGTTAATGTAATTCGCAAACAGATGAGCATGAGTAAGAAGCCTATCTGCGGTATTTGCATGGGTAACCAACTATTATCAAAGGCAGCGGGAGCAACTATCTATAAGTTGAAATATGGTCATCGTGGACACAATCAACCAGTTCGCATGGTTGGTACTAATAAGTGTTATATCACCTCCCAGAACCATGGTTACGCCGTAGATGCGTCTACTCTTGATAAAGACTGGAAAGAACTTTTCGTCAACATGAATGATGGTAGCAATGAAGGTATCTGTCATGTTGAGAATCCATGGTTTACTTCTCAGTTCCATCCAGAGGCTTGCTCTGGTCCTGTTGATACATACTTTATGTTTGACAAATTCGTAGAAACACTAAGATAATGAAAGACGATTCAATTAAAAAAGTACTGCTTCTCGGATCAGGAGCATTGAAGATAGGTGAGGCAGGAGAGTTCGATTACTCTGGTTCACAAGCATTAAAAGCATTACGAGAAGAAGGTGTTTCTACCGTTCTCATCAATCCGAACATTGCAACGGTACAAACTTCTGAAGGCGTAGCAGACCAGATCTATTTCCTTCCAGTACAACCATATTTCGTAGAGAGAGTGATTGAGAAGGAGCGTCCTGATGGCATTCTCTTATCCTTCGGTGGACAGACTGCATTGAATTGTGGTGTAGAGTTAGAACGAACAGGCGTACTAAAGAAATATAATGTACGAGTTCTTGGTACCCCCGTTGCGGCTATCATGAATACAGAAGATCGTGAGCTCTTTGTTGAAAGACTTGATGAAATCGATGTAAAGACCATTAAGAGTGAGGCTTGTGAGGATATTGTTCAGGCACGCAAAGCTGCTAAGACGCTTGGTTATCCAGTCATTGTGCGTGCAGCCTATGCACTCGGAGGACTTGGCAGTGGCTTTGCTGACAATGAGGAAGAGCTAAACACTCTATGTGAGAAAGCCTTTTCTTTCTCTCCTCAAGTACTTGTTGAGAAGAGTCTCAAGGGCTGGAAAGAAATCGAATATGAGGTTGTTCGTGACCAATATGACAACTGTATCACAGTTTGTAACATGGAGAATTTCGATCCACTAGGTATCCACACGGGGGAATCTATCGTAATTGCTCCATCACAGACATTGACTAATAGCGAGTATCACAAGCTCCGCGCATTATCAATAAAGATTGTTCGTCACATCGGTATCATCGGTGAATGTAACGTACAATACGCCTTCGACCCACAGAGTGAGGATTATCGTGTCATTGAGGTAAATGCTCGTTTGTCTCGTTCATCAGCTCTCGCAAGTAAGGCAACAGGCTATCCTTTGGCTTTCGTAGCGGCTAAATTGGGTATGGGCTATGGTCTCTTTGAGTTGAAACTCTGTAACAAAGACGACATCTGCCTTCTTTGAGCCTGCACTCGACTATGTTGTCTGCAAGATACCACGCTGGGATTTGAGCAAATTCCGTGGTGTCGACAAGGAGTTGGGGTCAAGTATGAAGTCCGTCGGAGAGGTTATGGCGATTGGACGTAACTTTGAGGAGGCTATCCAGAAGGGCTTACGAATGATAGGACAAGGCATGCACGGCTTTGTTGAAAACAAGGAGTTACAGATTGAAGACATAGATGCTGCATTGCGCGAACCTACTGACAAGCGTGTATTCATCATCTCAAAAGCTATGCACAAGGGCTATACTGTTGATCAAATACACGACTTGACAAAGATTGACAAGTGGTTCTTGAATAAGTTAAAGCATATCATTGACATTGACGAAGAGCTGAAACGCAAGAATATCAATACGCTTGATAAAGAGTTATTGCGTGAGGCTAAGGTCTACGGATTCACTGACTTCCAGATAGCACGTGCTGTCAATCTAGAGGAGGAATGCCCTAATATGCACAAAGCAATGATGCTTGTGAGAAGATTGCGTAAGGGTTTTGGCATCCTTCCTGTCGTCAAGCAGATAGACACACTAGCTGCCGAATATCCTGCACAAACCAATTATTTATATGTAACCTACGCTGGTGTTGGTTCGGACATCACGTTCTCCAACGATCGTAAGTCGGTTGTTGTACTAGGTTCCGGAGCCTATCGTATCGGTAGTTCTGTAGAGTTTGATTGGTGCGGTGTGCAGGCATTGAACACCATTAGAAGACAAGGGTATCGATCTATCATGATCAATTATAACCCTGAGACAGTGTCGACTGACTATGACATGTGTGACCGTCTTTACTTTGATGAATTGACCTTCGAACGTGTCATGGACATCATTGATGCCGAGACTCCTCATGGTGTCATCGTATCAACAGGTGGTCAGATTCCTAACAACTTAGCCATGTATCTCGATGAAGAGAACGTACCAATTCTAGGTACAGCAGCTAAGGACATCGATAACGCAGAAGACCGTGCTAAGTTCTCATCTATGCTTACCGAGAACGGAATTAACCAACCAGAATGGAGCGCACTAACGAGTATGGAGGATATAGACAGGTTCGTTGATCGTGTCGGATTCCCTGTTCTTGTCCGCCCATCTTATGTTCTTTCAGGTGCAGCCATGAATGTTTGTTCTAATAAGGATGAGTTAACTCGATTCCTCCAGTTGGCTGCTAACGTTAGTGAAGACCATCCTGTAGTAGTTAGTAAGTTTATCGAGAACGCAAAGGAGATCGAGATGGACGCTGTTGCAAAGGATGGAGAAATCATGGCATATGCCATCTCTGAGCACATAGAGTTTGCTGGTGTACACTCTGGAGACGCAACTATTCAGTTCCCACCACAGAAGCTTTACGTTGAAACCGTGCGTCGAATCAAACGCATTAGCCGCCAGATTGCAAAGAAGCTACACATCAATGGGCCATTCAACATTCAGTATATGGCACGCGACAATGACATCCTTGTCATCGAATGTAACCTTCGCGCAAGTCGCTCATTCCCATTTGTTAGTAAGGTTCTAAAGCTCAACTTCATCGATCTAGCTACTAAGATCATGCTCGGAGTACCTGTTGAAAAGCCTAACAAGAACCTCTTTGACCTTGATTATGTGGGCATTAAGGCTTCTCAATTCTCGTTCAATCGATTGCAGAAAGCCGACCCTGTACTTGGTGTAGACATGAGTTCAACAGGTGAAGTGGGCTGTCTCGGTGATGATTCCGCCACTGCTTTACTGAAGAGTATGCTATCTGTCGGACAGAGAATACCGAAGAAGACCATCCTTCTCTCTACTGGAGGTGCCAAGCAGAAAGCCGAGATGTTGGATGCAGCAAAGACCTTGAAGCAACACGGCTATGAGCTTTTTGCAACCGTAGGAACGTCTAAGTACCTTACAGAGAATGGTATTGAGAACACACTTGTGTATATGCCGTCTGATAAGGAACATTCTCCTCAGGCCTTGGACTTGCTACATGAGAAGAAAATTGACATGGTTGTTAATATGCCAAAGGACTTGACTCCGCGCGAGCTAACCAATGGGTATAAGATTAGACGTGCCGCCATCGATCTCAACATACCATTGATTACGAACAGCCGATTGGCAAGTGCGTTCATCAATGCCTTCTGTAATGTCTCGCTCGACGACATCGACATCAAGGCATGGGGTGAGTATTAGAATCAATCATAATGAGATTACAATCCATGATGCTGTTACCAGTCGCCTTGCTGACGCTGGTGACAGCAACAACTCTTACGTCCTGCACCTCGTGCTCATCGCGTGGTGTGGGACATTATGATACTACACTCGTTGATACCATGGTGGCTGTTAACCTCGATAGTACTAAGGGGGACAATGGCTCTTACGTATCTGCATGGGTCTACTTAAACGATTCTTCGCTAGCAACGATACAAAGTGCTCCAAACAAAAAATCGCAGATTACAAGCTCTAACCACATGTTTATCCGTGTGAGAAAGGTTGGACGTCTAGGATTGGAAGCCTGTATGATTCTTGGAGATGGCGAACAGTTCGCTGGGAATAGTTTTGATAGTTCGAATTATGTAAGGGTCTATGCACAGGGAGATGAGGTCGGACGATTCACTTACAAACCAGGTGTTAGTAAGCAAACTGATTCTGCTTTCGTTCAAAATCCCGTCGCTTTCGTTGATTGTTTACGCAAGTATCGCTCATTAAAGATTGAGGCAACCACCTTTACTAGTGGTACTTTGGTTTATTCCTTTGATGCTATTGAGGCTTTAAAGGGCAAGAAGTAGTCAATAAAAGAGGACGGGATGCAGGATGATAACTCCATCTCTTAGTTTTGAAAAAACATCTAACACTATTTTAGAAGGGCGTTTCTTCACATCGAAGAGACGCCCTTCTCATAATGAAGGAACGCCCTCTTCAAATGAAGGAGGGCGTTCCTTTCGTTTCACAAATTATATTGTTAGCTTAGAAACAAATTGTACGTTGATTGTCTTTAAGTATTCTTTTGCGATTTAAATCATGGAGTTTAATTTAAAAGGAAGCCCCTTTACACTCCTTCTTCTTCGGACATCTCTTCTTCTGTCTTTGGTTTCTCAGCTTTCTCCTGATCGCTACCTGTGTCTAACTCCGTGGCATTTGAGATACGAATATGGCATGACTTATCAATAAAGAAGTTCATTGGAACATACTCATCACTATTAGGGTCAGGGGAACCAACACTTACACCAAAGCGTAAAGCATCGCCTTCTACATGGTCAAACATAAATCCGACAAGCGAACCATGCTCTCCGTAATCATTGTTTGTGAACTCTTTAAAGTCGTTTTTTGTGAATGTTCTATCATAGAAAGTGGTACCATCAGGACGCTTGATAGTCAGTTGTACCTTATTGTCATAATACTTCCTTCCATCTTCATCTTCCGACAATTCAAGGTCTTTATCAGCGTATCGACGGATTGTAATGGTATATATTCCCCCTACCCACTCGACCTTCTTTTCATATTTAAAGTCGGACAGGCTCTTTGGACCAGTTGGTACTTTCGGACGCGGAGCAATCTTAGTTATGATGTCATTAGACTTTTTTTCCTTCTTACATGCAGCCACACTACAGAGGGCGAGGGCTACAATCAGAATGGTAATTAGGTTCTTTGCCATAATAAATGTGTAATTAGATAGTACAAAAGTACACAATTTCTTTGAATGTAGCAAGTGTTCCCTTTCAAAGTTCATACAATGGGGGAAAGCCCTCCTAAGAACTCCCTAACGGAAAGGTTATACCTAATTATTTATGATTGAGATACAAAAAGGCGGACAGATGAGGATATCTGTCCGCCTTAACAATATATATTTTCCCCTCAAACAAACCAGCTTTTAGTAAGTACTTCTTCCCTCTTAGAGAGACTGGAAAGAGCCAGCTATTAGGGTAAAGAGGGTTTTTACAACTTCTTCAGTACAACTTGAAGGCTATTGAAATCGTATGCCTTGTCGAGAGCAGATAACACATCCGACCACTGAGAGGCAGGAACTCGATATTGCTTATATACCTTTTCGAAAGTAATTAAGAGTTTACCATCCTCGACAGAAGCCTTAGAAGTAAAGGAAATAGCACTATTCTCTACATTAGAATTGAGTTTCTGCAAGCTTTCTGGAGATACTGCATAACCGCTAGGAATGGCTAGGCGCACCGTAACAGAGTAAGTTCTAGGGTAAGGATAGATGATATCTACATTGCGCTGACGCTCTGCTCCCTCTATATGAGCTTGCTGTCCGACTAGCTGACCGACGGAGATTACAAGGTTGCGACCAGCTTTCTTGACCAAACCATCCATCTGGTAATCCACAAGATAAGTAAAGGGTTTATTCTTCTCACCGCATGAGAGCACCTTAGTGTCATTCACTTTCACTGCCGCATGGTCGTGATATGCCTTTATCTCATCGCTGAAGTTATCTGCAATAGACTTCTTGTCTTGCTCTGCGCGTTCTGCTGCTCGCTGGTCAGCAACGCTTGCTCCTTGTCATAAAGCTGTGCAAACTTTGTTACACCATAGTCAGCACCCCATGCCTGAGCCATCTGCTCGGCTGAAGTATAGTCCATGATGTTACCTTCCTTATCGCATCCTGTGGTGGCATCTTGGCGTTTGATGTTGAGTAAGATACCATCCACAGTAGCATCAACATCTACCTTCTCTGTGTTATCCTTCGCCTGGCTGCCAGGGATAGTCACGTTTCTAAAAGGTCCATTTTGGAACTTCTTCTTCGCATCAGTAGCCACAGCCTCTCGGTTCTGATAGATAGATGGAATGGTGTTAGCCGTTGTGCCATATCGAGTACTTACTGGGAAGTAACACTGACCATTACTCAACATGAAGCCATAGGTTACGTTCCAGATGTTCGCCAACTGCCCAATAGGTTCGGTCATACAATCAGTTACCAACACACGTGAGTATGGTACTTTGAGCTTATCAAGTAGGAATGAGAATACAGAACCAAAGTTCCTATATGAGAAGTAAGGATTATTATGCACCAAGGTATTCAACATGGCGAAGTTGTAAACATAGTTTGCTCTCTCTGTTGGATCGCTGATTTCTTCGCTTCATCAATCACTTTGTTGAACATCTTATAGAATGACCACTTGCTAGTAGTCACATCCCAGAGTGTCCAAGCATCCTCTTGAATGACCTTCGCATCGGGGTTTGCCTGCAAACCTTTGACCTTCATACTCTTTGGAATATACTCCAATGCTACCTTCGCATTGATGAATAACATTGTATAAGGGGTCTGCGCCAATGGATTATAAGCATAGTCAGGCATGGTCTTATCGATGTTTTTCTCACGAACATCTAGAACAATATCATCTTTATCAGCACCTTGCTTGAAGTCTGGAGCACCATTCATTGTGCGGTACTGAGTGCATAAGTCCTTATCAATAGAGCAATGAATTTGATAGTCAAGGATGGGATATTGACTACCAAAGAAGAATGTTATTGGATCAATATTCTCCTCTCTCTTAACTTGTCATAGTTATAGTAGAAGTAGTCAATCATATCGCCTACTTGCAGATTAGGAACTGCAAGTTTTGCATATTTCTCTTCTCCTTTCTTACCTTCGTTATTGTCTTGATAATCCTTTTCTTCCACTTCCTTAATAGTACCATTGGGTTTGATAACACGCACACCGAGCACTGTTCGGCGGTCATTACGCCATAGTCCATTATTGAGAGAATAGTCGTATGTGCGGAACTCAAACGTGGAGAACTTATCCAAAGCAGCCTTATCATTAATCTTAACAAGGTTTCGGATGAGGTGAGTACCCGTACATTGCTTCACATTACCAAGGCTAAGAGCACTGAAGCGGTTGCTATAGTCGACTCCAACCTCTTCATATCTCGCCAAGACAACAGCCGACTCTTTATTATACTTTGTCGGTACTGTGCGGTTGTTGAATTGTGGTAAATCCTTCTTCCAAACCTCCGCTTTCACTTCACGTGCAAACTTTTGATAGTCCTCATCATTGAATGCCATCATCGGAAGAGTTATGATGGTGAGGAGGAGCAATGTGATTAGCTTTTTCATAACTATATGTATTGAAAATAATTAATAGCAATTAGGATGAACAGAGAAAGGGCTATCTCCGCTTCAAGACAACTTGCTCGTTACAAGCATCCGTCCACTTCCTTAGCGCATCATTCCATTGTGGTATGTTCTTTAAAGGGATTTGTCTGTGGTTAATTTGCATCTTTTGATGGAAAGTAATGACATTCCCGTTTTGTACAAATCGGCATGTGAGCGTACCCTCTGGAGTATTGAAAGTAGCTGAAGAAGGTAAGTAATCAACACGATAACCAGCTGGAATGGTTAGCACAGCCTGCCTAACAACGTTGCATCGAACAGGCAAATAATAGTCGTGTGTGCGCTGAACAGTATCAATGCGGGCATCGAAAAGATTGTTATGAGGGTTCATCTCGATATATAACTCGCCATCAGCCTGTTGCACCGCAGGCTTATTAACCACCTTACCAGTAAACTTTCCCCATTCGTGGCGAGGGTCATCATCCACCCACTTCACGTCAGACACCATCATATTATGCGCATCTGAGTTAAGGTTGTTAGCAAGTAAATCATCGTTATGTTTGCTCCCGACATCGTCAGAAACCGACATAAACCATTCCTTCATATCGCCTCGAGTCATATAGGTAGCCGTTCCCACAAGAGCATCTCCTTGTAGTTGATAATTGTAAGAGAGGCTATCAATGGACTCATCAGGCTTCCTAACGGGTACAATCTCAAGTCTTGGGCGGTCGCCATTGGCTATCATTGCCTGTGAACCTTGTATTCCTTGCGGTGTATAAGTGTATGGGATGTGCTTGCAAGTAGCATCAACAAAGTAAGTCTTACCTTTATATAAGAGCGTACAAATCACGTGGTCAGCCCCAGCGAGAGTAGGAACATCACTCATCTTAAAGGGTATCTCCTCCGTTCCTATATCTGTCCAACGAGCATCGAACCCTGTGCTTTAAGTAAGGTAGTAAGCAATAACGCCATACCCTTACAATCACCATAACGTTTACGGAGCACCTCGGCAGGTGTATCTGGGCGATGCCCGGCTATTCCAGCTTCGTAGGCTATGTATCTAATGTTGTCCTGCACCCATCGATAAGTGTTGCTTATGCGGTCTTCGGGAGTCTTACTTGTCTTGTTAATCTCGGCTAAGAGTGACTGAAGATTAGGTATATTGCAATCCACGTCAGCCATTTTCATCGACCAGCTGTACAATGCGTTGACATCAGCAAAGGGACCGATGATCAAAAGATAAGGATAGACACTTGAAGTAGGAGGCATTTGCGCATCCTCTTTCATGCGATTGCAGTTCGTCATGGTATAGCGGTAAACCTCATCCGTAGGCGTTGACTCATGTGCTACCTGTATGTTATAGCCCTCAAAGTTCATCTCTTTAAGCCTATAACCAGCCAATTTCTTCGGAATAGTGATGGTCAGTGTCTTGTGCTGAATGAAGTATTCTTCGAGCAAATAAACACGTGTGAAATACTTAATATCCTTAAAGGTGCGCTCGAAGGAAGCACTGCTTGTTTTGCCTTTCTTACTTATCTCACCTTGAAGGGTGCATGCCTTCGTATCGTCATAGAACACATTTTCAGGCGTGACATTTGTATATTGCTTCTGACCATGCCCCGAGATATTATCCAAAGAGATAAATTCTCCATAGAAGACAGTGGTTTCTGGCATTACTTTCGTCACTGAATTAGATAGATAAGTGACTTTCTCTGTGTTCTTAACAATAGGTTTATCACCATCAAAAGTCAATGTGTATTGTTCGTCACATTGCGAGATAAGAATCTTATCATCCCATTGTTGTGCCTGAGCATAAGCCGTACAGCACGTGAAAGAAGTACTGTAACCAGCGAACGGATTGTTTTTAAATAGCTTACCATCTGAAGTTTAAATAGATAGAAATCGTTATATAGCCTGTCGGCAATGACTTGAAAATGTGGAATAAAGCCCACATGCAAAGATAGACAATTATTCTGAATGGGGCATAAAAGTCTTATGTTTTTTTAATAACATCGATGAATTATATGGTTGTTACCTACTTTCTTTTTAACTTTGTAGCATGACTAAGAACCCAAGCTATAATTATCAACAATGAAGAATACCTATCTCTTCCATTTCACGAGACGCCCTTCTCCCCTGTACGTAACGGCTTCGTTGATGTCAATAGGGGCTCTCCTTCCAGCTAATGCACAACAAGTAAAGTCGCAGCCCAATATTATCTTCTTTATGGTTGACGATATGGGATGGCAGGATACGTCCCTTCCTTTTGCCGATTCGATTACTGCTAATAATCGAAAGTACGACACCCCGAACATGGAAAGACTTGCTGCAGAGGGGATGATGTTCACAGATGCGTACGCAACACCTATCAGTTCGCCCTCAAGATGTAGCTTGATGACTGGTATGAATATGGCACGGCATCGGGTAACGAATTGGACCTTACATCGCGACCAGATGACAGATGGGAAGCGAGAGGGAGTCACGCTACCTGATTGGAATTACAATGGTATTGCGCAGAGTGGTAATGTGGGGCATACGACAAAGGCTATTTCCTTTGTACAACTACTAAAGAATGCAGGCTATCACACCATACACTGTGGGAAAGCACACTGGGGAGCGATTGATACTCCAGGTGAGAATCCCTGCCACTTTGGCTTCGATACAAACATAACTGGTACTGCTGCTGGAGGCTTAGCAACCTATCTAAGTGAGCGTAACTATGGCTTTACTAAGGATGGAAAGCCCACATCTCCCTTCGCAATACCTGGTTTGGAACGTTATTGGGGGACTGGTATCTTTGCGACTGAAGCCCTTACACGGGAGGCAATAGCGGCTTTGGAGAAGGCGAAAGTATGACCAGCCGTTCTATCTATATATGTCTCATTATGCCGTACACGTTCCCATCGACCGAGATATGCGTTTCTATCCCACCTATCGTGCACGTGGACTATCGGAGAAGGAGGCTGCCTACGCTTCGTTGATTGCTGGGATGGATAAAAGTTTGGGCGACCTCATGGACTGGGTGGCGCAGGCTGGACTCAAGCGAGAGACTATTATCATCTTTATGAGTGATAACGGGGGACTCGCCTCATCGTCCTATTGGAGAGACGGGGAGCTTTACACACAGAATGCACCACTCAAGAGCGGTAAAGGGTCACTATATGAAGGAGGGATAAGAGTGCCTTTCATTGTGAAATGGAACCACGTTGTAAAGCCCAACTCACGTTCGCATACGCCGATAATCATCGAGGACCTTTACCCTACCCTGCTCTCTATGGCGGGAATCAAGCACTATCGTGTGCCACAGACTATTGATGGGAAAGATATTACACCGATACTTCGTGGTAGGCAACAGGGCTTTGAGAAACGTCAACTGGTGTGGAACTATCCTAATATATGGGATGGTGAAGGACTGGGCATCAGCCTCAACTGCGCTATTCGTGAGGGAAAGTGGAAACTAATCTATTCGTATCTTACAGGGAATAAAGAACTTTATGACCTCTCAACCGACCTCTCCGAAAAGCATGACTTAGCCCCTTCGCATCCTCAACTCGTTGCTCGTCTCTATCGTCACCTCACCTCCCGTTTGCGTAAGATGAAGGCACAGCAACCGATTGTTAAGTTATAAAATCAAGTGTATGGAATTAGGCGTTACACCAATGCAAGCGATGGGCTTTCACGTGAACTATCATTCCGTCGCACTTTGACTAGCACCGATGAAGGCTATTGGTGCAACGCTTTATCGTAATCAATACTATTCAGTACTAGGCGAGGACGCCTATTGTTGAAACGTGGAGAGAGGACATTCCGTTCTGCCTTGTACTCTTTAGTACTTATTCCAGCCAAATACAACAATAGATGTGGTAGGTCGTCAGTCATGAACCTATTATTCCTTGCCTTCAATGTCTCTATGAATATCTTATGATGTCTCTGCCTATATGCAGGCGAACACCATATCCAGAAAGGTATTTCAAACTCTTCATGATACTTCTTAACATCAATGTTCTCTACCTCAGTGAGCCTACCAGCCATATCCACATCCTTGCCATAACAATCCTCTCCATGGTCGGATAGATAGACAACAATAGCCTCCTTATTACGGAATCGTTCGACTATCTTACTCAAAACAAAGTCATTATAAAGCGTCGCATTATCATAGTCTGCAATCGTCTGTTTCGCATGATCTGACAGGTCCGAACGTGTGTAATCCCTTATACTAAACCTCTTCATATCGCTTTTACAACGTGCTGAGTACTGGAAGTGCTGCCCTAGTAGATGAAAGATGATTAATTGTGCCTTCCCTTTATTGATACCATCATGGTAATCGTTTAACAACTCATCGTCATAGTCGTGGATACTGGTATTCCTATAATCAAACATCTGCTTGTTGAGTTGTGGATGATTTAAGAAGAAGCCACCGACGAGGTTATTCGTCCAATCAGGCGTATAGTTGATTCCATAAGGGAATTGGTTAGATAGGAAGCTAATATGATAGCCTGCTTTCTTGAAGGCTACAGGGAAGAGAGGACAGTTACTCCAATCCTCTTTCTCACCCACTGATTGCAATGAGAAGATCTGCTTGAATACCCTACTGGTTAGATTCCATGGCGAAACGACATCGGTGAATACTGCCAAAGAGTCATTACCTTCCATGAGAGCAAGCTGACGGGGCGTTGTGGGCAAACGATAACCATATAACTGCGAATGATGTCGGTTCGCACTTTCGCCTATAATGAGAACAATGGTAGGAGACGTAAAGTTACAGGATTCAACCGCCAGTCTTTCATTAGCCACGATGACTCCTTCCACTTGATTCGCTATCAAGTGATTGAAATAAAGTCCGTAAATAACACGTTCAACAGGATGATAAAGATGGGCAAAGCCATTATTTACAGCTATTTCAAGCCCTGACAGATTCCTAACAGTGTATAGTTGTACCTTATCATAGACGCTTAAACAAGTCCCGACAACAAGTGTGAGTAATAAAGCAGAGGCGATAAGGGGTTGCTTAAGATAAGCGGTTGGGAAGCTCATCCTCCTTATCGCCATAACAGCATGGCTAAGGGCAAGAAGGAAGATGACTGTTGCCAACGAAAACAGAAGTTCTGGTTGAAGATATTGCGAGAAGAACTCGGAGGCTTCCCTACCAGTTGTCTCCTGCGCTAAAAGGAGCATCGTCGGTGTAAGCGGTGTATTGAACAAGCTCTTACAGCAGGCATCTATTATCGCAATCACATAAATGAGACTGCTCAATATAACCTCCAACCCTTGACGTAATATACGTGGACAAAGGCTCAATAAAGGCAAACAATATATACATCAGCTATCAACTCTATGTAACCAAAGATGTTCCGATGGCTCACATTCATAATAGCACCCACCAACAGCATAAATACAAAGAAAAGAGAACACGCTTCTATTGGCTTTACCAGATGGGTTATAAAGGTACGCTTCATATTAGCTCTATTGATTAGCAACACATATTTCTTATCATCAGTCCCACACAATAGGAACTTAAACAGGATTCGCAACAAAGGTACAAAATAGCATCCGTATTCTCAAATAATCTCATGGTCGCACCGTAAAACATCTTATGTGTCATCCAACTCCTACGATATACATAACCAACTCCTACGATATACATAGCATACAGCGTGCAACGTCTTATCAATGACACGCTAACCCCTGTTCCATCTCATGCCTACATATAGCATAAACAACGTTCCCTCCTATGGAACATGAATGTTCCGCCTGTGGAATCTTGATGTTCCGGCGTTGGAACATGAATGTTCCCGTGCTGGAACGTTAATGTTCCCATACGGGTACGTTGACGTTCCTGCACGGGAATGAACTATCACTTATATACTAAGTGGATTTCCCTAATATGCCTAGACTCTTATTTGTTATATTAACTGAAGGGATAGATGCACTTTTGGGAGTCTCACGGTATCTCTTCTTTACTCCTTGAAAGGCGGGTTATTCACCAACGTGACCAGTGCGTTTGAGGACACCCCATGTCTGCAGCTCGCCCTTGATTGCTTTAAGATAACTCTTGAAGAGGACGTAATACATAATCCAACGATAGAAGAAACGTTGCGGGATAACCCATAGGAGTACCCATAACCGCTCGCCTTCAAAGATGTAAGCCATGATAGACACACTTGCGTCAATGAGAAGGAAGATGAGATAATAAAAGAATATCTGCAAGGCATTGCCAGTGAAGAGACCAATGAGCATCAGTACATCTGCCAATGGTGAGAAGGTTGGGATGATATACTGGAAGATAAGCATATTAGGCATAGCCCATAGTCCGAAGCCCTTCTTCGATGGAGAGAAGAGTGAGGAGCGATGTTTCCAAAAGGCTTGCATCACTCCAAAGCACCAACGGATACGTTGCTTCACAAACTGGCGGAGCGTCTCTGGAGCTTCTGTCATTGCCACAGCATAGTTCTCGTTCTCAATGATGTAACCATGTTCGTTGATACTCATCGTCAGGTCGCAGTCTTCTGCTAAGGTGTCAGTGGTAAATCCTCCCACCTCTTCAATCACCTCTTTACGGAATGCGCCGATAGCACCAGGCACAACGGTAATGGCATTGATGTTAGAGTAAGCCATGCGATCAAAGTTCTGACTGCTGGTGTATTCAATAGCTTGCCAGTAGGTGAGCATATTCCTTTGGTTACCCACCTTCACGTTTCCTGCCACTGCACCAATGCGTTTATCCTTGTCGGCAATGAAGTGCTTCATCAATCTACTTACTGCATCCTGCTTCAGCTGAGTGTCGGCATCAATACAAACCACATACTCTGAGCGGCAAGCAGCGATACCATAGTTCAGTGCTGAAGCCTTACCACCATTCTTCTTAGCGAGTACAGTAACCTTATCATCGGTATCGAAAGCCTCACGCACACGTTCGAGGGTATGGTCTTTACTACCATCATCGACGAAGTAGATATGTAGGTTAGGATAGTCTTGTTGCTTGAGCGTAGTGATGGTGCGCACGATATTCACCTCTTCATTATAACCCGGTACGATGATAGAAACAGCTGGTGCCGTAGCAGCATCAATCGGTGCATAGTTGCGTCGGTTCTCTGCTCGTTTCTCTCTGAACGTCAACACGTACATGAATACGAGGCGCATCATACCCAAGACAAGGAAGACAAGGAAGAGAGCCGTGAGGAAGTCGGATACATGATAAATCATCTCTGCCAGCCAAAGGTTGGTTTGCATGGCATAGTAAGCCTTCCCCTTATTGATAGCAGGCATCAGGGTTTGCTTATTCATCCCTAAGTATTGTTCGATAGAAATGAACTGATAACCTTCATGTTGTAGAGTCTCAATGATACGAGGGAGGGCTTCAATCGTAGGTTTACGTGTGTCACCACCCGCATCATGGAGCAAGATGATATGTCCGTCTTCATGGTGTACACCATCGATGACACGTTGGTAGATTTGGTCAGCCGTTACGTCCTTTTGCCAGTCATTAGGGTCGATAGACTCACCCACAAAGAGGTAGTTGCGTCGACTTGCCACTATCATTGGCCATATCTCCTCATGGTCTGTCGGGTCGGCATCGGCATTGTATGGAGCACGGAACAGGATTGTACTATGTCCTGTGACGCTCTCTATCAACATTCGTGTTAACTTCAACTCAGCATAAGAGCGGTTGTCGGAGTTCTCAATCATGTTATGGTGGGTGAAGGTATGGTTGCCGATAGTGTGCCCAGCGTCATATACTTGCTTCACCAAAGGCAGGTTCTTCTCCATCTGCAGTCCCACCATGAAGAACGCAGCAGGGACATTATATTTCTTCAGCGTACTCAACACGGTAGGTGTCCAGCGGCTGTCTGGTCCGTCATCGAAGGTGATAACGAGTTGTTTATCCTTACATTTACCAAGTCGTTGGATGGTATATGTTGACGGAAGGGAGTGATAATACTCCTCAGAGATAAGGCGGTTATCCTTATCTATTGTCACTGATATATTTCCAGGGTGCGGCTCCGTTGTTACTTCCAGCACTTCTCCAGATCCAACGAAATTAACATCATCGGTGCCGTTAAGCTGCATCAGCTTCTTAACAGACATCCTTGCCACATTCTCCCACGACATATCCTTACCATAGAAGCGCCATATACGTTTGTCTTCAGTGCCCAAACGCCACAGACCATAGCCTGCGAGATGATATTCAGCACCAAAGCGCATAATATTAAAGGTGGTCGCTGCATCAGTAAAGAACACCTGATGAATCTTTCCATCATCAGTGTTTTGATACGAGAAGTTAACGTTGTAGGTGTCATCATCGAACTTTACCTTTGCTCCTGCGTCCAGTGCGGTAGCCATAGTCTGGTCGAATGATACCGTCGAAGCCGTCTCCCCATTAGGCCAGTCATATCCGTAAGTTGCCATACCGAGTACTATCTTGTCATTCGGGACGTTCTTAGCCGCCCAGTCGGTAGCTTTCTCCACCCAACGTTGCGAACTGACAGCTCCTGGCTGACTCCCCATATTATGTTCATCGTAGGCCATGAGGAAGAGATAGTCGTTATACTTTGCCAGTTCCTGCATGTTATAATCCTCGTTGAAAGGTGCAACAGCTTGCGTTACATAGAGTCCATTTGCATGGAAAACACGTGCGAAGTCTTTGACTAACTCAACGAGGAGGTCATTGTCTTGTATGTCGAGTTCCTCTAAGTCAAGGTTGATACCTGCAAAACCATAATGTTTACATTTCCTGACCATCTCATTGATGAGTGCTGTACGCTTCTTTCCATCACGCATGATACGTCCGATACCTTCTGGATGGAAGTCGGAGTTGTAGTTATTCGTGAGCATTGGAAGGATAGGAATACCAGCCTTACACATCAAGCGCAGCGCCTGCTTGTCAAGCCTATATTCCACTTTGTCGGTCTTAGGATTGATAAAGAACCACTCAGGCAACACCATATTCAGGTGTTGTATATTGTTCTTCAGAGAGATGTAAGCATGCTTATCCCAGTTTACATACCATGCCGAGCGCACACCAATCCGTGGGTCGTCCCACTCCCGAAAGTATTTCTGCGTCAGACTGTCCGCCTTCCCCACAAAACGTTGCTTCTTGATGGTAGCTTTCGCATAGTTATTATGCATCTTCTTCTCCTTGAAGAAGTCACGAAACGACTTATAGAGTGTTGCCGTCTTGTTGTCCTTGGTATAAGGAGATGAGGCTGACACCGCATTTCGATAGTCGTGATGGAAAGGCATCTGCGGGCTACCCTCCAAGGCAAACATTGCTAAGAAAACGATTCCAAAGAGTGAGAGAATCGTAAGGACTACACGTAGGGTCCACTTAAAATAACTCCAACGCTGACGGGAGTCTGTCTGAAATACTTGCTTGCTCATTGTCTTGTCTGTTATCTAAAAGCAATAAAGTCATATTGGCTCTTATAATTTGCTGAACTTAGGGGGAGTCTCCTTATTTAATCTTACTCCAATAAGCACTCAACTTCTCCAATGTCCTAAACACAAGACAAAGTTACAATAAAAATGAATTTCCACCTCAATTATCAGTTACAAAACGTGTATATATTCGTTAAAATAAGCTCTAAGTTTGCAGCATGAAACTTAAAGAGGGTATAAAAATACATCGACAAAGAACTACGGAAACCGTTCATAGGTTGTGATTAGCTTTAAAATTGGTATCTTTGCATTATCAAATACAACCCCGTTGCGTTGGTTGATGCGCCGTTGAATGTTGTGATTAGCTTTAAAATTAGTATCTTTGCATTATCAAATACAACAATCCTCCTAAATCATTTGATTCAGAATTAGTTGTGATTAGCTTTAAAATTAGTATCTTTGCATTATCAAATACAACCATCAGTAGCTTTGTTAGCAGTAAAGTGAGTTGTGATTAGCTTTAAAATTAGTATCTTTGCATTATCAAATACAACTATAGGCTCTAAAAATTAATTAGAGCCTTTTGGTTGTGATTAGCTTTAAAATTAGTATCTTTGCATTATCAAATACAACCATTGGAAATCTTTAGATTACACATGCATGTTGTGATTAGCTTTTAAAAATTAGTATCTTTGCATTATCAAATACAACAGATATAACCGACATGGGAGCAAACGAGTGTTGTGATTAGCTTTTAAAAATTAGTATCTTTGCATTATCAAATACAACCTCTCCTTATCTGCGTTAGCGCCAACGTAAGTTGTGATTAGCTTTAAAATTAGTATCTTTGCATTATCAAATACAACAATCTGGATTATACGTTTACGGTTTATATGGTTGTGATTAGCTTTAAAATTAGTATCTTTGCATTATCAAATACAACTATTGATTTTGTTTTTAGTTATTTTTCTATTTGTTGTGATTAGCTTTAAAATTAGTATCTTTGCATTATCAAATACAACTCGTCTAACTTAACATCAGTAGTCAGAGTAGTTGTGATTAGCTTTAAAATTAGTATCTTTGCATTATCAAATACAACATGGTATCGTATGTTTGTGCTTGAAGTCTGTTGTGATTAGCTTTAAAATTAGTATCTTTGCATTATCAAATACAACACAAGTAGAATAAAACATTGATTATAAGCAATATACTCTCTACTTACGGAAAAGGAAAATGCAAGAAAGATTAAAGTTTCACTTTCAAAAGTGGAACTTTAATCTTTTTAGAAAAGCTCTAGCTGTACTCCTGGAACATTGGGCTTATGTGGTTTCTTACCATAAAAGAGCTTAATCCCTTCGAACTGCTTATCAGTTACACCCATAATCCCCACCTTTCCATACTCTGGAATAATGGTTGAGACTCTTTTAATGTGAACCTCCATGTTTTCCTTACTACCACAATGGCGTATGTAAATAGAGAATTGAAACATTGTAAATCCGTCTTTTAGCAAGTTCTGACGAAATAGTGCGGCAGCCTTTCTCTCCTTCTTTGTATCTGTGGGTAAGTCAAAAAATACCATTAACCACATACTCCTATATTGACTAAATCTATAAAATTCCACCAATTGACTTTATAATTCAGGATAAACCATTCTTCTTTGTTCCCCACTAAAACACTTATAAAGAGAGGCTGTCGTCTGTTGTGTAGCTATCATTAACGGACTCTTTCCCTCCAATAGTAGTATCAAGAACGGGGATAGATAGAAGCCGAATCTTTATGTCTTTTGTCAATTCACTATAATCATTAGTCAAGCACATTATATCCAACACCAACCCATCAACATAAGGACGATAAGGTTCCATTACGTCATCTGCCAAACAATAAGCATTATATCGATTGTGATGATGAATTCCCAATGTTGGGAGTAATCCACTTGCTACTAAAGAACGAGCCACAACAGCACGTAATATTGCATATCCATAATTTAATAAGTTGTTAGGTGGTTCCCCATCCCGACCTCTTACAAAATCTGAAATATCAGTGAAGATATTTTTCCAATAGTAAGCAGCTGCTCGAGCCTCAAGGTTATCGGGATCACCACTTCTAACTTTATCTGCCCAAGCATACATACATCCCACATCAGCATTAGTATATATACTTAAAATCTTTGCTTGATTACTTATTTTTTGTTTTATAGTTTGTTGCCATAACTGTTTCTTTAGTGGCAACGATGCATCTACCTGCATACGGAAGCGTTCATTCTGTGTTGTGTTACCACATAAAGGTAACAAAAGTCCAATAGGCATATTCTTACTATCACAAGTGATTACAGCAGAATTGTTCTCTATCAAGGCTTCTAATGCAGACGATGTAATCGTAATTCGTTTATTATCAAGCAGTACAACTCCAATATCTTCTATTGGAATTGTACGCTCACTTTGTTGCTTGAAACTATCAGATAGGTTATCACAACTTTCCACTTCTGGCAAACGAATTACCAATTGTGAATTCTTTAAACTCAAATAAGCAGGATTGCTGAAACATAATGTCTTCTTTATCATAAGCCATCTAATTAATCGTATTCACCTACTGCGACTATCTTACCAATAGAATTGATACGTACTTTGACAATATCTTTTAAACCTTTTAAGGAATTTATCCGCTTGAACGTAGAGTTCTTCAACCTTAAATCATCATTCAACATAGTCTCTAAGTGATGCCTAAACCAATAATCTCTACCTGAAGCCTTCGATAACTTCTGAACTCTATATAGATTCGGGCTGATAATACAATAATTAGCTTCATCCAATAAATCTACTTCAGAAGGAATAAAACCTGTAGCTTCATTTGGGAAGACAAAGTATTCATTTTGCTTCATTGTAAATACAAAGTGCCATCCTTTATCGCAATTATACCTCCTATCGATAACAGGAACTCCTTGTGATTTACGTTCGGCAGCTTCAAGAATGATACTGGATTATCTTGCAAATTACCTTTGTCATCTTTATAAAAGGCAATATGGTGGTTATTACTTGTTTGAACATAATCACCGAATACTGGTCTTCCATCACTTCCAATAATTGGCTTACCAGCCTTATCCTTTAATGTATGTAACGGAATTACACTTAAGACGCCCTCAATACTAACTCGTTTCAAAGTTATTTGTTTTGCTTCATCCATATAAATAGGATTCTCATCCAAGTTGCTGAAAGCTTTTTGGGCATCTCCATTAAACTCTGCCAACCGAGCTTTCAGTTTTTCCCTTATACCTTTATCGATCACTTTGTCGATTTTAAGGTCAGGTGTAATCCGTTTACGAATAGGATGATACAATCCCCACTCTATTGTTTTAACCAAGACCGGAACTAACTTCGTCTGCTCAATATCTAGGTAAATCGGATTTTTATCTATTGAATTTCTCCCTGTAAAAGCTTTCTTAGCATCACCATTATAAGCATTGAGACGTTTCAGTAATGCTGCACGAATAGCAGGGCTGCATACCCTATTTATTGTTGCTTCGTCTAATGCTGCTCCGACTTTCACCATCCTTACTAATGGACGTTTCTTTGTCCCATAGTATGTAGCGTTATGCAATTCTCCACGTGGTGTAAGCTGTTCCTTTTTTATGATTCCATGCTTCGTCTTAATTTTATTGACGTTCTGTGTCATCACTTTTTTCTTCGCCTTAATAGATACCAAGATCGATTTTAGATGCCTTTTAGCTTCTGCACGGAATTCATTGATAGGCAAAGGAGCATTAAAGCGAAGCTTACCTTCTTCACGATGCAGTTCCTTCACCTCTATACCATAGATACTACCACTCTTATCACTGCGTGCATTGAGGTTGTTCAGATACTGAATATAAGATGGCTTCGTAAAAGCTATTGTCAATGCATCCATCGCATGATGGCGATGATCATTGCGTTTCGTCCAGTCTTTTATACGCTTAACTTTCCGACCATCTCTATCTTCTATCACATCAGCTAAACCTAACTTCAGATACTTCTCAAAGTTAAGTTCTTTCATAACATCCACCAACTGCCAATCTTCGCGCAATCGATTGGTCACAGATCCCGTTGTTGGAGTAACGATCTTAACCAACTCACTTAATATTTCATACGCCTTTTTTGCAATATACTGAGTATTTCGCAGGTCACGATCAATAAAGCCAGAAGGTATATCCGCTTCTGTTTTCAGCAAATTATTATACTTCTTATTACTAATAGCCCCATCCTCTAGAAGGCGAAGAAGTTTCGTCTTATAAGCCTTAACACCCTGTTCTCCATACCTTTCAAGTATAAAATCAAAGGCCGTCTTATTACTTTTAGCTATATTTACATCACGTGCTTCAAGTGTTTTGTTCGACAGGGAATCATCAAACAAGCGTGCTTTCGGAATGATATGTTCTATATCGAAGTCTTTTGAGAAGAGCTTATCTTTAGGAATGTAGGTATCTGAATAGAGTGTCTTAAAGCCGTTCGGTTTAAGCTCTTCATATAGCTTATATTTAATAATGTCATTCCTACTGATATATGAAAGTGCAAATTCCTTCTCAAGAATCTCACGAATGCGCTTATTCTCCTCATTACCTTGATTGATACCACGTGTTATACTCTCACGCTCATCCGCACTACTCTTCAATTCTCTTGCCAGCTCTATTCTTATTTCATCGGGCTTCCCATATTCATCAATAACTGCATTGATTACATTAATCATCTGATTGAGGATCTTCTCAACAACAGGGTTATGTAAACTATTCTTTGGCAATAGTTCTAACCTTTCTTTATACTCCTTTTGATTTAATTCTTCCTTTGTAAGCGACCGACGCGAATGTTTATATCCAGCCTCCTCACATGCTTGACTATAATCTTTCCCAGCTTGTAAATGTGGCAAAATATTACGCATTGCTTTCACACTGAGGTTTCCGTAGCTATCTTCAAAAACGACATCGGCAAGCACAGCTGCATATTCTTTTGGAAAACCAAATGCTGTTTCCAACTTTCTTAATAACGCGTCATTACCTGTTCGAGAGTTATCACCTTCATAGGAATACAACAAATGCCAAAGCTGATACATTGGTTGTCTTTCCAACTCATGCCCCTTCAACGATGAATCAAAGCATAGTATGTCTGTATTGAAGGCTAAGTTCTTGAATATCATCTTAACATAATGGCGAATATCAGAGGCTTTTAGTTTTTTGAAATTACACTCTTCATGCCCTGACATCACGATAATTCGGTTATAACAATCATAGAGAACAGCTTGTGTTCTATTGCCTTCTAACTCTTTATAATTCAAATCCCATTGCTTACTCTTCTTGCCCAATACCTTCAGAGCCTCAGTCTTACTGAGTTTCTCCTTAACGCTTAGTTCCTCATATAAAAGGTTTCTCTCTTCCTCATACAATGGACGCTTGCTATTAGTCTCATGGTCTAGAAGTAGAATGTTATTTAGATTTTGCCAAATTCTAAACTCTTGGAACATAGGGGAAGACTTGGGAGCAACCTTTGGTCCTATTGTTATCTCTTTTTCTTTTCCATCAACTGTCACTTTCACCTTACGCTGTTCAAGTTCGCAAACAGCAATGAGATTCTTCTTACTCTTCAATGGCCGTTGATAAAAGATGATAATATCCCTGATTTCTTGCTTCAGTTCTGATGTCAATTCCTTATGGAAAGTTGCTTGCTTTTCCCAAATCTTCTCAAATTCATCTAAGTAATCTTGACGATAGAAAGGTTGATTCTTAATACTGATATGTGGATTTTCTTGCAGAGAAGCCCATAGGTATTGACCAATTGTCTGCTTGCTGAAATAGAGTTCTTTACTTCTATCACTAATAGCACCAAGTAGCCCACTTGTATTAGCAATCTGTCCTTTCAAGTCACTGATAACAAAGACTAAAACATCTTTATCAACCTGTTGCTTCATCGCTTCAACCCTCCATTTCAAAGGTTGCAGCCTCCTATCTAGACCTTTTGTATCAGCTGAGTAAATACCATATTTACCAAGGAATAGCTTGCTTGTATTGCTCTTTGCCTTACCGTCTAACTGCTGTTTAAACTCGTCAGTAAGTATCTCTGGATAATACTTCTGCTGCTCGTTCCATATCTTCTCGAACTCTTCTATAAGATCAGAACGATAATATTCTGGCGTAAACTTCTTACCTTTATAGAGCAACCGAAGAGAGTATTCGGCAGGAGTCAAATGCTCTTCATAGAGTTTCTTAGCTATGGTCATACCATCAAAAAGCTTTCCTTCTTCTTTATCGTTTGCTTTTCGATTACTTTTATAGCCACGTTTCTTATTCAACATAAATAAAACTCGAGCAAACTCATGCAGTGACACTTCCTCTACCGCTGCTTTTGCACGTAGCTTATAAGTTTCAAAAGTAGAAGATTTACCATCTTCATACATCGGTTCAGAACCTATCCAACCTTGTTTCTGTAAACAATCACGAAGATTCTCTCTGCGCAGCTTATATCTTTGAAGGTTTATTCTTGCAGCATGCACCTGCTGTCTATCAGCATTTGTTGTGATAGCTTTCCCCTTTTCAAAGTTCCCTTTTTCATCTACAGTCAATGGGTTTACCCTCACACCAAGCCTTACGATAGAGGATTGCTCACCTTTGTTTTCACTCTCATTCACTAAGGCCCAACCAATACTTGTAGTTCCTAAGTCTAATCCTAGTATTTTCTTCATGTTGAATTGATTATATGATAATTTGTGTAAAGGTACAAAAAAACAACAACAAAGTCAAAATTTCATTAAGAAAATTTGCTTATTATTTTTTTAATACATACCTTTGTAACGAACTAATTTTAAAGTATTCACAATAAGGATTATTCCGTTGTGAGAACATTAGGTTGCCTCGTCCTTCCATACGGGGCATTTTTTATTGTTTATATATAATCCATCTAGCCACTATCCTAATGTATCATTAGGAACAATCAGTGATACCTCCAATCCCTATTCAATCATTTCATCTCCCGTTAAACACAAACGACTGTTACGTTCTAGAGGTATAACTAAACACAGATCCATGCACCTGAATACATAAACTAATGTACCTTCTCACATCTTATCAATTCTTTTTATCAATATAAAAACACCTAACTTAATTTTTAATTTAGTTGCTTTCACTGTTAATAATTCAGCTATATTGCTTATTATCAAATACCTATATACATATAAGCTATGACGGGAATGACCGCTAAAATAAAACTCTTCGCACTCTCATAACTATTTCTTAATACAAAGATACTCGCCTCCTATCCACATTACAACCATCTTCTGACATAGTAAAAAGTAAGTAAAAACCACTAAAATACCCCCAACTACACAACTCTTAACACTCGACACATATCATAATGAGGAACTTTAAATTAGAGAAAAACGCCTTATAAAGAATCTCACAATAAGACTTCATTCCCTTCAAAGAGCCTGTGAAAGGCTTTAACAATGAGCTATGAATAAGAAATAAGGTATTAATAATCTCTTTCCTGATAGCTAATTTCATTAATTATTCATATCTTTGCAGATGATAAGAGATGCGTATTTGAGAGAAGCAAACGCTACTTTGTCAATGATTCTATCTATCTGAAGAATGAGAAATAATAGTTCTAACCAATTTCAAGACCTATGAGAAAAATCATTACTACCCTACTCCTCGCACTCTCCATGAGTGCTGTTGCACAGGATTTCAACCATTACTTTGAGGATGCAACGCTCCGTTTAGATTACATCTTCGCAGGGAATGCCAAAGAGCAGACCATCGCTGTGGACGAACTATCACGTATCCCACATTGGTATGGCAAGCACGAACGACTAGCAGAAGTGCCCGTTGAAGGCAATGGACAGGTCATTGTGCGTGACCATCGGACGCAGAAAGTGATCTATCGAAACTCCTTTTCGACTCTATTCCAGGAGTGGCTCACTTATGATGAGGCACAGGGTAATAGCAAGAAATCGTTTGAGAACGTCTTTCTAGTACCTTATCCCAAAGATACAGCAGATGTAACTATCGAACTAAGGAACAATCGGCGCGAGGTTACTAACCGCATGACGCATATCGTTGTACCACAGGATATTCTCATCCGACACATCGGGGAGCGTAATATCACACCTTACGAGACTTTGCAACAGGCTGCTGATCCATCGCACTGCATACACATTGCATATATTGCGGAGGGTTACACAGAGGCTGAAATGCCTACATTTATAAAGGATTGTCGCATTGCGATGGAGGCTCTCTTCGCTCACGAACCTTTCAAATCGCTGCGTTCTCGATTCAATATTGTGGCTGTCAAGGCTCCATCCGTTGATAGTGGCACATCCGAACCATCAAAGGGTATATGGAAGAACACGGCTCTTCACTCTCATTTCGACACTTTCTACAGCGACAGATACCTCACTACACTCCATCTCAAAGACCTCCATGACTGGCTAGCTGGTACGCCTTACGAACATATCATCGTACTAGTAAACACAGAGAAATATGGTGGTGGCGGTATTCTGAACTCTTACAACCTCTCAATGGCACACCATCCTCAATTCAAACCAGTGGTTGTCCACGAGTTTGGACACTCTTTCGCAGGACTTGGTGATGAGTATGCTTATGCCAAAGAAGAGATTAATATGTATCCAAAGGACGTCGAGCCATGGGAACCGAACCTAACAACTCTGGTCGACTTCCACAATAAGTGGGAAGGAATGATCGATAAGAAGACCCCATTACCGACGCCTGAACCAACCGACTTAGATAAGCCGAACGCACGCAGGGACAAGTGGAAAGTGGGTGCATACGAGCCTGCTGGCTATGCGCAACATGGTGTTTACCGCGCTTACCCAGACTGCCGTATGCGCACAAATGCCCATCCTGAGTTCTGTCCAGCATGCACCCAGGCTATCACCCAACTGATTAAGTTCTATACAGGAGAGTGAAGATTCAAGTCTTTCTGAAGTCTTTTTAAATCCTATCCTGCCCCCATTCACGGGGTAGGAATACGCATTGTTGTCCAAAGACGATAGTTTTATTAGAATCAACGAGGGCATCTCTTCGATGGCAAGAGAGCCTCTCTTCCTATTAACGAAACGCCCTTCTCTATTGGAGAAGGGCGTTTCCTTTAATTCAAGGGATAATACTTTAATATTCAAAACATTCTTTCCTCTATAAAGAAACACAACTAACTATACTGAAAACAATTATCTAATAAAAACTTGTTAAACTATTACTTCAGATAGAAATAAGCCTTTCTACTCCCCTTCCCAGTCGGCAAGGGAAATAGATACGAGGCGTCCTCTCTATCTAAAATCTACGTTCTGCGGTCTCAAATGTACTGCAAGGTAGTCCCTTTTCATTCACAAGATTCGCACGAGTAAACGGCTGCCAACCATAGCGAACACTTACAGGATGGGCTACTACTGACCCACACGACACACGCACCTGATAACCATTCTCTATCGTTGCTTGGGCTTCATGATAAATACCATCAGCCCCCGCAAGCTCAAAGCCTATCAATCGGTTGCCCGTGAAATGAAGTTCCTTTGCATTTGAGAAAGTCAACAATAAGCCTCCATCAACGGATTCAACTCGCTCTATAACAGGTCCCTCTGACACAATATCATGTCCATAACTATGGTGCAAAACTTGCATGGCGAGCCGCTCACCTACAGGTTTCTTATTGGTGTAATGCACATCAAGTGAATCTCCCAAATCGCTTGTCACCGTCATCCAAGTATGCTCCAACCCTAACGCCATACGCCGTTGTGAATCACGGAAACGCGGCCAGGAACGACGGTTCAGACTAGATAGTTGTACGAGATAAAAGGGCATTTTCTTCTGTTGAAAGAAGTTTCGCCAACTTTTCTCCAACAATGGGAAGAGGCGTTCATGCAGCTCGATGTTATGCGCATTGGACTCTCCTTGATACCACACAATACCTTTCAACGTATAACCCAACAAAGGTGTCATAGCTGTCTCGAACATATAAGCAGGCGCATAAGGGTGCTGTTGCAATGGATTCTTGCTATTGGTAATATTCTGCAAAGCACGTTCTCTTGCCCACTTCATACCGAAATCGCCATGATACCAGTCCCGCAAGATTGCAGGAAAGTCCTTTTCAAGGGTCGAACGATCAATCCATGACTCTGTGGTAGTGCCTCCTACGGCATTACAAATCACTCCTATAGGTACTTGCAGACTGTCTGCTAAACCCTTAGCGAAGTGATATGCTACTGCAGAGAAGCCCGATAACGATTCAGCCGAGCAGTTACGCCATGGACCAACACGCATAATTTGGTGGCGATTAACCGAGTCGCACACCGCTTCCGACCAGCTCACAGCATTCGTAGGATAGCGTGTTGACATATTAAAGAGATGTATTAAGGGTTGTGAACCAGCCTCCGCAAGGTCTTGCTTACCACTTTGTACGGCGGAGATAGGCAACTCCATATTCGATTGTCCCGAACACAACCACACCTCTCCGACGTATATATCTTTCAACGTCAGCCGCTCTTTACCTGCTGCAACTATTGCCTTGTAAGGACCGCCAGCCTTTCGAGCAGGGAAATTAACGCTCCATGTACCATCATCTGCAGCTGTTGTGGTTTGATTCTGACCATCGAAACTTACCTTAACAACCGTCTTTGCATTGGCAGAACCACGAAAGATAATCGGTTCGTTACGCTGCATTACCATTCCATCGGTATATAGTGGCGCAAGAGATAACCCTCCATAATTGCCTGTCATAGCCTTATATACAGTCTCAGCGATGATCTTTGCACCTTCAGCATTGGGGTGTAGCGCATCCGCAAAGAGGTCTGGACGATTGTGAAGAGGCGTATAGAGGTCTATTAATGGGAGGTTCTCAGCCGTTGCCACTTGCTTGATATGCTGTTGAATGAGGCTATGCCAGTCCCTAGTTCCGCTCTCGAAGCGAGGGTGGCGTTCGAAGATTGGCGACATCAAACACACCCATATCTGTGCTTTAGGGTTCACTTTGCGGAAGGAGTTGACGAGTTCTATATAGTTAGAATTGAACTCTTCGGCATATTCAGACCAATTACGAGGGTCCGTGTCATTGAGTCCTAGATGGATAATAACCCTATCGGCTTTGAAAGCTAACGCTTCTTTGTATTCCTTCTGGTCGATATATGGACGGTGACCATGGCTTAGAAGTGTACTTCCAGAGTGCCCGAAATTACGCACATCATACTTATCTCCTAACATTCTCTGCAACTGCACGGGGTAACAATCGGCGTCCCTATTGGTCAAACCATACCCCCATGTAACACTATTACCCACACACGCCACCTTGATGCGTCCGTCAGCAAATGTCATCAGAACCATCAGGAACATCATTAATAATAAAGTAAGTCGTTTCATAATAGATTTATCTAAGCAGTCGAGACACCATCTCCACCACCTTATTATATCGTATAAATACATCGGCGAAATTACTTATTTTCTTACTAACTAGCAAGAGAATGCACTGCAAAATGGCTTTATCTAGCCTAATTGAGGGTTTTCCATACCAATTAACACGTATCTCATCAACATAAACCTAATGATTATCTTGGATGCAAGAAATAAGTCCTCCATCAAAAGCGACGCCCCGACTCTATTGAGTCAAGGCGTCTTCACAATTCGTTAATAATGCGTGATAAGTACAAAGTAGCCACTTAGTATTGGTTCCTAATAGGGTCATTGTATTGTACTTGAAGCTCTTTTAGCTCCTTCTTCAATCGTTCTGTGAGTTTCTCCGTGCCCTTTTGTCCATAGATGTTATGCAGTTGTGAAGGGTCCTTCTTGAGGTCATAAAGCTCCCAAGAGTCTATATCGTTATAGAAATGAATCAGTGTGTAACGCTTCGTCCGAATACCATAATGACGGCAGACAGAGTGCTCTGCTGGGTATTCATAGTAATGGTAATACAGCGATTTACGCCAGTCTGCAGGCTTCTTACCCTGTAACAACGGCAAGAGCGAACGCCCTTGAATATCCGAAGGAACCTTTACACCTGCTGCTTCCAAGAATGTTGGAGCATAGTCAATGTTCTGTACCATCTCATCAACAACGCCTTGTTTCCCACCCGGACAATAGATTAGCAGTGGTGTACGGAACGACTCTTCGTACATGAATCTCTTATCAAACCAACCATGTTCACCCATGTAGAAACCTTGGTCGGAGGTGTAGACTATCATCGTATTGTCCAATAGATTCTTCTCACGGAGATACTCAATTACACGTCCAACATTGCGATCTACCGACCGAATCACACGCATATAATCATGCATATAACGCTGGTACTTCCATTCAGCTAACGCCTTCCCCGATAGCTTATCAGCCTTAAACTTCTGTATAATGGGGTCGTAATGGCGATCCCATTGAGCCTTTTGAGAAGGCGTCATACGCTCATAGTTACGACGTCCCCACGCTTCCAACTCCTTGTCAGAATGTATCTCCTGCTCGTGATCCGCCATCTTATTATCATAGACAATGTCCATATCTTTGATAATACTCATCTTCTGTTTCTGTGCTGCCAGACGCCCTTCATAGTCATCATAGAACGTCTCGGGCAATGGATACTGCACATCATTAAAGAGGTCTAAGTCGCATGTATCAGGGTTCCAAACACGATGAGGAGCCTTGTTGTGCATTAGTAAGCAGAAAGGCTTGGAAGGGTCTCTTTTATTCTCCATCCAGTCTATTGCGAGGTCAGCAATGATGTTCGTCACATATCCCTGACGCTTTAGTGGCTTGCCATTACATAAGAAGTCGGGGTTGTAGTAGTCGCCTTGTCCTATGAGAATGTCCCAATAGTTGAAGCCAGTAGGCAGTGATGTGAGGTGCCACTTACCGATCATTGCGGTCTGATACCCTGCACTCTGTAAGAGCTTAGGAAAGGTTTGCTGTCCTCCATCAAACGTCTTGGTGTTATCTGTGAAACCATTTGCATGACTGTGCTTACCCGTTAACATACATGCTCGGGAGGGTCCGCTAAGGGAGTTAGCAACGAAACTCTCTTGGAATTTCACACCATGATTAGCAATCCAATCGATGTTTGGTGTATCAATGAAACGCTTGTCGTAGGCACTAATCGTTTGATAGGAATGGTCGTCACTCATGATATAAACGATGTTCATAGGCTTCTTCTGTGCCTGAGCAGGTAGGATGGCACCCAATGCGAGGGTGCCTGTCACGCAGCATAGGATTTTAGTTTGCATAGGTAATAACTGACTTTTAGGTTTTAAAGGAGGGCTATTAGGATCATAATCAATGCGTCTAATCTCCTGTAATCACCCCCATTTAGGTTTGTCAACACAAATGTAATACTTTTTGAGAAGTCTTCCAAAGAAATGAGAAGATTTGTTGTTAAATAGGAAAGGGAGCCTCATCAAAACTCAACTACAACCTCTCCCCCGTCCCATCTACAGCCTCTCCCGCCCCTCTCCGAATGGAGAGGGGAGTGAAGACTACTATTTGCAAATAAAGGGGCGTTTCCTTGAAGTGAAGGAAGCCTCTTTTCGATGCAACAGAACGCCCTCTTCATATCGAAGAAACGCCCCTTTTGAATTAAAGAAACTATTTTCTAACTGGCACCCGTTAGGCACTCCTCCCCTTAGGGGAGGTTGGGTGAGGGTTGTTCCATTCGGAGAGGGGGCGGGGGTGAGGCTCTTTCTTACACAAAAAACTCCGCCCCTACATTCGCATGCAAGGGCGGAGTCAGGGTGAAAACACCCTTTTCTATATCATGATAGAATTTAAAGTTGCATTTATCTACGTGTTAACTTCGGATTAACATACACCTCTCCGATTCCACGGAAAGCACCCATAACGGGCTTCGTGTCGGTAAATCGGTTCCAACCATAGGATGAGAAGGTTTGTGCGGAAGCTAACTTCTGTGCCTCACGGAACACTAGATTACCATTGTTATCGAACGTGAGAAGGATGCTCTCCTTCGTTCCGTTGATGGCAGTCTCATGTTCCTTACTGAAGTCATCAGCAACGATTACACTGATAAGATACTCATATACGCCTGGAACAACCTCTTTCTTGCCAACAATCTTACCATTCATCATTTCAAAGCCTTTGCCTGGTGTGAAGCTAACCTCCCACTTGTATTGATTGTCAACGATGAAGTTTGCCTTGTTCGTACCCGCTGCCTCTATACGTACAGACGATGTCTTCTCTGCTAAGTCACGACTTGGAAGGCGCATTTTAGCCGTTTGCACATAATCGCCAACCACATCGTTGAGCGAAGCCTGTACCACTTTCAATGAGTCAACAAGCCCGATTGCCTTGGCTGTAACCCACCCTACACGTGGACGCCCCGTCGTATTAGCTTCGACCTTGACGTTGATTTTCCCATTCGTATTGCCTACCTTAATCCAATCAGCCGTCCCACTATACTCAACGGGGACGTTAGAAGTAGCAATCAAAGAGCGTTCAACAGCCTCATCTCCAGCATAGATATCCTCGCCAGTAGGCAACCCGAAGGTCACACCCTCCTGTTGGATATTCAGTGTGATAGAGTCTCCTTGCTCATTCTTAACCACCAATAGCGTGTTACGCGATTGTGCGCTCGTATTCGGTTGAGCCGTCAGTGATAGCTTCTCTGCCGTTTTCGTCACTGTAAGCCAAGCATCAAGTGCATAGGCACGAGCGGGTTCTTTACTCATTACAACCTCATGTGTCTCACCGAGAACACCAAAGTCTGTCTCTGCTTTCACCACCTTCAGCCCTGCAGCATACACTGGTAAATCATTGTCACTACTGCATGCTGCACCCAAGAAGACCGATGCGGCAGCTATGAAGATATAGATATATTTGTTCATAATCAGTATCAATTTATTTTCGTCATGTACTCTATTCCTGGCAGAGTAAACGCATAAGTGTAACTGCCATCAGGCTTCATAATAGGCGACAAGTCCTCTCCGTAGGCAACACCAAAGAACGAGTCGACCTTATGCCCAGTGATTTGTCCACTATCATCAGCCGTTGCGCGCTCCATATCTTCATCCCACGTGAAGAGTAAACTACCCTTACCTTCACCAAAGAGTTTGCCTTCCTCCTTTGAACCAGGTACTAGAACGATACCTGCGGGATAGGTATATGTAGGGTCAGTAACAGGCTGTCCAGGCAATTCGAGTTTGCCTGTTGCAGGGTCATAAGTCATGAGTATCTCATATTCAACATTACCTATCTGCAACTTACCTTTAGCGTGTTTGCCACCGTTCCCATGCTTAGTGTGAGTGTTATCTTACGTCTTATGCTTGTCTTCAGACGCCAAGTACCAATCCAGAAGTCGATGTCCTTATGATTCTTCGGCAGGTATTGCACAATGCGCAAATCGCCCTCTGTGAGCGTACGCGACTCCTCGTTCCATGTGAAGTTTTGGTATTTCTTACCATTGAAGAGCAATGGTTCGCGCAGCGAAATACCTGTTGGTGTGGTGCAATAAGGCATATCCAATGTCTTATCACCTATAGTCATTGTGAAGCGACGAGTCGATCCATCGATGTTGCACTGACCGAGTGAGTCGGTGCCAAGGAAGCAGTTGTAGGTATTGACATTCATACCATCTTTAACGGTGATAATGCCCATCATCATCTCTTCCCAACTAGCGTCTTTAGGCAAGCGAGTGAGTACCATCTCGTTTTTCCACTTCCTTCCACGCAAGTAAATACTATCGTTTGTAGCACGAAGAATGCTAAATTCATAGTCACCTTGCACTCCATCGGGATTGCCCAACCATGGTTCTGCAAGGGGATGAATCACCTTGTTATACTCATTGAAGGATAACATCGGACCTTGATCCTTGACTACCTCGTATCCAGAAGTAGCCTGTTCCTCGGGATCTTGCACGTCGCCCATAGCCGTTACATGCCCATTCTTAAACTTCAACAAGAGCGTGTAACCACCATAACTATAGTCCTTTCCAGCATAATAATGCAACATCCAACCACCTTCGGAGGACTCCAATAGCTGGGTGTAATCCGATACACTCTTGTCAATACGCTCGGCTGCTGGCTGGTCGAAGAGTGTCTTATCATCATGTAAACACGACTGCATAGACAGTCCCAACACGATGGTTAAGAATAGAAAACATAGTTTTTCATTTTCTTCTTTCGTTTTATTTCTAGGGTCTAAACTCTTTCCTGATAACAAGCTCATGGCTATTTTCAACTTCCAATAGCCTGCCCAAGAGGCGAAGAGCCTAACGGAAATGAGTTAGAACACAATTATTTGTTTTTTGTGATGAGGATTTCTGTATAAGAGAGAGCACGTTCCTCTATTTGAAGAGGGCGTTCCCTTGAAGTGAAGAGGGCGTCTCCTTGAGGTGAAGGGAGGCTCTCTTCCATGCGAGGGGAGGCTTTCTTTGGAATTAAAGAGATGATGGGAGCAAAAGAAGTGAGAGACAATAGCGAAGTTGCTAAGGCTTTACTCTTTTACTTCTTACCCTTTTTACATTCCCAAGAATCCTCTTTTATCGCTCTTATTCCAGGCTTTCCAAGTTGAGCGTTGCTATCTTCGAACCACGACGAAGGATTGCGTTACGGAGCAAATCAATGTCTGCATCCCATGAATTACGCATATATTCACGCACCATCTTCAGCTTTCTATTGATGATACTCGTACCCTTGGGACCTGCAATCTGCAAGATTTTATTCCATTCCTGAGGCGTACTTGTAACGTAGATAGAGTACAGCTCGGCAATATCCTCTGCTGGATTCTCCATTGAATAAGGTGAGACGAAACCCTGTGAGTAGGCTTGCTTCTCAGGTACTGACGTCCAGTTACCACTGACATAATCGGCACGTGAGATGTCATCAAACGACTCGTCGTAAGGTTTCTTTTGGTTCAGAATATGCATAAACTCGTGGTGCATGGTGTGGAAATAGAACCCCGTCATACTGCCATAGTCCTTTAATAGGTCGTCAGTAAGGGCGTTCACCTTACTTAATGTCACCTTGTAACCACCTTCCGCACTACCTACTACCTCCGTGCGATAGCGTGTGTAGCCAGGAATACCTACTGCAACAATAATGCGCGGAACGTTCTCTTTGACGAAATCCAAGCCCACTGTCTCGGCGTAAGCATCGAACCACATATACTTAGTGATGATAGCTAGCTTGGCAGTCTTTGCTGAATCGGCAGGTACGAAGTTGTAGGCTTTATCGGTTTCTTCCGTCTTCAAGCGGTATTGGAACTCGATGTTATAAGGCATAGTATAGTTCTTATACAGCCATTGATCGAACGTGTTTCGTTTCACCGCAGTGGTTGGAAAGATGGAATCACCGCCCAATTTGTCATCGTTACAAGCCGTGAGAACCATGGTTCCGCAGGCTATTACGATAGCAGCCAATAGAATATTTCTTTTCATAAATAAGTCTCCTTTTATTTATTACGTGGGTTAGGAGTAATGCCAGCAGTTATCACGTCTTGTGGTAACTGGATGGCTAAACGTGGGTCGCCAGCCTTCATCGTGTCGGTGACAGCTGTGACATTCGATTGCACATCCACCTTACGTCTGTACATCGTAATGCCATATCGCTTCACATCTTGTAGACGGAATCCTTCGTGAATGGTCACCAATCGACGCAGTTGCAATATACATTGTAAAAGGGGTTCTTGCGTTGTCTGCTCAATAGTGAACAATGGGTGTAGCTCCTTCTTAGGCGTTGGCTGCGAAGGAGTATAGTAAGCCAACGAATTGTAGAAGTCCTTTATCTGGTCAAGAGTGAGGCTCACTCTATGCTTTGAGAAGACTGCCAATTCGCTATTGATATCGGCTACTGCCTTGTCATATTGCCCCAAGAGAGCATAAGCCTCGGCACGTTCAAGGAGGGTGATATCGGTTGCAAAGACAGCAAACTCACCATAGGGAATACCTATTTCAGCCTGTGTATCGATGACCTTAGCCATGTATGGAATCTTACGCAAGGCGTATTTCGATATACCATTATTATAGGTTACGGTGTAGTTAAGGTCTGTTCCGCTGTTACCCCATGGTCCTGCAGCCTGCAAAGTCTCGTTCTTACTAATCAACTCTCCGTGTGCGTACTTGCTACCAGCAAGTATTGGAATACTGATAACACCCCACTGTGAAGGTGCTGGAAGCAGCATGATGTTGGCGTTCTTGCTAGCTTTTATGAAGTCATAAGGCTGCACGTTGCCACTAGGACCCAGTCTGTTCCACTCTGCCCAGTTGCGTAGTATGTCCTCAGGATGGTCTCCTAACACCTTATTCGCATACTCCACCGCCTTGTCGTATTGCTGTGCATAAAGATAGAAACGGGTTGCGAAAGCATAAGCAGCCTGCTTGGTAAATGGAATTTAGGCTTATCATACTTTGTTCCAACGAGTTTCATGCCTTCCACCAAGTCGTTTTCTATATTCTTGTAAAGCTCTGCCAAGGTGCCACGCTCCATGAGTCTGCCCACGACACGTTCGGGTTGCTTAGGATAAGGCAAGCCCAAGTTGTTCTGCGCAGTGGTCTTGTCATAAGCCTGACAAAATACTGTTGACAACTGGAACATAGCAAAGGCACGACATAACAAAGCCTCGCCCTTCTGCGCATCATACGCCTCTTTGTCCTTCGCCTTATCAATGTGATCGAGCGTTTCATTGCATGTTGAGATAGCGGCGTAATGCGCTTCCCACAACTGATGAGGCGTCTCGGGATTGCTTACCTCATCAATGTCTTTCCATTGATAAGCCTGCTCTTGAAAACGATCGAAGGCACTCCAAGTGCTGTGTAACTGCTCATCTGTATTGTCAGAGTACATCTCCAAGAGGTAAGCAGGGTGTCCTTGCGGATAAGCACTGACGAGTAGTTGGCTCGATTCAGAGGGTGTCTTCAAGTCCATACGACTATCGGGATACTTGTCCAAGAAGTCGTTGCACGATGTAAAGGCAAGTGCAGCGGACGCAAGCGACAGGCACATTATATATTTATTGACGTTCATCTTCATAAGTTTTAAAGTCCAACTTTTACAGTAAGGGTGAATTGCTTTGGCATTGGTGACGCCACACCACCCACGTTATAGAACTCTGGATCCTGCCCATTGAGTCTCTTGTCAGCATAAAGCAAGAAGAGATTAGTGGCTTGGGAGTTTGAGAGAAAGGTTCTGAATAACGCTATTCTTGAACCATTGTGCTGGTAGGTTATAACCAAGGGAAATCTCCTTCATGCGAATAAAGTCGCCCTTTGCAATGCGTACATCACTATAATTATAAGCGTTGTAACCCATGCGCACATTCGTATTTGCCATATACTGGCTCTTTGACAATATACCCGGAACATTCGTAATAGCCTCATCGCCAGGTTTCATCCAGCGATTCTTGAAGTCGTTAGTCATAGAGACTAAGTCGTTATAACGGGCACGGAACTTAGGATCGAGGCGTACAACGTTACCGAAAGCATAGGTAACAAAGACGTTAAGAGTGAAGCCCTTATACGTGAAGAGGTTGCCAAGTGAACCCGTGTGAGGCGGGTCTGTCGGTCCTTCATACTTGAGGAAGTCTGTTTGGGTACGCTCTTGGAAGTTGATATCATCGGTTGTCACCTCTCCTTTCTCATTGCGTACCATAGGCATACCCTCGTCGTTTATGCCCACAAAAGGTATTGAGAACAACGCACGAGCAGGATAGCCGCGCTTAGCGAAGCCGTTTCCACTCACTAAACTCATTACGTTTCCTTGGTTAAAGAGTTTAGTGATCTTGGTCTTAGCATACGAATAGATGAAGTTCGTTGACCATGTGAAATACTTGTTCTTAACGCCTACTAACGATAGACTTAACTCAACACCATTAGAATTCATAGAGGCTACATTGGCAGCACGGATTATCTGTCCGCCTAGTCCGGCAGTAATCATTGGACCAATCTCATCGAAGTTCTTACGTGTATAATAGTCCAGTGTGATACCAAGACGATTATTCCACAATGATGCATCAAAGCCCAAGTTCAACTCGTTCTTCTTCTCGTATGTGAGGTTCGCATTGGCTAACTCGGTTATTTCAAGCTGTGGTTCTTGGTCTTCAGCGAATAGTCTAAAAGGATTAGAAGCCGTTATGATGGCGGTTGAATTGCTGTAAGACGCATCTGGCGGAGTACCCGTAAGACTGTAAGAAGCACGCAAGGTGAGTTTATTCAAGGGTGATAACTTATTGAACCAACTCTCTTCATGCACGTTCCAAGCTCCCGACACGTTCCATGTAGGCATCCATCTTGCCTTCGTATCACGTCCCATTTGGTTAGAACCTTCATAGCGTAAAGTTCCGTTGAAGACATATTTCCCCATATAACTATATGTGGCATTGCTATAGAAGGCAACGCTACGTGAATTGGTTGGAACGATGGAATAATAGGTATTACCAGCCTCAACCGCACGCTTAAAGTAGTCATAGACATAGAAAGGAACCATACCCGCATTGTAGCGCAAACCCACTCCTTCAGAGGCATTACGCTGTCTTTCAATGCTCTTAATCTCCATTCCTCCAAAGAGATTCACTATGTGTTTCTCTGCGAAAGTGTGGTTATAATTAGCTGTTGTACGCAAGTCGTAATCACTCATTCGGTTGTCTCCTTTATGATAGAGACCGCCGTAGGGCAATACTGTCTGCGGTAGTTTATTCGGATTGGATGGGTCTTTGTACAGGTACTTATTGCCATCTCGGATGATACCATTGCCCATTGCACGATAAGCCAGTGCCTGGTTAGAATCGTCCTTAATATTATGTTCCTGTGTAGATGCCATGTATTTGAATGCACCTAACAATGACAACTCAAGGTCACGGATAGGTTTATACTTCAATTCTAACTGAAATCTCGCATCAAGCGCATGCAAGTCTATGTAGTTATTGTCCAACTCATGGAAGATATTAAATGGTGCGTAGTTTGCCACGTAATACTCGTTTGGATCTAATACACGTGAGGTATTGCTTGCATAAGAGTAAGGGTTAATATCGAAGTCACGCTTCACTTCACCGCCCACAACGTCTACGTCCTGTCCAAGAGTACCTGGCGCACGCTGCTTGCGATAAGCAGCTCCACCGATAAGGTTCAATGAGAGCTTATCAGTGAGGTGCTGCGTGAGGTTGACATTGAGCGTATAACGATTCACACTACTCTGCTTGTACCATCCTGGGTCAAGTAGTGCGCTAAACGAAGCATAGTAGTTTGAACGCTGCGTACCACCACTGAAGCTAACAGAGTGGGTCTGCATGATGTTCGAAGAGAATAATTCTTTGAACCAGTTGGTGTTTCGGAACTCTGCACGTTGTAGGTAACGATTGCGTGCTTCGGGCGTATTCTCCAATGCAAACTGCCCCGTTGTGCGATCGTAATGATTGATGAGTTCGTACATTTTACCATATACACCATACTCACTACCATTGAGCACTTCCGAGAGATTCAGCCATCCCTTATCCGCCAACTCACGATAGATACCCATCTGCTCTTTCGAGTCTAAGATGTCGAAGTTGCTGTAAGAGGGAACTAAACGAGAGGTGAACTCGCCCGTATAACTAATGTGTGATTGTCCTTGCTTACCCTTCTTTGTGGTCACAACGATAACACCTGCCATCGCACGAGCACCATAGATAGAGGTGGCGGAACCGTCCTTAAGGATTTGGAAGCTCTCTATATCGTCGGCATTCAAACCAGCGATTGCCGAAGAGATAAGCGTCTCGGGGTTACCAGAAGCGAGGTCGTCAGCACCCACATTAGCCGCATCTTCCATGATAACACCATCCACTACCCATAGCGGTTTACTACTTCCATAGATGGACGTAGCGCCACGAATGCGTATCTTAGGTGATGTACCAAAGGTGCCGCTAACATTCTGTACAGATACACCAGCTGCCTGTCCCTCAAGCGAGCGACTAATGTCTGCCACACCATTGAGGCGAGCTTTGTCGGCATCCAACTTATCTGTCGCACCCGTGAAAAGGCGGCGGTCGGTGCGAGTAAGACCAGTCACAACAACTTCATTGAGGGTTGTTGCATTCGATTTCAATACTACGTGCATGTCAGTGGTAGCCTTCAGTGTTTGCGACACCATACCGATGTACGCCACTGTCACTTGTGGGTTTGCAACGTCAGTAGTCAATGAGAACTTACCATCGACATCGGTGACTGTTGCCATCTTAGCCCCCACAACAGTGACAGTTGCACCGATAACAGGTTCGTTATCATCGGCTGCCACCACCGTACCCGTAATCTTGGTTTGTGAAAAAGCCATGCTGATACAAAGGAAGAGCATGCCTATACACAGGAGTAGCTTTTTGTTCATAAGTGTTTAATTAATGTATGTCTTATATTGTTTCCAACACTGGTAATAGGTCGTTTACCATGCTATTTCCATAAAACCTTGTAGATTAATTCTTCTCTGACAAAGGGTCTTATACAAGACGTTTTGTGGCTTTTAGGCATCAAATAACACTAATCTATAACCTTTAGATGTTGTATTTAGCGGTACAAAGGTAGGTTAATTTTCTAATATACAAGGCTTTTTTAGCATTTATTTGTTCCTTACAAGCGTAAAAGCTATGGGCAGTGTACACGAAACGGGATAATAATTTCAGTAAGCTATTACCCATATTCGGCGCACATTTCTTTGGTTATCTCCCTTAAAATAGTAACTTTGCAACTATCAAGCACATACACGTGTGATAAATATTAGTTAACTAAATCTTGAACAATAATGGATAAATACAGTTGCTATATGCCCCAGTGCCCACGTCGTGAGAGTTGCACGCTTTGGCACATCGCCCAACAGGAGATAGCCGAGGAATACGTATTTCTAAGCGTGACAAATCCTCTACTCATTGAGCAAGCTGGCGGCTATTCGCAATGCCCGAAGTATTATGAATGGAAGTTGAGACGCTTTGCTCGTGGTATGCGTTGGCGTTATGGGACGCTCACGGGCAATGCAGAGGCGGAGATTCATGAGCGGTTGAAGGACGCTTTTGGCTTTACGCAAATAGGGCGAATGCGCCGTGGCGATGTGGTTATATCGCCTGAGGAGCAAGCACAAATACGTGAGATATTTGAAGAGGTAGCCCCTGGTGTAGAACCAGAATTTATAGCTTTTGAAGAACATTATATTAAGCCTCCACGCCGCAAGTAAGGGCTGCGGTGTAATGTCCCCACGCTGGAACACGGATGTTCCCGCACTGGAACTTTCATGTTCCAACGCCGGAACATGAATATTCCGCCGCTGGAACATTGGCGTACCACCGCTGGGAACATTACAACACTAATGGCTGGTGACGACCGACTGACGTACTTGGTGAGGTCTACCCCACCCTTATTATAAGCGAACTGCAGAGCATGCTGGATGCCGACAGAAAGAATAAGACAAGGCAGCTCCCACGCTGTTCAATCCAATTATCACCTTATTATATAGTACCAAGAACCGCAGAGTATGCTGGATGCCGACAGAAAGAATAAGACAAGGCAGGTCTCACGCTGTTCAATCCAATTCTCACCTTATTATATAGTACCACGAACTGCAGAGCATGCTGGATGCCGACAGAAAGAATAAGACAAGGCAGCTCCCACGCTGTTCAATCCAATTCTCACCTTGTTATATAGTACCAAGAACCGCAGAGTATGCTGGATGCCGACAGAAAGAATAAGACAAGGCAGCTCTCACGCTGTTCAATCCAATTATCACCTTGTTATATAGTACCAAGAACAGCAGAGCGATGTTTACAACCAGGTGTATCATCTCGATGCAATAAATGTCTTCAACAAGCGACTGGTGAAGAAAATTGAGGTGAAGGGTGTGAAACAGGTTGGTACGACCTCAACAAATAGTTATCTTTACCTCTATACGATTGTCTTGTCGAAGAAGAAAGGCAAGACACCACGTGCCCGTATCAACTTTGACGCTACAAATAAGACAAGTTTGTGCATTCAATCCAGCTAAATTAGGAAATAACAAAGCTATCTTCCACCTTTTATACACATATATTGAAAAAAAATGTCTATTTGTTTTGTAGTTAAAGAAATTATTCTTAACTTTGCACTCGCTTTTAACAAGGAAGCAGGTTGACTACAAAGTAACCTTCTGGAGAGATGGTAGAGTGGTCGATTACAACGGTCTTGAAAACCGTCGTACCGAGAGGTACCGGGGGTTCGAATCCCTCTCTCTCCGCTTTAGGTACTCTGAAATGAATATCAGAGAGAAACCTAAGAAAAACGTAAGTATCATAGCTACAAGTAGTTATGATACTTTTCTTTTATATCTATTCTTCTTGTCAGAGTACGTACAGAGGGCGTAAATACTCCCAAAATACTCTACAATGGCTACAATCTGGCTACACTTTTTGAGGCAAAATAAAAATTGTAGCCAAGAGTTCGTACAGAGTACGCATAGAGTACACGCAAATTGCTGTTATTCAAATAAATATGTCGAACTTTGCAGCGTGGTTACAGAAGTTTATCTCGCTAATAATTCAATCTTTTGGCTACAATTCTATTAGAAGCTGGCTACAATTATTGAATTTTGGCTACAACTTTCCTTTCCATGGCTACAATTAAAAAACAGCAGCGCAAATGAAAACCATTTTCAGAGCAGTCTTCTATTTAAGAAGCAACTATGTGAACAAGGAGGGTAAAACACCCGTGATGTTGAGAATCTATCTCAACAACGAACGACTTTCCATTGGATCAACAGGTATTGCCGTTCAGCAGTCGCAATGGGATACTGAAAAAGAACGGCTGAAAGGAAGGACTACAGAGGCTCTTTCTACTAATCTCGAGTTGGATAACATCCAAAGCAGATTGCAGACTATCTTTAAGAAATTGGAAATGACAGATGCCATTTCTTTGGAACGTATCAAGTCGGAGTATCTCGGCAAGAAAGAAGAGGTAGAAACGATGATGACACTCTTCGATAAGCACAACAAAGATATTGCTAAGCAAGTGGGAATATCCGTTAGTGCAGCCACCTTGCAGAAATATAATATCTGCAAACGCCATTTCACAACCTTTTTACAGGATAAGTACAAACGTTCGGACATTCGTTTGTCGGAACTCACCTATATCATCATACACGATTTTGATATTTATCTTCGCACAGTAGTTGGTCAGAACCCGAATACAGCCACCAAGACAATGAAGACTTTCAAGACAATTACGATTTTAGGAAGAAAAATGGGCGTAATCCATCACGATCCTTTTCTTAATCATTGCTTTCACCTTGAGCCAGTCAATCGTGGTTTCTTAACAGATGAAGAAATTTTGAAGATAACCAATAAGAACCTGGGCATACAACGATTGGAATTGGTTCGTGATTTATTCGTATTCTCGTGCTTCACAGGTTTGGCGTACATTGATGTAGCCAACCTTACTCCCGAGAACATTGTTACCCTTGATGACAAACAATGGATAATGACAAAACGACAAAAGACGAGTGTTGCAACAAATGTTCTTTTATTGGATATTCCGAAGAATATCATCGAAAAGTATAGTGGCAAGACCTATCGTGATGGTAAACTTTTCCCAATGCTTACCAATCAGCGAACCAATTCATATCTGAAGGAAATTGCAGATATTTGTGGCATTAAAAAGGACCTAACCTTTCACATGGCTCGCCACACATTTGCAACAATGTCATTGAGTAAAGGTGTTTCTATGGAATCTGTTTCTAAGATGCTGGGACATACCAACATTAAAACGACACAAATTTATGCCCGTATTACCAATAAGAAAATAGAACACGATATGGAACAGTTGGCGGGCAAGTTAGACAAGTTCAATGTTGCTATGGGCATCAACTCTAAATAATGTACAACCCTAAACCAAGAAGATTATGACAACAAAGAAAGAACTTTCTTACTTCCGATTGAAGTTAGAGACTTATCTTAGTGAGCATTTCCCTGAAATGCTGAGTGACAATCCATTCATAACGGCAAGAGCTGATGAATCCCTTACTACCTATTGTGATGCAGTAGCACAAGGCTTTTCTTATCCCGAAGCGGAGACAATGGCAAGTGAAGTCTTATACCAAGGTTTGCACTTTTCCAAGTATGACACGCTTGTATCCGTCTTAGAGAATGAGTTCGAGAAAGAACTTCCTTCTCCTCTTCCTGAAAGACTGGCACCAATGCTTCTAAAGAATAAGGCTGTGCAACGCGTTTTCAACAAGTATGAACTGACAGACGACTTTGGCGCAAGCTCAGATTATGAGAAACTCTACACCGAACTGACAGGAACAATCGTTCTGCTCATTGAGGTTAATGGTCTGCCAACAGTCGATAGTGAAAACATGACTTGATGTAACACCATCGGAAGCTTTTGTAGTGTCAAGAGCCAAGATAAACGCTCCGCTCCACACACCAAGAGTTTATACCAACACTTGGCTCGAAAAAGAAATGGCTTTGTTCATTGAGAATCTTCACCTCAGCAACTTCACTGCAAGTTTGTAAGTGAGCATAATTCGAGAATTAGATAAATCCCACTGCTCAACTTCCTTCCGTATCAATTCTGCGTGCTTCTTGCTTATATCCCTTAAAGCGTTTCCTACGGATTTCCGAAGATATTCGCTTTCGTGTGCCTTGTGCTTAGCAATTATAGCAATAGCCACTGATGGGTTCTCCTTGAAGAATGGACGACTCGTCCAAATCCTCAATCCCTCCGTTACCGCACGAATAACATTCGGATTGTTATCATTCAGCCATTCTTCGATAAGAGGTAAAGAAACTTCATACCCTCTGTGTTTGCAGACTTCATCGAAAGCCTTTGCAAGCATTTCTTGCACACGCCAATTCTCGTCGGTGCTTATTCGCTCTTTCAGAAAACGGAGTGCATTATTATCTTCTATTGCCAATCTGCCCAATATCGTTGTTGCCAACATTCGGGCTTGATAGGCTTCATGCTCAAACAACGTGAGTGCAACTTCAAAACATTGTTCTTTTGAGTATATCGAAAGGATTTCATCAGCTCCTTCGAGGATATGTTGAAATCCATGTTCTATTTCTAAGATTCTACTTAATATGTTATCAACGTTCATAGCTAAACTTTTCTTTCTTTTCAACAATCGCGACGACAGATTTCGTCTATTGCCGCTAACTAATTATTACGAATTTTCTTCCAAAGTACTGCCTTTGATGCTTCGCCACCTGTCAATGGGAGGACTTTTCCTTATCGGCTGGTATGTTCTTAGATTTTCAACGGCAAATATACGAAAATATGATGTCATTTCCAACTAAACATGACGACATATTTGCAAGAATATGACGACATACTTGCAAGAATATGACGACAATTTTTTCAGTCCTCCCCCAACCCACTAAATCAGTCTTTCTTTTCCCAGATGCTTTGGTAGTTTCAAAGCCGAACACTACGCAGACACATCCCCAAGTTTTTCGGTATCTGTTTTACGGACGACACAATCCAAGTCCACGTATTGGAGAGCGTGCAGGAACATTTGGAAGAAGGTGTATCAATGCACCATTGCGTATTTTCTAATGCATATTACCTCAAGGAAGACTCCCTTATCCTTTCGGCTACCATTGAAGGCAAGCGAATAGAAACCATTGAAGTATCATTACAAACTTTGGAAGTGGTGCAAAGTCGTGGAGTTTGCAACAAGAATACGGAATACCACGAGCAGATAGTAAACCTTGTGAATGCTAATCGAGGTCTTATAAGCCGAAGAATGAAAGCAACAGCATAAAGTATGAACCATTAAATTATCAGAGATATGAAGACAGAGATTGAAAACATCATCTATAACTATGCGGAAGAATTGAAAATCGGCGGACAAAGTGAAAGCCAAATACCGCATATTCTCATTAGGGTTATCAACGCAATAACCCTATCCGACAGCAAAGAAGAGTTAAGGTCGGCTATCAACAAAATAGCTGAAGAAACAGAACTTGATAAGTTCTTTGCATACGGCTATGGTACGCAGCACTTTTGGCTCAAACACCGCAAATTATCCAATGGAGAGCCAAAGGAGTACAGATTATTAAAGGTTGAATTTTAAGATTATGAAGAAGAAAGTTTTCAGAGTTCGGACACAATACGTCTTTGAAGGAGTGTTCGATGTGGTTACGGAGAGCAAGGAAGATGCACGGCAGAAAGTCCTGCAAGATTGTGGGTTGGTTATGGGTGGAAGTATTCATAGCACTTTGCCCGATGATGAAATAAATTTTTCGAGCAATGCTCTCAACAACTCGTGGGCATTTGACAGACACCCCAATAAACGAATAGACAGAATAACGAAAGTGTAAAAATAGCACCTTGAATAAGACAAAGAGCCACGCAAACCGAAAATTTGCGTGGCTTCTTTTCTTTGCCTTTGAACAAGCAGGCGACCAAATAAAAGAAGCAAAAAAGATATAGAAAGCAAAGGTATATATACAAAATTATTACTATATTTGCAAAAAAATGTATCACAACAATGCTGTTAAATTATAAGTTTATAAAATTATATGAAAATTCAATCTATAGAAAAGTTAAAACTTCATCTTTCTGATAATAGGACTCGTATCTGCATAGATGAGGTACTCTCTTGCTTTTATTCAAAAAACATGCGAAGTGCTGTGGTTATGCTTTATGTAACAACCATAAGTGATGTATATTATAAGCTATGTGACCTTGTTGAGATATACAATGACACAACCGCTAAAGCTATAAAAGACAATGTAGAACAAGAATGGAAAAACAACCCGACTTCACCAAAGTGGGAAACAGAAATTATCAAGAAATGTTATCAAAAAAAAAGGATATTAGACAAAGAGGGATATATTCATCTTTCTCAATTACAAAGTGAGCGTAATTTATGTGCTCATCCAGTAATAGATGCTTCAAAGGAGCTTTATAATCCGGGGGAAGCTACAGTGCAAGGTCTTATAATTAATATGTTGGTTGATATATTATGCAAACCTTCATTTTTAGCAAAATCTTTTTTTGATGCATTTATAGAGGATATAGAACGATCAGCAGAAAATTTTTCTACAGAAAAAGAGTTAGTAAATTTCATCAAAATAAAGTATATTGATAAGATTGATAACAAACAAGAGGAATATGCTATATTTAGAAAGCTATGGAAACTAGTGTTCAATACGAACGATGAAAGATGTGAAAAAAAATAGACAAAAATAATTTTTGCAATACTATCTCTATTATATCAGCACAATACAGTTTTTTTAATAAAAAAATAGAAGAAGAAAAAGAATATTATAGTGCAGGTGTTAATTTAGGCAACCAAAGTTGCCTTACAATATTTATTAAGTTCTTAAATGATGACCCCGCTATCTATCAACATATGTCGCAAGATTTCAAATTAAGTTTTACGAATAAAGTTAACTCTGATGAAGAATACAAAGCTATTTCATTTTTGTCTTTCGGAAAATATAGCCAATCATCTACCCAAGATAGGGCATGATATTAATTACCAAACAGCTAACTATATATATGAATATATTAAAAAAATGAAGGAGAAGCAAGTGCCATTGATTTTATAATAGATTTATATGGAGATAGTAATTCTTATGACTGTGCTGATATGTTTTTTGACAATTTAGTTCTGCCCATTCTGCCAGTAATGACGGAGAAGCAATTAGTATATCTCGTAGAAAGATCGAATAATAACAGCCAGATATACGATAGAAGGAAATTTCCAAATACAAGATATGAAATTAGACGTTTCCTAAGCAAAAAGAATCCTTCTTTTGATTATTCTCCCTATACGAATTTTTGAAAAAAATAGTTAATGCACATAATAAATAAGAAGATATAGACATTATAAATATAGGATATATCATAAGTTTACTGATATGTAAAAAAGAAAAAATCAGTTTGTTTCCACTTTACTAGCCCGTTCAAGGCCTTGTCCTTGTATCGGCAGATCGAAACATACTCCCGATAGAAGTTTCTGTCTCCAGATTCTATCTTTCTCAGTAACCTACTCTTTGGGTGCTTTCCATAACCAAGCAATCGTCCTACTCCCACATTGTAGGCAAGTAAGGTCAGTAGTAGTGCATCCTTACCATAGCCTTTGAAGTGTTCAAAGCATTTCCAAAGGTCGGCACGGAGCAGGGAGTCAGCTTGCCGTTCCGTCATATCCGCCGTGAAGTGTTCTCCAGGTTGCAGCTGATGCCCATACCCAACATACGGATAATTCTTCCAGCTGTGCAGTCCCTCAAAGTATTTCACAAGAACTACCGCACGCTCAAAAGGTGGCAAGTCTGCCAACCGCACCCTCCGCTGAGCAAGGGTCGGCTGACAGAACAGGCAGAATACACAAGTAAAATGAAAGCATTTATCGTTCGCATCCATTATGTTATTAGTGGCGAGAAGATGCAGGCTTATCCTTGCCCTCTTCTCGCTCGTTGTTGAAACTAAAGGTTAGCTGCTGAACTTTCCCGAAACTATCCTCCACATATACATCAATCGTCTGGCGATCAGATGAGAGCGAAGTATAGTATAAGCGGAACACATCCTTTGTAAGCGGATAGCGGTCGTTAGGCTTGAAGACAGTGCCGTTGTCATTTCTTAGCAAGCCTTTGCCATCAGACTGGAAATAACGTATCGTATAGCGAGTGTCAGCAAACTCACCGCCTCGCTTCAGCGTGCAGCGTATCTCAGCCGTCTGTCCCCTTATGATGTCCTTCTGAACTGGCATTGTCTCCACCGTAAACGGATAAGACTGCTGAACATCCAAATCCCTATCACAAGCAGATAGGCAAAACACGGCAAGGGTCAGCACACCCATTACCCAAATCGTATTCAATATCTTCTTCATCTTTTCTTCTACTTAAAAGTTAAACCTTAGTCCTGCTGAAACAGCCGGACGAAAACGATGTACGTCAGAGCCGAAGAGCAACCGCCCCTGTGCCTTTACAAGAAAGAGAACTCTGTCTGTTAGAAACACTTCCGCCGAGCCATGCACGGTACCACCATAGACAAAGCGAGAGCGGTCGAGCAGTGTCGCCCCATCGGGCAGCAGTTTATTGTCCTCATTCAGTTGCTCATAGCCACCCAAAGCGGATACACCACCATAAAGAAGCACGTTCTTACCTCTATCGGAAAGAACAGGGTACATATAGCCCACCTGTAAGAGTGCATCCTTGAGTTTTACGTTATAGCTTCTGTACGGCATATTCTGCTGTTCATACTCTGCCATAACAAAGGTATAGTTCTCACGACCCAGATAGCGGGTGAGTGATGCTCCTATACCGAAATTGTCAGCTGCAAGGAACTTTTCGCCCTTGATAAGCGGAACACTCCCAACGACCTCTATGCCCCTTTGCTTGGGTATCAGTCGCTGTGCCTGCGATGGCAGACTGAAAGTCATAGCCACCGCAACGCATACTGTCAGAATGATATTGTTCTTCATAATATCTACCATTTCAGTTTGAGGTTATCAATCTTCTTTGCCAACTGCAGGTCTTCTGCCGTTACATAGAAGGTCAGCGTACGACCGCCATTTCTTTCATAGAGTGTCACTTCAAGCTGCTTATCTTCTGCCAGAGAAAACTGTTCGAGCGCAAACACAGAGTGTTCACTGCCCATGCCACGCACCTGCATCACCTGATGATAGGCACGAAGTGGCTGCAACACCTGTTCCTGTATAGCGGTACGCTTTGCCATCTTCTTATCAACCACCTTGAACGTGATGAAGTCCACCGAGTACGGCATATTCGTACCGTTTTCCATACGAGTGTGGAAATACAGCAAGCCGTTATGGGCATACAAGCCACGAAGCAGGAACTTCATGCCGAACTGCTGTGCACCGATGTGCTTAATGCAGCGTCTGTCATTCTGATAGATGGTCTGCATCATCAGCTTTACTAATACGGGCGACTCGTTACCAAGTTCCTTAAAGTAAATGTCAGAGCGATTACTTGGCAGTCGTCCGTCCGTTGGTGACAAAGAAGTCTTTCATCTCGATACTTAACTTCTCCGGCTCATCAGCATACTTTACGTTGAAAGCATAGAAAGAGCCGTCCTCACAGATGACACTCATATTGGTTTCCGTCTCAAAGTCTTTCACGGCAGCCTTTACACGCAGTACGTTCTCAGCATCCTCCGCCTTACCTGCAATGATATTCTGCGAACCTAAATCTACATAACGAATGGCAGAAGGAAAGATAAGATGTACGGTCTTGTCAAAGGTAACGTCAAGACCATACGGCAGTACGACACGCCCCGTTGGTATGGCACGGCTCATACCTTGAAAGAGTTCACCCGAAGTAAGCGGACGGCTTGGTGTCAGACCATCATTGTTTTCCTGTGCTGTGGCTGTTGCTCCCACCATGGCAAGCATAGCCATTGATAAAATAATTTTCTTCATTGTTCCTTTTTTATTTGATGTTATTTTTTACTTATCATTTTCGATTGTTTTATTTGGACTGAACCAAGAAAAGTCGGTAGCCACCTTTAAGTGTTACCTTGATAGTGCGCAGTTTCTTCTGAAGCAGCTGACTTGCACCCTGCATCACCCCACGGGCAGCCTCGGAGATAATCTGGTCCTTGGCAGAGGAAGCAAAGGTAAAGGATGTGCCCATTGAACCACCGATGTTCGCCCCGACTTCCTTAAGCGCATTGATGTCCTCCGAACCGGGTATATACACGCCCTCTTGTCCGTCCGTGTCGTATGCCGAGAGCTTTACGGCTATGATATGTCCGTCCACCTCTATGCTTTTGATAAGCAGGTGCATACGATTGCCTTCTATCTTGGCGACTGCTATGAGTCGGCTCTGCCGTGGAATGTGCAGTCCCTGTACCTTGGCAGTTTCCAGCAGACGGAGTACGACATTGTCACCCTCCTTAAGAACAGTAGTCCTGTCCACTACTACTTTCAGCGTATTGCGCATTAAAGATGGAGAACTACTGGTAAGCGAATGAAAGCCCATATTACGAGCCTTCTTGCCGTATTCCTCCATAAAGTACACATCGCTCATAGGCTGATCAAGTGAGGATACTATCTGCCTATGCTCTGGCAGAACTTCCATTGCAGGCTTTCGTTCTGCATGGTCTTGCCTTTAGCGACTTCAGATCCACCTGCTGTCTCTTCCGACTTCTCCTTTCCTGCCATCAAACCACTATTGAAAGTAGGTGGAGTTGAAGCTTTAGGAAGATACTTCGCTGCCATCTGATAGCTCTTTTCCATTAAGGCAAGCTGCCGTTTCTCCTCATTGTCCTCCCTGCTATCTTTGGTAGAGAGCTCCTTTTTGAGGTTATCTATCTCCGAGCGCAAGGCTTCACGCTCTTGCTCGTGCGGGTCGGGAGCGTAAAAGGAGTTCAAAAGGCGATTATTCTCCTCATAGCGATACATAGAGTTTTCTATCTTTGTCGTAGAAGCAGCTATTTCTGCACGCTCCGCCTCCATAAAAGCAATTCTTTCAGAAAATATTTTTCAAGAAATGTTAGAAAATATTATTTTGTCTTTTGCAGATTATAAAGAAAAATCATTACCTTTGCGCTCATTACTAACCTCCTTAAATTTATAGGATATGATAAAATATGTAATTCAAGCGAAGAAAAATCCGCTGAAGAAAAACGAGATTAAATATTATCCGCAAATGGCACCAACTACACCGATGTCACTTGCACAGATAGTAAAGCGTGTGGAAAAACGTTCGACCGTTTCAAGTGCCGATGTTAAAGCCGTTTTAGATGCTTTGCAATACGAGGTTATGGAGGCATTAGAAAATGGTAATACAGTCCGCCTTGGTGATTTAGGTTCGTTCCGCCTCACAATGAAATCGCAAGGTGCTCCGACTGCAGCCGAGGCAAAGAAGAAAGGCGCACAACTTATCAAGCAGGTTAATGTGCAATTTACGAAGAGTACAACCATGCGCGATACCCTTGATGCCCGCCTTCTTGATTTTACGCCACAGGAGGACATCGTGAATGCTACAGATGGAAAGAAGCCTAAACCAGAAGAACATTCTGGTCCAGATATAGATGAGAATTTTCATCCTTAAGTAGCTAAAATCGTTGGTTTAGTAACCCATTTAGATGTGCAGAATATTTTACTTCTGCACATCTTTTTTATAGCTTTTCATAGTCAAAAATCCACCTCTGTAACTATCTGATTATCAATACCTATTAGACAGCATAAATTGTCTTATAAGAGAATTAAAATTGTCTTATAAGAGAATTTGAATTGTCCTATAAGACAATTTCAAGAGTCTTAGCATGGAATTATATTTTGGACTATTCAGTCTGTAGCTTTTTCTTTACATTCTTATTGTGCTGACTATAGACTATTTTTTTGGAAAGAAATTTAACCCTAATAAACTTATCTTGTTGTAAAATGAATGTTGTTTCTAATTTTATCCACTGTTTATTACCTAATAATAAATAAAAAAATGTTAATTTTTGTAGCGTGTTTCTTCAGAGACACAATGACATCGTTGAAAAAAAATAAGAGGCGTTATGCTTATCTTGTAAGTCGAGAACCTAGGAAATTCAAGACACTTGCACAAGGATAGCATAGTGGTTCTCACGCTATAGCGTGGGCTGCTATTACTACTTTCGTGCAATGGGTTTTCCTAGGACCTTCGACTTAGAATGTGGACATAGCCAGTTCACGCTTCTGCATTATTAATTCTATTACTAACTTTTTAAGGGCTGAACGGACTGGATAAAGGCTCAATAATTGACTATGGACAAACAAGAATTGTATGAAAAATGGGTAGACAAAGTCTGCCAGTACATCGAGAGTGTAGGTCCTGAAATTAACTGTACGAGTTGTGCAATGCAGTCTAAACCTGTATTGGATAAATCTCCACAGGTAGTATTCCTTGGCTACAATGCTCATGAACCATTCCCTTATCAAGGGGCAAACAAGGAACGATTTTATGAAGGAAATCCTTACTTTTACACTGAGCGTGAAAAGTGGCCTGTATGGGGAAAACTCTATGCAGCCATGAAATGGGCTAAGTTTACAGAGCCTATGGAAGATGGTAATTTCGTGTTTATGAACACTGTTTATTTTGGCAGTCAGGATATCAAGGATCTGAAAGCAAAGAAAGGAAGTGCTGAAATCATCAATCAATGTCTTGATTTTAGTGCGGAAGTTATCAAGGATATTTACCATCCAAAAGCCGTGGTCTGCTTCTCTATACCCGATTGCTTTACTCCTTTTATCAATCGTTTAAACATTAAGGAAGTAGAGAGCATTGTTCCCCCAATGGTTAATGGAGAACCTGCTAAACATGGTGTAGCAAAAGCTATGTGGGGCGATATAAAGATTTTAGGTATACCCCACCCTTCAGGCAGAATCAGTTATGATGACTTGGGGGCAATCGCAATGTTTATTAAAAAAGAACTTGTCTAACGAATTAAATATTACTATAATGAGAAGTTTAAAATTCAAATTATTTATCTTGTTGTCATTATTGGTTATAAATGCCAGAGCACAAGTTGGGAATTTTATAAAAGATACCCAGATAACAAATATTCATAATTTCAATGGGTATTGTGTAACAACTACTCAGGAGTATGAAGTTCGCTTTGGGAAAGCGGAACCAGTAGGAGCTCCTAAGACAGAAGTGACAGGAGTGTGGTATAATAGTTATGGATTTAGAGATAAAGAGTTGTCAAAAGATGGTAAAATATATGAGATGAAACATTTTTATGACAACAAAGGGAGGATAGTATCTCAAGACATTTATTTAAACCAGAAACTTTATGAAAGGAGGGTTTTCTCCCACCAAAAAGATGGTAAAATCACCATCATAACCTATAATAGTAAAGGGCAAGAAGAAAAAGTTGATGTTTGGGGTGCCACTACTCACACTATTAAAAAAGGAGAGATGAGTGCTGCTGGAGGAAAGGTCAGTAAAACAATAGAAACTTTAAACTCTAAAGGTTTTCCAATTTCTAGTACGTTTACATCTAACTCTAATCTACTTGGTCAACAACTTGGAAGTACTAGTGCTAGTAGGTCTATCTTTTACAATGATCATAATGATATACTTAAAGAGACTGTGAATATGGATGCCAATACTGCCAGACGGATGGCAATAGGTGCTGTGTTCGCAGGTAAAAAGTCTCCGAAAGTCATAGAATATCGAGATTATAAATACAATAAAGATGGCAATTGGGTATCTAGATATGTTTACTACGATGGTGTATGTGTAGAAAAGCAAGACAGGCAATTCCTGACAGATCAGGAATATAAAGCGTACGAGCATACAATCTTTGCAAAGATGATAAAGAGTGAGGATAAAGTAAATGGTCATATGGTTTTGAATTTTGATGAACCAGAACTAAAATCTGAACTTAACAAAATCTCGGTAATAGCATGTAAACAAAAAGATATACACATTGAGTCAAAGGTTTGGGTTATGGGAAATGGGAATTTGTCGATTGACAAGAACGATACTCTAAAACTGTCTGAAATTGATAGAACTATTTTAAAAAGCATTGTGAATGCAATAAGCAAATATACCAAGATTAGCCCAGCCTATGAATTAAGTCAAAATGGTATTGATAAAATTAATGTCTTAGAAAGTTTTGATTTGAAAATTGATGGTGACATTTCGGATGAGAAATCATCTACGGGATATACTATAAAATTAATAAAGACACCAGAAAATACTTGGAAGATTGAAAATAAAACAGAATTACAAAACAAGGGCTTTACAGAGTTACAAATAGAAAAGCTAATATCTTCTTATAATATTTCTGAAAATAAGAAGAATAAGGTAAAACTTTCTATAGATAGAACACCTTTAGAATTTAGTGTAGAGATGCATTGGGCTTCTAATAATGGGAAAAAAGAAAGTGCTTATTTTCATGAATTACGTATGGCTTCGTATACATTGTCTAAATATAATGGCTTTACAAATGTTTTAAATACTATTAGTTCTGTTTTGGACACCTTGTCGGAGTAATATTAAACTTTCAACAAATGCAAAACAGGAAGTAGAGATTGACTCTATTTCTTGTTTTGATATCTATTGCTTTTCTGAATCCTATATTTTTTGATTTGGAAAAAACATCTCCAATCCTCTCTACCAATATCCTAAGAGCAGCGGAAACTTCGATTCCAAGGTTGTTATCTTGCTTTTATTTTTTCGGTCAAAGTCCTCAACAGTACGTCTCATTGCTTCGCTTTCTTTGGTTGAAGGTTACGGATAAGGTGGCAGACCGTACGGCGGTTCACAAGGTAGCGTGGGTGCATACGCACTGCTCCCTTTTTCATCAGTCCATACTGACCGTACTTTCTGTTCATGGTGAACGTTTGCCATACCACAAGGCTGGCACCCACTACACCTATGACAAGACAAGCTACTTGGCTGACTCCGCAGAGATAGAGCACGACAACGAGAATAAAGACTGCCAACAGTCCTCCTGCAAATAGGAAGAGATACTGTGCCTTCAAGCCCTTGAACTCCACCGTCCGGCCTACACCTTTGTTGATTTCAAATGCTACCATCGCCTTACAAGAAGAAACTTCTCAAGATAGAGGCAGCCACGATGAGGAAGATACACGCACCGAACCAAGAGGCTGCGGTCTTGCTCGTATCGGGGTCACCACTTGAGAACTTGTTATACACTTTTATTCCTCCTATCAACCCCACTACCGCCCCTACGGCATAGATGAGTTTCGTGCCGAGATCGAAGTAGGAGGTTACCATTTTTGTAGCTTCATTGATTCCGGCAATACCATTGCCTTGTGCGTATGTTCCTATGGCAGTGGTAGCCGTCAGGAGTAGCATTGTGATTTTCTTTTTGTTGTTCATTGTTCTTTTTATTTTAAGTTTTTAAATGAATTGTTTTCTTTTGGGTAGAGATGGTAAGGGGTGGCTCGGTTTTATCGTATGACTGATATTGGTTGATTGTTTTACTTTTGAGCCACCCCTTGATCACTTTATAATATGAACAAAAATATTAGTTTTACAGATAGTATGAAAGTGGACGCTCGTCATCTTCCAAAACATCGCTGTCGCTGCTCTCTACGTTTGAGTTCATTTCAAAGTCAGAAGAAGAGTTTATATTATTTTCCTCTAATTCCGCTTCTTCCGCCTTGCGAATGGCAGCAAGCAGTTTTTGATGGTCTTTCTCCTGCTTGAGTGTTGCTTCTTTGATATAGTCCATAAGCTGTGTGCCCTGTATGCTTTGCAGCGTATCCTGCACTTCGGTTTCGATTTCCTCATCAAGCGTGTCGTCATTCCTGTGCCAACCGTTTATACGGGACAAGTCCCTTGTAAGAATGGCGGACGGTGAGACTTCGGGCATCACTGCATCAGCGATTTGCAGTTCCTCACGAATGATAGTGTCTTCGTCAGGCTCGTCCATTGTGTAGTCAACCTGCATTTCATTGTCATCTTCTGTACCTTCCGCTTCTTTTGTTTCTTCGGACACAGATGAGTTTTTCCCTGCAAAAGTATTTGGATTATCAGCTGATTTTTCTTTTGATGAAGTATCGGGAACATCAGGGATTTTTTGAGAATTTGTCGTAATCTCTTTTGAAATTTCGTCATAGCGTTCCCTATATGACTTACTCTTACCGACAAGTATTTGACGTGCCTGTTCAAGCTGGTCTTGCGTAACAGAAGAAGTACTCTGCTTTTGTTTCTGCTTGTTTTTCTTTTCACATTCTTCTTTCACTCTATGGCGCACAGTATGTAACCGCTGCCAAAGAAAGAGTATTCCTACAAGCAACCATATCACAGTCAAAAGCAAGAGAATGTTGAATAGTATTGTTTGCATAATAGTGATGTTTGTTTGTCATTTATTCTTTGTTCAAAGTCTATTGCCACCTTGCGTCGATGCTTTGCTGTAGCATTATTGAGAAGTTCCTTATGCTCCTTGAGGTGTTCACGAAGAATATTGTCAATATAGCAAGCCATCGATACCCGTTCTCCCAAGTCCTGTAAGACGTTTCTCAGCACTTGGAGTGTATCAGCACTCATAGTAAAATTGGTTCGCTCCCGAAGGCGGATTGACTGTAAATAACGTGTTCGGTAGTCCTCTAAAGAATTCCGAGATGTCTCCGTACTTCTCTCATTTCCTCTCTCGTGGCTTTTACACAAGGTCTTCTCCTGCTTATCCTCCGAAGTAGGCATAAGTTCCTTTACCAAATGTTGTTTTTCCTTTTGGTTGCCACCGACCTCTGTTTTCATATCCTCTTCCTCATCAGGTGGGTCAAAAGCCATCGTTTCCTTGGGTGGTGTCTTCATCACCCCGTCTTCTGCCATCTCCTTAAGCTGGGCTTCCAATCTCTGCCGTTGTTCCTGTATTTTTGCCATAGTGCTATCTTATTTAAGTTGAATATGGGTAAGCAATTCCTCTGTCAGTTCATCAATGCCGGTCCCGATTCGTAAAGACTTATTGGGAGGGAGGTAAGTGGAACGGAATACTCCACGGAATCCGTATTGCTCCAGTTCATGGCTGAAGCGGTGAGTAGCATAGACATGCTGATTAAGTAGCGTGTAATCTTCGCTCTTGATATACCTACTATAGTATTCTATGAGCGTGTTCTTAACTCTTCGGTCAACCTTATTCCATAGAAGAATGACTTCCTTGATACGGACACTTGACATGGATACACCCAAGTCGTTTACCGCCTTGATATAGGTAAGACAGGCAACCATTGACTGAACGTCAGGCTCTAAAGGTGAAAGGATATAGTCCATCTCCAGCGATAGCTGCAAAAGGTCACTTGTACCAGCATGACCAGGAAAGTCGAAGATGACCAAATCAAACTGCTCCGACGGATGTTTACGGATATACTCGTTAGCTTTTTCTATTGCCTCCTTAGGGTCTGCCTTGAGTATGCGATAGGCTGTACGCTTCAAAGAAGAGAAATGTTGCTTCATCTGCTTGGAAAGCAGTGGATCACCTTCTATGCTAGCCTTTTCCCTTTCACGGAGTTTATAGAATGAGTCCTGAGACAAGTCACAATCTACCACAAAAAGATGGATATTTCTTTCGTAGTAAAGAATGCTGCTGACAATCTCAGCCAAAGTACTTTTGCCAACACCTCCTTTTTGAGAGGAAAAGCCCAGAAATATGGGCGATGTTTGTATCTGTTCCATACTATAGATATTTTTATCGTTTGAACTATAATTTGAATGGTAGATTGTTAGAATAATCGTCACAGCAAATTATTAATTCTTTCATCTGTCGAAATACCGAAGTATCTATCGTTTTATTTGTCGATTTGTCGACATATCGATAGTTCTATCTGACGATATATTGAACGATTGAAATAGAGATCGTCATATCGTTATTTAAATAGTTCTATCGACCGATATCACGTTCGTTTTATCTGCAAAATAAAAGCTTTCGATAGATATTTCTATGCGATAGAAGTACAAGGAAATGAAAGGAAAAAGAGTGAATATCATTGATAATGAGATCTTTGAAAATCTGCCGTAACTTTGCAGGCAGATAGAAGATATGGAGGTGTACTCTTCGAAACAGACACCCTGAAAGGTGGATGCTTCTATTGCATTATCTCTTGATATTGGCAAGGTGTGTCTTTGTCCGACAAACTTCGTTTCTGCCGACAAAGACCCTTGCCCCGAAGGGGGAAGAATTACTCCAAAGTCGTAATTAGATAAGGATAAAAACAATGAACGAAAAGATAGAACGATGGGACAGATGGGATACCCGTCTTCCCAAGCCCAAAGACCAGCAACGGGCGATTGATTTGTTCCATAAATCAGGTGCGGAAACCAAGTCGGATTTCGTGCGTGGACGTATTCTTGGGGAGAGTTTTAAGGTTATCACGGTGGATAAATCCGCCGTGGAATACTACCGAAAGCTCTCAGAACTGACGGCGCAAATCCATAAGATTGGCGTGCTGTATAACCAGACCGTGCGGGCCATCAACAGTTATAACAGCGTGAAGACTGCACAGATTCTACTTGAAAAGTTGGAGCATTTATCGGCTCAAATCATCACCCTGCAGGAGCAGGCTATCAATCTAACTATTGATTATAGAAAGAAGAAGTATTGAGAATTTAGTTAGAAAAATGATAGCAAAAATTTCTGCAACGGAGAACCTTGGAGGGGCACTCGGCTATAACTTCAAAAAGGTGGAGAAAGGGGAAGCAAGCATTCTTCTTGCCCATGGCTTGTATCAAAACAAAGAGGAACATTATACAATGGCAGAGGTGTTTACCGATATGCAAGCACTTATCCCTGAGAACTGCCGAACAAAAAAGACGGTGTTCCATTGCTCCCTCAATCCGCATCCAGACGAGAAACTATCCGATGAAAGGCTCACACAGATAGCCAAGGAATATATGGAGGCTCTCGGCTACGGAAAACAACCCTACATCGTGTTCAAGCACAACGACATCTCCCGTGAGCATATCCACATCGTATCACTTCGGGTGGACAGTCGTGGACGGAAGATTAACGATAAGTTTGAGAAACGTCGGAGCAAGAAGATTACTGATGATTTGGAGAGGAAATATGGTCTTATTCCAAGCTCAAAGGTCAGTGAGAAGCCGACAACAGAAACGCCAAAAGTCGATGTTATGCAAGGGAATATCAAGGAACAGGTGGCAAACACTGTTCGTTCTGCTATGAAGCATTATTCATTCTGCTCCTTGGGTGAGCTAAACGCCATACTCTCCCGATATAATCTCGCCGTAGAAGAGGTAAAGACCGAGTATAGGGGTAAACAGTATGATGGACTGGTTTATGTACCTACCGATGACAAAGGAAATAAGGTGAGCACGCCCATTCACGCCTCGGACATTGGCAGAGGTATGGGCTATACTGCCGTTCAGAACAATATGCTGAAATCGAAGCAGATAGTTAAGCCATTAATCCCAACTGTCAGAAGAAAGGTATTAGAAGTAATGCGTACTTCTCCCCAAACGGAGGAAAGACTTCGACAAAGATTGGAGGAACAAGGCTTGCGTGTTATAATCCGCAAGAATGAGGGTGGGCGCATCTATGGTATTACATTCATTGATGATGAAAAAGGCATTGCGCTCAATGGTTCTCGATTGGGTAAAGGATATGCTGCCAATAAGTTTAACGAGTACTTCTCTAACCCAGAGAAAAATTCATTCTTGGATGAATCGTTTTATGGTAAGATTGATACCACCTTACAGCAACAGATGCAGACAATACAGTCTGATGAGCAGGAAAGCGACAATCTTGTCGATGAACTTATTGACGATATGGTGGGAGAAACTTTCTCTGCATCGGGCAACGATGATTGGAAGGAAGCAGCATGGCAGCGTAAGCTCCGAAGACAAAGTAAGGTAAAACTTAGACGAAGAAAACATTAAATAAACGAGTATTTCTATCTCCCCTCCCTTCGGAGGGGGTTGGGGGAGGCTACAAAAACATTGCATTATGGCACAAGAAGATGATTTAAGGGCATTGGGCAAGGTCATGGACTTTATGCGGGGTATATCGGTGATATTCCTCCTTATCAACTGTTATTGGTTCTGCTACGAGGCGTTTCAATCGTGGCACTTCACACTTGGTATCGTCAACAAGATACTGATGAACTTTCAGAATACTACAGGCTTGTTCTCGTCCATCCTTTGGACGAAACTTTTTTGTGTGGTATTTCTTGCTCTTTCATGTTTGGGAACGAAAGGCGTGAAAGAAGAGAAAATCACATGGTCAAAGATTTGGGCAGTGCTTTTCTCAGGTTTTGTCTTTTTCTTTCTCAACTGGTGGCTACTGGCACTGCCCATCGGTAAGGTTGGGGCAGCTACCCTATATATCTTCACACTGTCCGTGGGTTATATCTGCCTACTGATGGGTGGCGTGTGGATGAGTCGATTGCTTAAAAACAACTTGATGGACGATGTGTTCAACACGGAGAACGAGAGTTTCATGCAGGAAACACGATTGATGGAGAATGAATACTCGGTAAACCTTCCTACACGCTTCTACTATAAAAAGAAATGGAACAAGGGCTGGATTAATGTGGTCAATCCTTTCCGTGCCTCGATGGTGCTCGGTACACCGGGTTCGGGAAAGTCCTACGCCATTGTGAACAACTATATCAAACAGCAGATTGAGAAAGGCTTTGCCATGTATATCTATGATTATAAGTTTCCCGATTTATCCGAGATAGCCTACAATTATTTGCTCCATCATTTGGATGCCTACAAGGTAAAACCGCAGTTCTTCGTGATTAACTTCGATGACCCACGGAAATCGCATCGGTGCAATCCCATCAATCCGAACTTTATGACGGATATATCGGATGCCTACGAGAGTGCCTATACCATCATGCTCAACCTCAACCGCTCGTGGATACAGAAGCAAGGGGACTTCTTCGTGGAGTCGCCGATTATCCTGTTAGCTGCCATCATTTGGTTTCTGAAAATCTATGAGAACGGAAAGTATTGCACCTTCCCTCATGCCATCGAGTTTCTTAACCGTCCCTATGCACAGATATTTCCAATACTCACTTCCTATGATGAACTTGCGAATTACCTTTCTCCTTTTATGGACGCTTGGGAGGGTGGCGCACAGGACCAGTTGCAGGGACAGATAGCCAGTGCCAAGATACCACTATCCCGTATGATTTCTCCGGCTCTCTATTGGGTAATGACAGGTGATGATTTCTCACTTGACATCAATAATCCCAATGAGCCGAAAGTCCTTGTCGTTGGTAACAATCCTGATCGACAGAATATTTATTCTGCTGCACTCGGTCTTTACAACAGCCGTATTGTGAAGCTCATCAACAAGAAGAAGCAACTCAAAAGCTCGGTAATCATAGATGAGTTACCCACCATATATTTTCGTGGGTTGGACAACCTTATCGCTACTGCCCGAAGCAATAAGGTTGCAGTGTGCTTGGGATTTCAAGATTTTAGCCAATTGACAAGGGATTATGGAGACAAGGAGAGCAAGGTAATACAGAACACTGTAGGTAACGTGTTCTCTGGGCAAGTGGTTGGAGAAACAGCCAAGACGCTCTCGGAACGCTTTGGCAAAGTTCTCCAGCAACGCCAGTCCATGACCATTAATCGTAATGACAAATCGACATCTATCTCCACACAAATGGACAGTCTTATCCCGGCTTCCAAAATTAGCAACCTTACACAGGGTATGTTTGTGGGTGCTGTTTCCGATAATTTCGACGAACGTATTGACCAAAAGATTTCCATGCAGAGATAGTAGTGGATAGTGCAAAGGTTTCTGCTGAGATGAAAGCCTATCAGCCCATACCTGTAATAGTAGACTTTACAAATGAAGTTGGCTCTGATAATCTCAAAGAGACTATCGAAGCCAACTACCATAAAATAAAACAAGAAATCCTCTCCCTCGTGGATTCTGAGATAGAACGAATAAAGAATAATCCAGCTCTTACTCATTTAATAAAAACGTAATTTTAATATGAGCTATATTCTTTTATCTTGCTTTTATTAATGTGTCAAAGATACAAAATCTCTCTATAAAGTTATCTCAATTACGAGACCTCAGAAAAGTCTTTTTACGTCCATATTATACTATTGATAATCAATGAGTTATATTTATAATTTCGCTATCTACATGAGGTTTTACAGAGGTCTCATTTTCGGTAAGGTGGTGCAGTTAAAGAAAGGTGTCACTATTGACCGTGACCGTACTTCCGTCAACCTCAATGAGAACATGGACAGCCTTGTACCTTGGTTCAAAGATTGCTGACATGCCCACAGGTTGGATATGCGGTCAGACGGCAAGGGACTTTGTTAAAACCAAGACAGGTCGAGGCGGAAGTATGGACATACAGGAAGCCGAAGAGTTCCAGACCAGTAAGTTCTACTGTAAGACCAACTTCGATATGACAGAGATAGCCAATGAAGAAAAGGATTATGCCAATTATCCTATCCCCAAGTTCTATCAGTTTGAGTCACCAGAAATGCGTGAACGCATCCTGTATTCCAACTTCCTTCAAGTCAATCAAGATGTGAAGGATATGATAAAGGAGATACAGGAGTTCAACAAGAAATAACAAGCAAGGGAGGTCGTTCTGACTTCCCTTGTCGCTTTTTTCTACATCATATCATCAAACAAAGATAATTGTCCTGTAGTTCCTCGCATCTGCTTGACCGTCGGCAAGTTCTTCCTGTCTTTGCTGATGTTACTTCTCTGCATAACGTCAATCAGTCTGTCGAGAACAGCATTGAGGGCATCCCTTCGTGTAGGAAATTGTTTGTCCCAGATACTCGGATATGAACTGCCACCGCTCTGTGAGAAGTTATATTCCAATGTGGCTATCCATTTGCCATTCGGATGTTGTAGGAGCATCACTACCGCATGGGCAATATCATCTTTGAAAACCGTTACGGTCTCGGCTTTATCTTTGAGCTCAGAACAATGTCCGTTACTCAGCCATTCAACATCATTCAGTACAGGCTTGCCAGTATAACCACAGGAAAGATACTGCTCGTATGTTCGTGCATTAGTTATCATCTGGTTTTCCCACTTCTCACTACCAAACTGTGCAAACCATGCCAGTTCTTCCTTGTCGTTATTCTCCACGGCTTTGTCATACCGCTCATACATTGGCAATTCTCTTTTGCAAATGTAGTAATCACGCTCTTTCATGTTTATTCATTTTACGTTTAACTTCTGAATTATCTTTTCCCTTTTATCGAAGCCATTAAGCTCCATTGGGAATTGATTTTATGTGCGCCCAAGACTGCCTTTGGTGAAAGAAAGCAAGGAATCTGATTGAGATTTTACGGAATACCCCGATTTACTACAATCTGTGGAAGGCTGCCGTCAAATGTCAGTCAGATAGCAATGCGATACTTAGCGGTCTTTCATTAGGTAGTAACTTTGCACAATAAAATCCTTCCGATGGAGTCTTATATGCCATTTGAGAAATAACAAATAAGGGTGATTTGCTATCCAAGATTGCTAAAACACCATTTTTTTTGTGTGAATACGCTTATTTTTGTTAAAAGAAAAATGTTTTTGCGATAAAATAGCTATCTTTGTAGCACATAAATATAAATAGGTACAATGGAAAATAAAGACTTGAACCGAATCAAGGTTGTATTGGCTGAGAAAAAACGAACCAATAAGTGGCTGGCGGAACAACTTGGGGTTGATCCTGCAACGGTTTCGAAATGGTGCACTAACTCAGCACAGCCCAATTTGGAAAATCTCATGGAGATAGCCAAGGTGTTAGACATTGATGTAAAAGAACTCTTAAGAATGTAAAGCCATATGATTAACTATACAGCGGGACAGAGAATTACAGTACGTGGTGAGGATTTCCTTATCACGAATACAGAACGTAACCATAATGGTTCTTATATTCTCTATACCAAAGGTATCAGTGAATTGGTTAAGAATCACAACTTCATATTTGACACGAGTATTGATACCGATATAGAAATAGTCAATCCGAATAACACCATACTTGTGGCTGACGATGATCCACGCTGGAGAAAAACACGTCTGCTTATTGAAACGGCAATTCGTAGCAATGCATATTTTTCAAAGAAGATTACCGTTGCACAAGGAGGTGCTTTCGATTTGGCCGATTATCAGATGGAGCCAACACTTAAAGCGTTTGACCTTCCCCGTCCTCGTCTCCTTATAGCTGATGATGTAGGTCTCGGAAAGACAATAGAAGTGGGTATCTTTCTTGCAGAAATGATTCGCAGAGGTCGTGGCAAACGTATTCTCGTTTGTGCGTTAAAAAGCATTTTAGCTCAGTTTCAAGAAGAGATTTGGAACCGTTTCGCTATACCTCTTGTTCGTCTTGACAGTATCGGAGTAGCGAAGATTCAGAGTGAGATACCACTCAACAAGAATCCTTTCGATTACTACGATAAAACCATTATTTCCATTGATACCTTAAAGAACAATGGCCGCTTTCGTGCTTGGTTAGAGAAAACTCACTGGGATATTGTTGTCATAGACGAATGTCATAAGGTTGCTAACGATTCTAGTCTTCGTGGCGATCTCGCTCAGTTCCTTGCTGGTAAATGCGACAGCATGATTTTAACATCAGCAACGCCTCATAATGGCAATGCAGAGTCATTTGCCAATCTTGTTCGTATGCTTGATCCTATAGCTATTCCTCGAAATGGAGAATATGGTCAGCAAGACATAATTCCATACTATGTTCGTCGTCATAAGAAGGACATTGAGGATGAGAAAATTCGTGGACAGTTTCAGGAACGCCAAGTGATTAGCATTCCAGTACAGCTTCTACCAGAAGAGGAGAAGTTTCTTGCATTACAGCAACGTATCAAGTTTCGAAGTATTAAAGAGGAGAATACCAATGACATGCTTTTTGCATTCTCTCTATTCAAGAGTTATATGTCCTCACCTTTAGCTGCTTTGCGTAGCATACAAGAGCGTAGAAAGAAAGACGATACAGACGAATTGATGGAGCTGGAACAACTTTTGACCGTCATCGTAGATAAAAATTGGACTCTCGTTACAATTCTTTCAAGGAGAAGTTGACTGAGATATGGAAAAGTAATCCGAACGAGCGTGTTGTTATTTTCGCTGAACGAATAGCCACTATGGAAATACTCCAGAAACGTATTTGCGAGGAATTCCGATTGAAAGAAGAGCAAGTACAACGCTTTGATGGCTCCCTTTCTGATACTGATCAGGAAGAAATGGTGACCAATTTTGCAAAGGAAGATAGTCCTATAAAGGTACTTATTTCCAGCGATAGCGGTTCGCAGGGTGTGAATCTTCACTATTTTTGCCATATCATGTTCAACTACGACCTACCATGGTCGCTTATTACATTGCAACAACGTAATGGACGCATTGACCGTTATGGACAGAAACAACGCCCAATCATATACTACCTTGTAGCACGTAGTGAGAATGAAGATTTGCGCACTGATATTCGTATCGTGGATAAGTTGAAGGAAAAAGAGGAAGAAGTTCATAACACTCTCGGTGACGCTATGAGTGTAATGGAACTGTATAGTGTTAAGAAGGAAGAGGAAGAAGTGGTAGAGGCTCTAAAGAATCAAGATACAGAATTTTTGGAGAAACCACGTCGTCGTGCTCGCGCAGGAGGTTTTCGTGCTGGAACTAAGTTAGAGTCCACTCCAGCTAAGGAACATTTGTCTGATGCTATTTATGAGCATCCGCTCACACTATACAAGGACAATCTAAGTTTCTATGGTGATTTGTTTGATGAGCTGGAGGCGATTGATTCTATAGGTCATGGTGACGTGCAGGTTAAGCAGGGGACTATCCCATACGTAGAAGTGCGTAATACGGAAGAGTTGCGTGATGTCCTGTATGATATTCCACGTGAGGCCATTCCTTCAAGTAATATCTTCCGCCTTTGTGCTGATAAGCCAACTCTCAATAAGTCAATTGAAAATTCTCGTAAGAGTATGAAGTCTGAATGGAGTGAGTTCTTGCCATTATATGACCTTCATCCCATCCTGCAATACTTGCTCACCAAATTTACAGCCAGTATTCCAAAGAGTCAGGCTATGGTAGTTAAGGGGCAACAATTTCCAAAGAACTTGTCATACTATCTCTTCTATGGAAGTCATGGAAATGCTCTTGGTCAGACGCTTGTTAGTAAATTCTTCGTAGTCCCTATCCGAAAAGATGGAACTATTGGAGGCAAACCATTCTCTTTTTATGACTTCATGCAGCAATATAATCTGACAGATACATTCTTTCAAGGTGCACTCCAAGAAGATTTGAAAATCTTGCAAGAAAACCTTCAAATGGTTGTTGATACAGGTCTTGTGGATTATATGTATGACCGTCAGAATGAAGTCGGCAAAAAAATGGAAGAGCAGCTAAAGGTGTATAATCAGAAATTACAATCTTGGGCCGACAATGCCAAAGACCAGCCTTCTCTTGGGTTAGAAACGGATGTAGTTATCACCCATCGAAACTATAAGAAGGAAATGGAAGAGGTACAGAAGATAAGTGATGAGAGCAGTCAGTTCTTCCAGGATCTCTTTTCTCTTGACAATGCCGATCCATACATGAGATTATTGGCAGTATTCTATAATTTTGAATAACGGACAAATTTTATGGCAGACAATATAAAATATCGCTTTATACAAAATGTCGGTGATTATTTTCCTTCTGGATATTTCAGCGACGATTTCATTGACAAGGTACAGAAGTGTGCCGGTCTTACGGTTGAGGATATGAAAGCTCTTTGTGCTCCTTATATTCGCCTCCAACACGATTATGAGGAGTATAAGAATTTTATTATCAACCAGAATCCTCGTCCCAAGGATGCCATAAAGCGAACGCATGACTTTAACACTCGTATTCTGAAAATTCTGGGGTACAATATTGAACATCCATATGCAGAACCGCTTGTACTTAATGGGGAAACTATGCCAATGGAAATAGTGCCTGTTCGTCATATTCTTCGTCAAAGTACACAGACCAAAATGCTCATCATGGAGATGCAGCATCTGATAGCTGTTGGAGAACAGGAACCTGCAGGACTTTTTGATCAACAATATGAGAGTGAACCTGACCGCAATACGGGTCAGCAACGTTATAGTGCAGCACAGTGGGATTTAGTGTTTCATTATGACCGTGAGCAATATAAGATATGCCCATCTATTATCAATAAGGCTGTCACTGCCATCTTCCTCTTGCCAGAACAACAGCGTCCTCACTTTATTCTGATGCTGGCTGGTAATACGGTATTCCTTTTTGACCATGATAAGTGGTCAAGGGGAAGTTACTTGGAGTTCTCCTTGGATGAACTGTTTACACAGGCTCGAATCCCTGCGTTTCGTAACTATTTCGCCCTGTTCCATTTGTTGGTTGCCAAACAGACATTGGCTGCTGACAGTGAGATGGTACTTATGGATGCCATAATAGAAGAAAGCTATAAGAATGCTTACGAGGTTACACAAGACCTCCAGAAGGGCGTGGTACTTGCCGTAGAAACGCTTGCTAACGAAGCCCTCTACTACATGAAGAAGGTTGTCAATAGTCCGTTTGGTAAATATGACCCTGAAACCGATACCTATGATGAGACGGATGATGCTTTGAAGCCGAGATTAAAGACGATTGCTTGGTTATTGTTTATCGTCTGCTCTTCATATTCTATGCTGAGAGCCGTCCAGAACTGGAGATTCTTCCTACCAGTGATGAGGTTTATAATCGTGGCTATTCACTTGAATCTTTGCGTGACCTTGAACAGGTTCGTTTGATAAGTAATGAGAGTAGAAATGGCTATTTCTTCGATGACAGTATACGCAAACTATTTAGCCTGTTATCATACGGTCATAGCGAAGAAGGAGATAAGAGCTTCCGCGTAAAGCCCATTGATTCACCGATGTTTGACAACAGTCGCTTGAAGCATTTAGGTGATGTGCGCATCCGCAATATCCAATGGCAGGAAATAATAAAGGCACTGTCTTTGTCTCACAAGAAAAATTATGTGGGACGCATTAGCTATGCCAACCTTGGTGTGAACCAACTTGGCTCTGTCTATGAGAGTTTGTTGGCTTATCGAGGTTTTTATGCCGAAGAGGATTATATAGAGGTTCATAAAGCCGATTCACCGAAGGATGGAACTTTCCTTGTACCATACAGTAGAATGGGTGATTTTGATATTGCCCATGAAGTGTTGCTTAATGAGGATGGTTCACCTCACATTCTGCCAAAGGGTACGTTCGTGTATCGTCTGAATGGTCGTGATCGTCAGAAGTCGGCCAGTTATTATACCCCAGAAATCCTTACTCGTTCAACAGTTAAGTACACCTTGAAGAGCATTATCGATGAGGTGCGTGATGGCAAGCGTCGTCCACAGGAACTGTTAGACTTGAAGATATTGGAGCCTGCCATGGGAGCTGCTGCTTTCCAAAATGAGGTTATCAATCAGTTGGCAGAAGCCTACATGACATACGTAGAGAAGAAACCGGCTCCTGACCATTATCGTGATGAATTGCAAAAGGTGAAAGCCTATATTGCTACTCACAACGTCTATGGTGTGGACTTAAATCCAACAGCCATTGAACTTGGAAAACTCTCCTTATGGTTGAATGTTATTCATAAAGACATGGAGACACCATTCTTCTCCAATCGTCTCGCTTTGGGCAATGCTGTTATTGGAGCTTGGCTGAAAGTATATAGCAAGGATGAGTTCTATGGCATAAAAGGACGCAAGGGTAGGAAGGACACGCTTCTTCCTAATAAATGGTGGGAACATGCGCCGCACAAGATAGCGTTCAACAAGAATAGCGTGCGCCGTAGTGTGAACGAGGTATATCATTTCTTGTTGCCTGATCCAGGAATGTTGGCTGTCCGTACCATCAAAGACTATAAAGACTTGGCTCGACAGGAAAATGCCAATTCAGAGGACCCCCAGAAACCAACTTATCACAAACTGCAACTGATGAAGCAGATGATCGATAACTGGACTGAAGCCGTCAATGAGAACGATTTCCGTTTCCTGCAACGCATCTGTGCTAAGATTGACGTACTATTACGTGAATACTTTCAGTTCCAACAGAGTGTGGAAAACCTAACGCAAAATAAGGTAAACTTGTGGGGCGTATCGGGTTCTCCTGTACTTAATCTTGATTCTTATGCAGAGAAAGAACGATTGAATGACGTTCGTTATCGTCACGATAATGCTTACTTCCGTCTGAAGATGGTGATGGACTATTGGTGTTCATTGTGGTTCTGGCCTCTTGATGAAGCCGACAGTCTGCCAAGACGTGAGGATTACTGGCGTGACATCGATGCCATGCTGAATGTAAGTGATGAACAATTGGATAATCGAACTGCAAAGGCATTACAGCGTGTCAGCATTGATGCCAAAGGTCAGATGGGTATGTTCCCGCAATATCAGCAGAACGATATCTTTATGCAAGCAGCTCTTGACGAGGCTACTTCTGTACATGAAGACGTGTCGGATTATAATACTCAGCGAACAGAAGAAGAATCTGAGATTGTACGCATGAGTAAAGAAGAAATCCTGACGAAGGTAAAGGGACAACCTACTACTTTTTTTGATGATTCGTTGCGCTTCAAGGTTGTGGACAAGTTGGAAAAACGCTATCATTTCTTCCATCCTATGCTGGAATTCCTCGAAGTATTTTGGCTCCGAGATGGATTTGATATTATCTGTGGTAATCCGCCTTGGCTGAAACTGGAATTTGCTGAACAAGGTATCATTGCGGAAAAATATCCTGAGGTGGCTTTAAGAAGTATGATTGCTCCGAAGGTAAGGGAATTGAGAGATAGACTTTTTGAAACAAGCTCACAATTGAAGGTTCTTTATCGCGAGGAAGAAACAGAGAATGCTGCTTCGTCTGCATTTCTTAATGCTGTCAGCAATTATCCGCTTTTAGTAGGTCAACAAACAAATCTCTACAAGTGTGTACTTGAAAATGGTTTCTCAATGCTATCTGATAAGGGATTTATGGGACTCCTGCATCAAGAGACTGTATATGATGATCCTAATGGTCTTCCTTTAAGACGTGAAGTTTATCATAGATTGATTTATCATTTCCAATATCAGAATGCGTTCAATTTATTTGCAATTGGTCATCGAGAGAAATACAGCACAAATGTCTATGGCGTTTACAAAGATGAGATAAAGTTTGCAAACATTAACAACCTTTTCCATCCTTCAACCATAGATGCTTGTTTTGCACATAATGGACATGATATTTGTGGTGGAATAAAAGTAAATGATGAGTGGAATACCAAAGGGCACCGTGATAGAATTGTCTATTTTACGGAAGAACAGTTGCGCGTACTTGCAGACGTGTTTGAAAATGGTGCAGACTGGGAAACTACGAAACTTGTTTCTATCCATTCCGTGGACGTAATAGATGTACTTAAAGCCTTATCAGCATTCCCTAAACATGTTGTAAATTATAATGCGAACATGTCTGAAGGATGGCATGAAACTACATCCGTCGATTCTGGTATTATCAGTAGGGAAACATATTATCCTAATATAGACAATTATGAAATGGTCTATAATGGCCCGCAAATATATGTGGGTAATCCAAACTATAAAACACCAAGAAAGGTATGTGTTCAGAAAGCCGATTATGACTCTCTGGATTTGATGACTCTTAAAGAGGATTATATTGCGAGGTCAAACTACAAACCTCTCATGCCACTTAATGAATATAAGTCATTAATAAAGGGGTTCTGTATTGGTAAAGACGAAAATGGAAATGACATGTATGACAACTGGATAGACTATTATAAAGTCGGATTCAGGAAAATGATCAACCTTTCAGGCGAACGCTCGTTGATATGTGCTGTCCTGCGAGGCAGGACAGCACATATCCACGGCATTATCTCCTCTTCCTTTGTCAGAGGAGATAATGCCGTGGATATGGCTGCGCTTTGCGCAGCCGTGCCAATGGATGCTTACATGAAAATCATGGCTTCGCAAAATCTGACATCAGTTAGAATCCAAGCTTTTCCTCTTGGTGTTGACCCCAAATATAACAATTCACTTCGTAGCCGTACTCTTTTATTGAACTGCCTCACTACAGCCTATTCCGACCTCTGGATGGAAATGTGGTGTGAGGAATACAAGGATGAGACATGGAGCAAGAACGACGTGCGACTGAAGCACTTCAGTGGATTGACAGAACAGTGGCAATGGTCAACGCCGCTGCGTAACTACTTTGAACGTCGGCAGGCATTAGTGGAGGTTGACGTGATAGCAGCGATGGCACTCGGTTTGAAGCTTGAAAATCTGGAAGCTATCTACAACATCTATTTCCCCGTACTCCAACAAAATGAGGATGATACATGGTATGACCAAAAAGGGCAGATTGTGTTCACATGTTCCAGAGGCTTGACTGGTGTGGGGCTTGACCGCACTGGCAATGCCCGTCAAGGTAAAGTTGGCTGGGAGGACATACGAGGTGAAGCCATCACAAATGCTGACGGCATCATTATTGGCTATCAAGGCACGATGCCTACATATACTCACACCATTGACCCAGCCAAGAGCGAACTCTATGGTGGTCAGCAGCAGACGTTCTATGCTCCATACACTTGTTGTGACCGCATACAGGACTACCGTACTGCATGGACTCATTTTGAGAAGATATTTAACAAGAAACAATGATGGAACAGCTTCAACACGATAGATATTATAAGCTTCTCTACGACGTACTGCGTTCATATAAACGCTGTACGCCTAAGAACATTTGTCAGTTACGGAACAGACAAATCTTTGTCTTCGGAACAGACAAGAAGGGAAGTCAACGACAAGGTGCTGCTTGGCTCGCAGCCAATAGGTTCGGAGCTTCAGTAGGTGTTACAGACGGACTGTCAGGTCGTGCATATGCCTTACCTACTCAGGGTTTCGATAGAACAATTGGCAGATGCAGTAAGAAGATTTGAAGAGTTTGCACGTGCAAATCCGTCCTTTGAATTTCTTGTTACTCCAGTCGGCTGTGGTCATGCCGGATTCAAGATTGAAGAGGTGGCTCCTCTGTTTCAAGATTGTGTGGGTTTAATGAATGTAATGTTGCCAGAAGATTTTATACGCTACTTCCGCATGGAGTGCATTCACAACTTGGAACAAAATAATAAGGAACAAAATATTCCACAAGATACAATGGATGTTTATTCTTTCTATGATGACTCCTTACATGACGTAATAAGTTTCCTGAAAGACAATAATATACCATTTAATCCAGATGGTGGCTTCACGCTAACTGATGAACAAGGTTCTATTATAGCAGAAGCTGAACTTGGCATTGAAAGTGAAAAGATAGTCTTTCTTCCATTCAATAGCCAAAGCGAGTTGACATTCAAAAATGCCGGTTATACAATAATGGATGTAGATTCATATCTGAAAAGAAAAAGAAATAGAAGACATGAGCATAAGAGTGAATAAAGTTTTGAAAGAACTAAATATAGGTATCAATGATATGGCGACTTATCTAATGAAGATAGGTCAGTCTCTTATTGATGCTGCGCCTAATGCTAAACTTTCAGATGAACAATACAATGCTTTGGTAAATCATTTCACGGGAAAATTAGTGATGTCTATTTCTCAATTTGCAGAAAGTAAGGGCGATTCAGACATTGCTGATGTTATTAGGTATGCTCATTCAAAAGGATTGATGATACCTAATGATCCTTCTTATGTTTTGTCATCAGAAGAACTATCAGTGATAGATCCTATTCATTACAAAAGCCAAAGGATCAAAGAGACAATTTCTTCAAAACCAAAACAAGAAAGTGTAAGTAAAAATGTTTTTCGCACTAAGACCGAAACCAAGGCAAATCCAATTTCTGTGTTGGGTTCAATAAATCTTGATGCTTTAAATTCTTCTACCCGTCCACAAAGAAAGACACGAGAACAGAGGCAGGAGGAAAGAGCTCGTAGAAATGCGGAGCAATCACCAAATGTGGCGACGCAAAGAAAAAATGCTGACACGACCATTATTCGTGACATTTGGCAACGTTTCGTAGATATTCAGGAAAAACTGATAAAACAAAGATCACTTCCAATTTCCATAGATACAGAATCTATAGAAGTTGAAGACGATAAACTGTATGTGACAGTTGACGAAACCAGCAACAAGCAACAAGTTGATTCAATAATCAAAGGTAAACTTGGGGTTGATGAATATGATTTGGAATCAGGTGCCATTTTTGTTGATGAAGAAAAATGGGATGCTCTTTCTGAAACTGAATTAGCTCAGATAAGGAAAGAACTGGCAACGAGCTATATTGAACTTGATACAACACCAGCTATCAATGTAACAATTAATTATAGTAATGGTTTTGGCCGCTCAGATCAAATGTCTCTTGAAGAGCTAAAACAATTGGACTCTATCATAAAAAATGGCAATTTGATAGAAGGAACAATTGATGACCAAGTGGCATTCATATCAAAAATTTCAATTAACAGAGAAGATTTACTTCGTCACTTATTTGGTGACCATTACATAAGATATGAGAAGAAAAGAAAGAAAAAGGATGTAGAGCCAATATTGGCTGAAAGATTTGAATATAGGAATCAGTACATTCCTTGGAATGCGTATCAGCAACTCCAAGATATTGGGTTGCGTTGCATACACTATATTCTTATATTCAGAGTTAAAAATGAGAGAGCCAATGAAGAGTTGAAAGACACCTATGATTGTTGGTCATCAAATAATAATTCTTTTGAGTTTAAGAGGCTATACACGAAGAAATCTCCACTTGGAGAGGATTTTCTGCATGAAATCAATGGGAATATTATGGCTTTCATGAACGAAGCTTCTTTATATTGTTCCACGGACGATGTAGAAATTGAAATCGTGTTTGCTTACGCAATATCAATGCACAAACTAATTAAAAAGGAGTTCTCGGAATTTGCCAGTATTATATCTGGCAAGGAGGGATATAGCTTCAATGATGAAACAGGTGCAATAGGTATAGACTTTAACTGGCGTGAACAAGACATTTCTGAAATTATATCAGAAGTAGAATCGTGGATGCCTTTCATAAAGGTCAATGTGTTTGATGAACACCGATTTAAGTGTAATGTCAATACAAACCTTATTGGTTTTGATGAAATCAAGAATGCTCTAGAGGACAAATATGAAGACATCGACGTTGAAAATGACAGCGTTAACCACCAACTCAATATTCGTCTGCCATATGTAGAAGCCGACTTATATGACCAACTTTGTGCACGGTTACGCAACGATTTACTCCAGATAAGCATCGTTGGTATTGAAGTCACTTTTGCTCCAAAAGTAGAAGGTAAAGTTCGACTGAACGTGAATTACAATGCTGAGTCTAGATTGGAAGATTTGGAAGATTCCATTACGGAGATGAAGCGAGCCGATTTTGGATTTGTTCTCGAAGATAAGGAAGTAACTTTCGGTAAACTTTTGAAGGTAAACTATCCAAATCTAATATTTGACATTGACGTAGAAGATGATAAGAAAGATGCCATTGTCAATGCTTTCGAATCTAAGACGATAAATACGATAGTGCCAATTCTTACAGGAGATTTAGAAAAGATTTCCCGTCTGAAAAATACCTTCACAATGGCCACTACCGGTCAGGAACTGGTTAACCCTCGTCTTCAGAATTTTATTTTTGATTCGTCACAGGCTACCAAAACCCAAGACATTGATTTGATTCTACGTCACGATGGTTCTGTATACAAGGATTTATGTATTCACTTACTTAATCCTCATGTAAATGAATCTCAGAAACAAGCAATTATCAAAGCAATGTTTGCTGACGATTTGGCGGTGATTCAAGGCCCTCCTGGCACTGGTAAATCTACTGCCATTGCAGAACTTATCTGGCAATTGGTCAGAAAAGGTCTGCAACAAGGAAACAAACGTGAACGCATTTTACTGACATCAGAGACAAACTTAGCTGTTGACAATGCAATTTCTCGCATTATCAACAATAAGACTAATCTTGTAAGCCAGTTCGTTTTGGTGGAGAAGAAAAACTGGAATCGGAAGGATTACAATTCTCTATCGAACTCATGAAACGATGGGTAGAAAAAGGAGACTCATGCCTGACTATAGAAGAGTCTGAAGAAGAAAATGACTCCAAAGTCGAATCAGACTTAATACTAAAGAATTGGCTTGGAAATATCTCCCGCCGTTCATTCTACGGAATGGATGATGATAATCCTACAATCCAAAAATGGCGCAATTATTTGGAGCATCCGAATGGAGAACTGCGTAAAATCGTCTATGACAGATATATGGAGAATGTTAATGTCATTGGTGCTACTTGTAGTTCTATCGGAGATAAAAAAGCTGGGGATGATAAATTTGTGAAGTACACTTCATTTTTCCATAATTATTGTGAGGTGTTCAAACAAAAATTTAAGAACAAAGCACGTATTGAATTTACAACAGTCATACAGGATGAGTCTTCAAAGGCTACTCCTGCTGAACTAGTGCTGCCTTTTGTTTATGGACATAGAGCCATAGTAATAGGTGACCACCGTCAGTTGCCACCTATGCTTGATCAGGAAGAGTTTGAAGATACTCTTGATTTTGCATATAAATTAGCGAAAGATGAGAATGATAAAAACGAGGTGACTCAGCTTAAGGAATATGTGGGACAGCATTTTGACGAAATGGAAATCTCTCACTTCCAAAGACTGTATGAGAATATTGATGTGTCCCTAAAAGGCACCTTCAATTTACAATATCGAATGCACCCAGATATTAATGAAGTCATAGAACAATTCTATAGAGAAGACGGAGGCTTGTTCTGTGGTTTGACAACTCCAAAAGATCTGGGCGTTAATGATCGAGACATGACTAATCCTGCATCACGATATCATGGTCTTGACATAAAAGGACTCATAGGACACAACACACATGTTCTGTTTATTAACACCACTTCTCCGGAAATGCTTGATGGAAAATCGAGGGTAAATTATGGAGAGGTAGAAACTATTAACCACATACTTTCAAAATTTGAAGAGTCTGAAACATTTCAAAAATATCTTTCTAAATTCTCAAAGGAAGAGGATAAGCAGATAGGAATCATTAGCTTTTATGGCAAACAGATAAGGCAGCTGAGGTCGATGGCTTTCGGACACAAAGGTATTCCTACACGTGTAAGTACTGTTGATAGATTTCAGGGAATGGAACGCAACATCGTTATTGTCTCTATGGTGAGAAGTAATATCATTCAAAGTTCCAAGAATCAGCAGCCAGACAGAAAAAGATATCCGAAATATGGCTATCCAGAACAACATTCTTTAGGTTTTGCCCAATCTCCTAATAGGCTTAACGTGGCATTGTCCAGAGCTAGAAGACTGCTTATTATAGTTGGCAACAGAGAACATTTTTCAAATTTAGAAATCTATAGAAGGCTGTTCCTGACTATAGAGTCAAATAAAAATAATCACATCGTAAATCAAGAAGAAGTATGAATATCACAGATATAATTGCAAATGCAGATTTTATATATTCAACCATAACCAAATGGGGGTTGAAGAAATATACCTGTGACGTATTATACTTCACAGAGGAGCCACTTGATGACTTATACAATGTTATCTGTTCTGTTTTAGCAACAAATGATGGCTTTATGATAAAAGATGCCTTGGGGTTCTTCTTGGTCTCAGCATGATGAACCAAGAAAAAGAGGATAAGCCTGAAGTGTATTTTGATATTGCCGAAGTCAGGATGTTTGAGGATATTTTGAAGAAGGTAGAAGATGAGCATCTTATCAAGGTTGTTGAGCATGATGTTTTCTTAACGAATCTCGGTAAAATTTCACTTGAAGAGAAGAAACACTTTAAGTTCTTCTCTGGAACCAAATATTTATATGAGCATCAGAAATTAAAGTCTGATACTCCAATGGCATTATCAATGTTCCCATTTTTCAAAGATATGGGAATTTATAGTGGTTTGGTTGAAAAGAAACAAATCTGGCCCGATGATGAGTTTGTTGATTCAATAATCCATTTTGAGATGACACCTCTTTTGAAGAGGTTGGAATATCAATCAAAGGAAAGTGCAAATATTTACCAGGCCGAGCAACAAGAATATTTTGATTTAGATAGTCGTCTGGTTACAGTAAAGCTCTATCAAGACAACAATGATTATATTCCTGTGATAATGAATGGTGACGATATTGCCACTCATGCCACGGAACTGGTTAGTAAGTATGAGAATGAATTATTCTGTGAGAATCTTGTGTTGGAATGCCTGTTCCAGCAACTGTGGGACGACAAAGATGCGATTCTTAACGACGAATCTTTGAACCCATACTACGAGCTGGTTGATTATGAGAAGTTGACAAAAGATAACCGAGTAGAATGGTCGGATGCTAAGCTCATGGCTGTCATAATCAATAATGCCACACCTACATGTTGGAAAAACATCACCAGATTCTGCGATGTTAACGTTTTGTATTCATACATTCCATCTTATAAAGAGAATCTGGATTGGCCTATTTTGACAGAACGTGCTGAAGACCAATTCCTCATTGATCATTTCATTGATTATCCATGGGATTTAGAGGTGTTGTCAACCGATTTAGGTAGAAACATAGAAATCATTGAACAACTGTTGTTGCTTCAAAAGGACACACAAGACGACTGGAACTGGGAAGAATTGGAGAAGATACTGCCAGATACATTTGTTTTGTCAAATCTCAATGTTGTTCAGGTTAACCTTGCTCGATATACTAAAAATACAGTTGAGGTTCAGGAAGCAGTATTATCAAATTCCGACAAACGTTGGGATTGGATTGAGATTGAAACAAAGTTTCCAATTGAATATTTATATGAAAACTTAGTTGTATTGCAAAAATACATTCTAAGTATCCAGTTCTTTGATAGAATATTTACAGATTCTGTATGGGGTGTTAGATTCGCTACCAATAATGTTTTTGTAAATGCAATTAAAGAAGCCAGTAAAGACGAAGGTGTACTATCTTCTTGTATTTTGAATGATAAAGACTATATCTGGAAGCCACAAATTATTGACACATTAACGGAATGTGGATTAATTAGTTGGCCTACCACTCCATATATGGTTGGTTTCGAATGCAATCAGAGTATTACATGGAACAAGCAGTTCTTTGATAAATATGCTCATAATATCACTACCGATGAAGGACGAACATTTGTTTCCAAATCAATTCGTGATTTCGAGGTTTTATCCTCCAATCCAGATTTCGAGTGGGACTGGCAGGCAATTTCATCCAATGAATTATTGCTGTCAAACACTTTGTTGTATACTCAATTTGGAGAAAAACTAGACTGGAATCTTGTCTTCGATAATAATAATGATATAGAACAACTTCAATCAATTGACAAAATTGATACTTATATTGGTGTTGATGGTGAAGCCTGGACTAAATTCTCGTCTGTAGCGTCGTTAGATTATGTTATAGCCAAATATAAAGATTCAAAATATCCTTGGGATTGGACTGTTTTAACAGAGAGAATGTTCTCAAAGTTGAAATTAGAAAATCTTGGTAATCCTCTTTTCGTTGAAAAATGGGATTGGACATACCTTTCAGAGAATGTTCCAACAGATTTCCTTCATTCATATCTCAACAAATTCAAGAATTACTGGAATTGGGAAGTGATTTTTGGAAGGATCATAACTACTTCGAACAAGTTTGATTATGTCTTTCTTGATAAAATTGCTGTAATAATCACAAATATTACTCCTAGCTCAAAATGTAAAGAAGCATGGACATCACTTACTTCACAATATTCTTTCAAAGAACTTAAAAAGGTTCTCAAAGAAACGTCTACAAAAAAATCGTATTGGTGGGATTTGAAATATTTCTGTTTGCATAAAGAATTTAATGTGTTCAGTGATATTCATGAATGCCGTAATTTTGTGGACTGGGATGCTTTATCTAGTTCAGAAGCTGTGGACAATAGTTTGAAGTTCAATCCTAAACTTAAGATTAAGCCAAAATCATGGACAAATGATGTCATGACGTTAATTGGCGATACGAGAAATAGGTGGAATTTTAAGATGCTTTCATCTTTTGAGAGCTTGAATGACCAAAGATGGTTTCTTTCTCGTTTTAAAGATAAGATTGACTGGGAAGTTATTTCCAAGTCAAGTAAGTTGTTCTGTCAGCAAGACAAGCAAAAACTGAACGAAATTATTGAGTCATACAAAGACAAGCTGGATTTCAAGGCATTATCAGAACGTGGTGACGTTAATATAGAACAAATAATAAAGATACATCCTAAGGGCTATTATGACTATAATGCGCTTATGGATCGGCACGTAATAAAAGTTACAATGGAACTTATTGATTCTATGCCGAATTATGAATGGAATTGGTTTGCTGTAAGTTCATCTAAATCATTCTATCCAACTAAAGAGTTTTTGCTGGATAAAATTAACGAAAACCTGAATTGGGAACATTTATCATCACATGATAATAAAAGAGCATGGGAAAACGAGGAAGTCGTTATCTCGATTGCGCAAAGAAAGAATATTTCTGATTTGATTGATTGGAAGTTTTTGTCAGGTTTGCAATATTTTCCTTTAAATAGAAGGGTTCTTGAATATGTTCCTTTAGATGAATTAGACTGGTCAAGTCTCTCGGACAGAAAATCTATTCTGTCTTTGATTGATGACTATGCAGACTTTATAAATTGGAGTATTCTTTCTGATAAGAGACATTTCATCTTAGATCTTGATGCTCTTGAAAAGTATAAGGACAGACTTGACTGGCATGTTGTCTGTCAAAGACACGACTTCAATTTTACAGAGGAGATTTTAGAACATTTCCGTGATTATATTGACTGGACAGAGGCTTCAAGTTCACAGAATATCAATTTCACTAAAGCTCTTGTATTAAAATTTACAGAAATGGAATTGGCCGGTCTTGGTGAAAAACAAGGCATTCCATAATAAGTTAGACATTTCTCAATTCCCTTATGGGAGACAGATTAATGTAGTTGGCTTTATTGGTAGATTTCCACGTCATCCTAAAGCATACCACTTTACTCATATGGATAATGCTATAAAAATTATTCGTTCTATGAAGTTGCAAAGTCGTAATTATGCAGAAGGGAATTTTTCCAATAGTGCAGGAACGAATGTGTATAGGACTGGCAAAGCACATAACTTTGCTCGTTTCTATTTCGCGCCTAAATCACCGACTCAATTTTATAATGAATGCCTTGGAAAAGATATAGAGTATCCCAAATATTCTAAGGCACTAAACCTTGGACTTCCCAAATGTCCAATGCCTGTATTTTTTATCTTTGACATAGAAGAGTTATTGATGGAAATTCCGGAGAAGTGTTTTTATAGTACTGGCAATATGCAAAAAGATGCTACTCGCTGGTATAGGATAATAGATGATCCTAGCCATATAAGAGCTAGAGAAATCTACATCGATAGTTTTGATACTTTTAATGAACGTCAGCAGGAATTCCTTGTTGATGGTGAGTTGGATTTTTCAAAACTGAAGGACGTTCAAATATGCTGTTATGATGATTATCAAGCTAATGTTCTTCGCCATGAGCTACATGGTACTCGTTGGGAGGGTGTCGTTACAGTGGATAGGAGTCTCTATGAGTACAAGAATAAGAAATTGTACTTCAATGACAATGAAGAAACAATACGCATCTATACAGATTATGTTAATCCCTATGAATTCAGAATAACTTATAATGACGATGAAGCACCGAAGATTGTTAATAAGAATATGGTGCTGCGTCAAAAAGAAAATAATATATATGTATCCTCTAGCGTGGAAATATCAAAAGATACTCATTTTGAGGTATATTTTGAAGTGAATAATCCAAGAGAGGGTAGCTGGTTGGTCTATAAAAATTGATAGAATATGGATAGTAATATAATGGTCATACATGGCAATATCTTTAATTCCAAAGCACAAACCGTAGTCAATACTATAAATTGTGTAGGAGTTATGGGTAAAGGTATAGCGCTTGTTTTTAAGCTTAGATATCCTAATATGTTTGAGTTGTACCAGAAATTCTGCGCTCAACATCTTATTGATATTGGAAAGCTGTGGATTTATAAAGGTGAGGATTCTGATCCTTGGGTACTTAACTTCCCAACAAAAACTCACTGGAAACTTCCAAGTGAATACGAATATATAGAAAAAGGGTTGCAGAAGTTTGTTGAAACATATAAAGAAAAAGGTATAACTTCTATTGCGTTCCCATTGTTAGGAGCTAACAATGGAGGGCTTGACAAGGATAAGGTGATGGAAATCATGACAAAATATCTTTGTCAATGTGATATTCCAGTCGAGATATATCAGTATGACCCTATGGCTCCTGATGATTTATTTGAGACATTCAAGTCCAAATGGAATGAGATTCCATCCAAAAATAAAAAGAAAGAACTCGGCATCCGGACTCAAAAGCAAGTTGATACTATTGACAATGCCATAAACGTGGATGGCGTTGCTTCAATGATTGCTCTTATTGATTATGACGGAATAGGTTTAAAGACTATGCAGCAATGTTTCCGTCTTGTTATGAATTATACAAAAGAACCTCAACTCGATTTATAATATGCTTCCATTACAACAAGCTAAAGAGGTACGTCAATCGGTTATTGACTATATAAAAGCTACATTCCGCTTCAAGGAACAGGCTGTAGGCGATGCTTTTTATCGGTTTATAGAAGACCGAGGAAATGGTATGTTTAAAGGCCCGTACATTTCTTTGAAGACTCCCTTCATTGCTGCCTCAGATGAGGAAAAAGCAAATATCCCATTGGAGATTTCACCATCATTTCCTCCGTACAAGCATCAGTTGAAAGCATTTTCTCAACTGTCGATGGCTAATGGCCATGCCCCCGAACCGACACTGCTTACTACAGGAACAGGTTCTGGTAAGACAGAATGTTTTCTTTATCCTATCTTGGATTATTGCTACCACTGTAACAAGTTTGAACGCAAGAGAGGCGTAAAGGTTATAATACTTTACCCTATGAATGCGCTTGCATCTGATCAGGCACGTCGTTTAGCAAAGACTATTTGGGATGATGAACGACTAAGAGGACGTGTTACAGCAGGCCTTTTCGTTGGTGAGGGAGTCGATGCTAAGGAATATCCAAGTACCATGGATGAATATCATATCATTGAAAACAGAAAAGCTATTATTGATACAGTTCCAGATATTCTGTTGACCAATTTCAAAATGTTGGACTATGGTTTGATGCGCCAGAACTTCATGGAATTATGGAAGGGCAACATTGATGCAGAAGACAAACAGCTCCGCTTTATTGTACTCGATGAGCTGCATACCTATGATGGTGCTCAGGGTACAGATGTGGCAAATCTGATACGACGTTTAAAACTTAAACTCCATCTTCCTAAACATTTTCTTTGCCCAATCGGAACCTCAGCCACCATTGGCAATGGTGAAGATAGCAAACGCCGTCTATGTGAGTATGCCAGCGATGTGTTTGGAGAATCTTTCCATGAAGAAAACGTCATCGGAGAGGAACGACTTCCTGCTGAAGATTATATTCATCCAGCGCAAACTGACATACCGACTGCTACACTCTTGAAAGATTGTGTGTTCCAATCGTCGGATAATGTAAGCTCTTATATGCGGCGTATATGTAAGACATGGGTTAAAAAGTCTGGTGCTACTCCCTTTGAAGTAGCTACAGCCCTTCAAAACATGTCCGTTGTTCAGGACATCTTGGTGTCTCTTTCAAAGGGGATGCTAACGCTTGACCAACTGAGAAACGAGATGGTAGAACGTAATGCCGCCATTCGAAGGATGCTTCTAACTTCTGGAGAACGATTCTGTGATATAGCTATTGAGAACCTTCTTACTCTTATTGCCTATGCAAAGCAACCGAAGGGCAATGGCGGCGAAGCACCTATGCTCTATCTGCAGGTACAGCTTTGGCAAAGAGAGTTAAGCGGAATTCTGCGCTATGTTCAGACTATACCAGAGTTTACATGGCGCAATAGTCTACGAGACGATGACAGGGTTGCTCTGCCGATGTATTTTTGCCGTGAGTGTGGTGCCAGTGGATGGATTTCCCGCAGGTTACAAACGGATGACCGTTACTGCTCTGACATCACTACCATCAACAAGGCTTTTATGGATAAAGAAAAAGAGGTTGTGCTGCTCAATATAGAATCAAAGAAGCATGAAGCCATTGACGACTATCTGAACGACGATACATTGAACATCACGGTGTATAGCCATATGAAAGACTTGACAGACGCAGGTAGGAATGATGCTGACGCTATCCGCCTTCGTGTCTGCCGCAAATGGACATCTACAAAGAAAGGTAATCCGCGATTTGCACGCTTTGTCCTGAATGCAACAGTGATACCATCTGCCAGATAGGTGGTAAGACTTCCACGCTTAGTAGTGTAGCCATCAGCCAGGTGTTGTCAAGCGACTTTGATAAAGCTTATGCTAGTGAGCGCAAGATACTGACCTTTACAAACAGTGTACAAGATGCAGCCCATCAAGCTGGATTCTATGAGGCTCGCACATTCCGTTTCCTTTTCCGCCAGTCAATGCAGAAATATATCAACACATTGGATGGTAAGCCTATTTCAATGGCCGACCTACAGAAGGGCTTCAAAGTTTTTTGGAAGGAACAACTCTCTGAGGATGATTACTATAACCGTTTTTTACCAGCTGACCTCGCTACTCACATCGATCTCCGCAAGAACTATCGTCAAGGAACAAGTTTTATGCAACGGTTTAAGGATGAATTTGATTTACGTGTGGATTGGGAGATTTGCAGCGAGTTCGGTTTGATGGCTCAATTGGGACGTACATTGGAGAAGACAGGATTATCGGCAACATTCTTCCAAAGCGAAGATATCAAGCAGGTCTTTGAACAAATGAAACCGTGGCTATTGGAAAATCATTTGGAATATGTGGCTGAGGATAGAAATAAGTTCTGTCATTTTGTCTATGGTATCTTGCAACGTATGAGAATGCATGGTGCTGTTGACCATCCTTATCTGGAGAAGTACAGAAATGAAAAACTGACAGCATGGGCACTTAACTGGAACTATGATTCTCGCCACTTCCTCAACCGTTCTTTTGGTGGAACCGTCCGATTCCCAAACTAGTGGGAACGCAAATTATAGCCCGCAACTATGATATGCTTGATATTGCTGTGCTAAGACAGGATGGAAAACACAATTGGTATAGTCTCTTCTTTGATAAGACCTATAATCGTGCATTGGTAGAAAACTACACACTGTTCAATGAACTTATTGTAAAGCTGTTTGATACGATGGAACAATGTGGAATTGTGAACAAGGCTCCTATGGGTGGAGGTAATTTTGCCATCAATCCTCAAACGATTTGGGTTTCCAGTCATGTTAAGCATATTCAATGCGACTCATGCCAATCATGGTTGTGTGTTGCAGAAGAGGACGAGTTTGCTGAAGAAACAAGTTGCTTGGATTACAAATGTCGGGGCACTTATTCACAGATGCTAACGCTAGGCCAAAACTACTATCGCCAGGTGTATAATAGAGAGATTTCACCACGTGTCTATGCTCGTGAACATACAGGATTGCTTGAACGTAAAGATAGAGAAGAGTTGGAACACGACTTCAAGGAACACCCTCATTCCAACTCAGTTAATGCACTGAGTGCTACCTCCACATTGGAGATGGGTATTGATATAGGCGATTTGAATGTTGTGGGAAATACATCCGTTCCTCCTAAACCTAGCAACTTCCTTCAGCGCGTAGGTCGTGCTGGAAGAAAGGAGGGCTCGGCTCTTGTCCTTAATTATGCCCATGCCGGAAAACCTCATGATATGTATTACTTTACATATCCAACAGAAATGATGGAAGGTGAGGTAAATACTCCTGGCTGTTTTCTGGAAGCCAAAGACATTTTGCGTCGTCATTTCTTCGCATATTGTATAGATACCTGGACAAGTGCAGATGTCAATAATACTTTGCCGGCGAGCATAGGCGAAATTAACCTTTCGGCAGATCTTCTTTCTTCCGAGCATTTCATCATCAATCGTATAATCGCTTTTATTAAAGCGAACAAGCGGACGCTTATAGAGAATTTCCGTTCTCAATATGATGAGAAAGTACATTCTTCACTTGATCGTCTTGTTGCATCACTGGATGATGAATCATTTTATCAGATGATTCTGAAGGAATTCCGATTGTTGACTGACCAGATATATAGTTTGCTCACTGAACAGAAAGAGTACAAGGAACAAGAGAAACATCTGCAGCCCAATGATCCTACAAGAGAAATCATTAAGGATTATATTAAAGCATCAAAAAAACAATATGTTTTATTACAGGAAGAAAATCTCATAGAATACCTAACTAATGTAGGACTTCTACCAAATTATGCCTTCCCTGAAACTGGAATAAAGTTGCAAGCAAATGTCTATTCTTCCAGAGAGAAAGAGGATAGTATGGCAAATGCTGTTGAGCCAAAGGCTTAGAACTTGTAAGGTCTGCTTCTCAGGGCATTAAAGAACTTGCTCCAGGTAACAAATTCTATACTCAGAAACTAAAGTTGGATGTGTCTGGAATATCAACGTTTGATTGGAAAGACACACTCCATACTTTACGTTATTGTTCAAAGTGTGACTGTATCGCCGAAAAGGGAACTACAGCTTATTCTGAGGGTGCATGTCCTAAGTGTGGAGACCCTTCTTGGGGAGTGAATAGCCATCATTACCTGAAGTTTACAAATGCTCGCTGTATGATGCGTAAAGATGATGCTTCGCTTGACGATTCAAACGAAGATCGTGAGCAGGAACGATATATCATGAAAAAGCATTTCATGTTCCATCATAATGGTGCTAGTATCTCCTATGCGATGCGAAACGTTGGTTTCGGTATCGAATTCTGTAACAGCATGGACTTGTATGAAGCTAACTATGGTATGGCCATGCAGTCTGGCAATAAACAAGAGATAGCCGGAGATAATGCTGTGTCGAACTATGGATTCGTTACTTGCAAATACTGTGGAAAGTCTATTCCTCTGCTTTCTGCTACAACAAGAGATGGAAAAGCTGTGGAACAGCACTATAAGTTCTGCAACCATAAAGATATTACCTTTGCAGGGGACGTACACGAAGAGGTTTTCGAGAAACTGTATCTCTATCGTCACATGCAGACTGAGGCGATCAAGATACTTCTACCCATCCAAATTATGGATGCTCAAGCTTCTATAGAGATGTTTAAAGCGGGTATTGCACTTGGCATGAAATCATATTATCATTCTTCACCGGAGCACCTACGCATAGATTCATACTCCGAGTTTAATCATGCAACTCAGAAAAAAGACCATTACTTGGTTATTTATGACACCATTCCTGGAGGCACTGGATATTTGGCTAAGCTCTTTAATACAGAGGAGTTCACCAAACTATTGAAAGAGGCATACGAAAAAATTAGCGAATGTCAATGCCAATATGAAGGTAAGTCTGCCTGCTATCACTGCATCTTATCCTATGGTAATCAGTACAGCCGTGAGGAATTTAGCCGTGAACGGGCAGAAGAATTGTTTAAGAAACTTATCGACCATACGAAGTCATGGGAAACCATCAATGGCAGCGTGGGCACCATTGCATCCACTGGTGTTGTTGAAGACAGTGAATTGGAAATCAAGTTTTCTCGTGCCCTCCAGTCCGTTGCACGGCAAAGGGATGGACGTTCGAGAAAGTGCATGACATCAATAATTATCGTTATGAGCTTCACATTATCAATGAAGAAACAGATACGGATATTCTATATCATGTTCATCCACAGTTTGCTTTGGGAAGTCCATACGGTGTAAAGCACTATACAATCTCAGATTTTCAAGTGATTTGCGTGTCTGCAAAAATTAACGGCGAGTCTATAGAAGATTCCCAGCGAATCCCACAATGGGCTGTTTATCTAGACGGATATAATTATCATGCTCAGATGCCCAATATGCGTTTCTTTGGCGACATTGAGAAACGTGATGGAATCCGTGCATCACGAACACATCTAATGTTTACATGGATACTGACCTAGGACGACATCAAGATGTTTGAAAGTGATGAAGAGGATTTCTTTGGCGGAAACTCCCTAACTCGATTCATTTCTTTACTTCAAAATCCAAAACTGGGAGTCATACGTGATATGATTTATCAGACGGTATGCGATTGTGAACCATTTATGCCAATCGGCACTTCTCTATATCAAGGAGAATTGAATATCGACAATTCATGCGATGCTAATCTGCCGGAAGATTACACAGATGAAGAGCTGGCAGAGGCTCTTGACAAGGGAATTCAATATAATTGGCATATATACAATCAATTGACATCTATTGACAAGGAAGAATGGGAGGGATTCTGGCGCAGATATGACCTCTTACAATTCTTTTCTAATGAGAAGCATTCAGACTCTTCCAGTAAATCGGAAGTATATGTCGATCGCGATGAAGTGAAGGTGTACTATCCAGGTTTGGAGCATATCGTAGACTTGCTTCTTGACAACAATATTCCTTTTAGTTATGAAGGTGATGTAGATGTCTTGGACGAAGAAGGAATTGTAGTAGCTTCTGCTGGATTGTTAATTCCGGATAAGCATATTGCCATAGACCCAATAGATAATGCTTCTGCCGCCAAGCTTCAGCAATTAGGCTATAAAACAATAGATAATCAGAACTTTAATATAAACGAAATAAATAAAGTAATATGAGACTTTTCTTATCTGATACTTTCTTTGATGCAGTGATGCAACTGCCCAAAGATGCTCAAAAAAGAGTTGTGGACTTCCAAAAGAAATTCCGGCAGAACAGTACTTCGGCCAGTCTTCATTTGGAACCTATTACACAGTTCAAGGATTCTTCATTGCGTACTGCGAGGGTAAATGACAATTACCGTGTTGTAGTAGGTGTCATGCCTGGTGGAAATTTCTCTCTACTTTACGTTGGTGACCATGAATCCGCTTATCGATGGGGGATGAACAAACGTTTTTTATGGAACGACCATACACAATCATGCCAGATTATTACATCACAAGAGGAAAAATCCATTGTTCCAGTGTCACCTGAAGAAACAGAAAAGACTCTTTTTAAAGATATTCCTTCAGACAAGTTCATAGCTATCGGTGTTCCCTCAGATATATTGCCGAAGGTTATGGCTATAAAGGATTTGAACGACCTTGACAAACTGGAATCTGACTTACCAACTGAAGTTTATGAACATCTGTTCAATCTGATAGATGGAGAAAACATAGACGACATCATAACAATTGTAGAGTCAGGTAAGGCAAAGGAAAATGAAGATATGCTCCTTAGTGGAAATAATCTTAGTCGATTCTGGAACTCACAGATGATGATGCCTTAGCACATATCATTGAGCAAGGAATGGATAAATGGCAAATCTTCTTACATCCCTCGCAGAGGAAATTAGTTGATGCAAATTATAAAGGAACTATGAAAGTTAGTGGTGGCGCTGGAACTGGTAAAACAATTGCTGCTATACACCGTTTGAAGTATCTTTGCAGCAAACCTGATTCTCATGTTCTTTTTACTACATACACAAAGACATTGAGTCTTAATCTTGAAGAATCAATTAAAAAGCTGGAGGTGCCACGTCAGCGTTATGAATTGAATAATATTGATCAAGTATTGCAGAAAATCGCTCATGAGTATCATGTGTACGATGGCTTTTCAGTATTGGATTATAGTGGAGATGAAGAATCTCTGAAGCTCTGGAGAGAGAGGTCCTTGAAACTGAAGTGACAGAATTCGATGAACAATTCCTTTATAATGAATACATAGATGTCATTGTCTATTATGGCAATAAAGACGTGAAGCAGTATATGATGCAGCCTCGTGTAGGTCGAACTAAAGCACTCAGTCGCAAGCAACGAATTGAAATATGGAAATTAGTAGAGAAATATGTCTCTTTGAAGAGGGCTCGCAAGGTAATAGACCGATTGGAATTATTCAATGAGACTACTCAATATCTGAATGATAATAATATTCACCCATTTACAAATGTCATCGCAGATGAGTTTCAAGATTTTTCTAATCCAGAATTAAAGTTTCTTCGTGCCTTAGTTCCCGAAGGGCAGAATGACTTATTCCTGACTGGTGACCCGATACAGCGTATTTATAGTGGGCGTAATATCAATTTCAGCGCAGCAGGAATTAATGTAAGAGGTGTGCGAAGCAGACGATTGAGAGTGAATTATCGCACTACGGAACCCATCAAAAGAGTCGCCCTTAGTGTCGTTAAAGGCATAAGCTATGATGATATGGATGGTGGCACCGAAAGCATAAAAGGCTATGTTTCATTGATTCATGGTGGGGAGAAACCAGTTTACAAGTTTGTTGGAAACGCAAATGAGGAGGTCGAACAAGCTGTTGAATGGATTAAAGAGTGTCAAGAAGGGAATATTTCTCTTGCTGAAATTTGTGTGGCTGCTCCAACAATTGGTCTGTTGCATGACCTCCAAAGCCGTTTACATCATGATGGTACAAACTACAAAGTTCTAAAGGTGCTTCTAAGCAAGGGAGTACGGATGGAATCTCTCTCTGCACATTCCATTCTTTAAAAGGATTGGAATTTAAAGTGGTAATTCTGATTGGAGTGAACGAACGCAACATGCCTTCAAAAGCTACAGAAAGTTATCCATTTACTAACATGGATGTCCTGGCTCAAAAGGAATATCTTTCAAGTCGTCGCTCTTTGTTGTATGTTGCAATAACACGTGCACGCCAATTAGTATTCATTACAGGGTATGGTACACCATGCCAATTACTTGGTTCTATATTGTAAGGGTATAATCTACCATCCAAAGAACTTACCACCATCCTCACATTCTTTTTCCCAATCGGACTTCCTATAATAGGTAGTCCGATTTTTCCTTTTCCTCTATAAAACCGAAAAGAAATCGTCACAGAAGTAACTTAAACCAAAGGCTATGCTTATTATAGTACATAACGAGACTATGCAAGTCATTTGCTGACCTGCATGAAAAATGATACTTTCCTCTTCGAGCTTAACGCTCACACTGGGTTCCATCGCCAGTCATATCGTTGGTTAATTTATCATGACGAGGTCGTATGCCATCACAAAGATAGTAGCCTTCCCATGACTGGTATATTGCATCATCCATTTGTTACGGATGCTTCGATTATGTTGTTGAAATCCTTATAGGATACACCGTCCTTCAAGATGTGCCATGCACAAATAAGCATTTTCCTTGCTATTGCTACTTGAACTTTCATTCTGTTTTTCTTTCTGACTTGTGTCTGGTGGTAGGAGAATCGGCTAAAAAAACAATTCTTGGTGCGACTTGCACCCCATGAGCATTGTATGATGGTTCGTCGAAGGTATCGGTTCCCATAAGTGATGCGGCGTGATTTAATAGTCTTGTTCGACTGATCATTGCGTGGCTTCAGTCCACTCCAGGAAGCGAGATGGTTGGCTGTTTCAAAGTGACTCATGTCGGTACCGATTTCTGCAATCAATGATGTGGCGGCCCTCATCTTCACTCCTGGAATTGTCTGTAAATTGTGCAACTGTGTCGAATACTCATTTTCGCAAATGGCCAGCATCTTGTCCATACACTCCTGTTTGTGTTGCTCTGCTAAGTCTATTTCTGCCTTGAGCTGCCGCATGATGTCTATGTCACATTCTGTAATGCTGCCAGTAAGCGAAGCGATTATAGTTTCCTTTCCATGGTGATTGATAATACGTCCGTGGATTTCCTCCACGAGCACATTGGGGTCAGTAACTCCTTCGCAGATTTTATCTATCACTGCCTTGTAGCTCACACTGTCCGTGTTAGATACATAGTTGCTCAGACGGATGTTACACCGCTGAACGGCTGCGTCCAACTTGGCAAGTTTGCGGATAATCTCATCATCGAGATCATAGATGCGCCGGTCGTACTGACGCAACTGTTGGATGCGTTCTGGAGGAACAAAACTACCGTTTACCAATTCCTTTAGCATGCACTCTGCAATCCATTGTGCATCCTTTACATCACTCTTGTGACCAGGCAATTGTTTAATGAAATAAGGGTTGATGAGTTTCAACTTGAAATGTGGCTCAAGAACTCTCCAAATAGGAACCCAATACACACTTGTGCTTTCCATACCGACTTCTAAAACGTGATGTGAGAGCATCAAATCACGCATTTCAATTAGTTCTGTAGTTAAAACACCAAATTTCTTCTCGTAAATTTCGCCTGTGCTACTCAAAATACAAAGATAAACACTATCTTTGTGCACGTCAAGGCCACATACCGTTCTCATAAGCCTCAATATTTTGGGTTAGACATGAATTTATCACCCCAAAGATACAAAAATGTGACGTAAGAGCACGATAATAGGCGAAAGAAGGTAGTGGTCTTGACATTTTTCAATCTCGAAGGAACTGTGTGGGGAGATTTCTTTTCAGTTTTTTATCTACACTGGCTTATAAATCGAGATTTTTATGTAAATTTATAGTATGAAACAGCAACTCTCCTCTCTCAGTTTTGCCGACCTATTAGTCGGTCAGCGTAAGGTCAAGCAGACCTTCTTTTCTCAGATAGACAATATTATCGATTGGAATCCAATCCGTGGTATTATTGAAATTGCCTACACCAAAGGTAACAAGGCAACTGGTCGTCCGAGCTATGATAGTCTTGTGCTTTTTAAAATCGAACTTCTCCGTACTTGGTATGGTCTTAGTGATGGTGAGGTTGAGGAGCAGGTAAACGATCGTTTGTCTTTCAGCCGCTTTGTAGGACTGGGTTTGGAAGATGTTGCTCCTGATAGTACAACTGTATGTCGTTTCCGTAACATTCTTGTAGAGTCAGACCTTTATGATATGGTACTGAATGAGATTAACCGTCAGTTGGAGCAACAAGGTGTTATTGTCAAACGTGGGGCTATCGTCGATGCCAGCATTACCGATAGTCCTCGTCGTCCACGTGGTCGTAAGGAGTATGAGATAGTTGAGGGCAGAGATGAAGAAACGGGTAAATTAAAATCCGAGAAAGCTATGCTCAAGGAGAAACTCAAGCCCAATGTGGACGGAGAGGCACGCTGGATCAAGAAAATGGGAAGGCTCCACTTTGGATACAAACGGCATTCAGTTACAGATGAAAATGGATTGGTTCTTGCAGAGGAGACTACCGCAGCTAATGAGAGCGACATCAAGCATTTGGAAACGCCCCTGAAAAAAGCAAATCTTCCAAAAAAGACTCTCGTATATGCTGATAAGGGTTATGACTCGGCAGAAAACAAGGAGACACTTGCTCGAATGAAACTAAAAAGTCGCATTATGCACAAAGGAACAAGGGTGCATAAGATTACAGAAAGAGAGAAACGCATCAATGTGGCTATCAGTAAAATTAGGTACAGGGTGGAATGCACTTTTGGTTCCATACACAGATGGTTTAGGGGAGGTACGGCAAGATATGTAGGACTTGCCAAAACACATGCACAGCATATTATGGAGGCTGTTGCCTACAACTTATATCGAACGCCAGGGATAATTGTGTCCAATGCTCTCAAATAAAAGAAAATTGGACACAAATATAGATGATAATAATCGTTTTACGGCATCAATTATAACAATAAACACGTTGGAATATGCTTCTAAACACAAATAAATGGGAATTTCTCTATAAATGAAGGTTTTGCAGAGGTCTCGATTGGTGTTAGTCAACAGCACAACATGTGCTGACTAATAACACGATAGTTGAAAGAGAATAACTCTTATAAGATATCATAAATATGCGTATGATACAGGTGTATTAATTTTAGAAATTAGTTGTAGAGAATACTTTATTATTATTTACCTTTAATATTTATATGGTATTATTATTTTAATAAAGCTATAAAATAATTACCAAAATCTTGTGTAGTTACGTAATTATTGCTATTTCTACAACATCATATTTCATTGCTGACCCCTTTTTGTTTGGGTGTAAAGGCAGACGTGTACTGTTGCCATCGAATTATATGTTTTGGGGACCTCTCCTATAGCCTCCGAAGAACACTTCTATACGTTAAAAATAAAAGGTTTTAATTATTAGGTTATGAATTGATCATAATTGAATATTATACTTTCTATTTTCTTAGCCAAGTTTTTTTAAGTATATTATCCATATCAATATATTTCTTCCTCTTATTTCCCTCATTTTCCCATCCTATCCTCGCATTTTACCATTGTAGTTTACAGCCTGTATCTTTGTTGTTTGATAACGTATTATTTATTCAAAACAATAGTTTATGGAATCAAACAGCAATGACAACTATGTGCTGGTCTTGGAAGACCGCACGGAAGTAAAGAACGAAAAGGAAGCAGGAAAACTCTCCGTAGTTTCTGGTATTGACGACAAGGGAAACCTTAAAACAACAGAGGCTGTCGCTGCCAACCAAGCGGCATTCTTGAAGTTCAACAACAGGGATGGACTTCTGAAGAACTTCATGACCAACTTCCTCAAACAGTTCAATAACCCGACTCACTTCGGGCTGTACAAGGTATTGGCAGACAATGTGGAGCAGGGCGTGGACAACCTGCGTACCCTGCTCCAAAGCCGTGAGAAGCCAGAAAACAATCAGCAGCTGGCTGAGATGGGCGTTCCCTTTGAGGACTATCTTCCCCAGCAGAAGAATGCTACTGCTATCGACCTGGAGAAGGTTGATTGGAAGATGCTCGATAATCTCGGACTTACCCGTGAGCGATTGGAGCAGAGTGGAGAATTGGAAAAGATGCTCAATTGGCAGAAGAGCAATCTCTTGACGATTGCCGTTCCCATTGGCGACACAACCATCTACACCGAAGCTCGCCTTGCTTTTCGCACGGACGATAACGGCAATATCGGTTTGGCAATTCATCCTTTGAGAAAAGAACCACAGCTTGACTTTCCCTATATGGGTTACAAGTTCGCTCCCGAAGAAAAGGAGCAACTCCTTGCTACGGGTAATCTTGGCAAGACCATTGAGGTAACACCTAAGAATGGAGAGTCTTTCTCTGCCTACGTATCTATCGATTCGCAGACGAATGAAATCATAGCCCTGCGTGCCGACCGTGTGAACATCCCTAAGGAGATCAAGGGCGTAACGCTCTCTGATGCCCAGTACAAAGAACTTGTGGAAGGCAAAGCCGTGAAGGTGGAAGGTATGACTGCCAAGAGTGGTAAAACTTTCAATGCCACGTTGCAGGTTAATGCCGAGCGAAAGGCATTGAGTTCATCTTTGACAATAACCGTGGTTTTAAGGAACGCCAGCAGCAGACACAGCAGCAAGGTGTCCCACATAAGCTTTGCGGTTTAGAGTTATCAGATAAACAGCGTGAAGCCTTGGATAGTGGTCGTACACTATATCTAAAGAATATGGTGGACAAACAGGGACAACCTTTCAACGCATACGTTCGCATGGACAAGGAACAGAACCGCCCACGTTTTTACAAGTGGAATCCTGACAAGAAGCAGGAAACCGGCAAAGAAAAGATGGTTGCCGTAGCCGAAGAACACAAAACGCAGGTAGCCGTGAATAATCACGGCAAGACCAACGAAGCCACCAAGGATGTGAAAGAACCACTCAAAACGGGACAGACACAACCTACTGCTGCCCAAAAGCAAAAGCAGGACGAGAACAAACAGAAGAAGTCCCGTGGACGTAAGATGTAACCCTTAATTCTATTATCGACTATGACAACTTGTATTATTGCCGAGAAACCCTCGGTAGCCAGAGATATTGCCCGTATCGTAGGAGCAACGAGCAAGCAAGACGGATATATGGAAGGCTGCGGCTATGTCGTTACTTGGGCAATGGGACACCTCATCGCCCTTGCCATGCCCGAAGCCTACGGTTTTTCAGCCTATAAAGCTGAAGACCTACCCATCCGTCCCAATCCTTTCCGGCTCATCGTGCGCCAAGTGCGCAGGGACAAGGAATTTGTATCAGATCCTTCTGTATTGAAGCAACTCAAAGTGATACGCTCCTGCTTTGACAAGGCAGACCGTATCATCGTTGCCACAGATGCAGGGCGTGAAGGTGAACTCATCTTCCGCTATATCTATCAATATCTTGATTGCAGAAAACCTTTTGACCGCCTTGGATAAGTTCTCTCACGGACAAAGCTATCCGTGAGGGACTTTCCAATCTCAAACTAGGAAGCCATTACGACAACCTCTATCATTCTGCCAAGGCAAGAAGCGAAGCCGACTGGCTCGTGGGTATTAATGCCAGCCGAGCCCTTTCCATTGCCCGCAGGGGTGGCTATTCCTTGGGACGGGTGCAGACCCCAACACTTGCTATGGTCTGCCGTCGGTACATAGAGAACCGTGATTTTTCTTCCGTACCCTATTGGAAACTGTCTGCTCTTATAGAGAAAGAGGGCGTGTCGCTGAAAACCGTTGGCAAAGAAGACTATGAGAGTGAAGCATCGGCACAGACTGCTCTCGCCTTGCTTCGTAGTCAGAGCCGGCTTAAAGTTGAATCGGTCGCAAGAAAGGTAACGCATACATCGCCACCACTCTTGTACGACCTCACTGCCTTGCAGAAAGATGCCAACAGACGCCACGGCTTTTCAGCGGACAAAACCCTCTCGATAGCCCAGAGCCTCTATGAGAAGAAAATCACGACCTACCCCCGTACTGGCAGCCGATACATCAGTGAGGATGTTTTCGAGGAAATACCCACCCTGCTGCGTAAGACAGGCATGCCACTATCAAATCCACTTAACCGCCATTCTGTGGACAATGCCAAAGTTACCGACCACCACGCCATTATCCCGACAGGTGAGCCACCATCAGGATTGTCGGCAGATGAAACAACTATCTATCAAATGGTAGTTAATCGCTTCATAGAAGCCTTTTCTCTCGATTCAGAGGAAGAGCGTATGCAGGTACGATTCACGGATGGCACCAACACCTTTACTTGGAAAGCATGCCGACAAATCTCTTTAGGCTGGGAAGTTGTACAGAAAGGTAAAGAAGCGGAAGCAGATAAGGAAGAAGATGGTGATGAACAGATTTTGTTTTCATTGCCGAACTTAGCAGAAGGTGAAGTCCTATCACTTGTCAATGCAGACATCACCGAGCATAAGACCAAACCTAAACCTCTCTACACAGAAGCGACACTGCTTTCTGCTATGGAGAACGCTGGAAAAGAGGTTGAAGATGCTGAAAGTAAGAAAGCAATGGCAGAGTGCGGTATCGGTACACCAGCCACCCGTGCCAACATCATCGAGACGCTTATTCTCCGTGATTATATCCGAAGAGACAAGAAATCCATCATACCTACCGAGAAAGGCTTAGCTGTCTATGAAATTGTCAAGGACAAGAAGATTGCCAATGCTGAGATGACAGGTGCATGGGAACTGGCACTTGCCGCTATTGAAGCAGGAAAGATGCCATCTGATAAGTTTGCACAGGGCATTAATTCATACGTGGAAACAATCTGTGAGGAACTCCTTTCACTTACTCCCGAACAAAAGTCCTATCCTGTTTACCGCTGCCCAAAATGCGGACAGCAGAGTGTCGGCATCTATGCCAAGGTAGCCAAGTGCAGACATGAAACCTGTGGTTTCCACGTATTTCGTGAAGTCTGTGGCATACATCTCTCTGAAGATAATATCCGTGACTTGATAAGTTCTGGTCGTACGCCTATCCTTAAAGGACTGACCAGCAAGGCTGGCAAGAAGTTCAATGCCCGTCTGGTTCTGAAGGACGATTATACCACCACCTTTGAGTTTGAACAAAACAAGAAACGGAAATAGCATACTACTTCATTTCTGATACTAAAGTCTGACATTACGGTCAAGCTTTGGTGTCAAAGTGATTATTCCCATAATAGAATACGTTATACCTTATGGCATACAATAAGAAAGAAGTTCTGCAAGCCAACACGGAAGCTATCCGTGTAGTCTTGCGCCTGGAAAAAGAACGCCGTGAAGCCACCGAAGCTGAGAAAAATATCTTACGGAACTATCAAGGATTCGGTGGCTTGAAATGTGTACTCAACCGTACAGATAACCCCGATGACATACGCTATTGGAGCAAGTCAGAGCAGAATCTCTTTGAACCTACCCAGCAGCTCAAGCAGATGATTTATCGTGAAGCCGTAGATGCCAACACTGCCAAGCGGTATTGGGAGAGCATCAAGGCAAGCGTACTGACCTCCTTCTATACTGATACTCGTATTGTCACCGCCATTGCCGATGCTCTCACTTCTGTAAATGTACCCATACGTCGATGTTTGGATCCTTCGGCTGGCATGGGAGCATTTGCCGAGACCTTTGCAAAGCAAGCGGGAGTTGTAGATGCAATGGAAAAGGACCTGCTCACTGCCCGCATCTCACAAGCCCTGCACCCTTATGGAAAAGGCAATATCTTCGTCCGAAATGAGCCTTTGAAGCCATTGGGGAGTTAGAAAACAAAGACAAGTACGACCTTATTACAAGTAACATTCCTTTCGGTGATTTCATGGTCTATGACCGAGAGTATAACAAAGGCAAGGACACTCTTAAACGTGAGTCCACACGTGCCATTCACAATTACTTCTTCGTGAAAGGTCTGGACTGCATCAAGGAAGGAGGAATTTTGGCATTCATCACCTCACAGGGCGTATTAGACAGTCCCCGCAATGAAGCCATACGCCGTTACCTCATGCAGAACAGCCGCCTTATCTCCGCTCTCCGACTGCCATCGGGTATGTTTTCAGACAATGCAGGAACGGACGTGGGCAGTGACCTCATCGTCCTGCAGAAGCAGACAGACAAGGAAATCAGCGAAGGTATTGAACAGCAGTTCGTAGAAACCGTTTCCGTTCCCAAGGAAGAAGGTTCTTCGGTCGTCTTCAAGCATAACTCTCTTTTTGTAGGAGATTGGAAAGACATTTCTCATCGCACCATTGCCACAGAGCGCATAATGGGTACAGACCCTTATGGAAGACCTGCATGGGAGTATCGGTTCACAGGAGGAATTGAGGAAATGGCAGAAAGTCTCCGAACACGGCTCTCCCTTGAAATGGGACAACGTATCGACCGTAAGCTATATGAAACAGGTATACCAATGACAGAGGCAGAGCGGGAGGCAGAAGCGGAGAAACAGCTTCGCAAGTTGGGTATTACCATAAGTCGGGAAAAAGAAACAGAGAGGATAAAGACAGAAGACAAGGGTATAAACGATGCCTATAACCTCATGCCCGACAGTATCAGGAAGCAACTGCCTAAACTTTACAGCACGGAAAAGGAACTCATTGGCGATAAGATTGCGTATGCACGCTATTTCTTCCCTATGGGGGCATACACAGCCTACCTTCTGGAATATGACCCTAAGAGCCGTATTGGTTTCGGTGCCGTCACGATGGGTTACGGCTGGGAGCTTGGCAATATGTCCCTCGATGAGATGGAAGGCGTAAAAGTAAGAGGACTGGGCATTGAACGTGACCTGTACTTCTCTCCTAAGAAATTGCACGAGATAGCCGAACTGGAAGAAATAGTCAGGGGACAATATACCAAAGAAGAAGTGGTAGCAGAGGAAATCAAGGAAGAAGCGGTAACAAATACAGAAGACACGGTTAAGAAGACTGTGAACGGTACTTCTGGAATCAAGATATCCAAGGAAGAGTTGGAAACTGAAACAGGAATTAATCTCGGGCAAGTCATAGAACCTGACGATTTTACCATTACCAAGGTACAGGCAAAAGAAAATACCATTTCCAATGGAGAGACTACTCCATTGCAACCACCATCATCGGAGTCTGTACCACAGCAATCTGTGTCAGAGCAACCATCCATAAACGTTGAACCTGCACCCGAAGGTGTACCCGCCTTGACACTTCATCATCAATACGAGCAGGAACCACAGGAAATCCGTACGGATATTGAAGCCCCAAGAGAGATGAACGGACAGACGGTGTTCTTTGACGACGATCATCATCCGGTGGTGGACAATAACATGGAAGACATCGGACAACCGGAGCAGCTGTCATTGTTTGCCCCGGAGGAATACAGCCTTTGGAAAAGAGAAGTTACCCGTGTGAACAATGAAATCAAGGATAATTCAGGAACTTCACAGACGCGCCGTCCTGTAACACAAACTGTTTCCCAAAAACCAGCGGAGTCCAAGATGCAAAAGGCTGCGACCATTCCTCAACGGCGTATCCGTAGTAGCAGGAAAGTAGCTTCTTCCTCCTCACGTGAGCCGTCGCTTTTCGACTTCATGAACGAAGCCGAGGAGCGCAAGCCAAAACCGATAGCGGAAGTCAGAAAGGAGTTTGACGCTTCACCGCGTCCCTTTCTCTCATCGCCCGACTCGCATTTGAGGGACGGTTCCATTGTCGTGCAGAAAGGGCAGGTGGGGTTTCTTTCTGATTTGAAGCGGCATCCCACTTTCAATCCGATGGACTTGCCGTATGCGCAGCTTTCCCGTCTCAAAGCCTATATCGAGATACGGGAGTGCTATCACCGTCTCTATGACTACGAGGCAGAGAACCATGCAGAAGACAAGGAGGACCGCAGCAGGCTCAACCACCTGTATGATGATTATATATCCCGTTGGGGCTACTTTAACCAGAAAGCAAACACCGACATCATCAAGATGGATGCTACAGGCGTGGAAATGCTGTTCTTGGAACGCTCCGAAAACGGCAGGTACGTCAAGGCGGACATCTTTGACCATCCTACGACATTTTCCATCACGGAACTGACCGTTGCCACAGACCCGATGGAGGCACTGGGTGCATCGCTCAACAAATACGGCACGGTGGAACTTGACTACATGAGTTCGCTTTTACCTAATATGGAGGAAAGCGACATCATTTCTTCCTTGGAAGGTCGTATCTACTTTAATCCTGAAATAAATGCCTACGAGGTGGCGGACAAGTTCATTTCGGGCAATGTAATAGAGAAGGCGGAGCGTATCGAGTCATGGCTCTTGGACCATCCCGACCATGAGGAAGCCAAACAGAGTCTTGCCGCTTTGCGTGCAGCCACGCCAACACCTATTCCCTTTGCAGACCTTGACTTCAATCTCGGTGAACGCTGGATACCTGCTAAAGTCTATGGCAGGTTCGCCTCGGAGTTTTTCGGGACGGATATTGGCGTATCCTACCATTCCAACATGGACGAATACAGCATTGTATGTGACCATAAGAATGCTAATATCTGGCACAAGTATGCCGTACAGGGTGAGTTCCGCCGCTATGATGGCATCAATCTCTTAAAGCATGCCTACACAATACCATTCCCGACATCAACAAGAACAAGGAGGTGACGGACAAGGTTACGGGAGAGACTAAGACCATCAAAGTAAGGGACGGACATGCCATCCAGATGGCAAATGCCAAGATTGAGGAAATCAGACAGGGCTTTGTCGATTGGCTCGGACGGACACCTGACACGTTCAAGCAGCAGTTATCCGACCGTTACAACCGCCTTTTCAACTGTTTTGTGCGACCTAATTTTGACGGCACGCACCAGACGTTTCCCGACCTTGACCTCAGACGATTGGGTATTGCAGACCTCTACAAGAGTCAGAAGGATGCCGTGTGGATGCTCAAAACCAACGGTGGCGGCATATGTGACCACGAGGTGGGTGCGGGAAAGACACTCATCATGTGTACGGCTGCCTACGAGATGAAGCGATTGGGACTCTCAAACAAGCCGATGATTATCGGACTAAAGGCAAACGTATTCGACATTGCCGACACATTTAGGAAAGCTTATCCTAATGCTAAGGTACTCTATCCAGGTAAGAACGATTTTAATAAGCAGAACCGCCAGCGCATCTTCAACGACATCAAGAACAACGACTGGGACTGCATCATCCTCACGCACGAGCAGTTCGGCATGATACCGCAGGCCTTGGAGATACAGGAGGCTATCCTGCAGAAGGAAATGGCCTCCGTGGAGGAAAACCTCGAAGTCCTGCGTATGCAGGGAGCGGACATCTCCCGTGGCATGCTCAAAGGCTTAGAAAAACGTAAGCAGACTTTGGAAGCCAAGTTGCAGGGCATTCAAGATAGTATAGCCGAGCGCAAGGACGATGCCGTGGACTTCAAGATGATGGGCATTGACCACCTTTTTGTAGATGAAAGCCATCAATTCAAGAACTTGATGTTTAACACCCGCCACGACAGAGTGTCGGGCTTGGGCAATCCTGACGGCTCGCAGCGTGCGCTCAATATGCTCTTTGCCATACGCACCATACAGGAGAGGTCGGACAAGGACTTAGGAGCGACTTTCCTTTCGGGAACTACTATTTCCAATAGTCTGACAGAGTTGTATCTTCTGTTCAAGTATCTGCGCCCGCAAGCCTTGGAAAAGCAGGGCATCAACAGTTTTGATGCGTGGGCAGCGGTCTTTGCCAAGAAGTCCACCGACTATGAGTTTTCAATCACGAATGAGATTATTCAGAAGGAACGCTTCAGAACCTTTATTAAAGTGCCGGAACTTGCCTCGTTCTATGCGGAAATTTGCGATTTTCGTACAGCCAAGGATATAGGTATCGACCGCCCGGAGAAGAATGAGATACTGCACAACATTCCACCCACGCCCGAACAGGAAGAGTTCATCGGCAAGTTGATGGAGTTCGCCAAGACGGGCGATGCCACAATCTTGGGGCGTACACAACTGAGTGAGAGCGAGGAAAGAGCAAAGATGCTCATCGCAACGGATTACGCCAGAAAGATGAGCCTTGATTTACGCATGATAGATGAAAATGGGTACTCAGATCATATCGACAACAAGGCAAGCCATTGTGCGAAACTCTTGAATGACTATTATCAGAAGTACAATGCACAGAAAGGTACACAGTTTGTTTTCTCTGACTTGGGTACTTACAAGCCCGGCGGAGATTTCAATATCTATTCGGAAATCAAGAGAAAGCTGGTGGAGGACTATCATATCCCCGCATACGAGATACGCTTCATTCAGGAATGTAAGAATGAGAAGGCAAAGAAAGCGATGGTCGATGCCATGAACCATGGGGATATCCGCATTATCTTCGGTTCTACCTCTATGTTGGGAACAGGCGTAAACGCACAGCAGCGTGCCGTTGCGGTCCATCATTTGGACACGCCTTGGCGACCTTCGGACTTAGAGCAGCGTAACGGACGAGCTGTGCGCAAGGGAAACCTTATTGCCAAAGAATTTGCGGACAATAAAGTCGATGTGATTATCTATGCTGTGGAACGGTCGCTGGACAGCTATAAGTTCAATTTGCTTCACAACAAGCAGCTTTTCATCAACCAGCTCAAGACAAACACTTTGGGCAGCCGTACCATTGACGAGGGTTCGATGGACGAGGACAGCGGTATGAACTTTTCCGAATACGTGGCAGTGCTTTCAGGTAACACCGACCTCTTGGAGAAAGCCAAACTCGACAAGAAGATTGCCACTTTAGAATCCGAGCGCAAGAACTTCCTCCGTGAGCGTGATGCCGCAACGGGAAAGTTGGCGGAGATTGACAGTTCCGTATCTTTTCATTCGGACAAGATTAAGGAAGCTAAGGAAGATTTGGCGTGCTTTGAAAAGCGTGTGGAACGTGATGCAGAGGGCAATCCCATCAACAAACTTGTCATCAAAGGTGTGGAGGACAGCACAGACATCAAGGTCATTGCCGCACGTCTGCAGGAGATTAACGACAAGGCACGCACCAAAGGCGAGTACAATAAAATCGGTGAGATTTATGGTTTTTCCATCATGGTGAAGACGGAGAGTACCTCAAAAGATTTGTTTGACTGCTCCGTGAACCGTTTCTTTGTCAAAGGGCAGGAGAGTATCTACTATACCTATAATAATGGTAAGCTGGCTGCCGACCCAAAACTTGCGTGCGAGAACTTCGTTAATGCCTTGGAGCGTATCCCGAAAGTGATAGAATCGCACGAGAAGGAGAAAGAGAAGGTGGCAGCCAATAAGGAAATCTATACCGCTATCGCCAATGGCTCATGGAGAAAAGAGGACGAGCTTCGTTCGCTCAAAGGGCAAGCTGCAGAACTAGATAGGAAGATTGCATTAACGCTTTCAGCGGACAAAGAAGATAAAGAAGAACAGGGAAATAGTCTGTCCGAAAATGAGACTTCTATATCAATAAAAATAGGCAATGAACAGACACAAGAAGCAGATAATCGCTCACAGAGTTTTCGTCCGAAATGGCGGCATTAAAACATCTAATTCCGAAATAATGTGCCCCAAAAGTTTTGTTTCTAACTTTTGGGGCTTTTCTGTAAAACAAAAGAGATTTTCTTTATGAATATTCGTTCTTTCCTAAATGTTTAATTCTCTTGCCGTCCTAAATCAATATTTTCTATCGAGTGGAGAACCTTGGTGAAAGAGGATTTTATATTGTCTGGTGATGGTATCTTACGGTATGCGATTTTAGATAAATTCTCAATATATTTCGGTGTCAGAGAACTCCATATATTTTCAAAGTCTTTTATCAAGGGAGATTGATTTAGGTTGTCCAAAAGCTTCCAGCCTCTTGGCTCATCAAAGGCTTGCTGATCGTGTTTTATCAGTGTTGTTAAATCTGACACAAACGCATCACTGGAAATATAGTTTTGTAATTGTTCTATGCTTAGGAGTGCATCCAAATCATAGAAGTGACGTACTTTGGATGTCAATGATGCCAATGGAGTGTCGCTCATTGAAAAACGAATAAGCGATACAACTTTCTCACATAAAGTTTGTCTGAGTGACAACACATTTAACTCAAAGGGTGTAAGATTATACTGTTCTATAAAGGAACTCATTCCCTTCTTTCTTAGAAATGTAGTTACAAACGGCTCAATTATTCGTATTTCATGGGGAAATGGATTGGCAAATGCACTGATTTCCACTATAATTCTTGCTGGTACAGGGTTGGATAATTCATCCAATCCTACTTGAGTATCGTAGAGAAAGCTTGTTTTCTATATTTTGATCCTTTGGAAATATCGCTGAAACCTAAATCCTCTTTCAAATTAGCTGTAACTTCTTTCATGAGGTGCGAAAGTAGCATTTTTACTTGATTACCACTCATGTGTTCGCTTATGACAGCAAAATCTACATCCTCGGAAAACCTGTTTATCAGTTGATAAGCCTTAGACAAAGATGTACCACCTTTGAATACTATCTGTTCGGTATAACTACTTTCAGAAAGAGCACGAAGTATGGACGAGATGTAGTAATCCTTCTCTACCAGTTGAATAGGGATGGTGAGCTCCTCAGAAGCGGCATGAAGCAGATCTCTGAAATTTTCTTTTTCCAAATGCAGTTGTTTGGCTATTGTATGTTCCATTGTTTTTTTGCGAGTGATGGTGAAAGTCCAATCCTAAATTGCGTTAGCGGACTAAGCGATTGATATAATTTATCTGTCAATGATTTGTCAGAAAGCATCGAACCCAGCAGGGCACGAGTTAAAGGAGAGTATTTAATCGAAAGTTCCACTATCCGCTCCTGTTCTTTTTTAGAATAGGCATTTATTAAATTCTTCAAACGAGAATAGGATTGGTCAACAGTCGTATCGGGTATCTTTTTTATCCATTTAAGGCAATCCAACAGGCGTAGCATATCAATAACCTCCTTGTTTATCTCATTCTTTTGTATTACAAACCGAACTGCATACATACCTCGTTTTCTATTTCGACGAGGGAAGTTTGTCCCAATTTCGAGGGTGGTAGATTGCTGTGTGGTAAGTCCCAATAAGTTGAAAGCGTAGAATCCTGTCAGATAACCTATAGGGCGGTTATCTTTGTATAATAAATCCCGAAATCTTTCTTCCATAGTAGGTCCGACTTCTCCGAAAGGTGTTATTTTAGGTTTATAGTAGAGACCCGGACTGAGCCGCTCTATTTCTCCTTTTTCCACAAGTCTTCGTAAAGTCATCACTGCTGCTTGATGCTCGGTGTGCAAAAGCCCTAAGTCTTCTAACTTAAAGACTTTTCCCATTTCAAATTCTGATATTTTCTTCTTAATACCCTTGCTTGTCATACAATTCAATCTTTGTGCAAAGATACACATTTTGTTATGTAAACGCAAGCATTTACATAACAAAATATGCATCCTAATCGTGAAAGATGATTACCATTCATCACGCTTGCGTAGCATTTCGTCTATCTCTTCACGAAGAAAAAGAAGTCTTCCGTTAGCTTTTAGGTATGGTATCTTATGGGCCCAAACCCAGTTGTATATGGTCTTCTGCTCCACTTTGAGTATCTTGGAAACGTCGATGATGTCAAGATACTCCGGTTTAAGAGGCGGATGGGTAGTTGTATCAACAGACTGCTCTTTCAGTACAAGCAGTTGATCGAGCTTATTCTCGACAGTTTTCAATCTGTCAAACAATCGCTTGCACCAATCCTTTTCTGAAGTATGTTCTAAGTATGGCATAGTTCACCCTTTTGATAGTTACCACTTGTGTCCTGCGACAATATACGCTGCTCTTTCATATAAGCAATGTACTTCTTTGCAGTACGATCTTTGATTTCCATTTCACGCATCAATACATCACATAACTCTTGGTATGAAAGTCTTAGCTTGATACGGAATGCAGATTTTACGACTGACAATAGTTCATCCGTCTTGCGCTTGTCCTTGTCCTCTTTCGATTTCTCACCACGATAAACGTGCATATCTGCTTGTTTGTCCCAACCGAAAGCATCATCGGTACATCGAGCGGACTGCCGTCACGCACCTTCAGAGCTTTTACAACAGAGTATTCAGGGTTGTCGTCCTTCTCTATGGAGAGAATACCTGCTGCCTTGCGTTGTAGTTCAGAACCAATATGTCCACGCAACTTAATACCGTTAGGAACAAAATGAAGCACGCAGATTATGCAGGTGTTATAGATTCCTGCCAAGCGATAGAGTTCATCCACAATGGCTATACTTTCCGTTTCATCGTTGGCTGAGCGTATCAAGTCAGCAATACCATCAATGACTACAAGGTGAATGCCACCGTGTTTGTGATGGAACAAGTCCATACTCTCACGAATGATTTTTAGCCTGTCTTTGCGCGATAGTGATGCCAAGTAGAGCGAATGGTAGAACTCCGGTACGGACTTGACTCCAGCTCGCCGAAGTGTCTTGCCCAAGTTCTTGTGCAGTTGTGCTTCAGATTGTTCCGTATCATAGTGGAGTACAGCTAAACCTTTGGGATTGGCTGTAACTTCCAACCCTAATGTTTGTTCGGCCTGTAATCGTTCCGCACCAAGTGTGCCAGCAAGGATTGCAGCGATGTAATTACTTTTACCTGTTCCTTCTCCACCAGTGATGCAAAACAGATTGTCTTGCGTTCCAAGAGGAACACTATTTACTGCTACCACCGACTTTGAAGCATCGGGAGGATTGTCATAGTCTATTTCACAAGATTGCAATATCATCATTGTCTGTGCATACATTTGGGTAAACATATCAGAAAGCAGTGCCTTCAAATCTTCAGAACCATTGCCTAAGGCAAAGTAATCGGATGCATCTTTCTCCGACTTGGTACCCTGCAATGGTAAGGTCAGACTCAAAACCTTATATTGGGTAAGTGCCTCTGTTTGCCGTTTGGCTTCCCTTATACCAGTCTCGTCAGAATCGTATAATATAATAATGTGTCGAAAGCGAAGCTGTAGTCCCTCAATGATATTCTCAGGAATCTGTGCCGTCTCACTATTGAAGCAGATGGCATTGAATCCATGAGCGGTTAGAGAAAGAACATCTTTCTCCACCTGTGATGAATATCATATCGCCTTTGCTGGGCAACTGCTGGAAGCCAAACACATAGTCGTCCACTTTCTCGCCTCCATAAAGGAAACGTAGCTTGCTTTTAGGGCGATAAACTTTCACAAACTTGCCCATACAGTAAGCAAATATAGGTTCTTCGAGCGTAGATACAAGTGTGAAAGGCTTACCCTGATTGGAGATAGACTCATAGCGAGTGAGTGCCTTTACATGGAAGCGTTGCAAAGTCTTAGTATCAATACCGTATTGTTGCCAATAGGTCAATCCTTCAATGCTGAAGGATTGCTCAATAAGTTTATACCACTTTCTATCCTCCGGTGTCTTTGCGAAATTAGATAGTTGTGATATGATTGACTTTGGAGGCTTTATTATCATAGTGTGGGGATTACTGCTTTTTTTCCCTTTCAATGCTGATATTCAGTTGCAAGTCTCGGTTTATGGTTTCAAGCACCTTAACAAAGTCTTTCCTTACATCCAATCCAAGCATTGCCGCAGCAAACCAAAAGCAGTCACCAGAGTAGGCATCATTGCCAAAGTCCTTCATGCGGTAGCAGCCGGACTTATTATCAAGATAGATATTGCATGATGCACGTCTATCGTCATACAATGGATTACGGAAATTTCGTTTGGGCACAAAGTTGATGGGCATGTAGAAACAGAACACCTCCAGTCCCTTGTTAGTCCGGCTTAGTATTTCTTCTTTGATATTCATAGCTCTTCAAATAAGGTTTGTGAATCTCCCATGTACCCTTTAAGGACACCATCCTTGTAGGCGTTCAGACGCTGCAAAGCCTCTAAACGACGAAAGCCCTTGAATGTGGCTCTACCTGTCTTGACAGAGAGATAGAGTCCTTTAAATGGATAAACTACATGATTACTAGATACATATCTGTACGGAATAGAATTAGATTCCCTCCATCTTGCAAGTGATGCCTTTGATATTCCAAGCAGGTGCAGAACATCTGCCGAACTCAACTCTATCTTTTCCTCCAAAACGGAATAATCATGCTTTAGCTCCCTGATAAAGCATGCTATCTGTCTGAATTCTTCACGAAGTGTTTGAAGTTCATTTATTAGGGAGAGTGTTTCGTGGTGTTCCATCTTCTTTAAGTAGGGTTTGGCAAAGATTAATGATAGCAGACAAAAATGGTTTCATTAGATGTTCTTTATCGTGACTTGTTAGGTGTTTCTTGAGATCCTCCATGAAGTTAAAAATTTTTATTCCGTCACTCGGCATAACCACCATCAGCACCTTAATCAATTTATCCTGCTCTATCGTTTCATAAAAACCGTTCACATGAGTCTTGGGCTCAATCATTGACCCTATGGTTCCCAAAGGAAGATGGATAACCAGAACTTCCTTCCCCAAGCCTGCTGCACACTTTCGATATGTGCTAAACCTTATATCCTTTTCCATCTTGCAAGCCTTAAGGAAATTTGAATACTCGATGCCACTTATATGAGCAGCTTCTTTTGCATTGTCACATAAAAGAGCTAAACTCTCAAGTGTAGGGCTACCAATATAAAGATGCCCTTTGGGTTTTAATTTGTTTTTATTAGCCATAATATACATAATTGAAATTATTATGGCTACAAAGTTCCTAATGAAACAGGCTTTAGATAGAATATTAAAATACCATTCTCTGGTAGTATAATACCATTTTACGTATTGATAATCAACGGTATAAAATATAAGATAGGGACCATCAGTGCAAGGTGCAAGACCTATCTATATATATAGGCTTGCACCTTGCACTGAAAATTGTAGCCAAAGAATCTATAAAATATTTTCTATCAAATATTTGGAGCATGTTCATATTTTTAGTACTTTTGAACCCAAGAAACACAAGGGCGTGTTTCAAGCAGCAGTATCCACGTGTACTCTCAAAATACTCTGTTGTGGCTACAATCTGGCTACACAGAAAAGAAGAAAGTTTATAAAGAACTATGATACAAGGAGATGCAAGGAATATTCATTTTCCTCTCTCTCCGCATTATTTTATCGATTAAGTCCCTAAGTTACAATGACTTAGGGACTTTTTCTTTATCCCCAGTTTTCCTTTGACCCACTTTTTGACCCATTTTTTGACCCACTTTTTACTCCGAAGATTCTGAAAAAGCAATGAAACAACTTTTTCTTGTAAATTATTTTCATAGAACATAAGTACTTGAAGATGAATGATTAATTAAAAAACAAAAAACTGGGATTCGAACCTTTTTTATCAAATCATATCAATTCTTTCAGAAGAAGAGATTCGACCCCTAATTTTGAGTTATAGGTAAGAGCTGTTTTGCATTCTATGGACCAGCAAGACAAGATAGCTATAACATAAACATTTCGTCCCCTACTTGCCGTATTTTTCCTCTTATCATGTGACACGCCCTAATAGAAGTATCGTTTCACTTCACGCATTTACTTGTCTTGTTTCTATTTCCCTTTGCAAAGTTAGCAAGGTTGATAGAATACAAAGTACCTCTTCATTATTTCACAAGATTCTAACAGCAGCCTTCCGCAAATCATAGATTTGGGTTTTCCATTAGAATATAGTGAAATTACTTTTTTTATCTACCTAATAACCTTGCAACTTATCTGCACGTAAAATTTGAAACTCGACAGTGATGCTGCAAAAGCAGTTGAACGAAAGGGAAATGTATCATTTAAGAACAATTGAATATGACAAACAATTATGCGGTTTTGGTAAGTTTAGGATTTAGTAAGGGAGACTATAAGTTTGAGAACTTTAAATCTAACTTTGGTTACGATTGGACGAAAGAAGATTTAGAAGAGGCTTTAGAATGTGCAGCTCTTAATTCCCATAATGTAAGAAATTGCCTAATGGAAATCCTTTGGCTGAAAGTAGTTTACGAATATGTCGATAGCAAAGGATGTGATAGAGAGCAATTTGATAGCTATATTAACGGCTCACTTGATACACACTTTTATTTCAACGGAACAGAGGTAAACTCCGAAGAAGATATAAAAAAACTTATTGATAATGAGTAATCAACTATAATACTTTAATTATGGAAAATCTTTTTGAAACATTGGTAGATAGACTTCGCAAAGGAATTGTTTCTTTTGTCTATAGAAAGAAAGATGGAACAGAGCGTCACGCTTGCGGAACATTGTATGGTATAGGACACACAATAAAAGGCATAAAAAAGCACCAACAATGCAAATATACACTTGCTTACTATGATGTTGATTGTAAGGGTTGGAGGTCGTTTGTCATAGATAATCTTGTCGAGGTAGGTGAACTCCGTAAAGGAACAATAGAAGAGCATCACGATATTTGTCTTGCACTTGTTATCAAGCTAAAAGAGAAGATGAAGAAAGAGGGTGTTACCGCTTTTGCTTATCGTAAAACGGATGGCTCTATAAGACACGCACACGGCATCCTATCGGATAAAATAGATATTACAGGACAATACTTTGTTTATTTCGATACTGACAAGCAAGAGGAACGTAAATTCCGCATAGATGCTTTTATTGGTATAGGCGAACCGATAGAGATAGACAATACTATTTCTTTTGAAAATGAAACCCAAACAAGAAGTAAGGTGTACAATGAGTTCAGCCGTTTAGACATAAAAACAATCCTTGCTAATAAGGGTATTGATATTGAAGATACAGAAAACTTTATGGTGATAGACCTATTGCCCGAACTGAATAAAGAGCAATTAATGGACTTAATAATAAAAGCAACTGAGCGACTTGCTTATCTCTAACAATACAATGGTAAGGCGGAAAAACCTTACCATTGAAATACATAAAACATCAATAAGTCATTAAAATAAACGCAATGGAAACAAAAATTAAGAAAGCAATCCTTGACATTGTAAAAGGAAGAATAGACAGAACTAACTACGGAATGTGTTCAAAGTATTTTGTCTGTACTTCTTCTTTGGATATTTGTGAGAGTAATAATATACACATAACAAAAAAGCTAGAGTATAAAGATACTATTACAATGAATGGAGTTGTTATCGGTGAAATAAGATATAGATATGCAGAGCACAAACGTAATGGAATGTACAAAATGCTTGCACCGATTATTTCATATATAGATTGAATCAAATATCTTTAATGTTTACGTTGATAAACTATCCAAGAATTCTTAAAATATAGAACTATGATAAGATATCCAAGAGTATTAATTATAAAACGCATCAAGTATATCCCTATTTACCAAGAACTTTATCAAGTAGATACTTTGCGCCCAAACAGACCAATGCGAAGTAAATTCGGATTGAGTAAGTCACAAGCAAACTCATTTGCAAGACAAGAGTTGGCTGTTCTAAAAAGCGAAGGCTACGAAAAAGCTGTTTACAACTCTATGTTGATTGATTTTAAGACTTTTCATCTATGAAACGAAATATCCGTGGTTTGTCGCCACGGATATTTTTCGAGCTGTGCTGCTCTTTTTAATCGCAGCACGTAATACTCATGCCCTTTTCACTAATACTGAAGCCCTGTAATTTAATACTTGTTTATAATAACACTCATAGTTCCCACTAATAAATATAACTTTAGAAGATTGTTCTAACCCTTTCTAAGTTACCAATGCCCATTGCTCCGCCAGTTTTCTTCCAGGCATTCGTCAGCACTTCTCAATCAAACTCCGCAGAAAGCCAACTATGCAGACTTTCACTTCTTTTGTATGGCAGTGTCCTGCCTCGTGCCTGGAAGAAAACAGGCTACGCAGGAAACCCTTAAAACAGTCTATGCTGTTTTAATCCCTTTCAAAGCACAGTATCTTCTCCTACGGATCATCAACAGAGCTTTTCAATGGACTTTGGGAGAGCGGTTGTAACAGAGTCTAAATAATAAGCTTACAGCAGGATTGCTATTCTTTACCCTTATGTCTTATAAAAGCCCTGTATTCGATGTTATCGTTTTTACTCCTTGCATTCACTGTCTGGTTTTACTTTTCCTTTGCAAAGTTAGTAAGGTCGTCAGAACTCAAAGGACCGCTTAGCTATTTCGTTATATTCTAATGACAGCCTTCCACAAATCAGAGATTTGGGTATTCCATAAGAATATAATGAAATTCCTTTGTTTATCTGCCTGATAACCTTACTACCCACTTGCACGTAAAATTTGAAACCCGACAATGATGCTGCAAAAGCAGCTGAACGAAAGGGAAATGTATCACAAATTAAATTCTTAAAAATATGGCAAACTGGGCAAGTACAAGCTATCGAATTGAAGGTAGTGAGAGTGATTTAAAGAAAGTTTATGATGTAATTGATAACTTTGTTTCAGGCAAGTCTAAGCCTGTTCTTGAAGATGCTTCTACAGAATGGGAAGGCAATATCGTTAAGGTTTTGGGTGCATCAGACGAGCAGTTGAAAGAGTGCTATCTTCGTGGATTTATCGAAGAGTATGAGTTAGATGGAGATGTTATTCGCATCAATGCAGAAGAAGCTTGGGGAGCAACAGATTTCAGACACATCTTAGGAAAACTTATGCCAGAACTCACCATTTACTATATCGTTGAGGAAGCAGGGTGTGACGTGTTCGCAACAAATGACATTGATGGTAAATACTTTCCAGAGCGATACTTAGTTGATGCTTATGTGAAGAATTCAGACTTCTATGAATACTTTGAAACAAAAGAACAGATGAAGGATTTTGTCTCTTCTCTGATTGGTAAAGAAGACTTCACTGACGAAGACATTGAGGCTTGGAATGAAGAACATGAAGATGACGACTCTTACATATATGTTCATGAATTCCAATATGTTGAGTAATATTAAGCAACGGAGAGGCTAACCACCTCTCCACAAACCAATAAGATATGTCAAGAGAGAATATTATTAAGTCTATTAATGAAACCTTAAAGAAATTACCTCACAAGGCTTATATATGGAAAAAAGATTTTCCACAAGTAACAACTATTGATGAATTAACAGCGAAACGAATTTCTATCGAAATTCATGCTTTAAAATATCCAATAACACAGAATGAAGGTATATTCTTTACAGTGTTCTTTGCATTCACTCCTTGGATAAATGAAAGAGGATGGGATAAGATATCAACTGAAGTATTAAACAATCTTCTGTCGTTTCTGAAAAGAAATAAGTGAATACATCTTCGACAATTAAAAGGTAACAGAGAGATTAACCAACTCTCTAAAACAAATAAGTTATATGAACATTCGTATTGCTATTCAAGTGATAACAGTAATATCATCAGAAGCTCTTATTACTTATCAGCAAGTATATGTAAATAATGATTATGCAGCAGAAGCTGACTTTGAAAGACAAACAAACATACATAAGGACCTATTATTACAAGGTTGGACTGTAAGCCTCAAGTCTTTCTAACATTCTAAAAAAGGAGAGGTTAACCACCTCTCCACAAAAACAAATAAAATGATACACCAGGATTTCTATAAGAAATACATAGACATTCGTTCTTAAGAAGTTAACGCACTGAACGAGGCAATTCGTAACACTGATGATAAGGAAGTGCATTGGCAATCTAACTTTTCTTATGTAACCGCACAGCTTTCTAATTGTGATGGTCACTTGGATACTAAAGTTATGGCGGTGAAGTATCCAGTCACACCTTCAAGCGGTATCCTCATTATGCCCGATGAAGATAACGAGTATTATGAGGTTGGCTATAATGACATCTTGTTTGGTTATCTCAGCGATATATTGGATGTCCTACCAGAAGAACAAATTCTCTAAGAGCAAAACCATCAATCCACACATGCTATGGTTTGATGGTTTTGAATATTAAATCTTAGGTCGCTTTGGAATTTAAATTATGTTCTTGACATGCTAAAACATATAATATTGTAGCTAATTTGGCTACACGTTCACGCTTATTCTCATTTTTAGGAAGTGAAGCATATTTTGAAAGGATAACGAGTCTATTGTGTAAACGGTTAGAATTAGTGAATTTTGGAATACAAAGATTCGATTTTTTCAAACTGAAACCATTGGTCTTAAATGTTGAATGAATATATGAATGTACAATACTACTATTAAGTATGGCATTGATATAATGAGATTCGTCTTCAGTAATAAAATTACCATTGACATCTTGACTGATAATGATAGTATGCTTTACACAAATTGCATGTTTCATTTCTCCCCAAGCTGTCATAACAGGATTTATTACACTTGAACAGAAATTTGAGTTATCTCTTGCTGCAACTATGTATGGAGCAAAAGTATATGGACCGATTTTAGATAAAGCATAAAACTCGTCTCCTTGATGCATAGTTTTACTTTTGTTAGATTGTTGGTCTAACAAACTTTTGTGATTACAGAGATATACTGCAATTTCAGGATTTTCTGCTATAAGATAATCCAAGGTAATTGGCTTAGAAATATTTTCTCTGTTATAAGGAATTAAATGATAGTTATTTCCCCATTCAAAACTGAAAGGTTTTATAGCAGGTCCTTCAACCATAGGATATAGTAAATCTACAGGAAAATCCCAACCCTTTTGTGGTATATCATTGACTTTGTATTTTGAAGTTTTGAGAACTTTATTCTTAAATCTATAATGATTTTTTTTCTTGATTTTCCTTCACCAATCATTTTAAAAATCTCAAATGGAGTTGACTCTACACCAGTTCTGTAAAGATATGCTGTTTTTCCTATAATAGGCGAATAGTCAAAGTCTTCCGACACATATGTAAACTGTGTGGAACTCTTTGCTAACTGTTTTGCAGATTGCTCTGTCAAGACTAAGTATTGCTTTGCTTCTTCGAATGTCTGGCACTTGTTGATAATTAAATCATTAATGCCTTTTTTCTTAGCAATAGCCCTAACTTTTACACCTTTCTTGTAATCTATTATGATGTTAGAATAGTAGTATGTATTAAAATCCTGGCTTACCGATTTTTTACCAACCTTAAATGGTCTCAGTGGAGCACACCATCTATCTAACTTTTGTAGATATAATCTTTCGTTTTTTTCGTAGTCAGTATAGAAATTCCTAAACTCTTCATAGGAATTTTGGGACATGAGACTATCTGGCATTAAGAAAGCCAATACTCCAGCTTTTTTTAGCCAATTTGTAGCTGACACATTTGAGATTAAGGCACAAATGTTCAACTGGGCACCTCCGTACATTCCGTCATTACAAAATATATGCTTGATATCGCAGAATTGCTTAATTTTTCGAGTGTATGCAGCAGGTAGGTGTTCCCATTTAACCCATGGTGGATTTCCAACTATCAAGTCGTGTTTATGAAGACGTGCTATCATCATAAAGTTGGTAGTTATCCTTATCCATATTCCATCCCATTTATTCTTATGAAGCTTTACTAAGTTCTCTGATAACTGAAAAATTGAGCTCATAAGACTTCTACATCTTTTTTCTTCTTCCGTGAAATCTTCAATAATTTTTGAGTAAAGCACTGTTGCACTTTCAGCTTTGACAAGAGCCTGTAAGTCGCTCATAGTCTTTCCAAAATCCAATCTGTCAACAAAGTTTTTGGGTAATAGTACATCTAATGCTCCGTACTTATTATTATTGATAGAATAATAATAGCAATCTATATTTTCAACAACCTTAGAGATTGGAACAATAGCAGAATCGCCCAAAAAAATAGGTATTTCTATGTTTTCAACATCACCAAATTGATGAATGGCTATATAGTAGCTAACTCTTGCTGACAAGACTGAAAGCGGATTTATATCAATACCATGAACTCTGCCAAGAATAGACTTGAGTATTTTTTTCTTTTCATTTTCAGACAATTCGTTTATGTTAATGTCTCCAACAACTTTCTTGATTAAGGCTATGATGAAAATACCAGAACCACAACAAGGATCTATTGCACTCCAATTCTTAGTAGTAATTGTCTTAAGTGCTTCTGTAATAACACTATCCGCCAACCATTCTGGTGTGAAATATTCACCCATTGAATGACGAATGGACTGAGGTATAATACTCATATATAAATCCTTAAATATATCAATAGGGTTATATTTGACATTTAATGAGAACGAAGAATATTCATCCAATATTGTAACGATTACTTTTATATTTGACCAAAATTCTTCTGACCATTGCCTAAAATCAGCATACCATGAAAAGAAATCGCCCTCTAAAAAATTACGAATTCCCATGCTTGTGTAAGAATATCCGTCTTCCATCTTTTGATAAAAAAGCTGTGTTTTTTCAAATGTCAGAGTGGACAAATCATGATAATCATGAGTTTCTTCATTAAAATTCAATTTATCTACAACTTTACATGCTATCAATTTTACGATGATAGCGTATGTTGTTTGAAGTGCAAATAATGCTTTATATTCTTTCTCTGTGTCATCAATAACACTATTAAATATTTTAGAAAGGTCTGTGCGTCGCTTCTCTATATCTTCACTCTTCCCATTGTCTTCAACAGACAAGTGCATTAGCTCTTTCCACTCTGAGTAAAGCATGTTTGACTTGTCCGTAATATCCTCAGACAACTGCTTGTATAAAATTTTTGCGATATTTTTTGATGCAGAGTCAGAGTTAGGAGATATAGAAAAGTCTTTGATGATGTTTGAAGGCTCAAATTTTTTTGATTGGTTGTTCAGAATAGCTTTGATAATCCTGTCTATATCGCTGGTGGTAATATTTCTTAGAGATGTGTTACAAACAATATCACCAACAAACTGAAAGTAAGCTATTCGTATACCATCAGTTAGTATCGCATCATATTTAATGCCGTCAGTCTTATTTAATGCCGTCAGTCTTATTTAATGCAATAAGATAATCTTTGACTTGTTCAAAAGCTGTGGTGATTTGTTTCTGTTTTTTTAACTTAGTATGATGCTTATATTCTATAATGATATTGTTGACAACAGCATCTAATCTACCATATCCACTTCGACGAGAAGAGAGCCCCTCGAATTTATGAACAATACCTTCAACTGGAGTTTCCTTGCTAAAATTTAGCTCAACTCCTAATTGACTTCTAACTAAAAAATATATTTCTGTCTCGAAAATAGACGAGGTATGTGACTCACTGTCGGAGGATTCACAATTTCTAATAATCTTTGTTAGCACTGAATCTATTAAAGAGCAATATTCACCGCTCTTCAACCAGTTTGATATTTTAGAGGTATTAACCATATCTTCTATTCTTAAACATTGTAATTATTTTATACTATCAGATATTTCATATATATTATCTTAAGCAGTTCAATAATATCTTCTTGTTGCTATTTACTTATTCATTTTATTCTATCAGGAGCGATACCTTTTAGACGTAACCATCGATAGACGGTTGATCTTGATTTGATGCCAAGAGAAAATTGTATTTCTTCTATTGTTTTGCCAGACTGGTATAAATCAACACAGGTATTGACTTTTGAAAAAGAAACACCTTTCTGCCTTCCAAGTTTCTTTCCCTTAAGTTTTGCATTGATACGCCCTACTGTGCATCGTTCTGCAATCATAGATTTTTCAAAGTTTGTAAATGCTATTAGAAGTTTATTCATCAACTTACCAGTCGAAGGACTATTGTCTATATCATCTTGTATAGAGACTAAAGTTATACCTCGCCTGTGTAAGTTATCGAATATCTCTAGCAGATTTTTTAGCGAACACCCCAATCGATCAAACTTATATATCACCAATGTATCACCTTTACGTAAGTATGATAAGCATCTGGCCAACTCTGGACGCTGGCGCATATTTGATACTTTCTCCTGAAAGATTGTATCACAACCTTTCTTCATTAAAGCATCAATTTGTAAATCAAGGTGTTGGCTCCCTACTCGACACTCTTGCATAGCCTATGTTTGCCATAAACAGATGTTCGATTAATATTAGTTTGCAAAGTTACAAGAAATCGAACTTAAAAGCAAATGGATATAAATCTTTTTTATGTAATACTTTGAAGTTCGATAAGATTTCATGTATATAAGCCCTTATCTTCTATCAATATCCCCTTTAATTGCTTAGTCATTCCATAGAACTAAATAGCCTTGTGGAATTAAGTCCATGCAAAACACACTATCGTAAGTTTTGTTCTTGTTCATAGCCCTGGTTACTCCTACGGAGCCGTATGTTCATAGGCGTTGCCTACTTCTTGTGTTGCTGACAAGCATTGATTTTTATTGTGCAAAGGTAGTGTGGCTTTCATTCCTGCAAAAGTACCGCTACGCTATTTTCAGAGAATTTTCATAGACCCTCCACAATTTCTCCTTTAGACAAATTGGGTATCCATGAAAATTCTCTGAAAATTCCTTGCGCATCCATTACAGCCCCACTTTTCCCATGCACATAAAAATTCAATCCCAGTCAGCCCCACTTCAAAAAGTGGGAACTAAAGGGAAAAGTATCACTTTTAATTAAACTTTTTAGTATGGATATTATTCAGATTTTAGGAAGTTCTGCAGAGTTGCTAAATGCGTATGAACCAAAAACCACTTTTTGGATGGATTTTTCAATTGCAGACAAGTTTGGGCTCTACGCTATCAAGGACACCTACAAGCGAGCTTTTAATGAGTGGAAATACAATTATGTCTATCTCACAGAGCTTGTTATGGTTCTTAACCACAAGATTTGGCAATGGTATGAGACAAACGATGCTATTGCACACCTCTATGATACTCTTTGGAGAGAAGCAGACCTTTGGGCTATTGAGAATCTAAAAGATGAAGAACTTGAATATTTCTACAGAGTAACAGACTAAAAACAAAGGTATGCTGGTGTTACCAGCATACCTCCAATAAAAATAATTATAGGTAATAGCTTTCCTCTTCTGTGTATGTAACTGCTTCATTTAGCATTTTCTCACGTACCGCTTTTCTTGCAATACTCTCATAGTACCAACATCCACAATTAAAATGAAGGAAATAGTCCTTATGCACAGAAATAGGCGTAGGAAGCCATTGATTAAAACCTTCTTCGTCTTTACATAATACATAAAAGAGTCTGTCAGGAATAAGCCACTCTTTGTCAATAGCTTTCCCAATCTTTCTCGAATTCTTACTAAATACCTCTCCAATTTTAATGGAATCAAAATATTTCTGTAAAGACAATTCATGGGGGCACTGTGGGAACTCAGTAGGAGTAAACCAATTGACTTGTTTTGCATTAGACGTTAAAGAGTCTGTTATTTGTACATCATCCCTACCAGCTTCATTCTCTGTTTTTTCGATAGCATGAGGTAAATGTATTTCGTTAATTGTTTCTTGTAAAGGGAAGTTAATGCTAGAAAAATGATCTTCTAAGGCAGGCTTTGCACTATCAATTTCGCTTATGGAGTGGTATCCTTTTGATACTATTATATCATCATCTGGCTGTTTAAAGTTTATTTTCTTATCTTTTGACTTTTGGAAAATCCAATCATTTAATGGTTTACCAGTGAGTGTGCTACTTTCGTTGCTTTGAGAGCTTCTTTTTGCCCATTCCTCCAAACGTTCACGTGATATACAGGCTTCCTCCTTCGTTACTGTCCTCATCCAAGAAATATCCTTATCTAAATTAGAGTACATATGAAGTATCGATGGGTCTTCCAAAAACTTTTCGATACTACCACATAAGAATATTATCTTTGCCTTAGTAATAGGATTACAAAGTGCATTTTCCAATTTTGTAACCCATCTAAGATTTTCTGGTCGATTATTAGCTCTATTTGTATCAATATGGTCGACAACTAATTCTTTATCGGATGGCTCTCCATGAAAAGCGGTTGCTACAATTCTATGAACACGTTCTGAACCTATTAACATATAACCACTTCTCGAATCTTTCCTTCCGAATGTCCACTTATCATCAAGAACTCCTTTTTTATTTTTGTTTGATTTGCGAAACACACAACCATTATCACGCACTAAGTATTCTCTTTCCTTATAGAGACAGGACCTTACATCCTTATAATCGTCTAGGCTCACCATTATTTTTCACCATATTAAGTTCTACAAAATCGATTTTCATACCTAGTCCTTGTGCAATTTTAGACAAGATATCAAGGTCTGCGGAGAATTTTCCAGCCTCTATTCTTTTAAGTGTATTGGGCTGTATGCCAGCCTGCTCTGCTAGAGTGAATACATCCATATTCTTATCCTCACGCAATTCACGTATTCTATCACCCATAATTACACGATTCTGTATAGGAACACGCCCATAAGAAAAGACTGGCTCAAAACGATGTATCAGGAGTTGTCGAGTAATTTCTCCCATTATAACACTGTCATTCCCTTTGTAGAACTTATCAAAGAGAGAGACGAGAGAAAATCGGTAAAAGAAACATTGTGCTCTGTTTCCCACGAATAGTTCATTGATGAGTAGAAACCAAGGATGAACTTTTCACCTTTCGGTGTTTCTACCAACACCCTTTTTGGGTCAAGGTAAATTACTTTTGTTTTCATAAGATTCTCTACCGTATTTAACGTGTTGTCGCCACGTTTAATTATTACTAAATCTGCTTATACAGAATCCGTTGCAAAGATACAATATTTTTTATAAAATTACAGATTTCATATATTAGAAAATTAGATAAGAACAATGTTGCATATAAATACAAGAAGTACGAATGACCAACTATGAATTATATAATGTATTGTGGTTTTATACTCCATCCATAATTCAAAAGATTCTTAGTAAATACGAACTCAATTAAGCATTTACGCTTATATGCTTTTGTCCCTTGTTTGAACTTTGGTTGCTGCAGTTTTTCGTATATAACTTGAATTACTTGAGCATAGCTGTCACGACAACATTCTTGCTCTTTATCTATTTGTTTCATATAGTAAGTTACTTCTTCAGAGTTCAGGTAACTTAGCAAAAGCTGATAGACTATCTTCCTTTGCTCTGGTTCATCAATCTGGAGCCAGTCACGTTCTTTTATTTTCCTTGAAGATCTTGAAGAAGAATTATGCTGTTCTTCAAATGGATATAGAGGTTCTTCTCCTTCTTTCCAAGGATGATTCTTTTTAGGATTAGTCGATTTTGGATGATTACGTGTATAGATATAGAATATCAAGTCTTTGGGTGAACCATTACGACCACGCCCATACCTGTCTCCAACCTGAAAATCAAACCATACATCTGAGTGGTTTTCTTGATACAACCTATATAGTTCTTCTTGAGCAGGAAGAATGACTTTCATTACCATCGTTTTAAAACGCTGGTATTTTTCTTTCTCCAGAAGCTCACCTGTCTTTGGGTCGTTCAATTCCGATAAACCAAACGTAAATCTGAAGGCTTTGATAGAAACCTTGATAACTCGCTTTTTGTAAATGACATTTGGAGTTGATGGATCTATAAAACGAAAGTCACCTGAATACTGGCAACAAAACTCGTAAAACTTCTGTGAATACTTGGATTCAAGGAGGATTGCCGTATGAAGATTGAGAACTGTAAAAGACTTCGTTAAAGAAATGACATAATCATATAGTTCTGGTGAAACACGAACGGTATAATCATTTGTCTCCGTATTCCAACGAAAAGCATCTATCCAGTGAAAAAAATCAATGATTAGTTGATTCTGTTTGTTATAACGAAATTGAATTATTGATTTCTGTGCAAGTGCACGTATGGTTGTGTATGTACGTACAATGTGGGTGTTTCCGCCGATAGAAGCTAAATCTTTGTCTGTCATATTGAACACAAGATTATCCCAGTTCTCACGCATTTTTAATCCCATTTGCTCATATCGCATCTTTATCGCCTCTGACAACTTGTATAGGAAACGCCTTTCCATCATAGAGTAACGCAATGGTGAGCGCATTAGTAGATTACTAAAGCTAAAAGGACTACCATTAATTCCTCCATTTTCGATTAAAGTATAAATTCGTTTTGTCATTTCTTCCCTTTAACAAATCATTCTGATGAAATGTTTGCTTTAACGTCGTAGCGAAATAATCTATTAAAGGGTACTGGGAAGACGGCTGTCAACTTAGCCAGCAATTATATTAAAACAATCGATACGACAACACAAAGATAATCAGCGAAAATCTTTTAGCCAAAAAAGAACTATCATTTTATTCAATCATTCACTTCTTGTAACATAAAAGAAGGGATAACCTTCCCAAAAGGTTACATAGTTGTTCCCTAAAGGTTACTTATCCTTTCCCTAAAGGTTACTTATCTCTTCCCAAAAGGTTACTTATTTACATATTATTACTCTGTAAATCAATTGATTACACGCCACTTAAATAAAGCTTATAAATAAAAGAAATAAATGAAGCTTTAGATGCTTATGATGAAACTTGACTAAAGGGAAAATGAGGTTTGAAACTATATGTAATAATGCTCCCAAAAGGTTACTTTTCGTTGTAAGACTGTCTTTGATAAGCATTCTAACCATAAACATACATATTCAATTCGATCTTTCCCTCAAGACTTTTTCTGTAACTTTCCAACTATTTAGTAATACAGTTATATTACAATTAAATGTTTAATTATACACCCTTTCGGAAGGCTGCTTATTCCATTGACTCATCAAATACCCCTTTCATTATTATATTATCGCTTTTTTTCTTCTTTGTTCCCCTTTACTCTCTCTCTTCAAAAAAATAGAATAATATTTTATTATTATCATATTATATATCCGTCATATAATCAACTTATAATAAAGTCATTATATCATAAAATCATAGCACAATAATATTATAAATTAATTATATAATAGAAGATAGTTCTCATAAGCTATGATTATTATATTTTTAATATGATATTAATTTAATATTATCATTCTATATTTATCTCATTAAATATGATAATCATATAATATTAAATTTTTCTCAATGCTATCAAAACGCAATATTATTGGAAGTATTGCTCGGAATGTTATGTTTTGGTCAACTGTTTTTAATTGGTTAGCAAGTTGTACCTTTAGACGCCTATTTTTCAAATTGGTATCACAGGTTACTTGCCCACAAAGTGGGAAGGAAATACTGTCGCAACTCCAGTATAAGGACAAAAGGGAAAATGTATTTTATGATTTCAGCAATCGCTTAAAGATTTCAGATTGCTGTTTCTTGACGTCATAAACCAGCTCCTGCAGTTGTTTTATCTGAGGTGAAATAACTTCTTCATAGTACGTTTTATCCAGCTCTCCCATAAAAATCAACTCGTTTGCACGTTTAGTTATCTGATTCAAATTACCTCCTTGCTTAGAAAGTTCAGTAGAAAAGTTAGAGATTAAAATAGACAAATCATTTAAAGCAGTGATCCAACCTTTCGTTTTTATGTCATCAAATTGAATAACTACATCCCTAATCATAGCAGACATCTGGCTATATTTTTTCGCTTTATTTCTAAACATTTCCAACTCTTTGTTGTTAAGATGGAGATTAATTCTATTGACTCTTTTATCTTCTTTCATTTATACTGGATATTACAACACGTTTATAAAGATACAAAGAAAGTTTTTCTGATAGTTATATCAAAAGATTTATCTATCTTTGTACTATCGCTATAGTGAGAACTTTAATACGCTTACTGACTGTATTGGCAGTTGCCATTTCAGTGCCCTTTAATAATATGCTATAGTAATTTATAAACTAATAAGGGTAAGTATGATTGCAACTATATTAAGGTCAAGTACGCGCTTTAATGCCGTCGAATATAATGAAAAGAAGGTTACTCAAGGAACAGCAGAACTTCTTGAGATTAAAAGCTTTGACCTACTACAAAATACAGGCAATGTAAACTCATCAAGTTTACAAGATTATCTTATCAAGTACTCTGCAAAGAATGATAATATTCAAAAGCCACAATTTCATCTTGCTATCTCTTGCAAGAAAGATGAGTATGACTACGATGAACTAATCGAATTTGCCCACAAATATCTAAAAGAAATGGGATATGGCGAAGAAGGGCAACCTCTCTTAATCTATGGTCATTATGATACAAATAATCACCATATTCATATTGTTACAAGTAGAATAGACCCACAGGGTAAAAAGATAGAGCATGATAATGAAAGGTTACGTTCTCAAGCAGTTATTAACAAGCTAATGGGATTAAATCCTCAAAACGAAGTTAAGAAAGCGATACAAGAGTCGTTTGCATATTCATTTGATACGTTAGGACAATTCCAAGCTATCCTAGAAAGCTGCGGATATGAAAGCTTTAATGATGCTGACATGATTAGCATTAAGAAGGGAGGTGTTGTTCTCGATACTATTCATTTAGATGAGATAAGCAAGCACTTTAATATTTCCAAAATAAATGACAGTGTGACTAGGCGTAAGCAACTAAAAGCTATTTTTTTTAAATACAAGAAGATAACTTCAAATAAAGAAGAACTTGATCGTATCTTACAAAAGAAGTTTGGAGTTAATCTTATATTTATAGGTAAGAAAGATTCTCCTTATGGTTATTTGGTCGTTGATCATAAGGAAAAGGCTGTTTATAAAGGTGGAGCTGTCCTTTCCTTGAAAGATCTGTTGACTTATCCTCAAAAGAAGCAAGTAATAGACAATAATAACAAAGAAGTCATTTTGAAAACCTTGAATAGCCTTCTTGAAGAAAACAATAAGTCGACAATGAGAGAGGTTAATAAAAGTCTATGGCATAAATTTGGAGTAAACATCTATAGTGATGGGTTTATTTGTGATAAACAAAAAAGAGTTATTGCCCAGGTGAATCAAAAAATCCTTGATACTCTTAATTATAATGCTAAGGTACATTGGATTAAAGGCTTTAATCCTTCCACTATGCAAGAAAGGGCTATTCTTTGTCAGTTTGGTCATATCGATAATGAGGAAGAAATAGAAATTACTCCAGAAACTAATCGAGAAAAGACGAATGCACTAATCAATAACATAAAAGAAATTATCGATACGTCAGAGATAGATGAGATATACAAAAATCTAAAAGCAGCCAAAATCATAATTATAAGAAAGGAACAGGAGCTATATGCACTTGATATGGGAACTTCTACCATTGTAAACTTACATGAGACCGACATTGTTCTCTCCAAATTAAAGATGTTTAATAACAGACATAATAACCAAAAAGAGAGTCAGGTGAACATTCCTGGTCAATGGGTAAAAATATTAAGCTCTACAAGTTCTGCACAACATTCCAACAGAGAGTGGGAGGTTGGAGGGAATAGTGATTGGGACTATGTAGATGATGAGCGTAAATTTAAGCGATAAAAGTTATTAATATAAAATATTATAGTATTTCTTACACAATTAAAAATCATTGGAATAATAAAATAATAACATATAAGTTTCGCAAAAATCAATAAAAAAATGTATTTTTTGCGTATACTTTTTTTCTAATTATGCAAATAACTATATAAACCTAATGAAAATATAAGAAAAAAATATAGTATCAATTACAAATACCATAAATAATTAAGACAATGCTTATTATAAACAATCGTATTAATTGGTTTATTAAAAACCAGCATATGAAAAGAGCTTCCTGTATTTGAAAATAGGGACCAAAAGTCCTCCTATTTCAATTTAGTGACTATAAATAATATAGAAGATGTAGTAAAATATCTTGATCCAATATTTAATGAAGAATATAGCAGATGGGCTTTTAGAGGTGTGAATAATGCTTCTTACAGAATGTTCTCGTCTATACAAAGACGTTGGTATTGGGATGGGCTTCAAGACTTTTATAAGGATATGCAAAGCTATATTATGCACCAGATCACAAAAGTTCGTAAAAGTAAATTTATTAGTAAGAACCTTTGTCATGATAATGACTATAATATTTTAGCTATGATTCAGCATTATGGAGGAAGTTCTAATCTTATTGATTTTTCTTATTCTCCAAATTCTGCTTTTTATTTTGCTTGGGAGGGATTTGATAATCATATTCCTATGGATGGTACACTAAAAGACTATGTTTCTCTATATATGGTTAATTATAAGCATCCAGACTTTGCGGGACCACTTGAAGTGCACAACAATGCATCAAAGGATATTGAGAGACTGGTAAAAGACTCAAAAATTCCTCCTGAGAAGATAGATGCTAGTATTGTATTGGAGAACCTTGAAAAAATACCATACAATAAAATTTATGATTGTACAATCATAGAAGGAGGTAGTCATGGAAATATTCACATGAATATACCTTGTTTCAACTTTGAGAAATCTGTTCAAGTATCAAATTCTAATATTACAGCACAAAATGGATGTTTTATTCAAGCGTCCTCTGATGAAAAACCATTAGAGCAATTAATTTATGGAAAAAGTATGTCCCACCATTTTTTAAACTGTTTTGACATTCATAAGACTCTAGTTGATATAATCTGCAAGAGATACAATATACAAACAAATCGGGGATTGATTTACCCACAAGAATACGCTTTGAGAGTTTTATATAAAAATATAAAACAACTCGATAAACATGTCTTTAGAGAATGGCTCTTTAATAAATGTAATAAATTTGAATTTAAAATTTCAGAATAAATAGTTATGACAGACATACTAACAAAAGAATTGCTCAATAAGAGAAAGGATGAAGCACGTAAAGAAGAAATCCGACAGAACATGAAAAGTCATTGTACCAAGATTCGCGATGGCATTCGCGAAAATGGTGCTACTAGTGGAGAACGTGCTATATGGGAGCTATTTCAGAATGCACGAGACTTATCGGACTCTGCAGAAATAAAAATTACCCTTACTGATAAGGAGTTCATCTTTGCCCACAAAGGAAAGCCTTTCACATATGATTCTTTATGTTCTCTTGTAAAACAAGTAAGTTCACAAGAAAAAGAGAATGATAACAGCGTAGGACAGTATGGTACAGGTTTTCTTACTACCCATACATTTGGTCGGAATATTACAATAAACGGTAGTATGCTGATAAATGAGGATCCTAAAGTATATGTTGACATCTCTAATTTTGAAATCAACCGAGAGAACTTCAATAATATACCTCAGTTCATTAATGATATAACAAATCAGATAGAAGCTGTAGGTAAATTGATGGACACGCAACAAAAAAACACTCCTCATGAATGGACAGAATTACATTATAAAATTGGAAATCGTTATGATGTAGTGTTAAGAGCTATAGATGAAGCCATAAAGTTGATGCCTTATGTCCTAACATTTAATGATCATATTGGAAAATGTTCTATTCTATACAATGATCAAATAATTAAGTTTAGTAAAGAAGATAAAGAAACTGATATTACTGAACTCAAATGCAAGCAAATCATAAAAAACATAGGTTCGATTCAAGAAGAAATAGATTGCTTTTATTTAGAGCTACATGGTGGAGAAAGCAGAGTGCTATTACCGCTGCGCAGCAAAGATCAAGTATATGAATTTGGGGAAATCCCAAGATTTTTTGTGCATTTCCCATTGATTGGAGCTAATCATTTTAATGTTAATTTCCTTTTCCATTCTCATCGGTTTACACCAGAGGAGAAGCGTGATAATATAATCATCCCAAAAGAGAATGATGCAACAGAGGCTATTGCAAATGCAAATAAGGCTATTTTAGATGAGATGACTCAATATCTCTGGAATTACCTAGAGAAACATATTGACACATGGAGAAACACAATCTTGATGGCATCTATTAACATTAAGGATAGTGGTTTTACTGAAAAGAAAACAGAAGACTTTTATAAAAATATAAAGGAAGCATGGGTAGAAAAATTTCAGAAATTAAAATTGATAGAGATTGATGGCCGGCGTTATAGCATGAGTGACCCTGATCATCCTGTAATGCTAGAGCCATCACTTGAACAGTTCTTAACGGATGATAAAGATAATGACTTCCTTAGCACCATTTATCCTTATGCCAAAGGAGTAGGATTAGTTCCCTCTCAAGAAGAGATTTTACAGTGGTCAAGAATAATAAATGCATGGAATAATAATAAATCAGAAAACTTTCTAACTTTAGAAGATATTGTTAAACATGTCAGCTCAAACAAGGGAGATAATCTTTTTGATATATTGAAGATGCTGGTCGTAGCAGACCAAACTACATTTTTTGAAAAATATGAACTCATACCAAACCGTGAAGGCGTTTTAAAAAAACGTGATGATTTGCGTGATGCAAAAGCTATTACTGAAACATTATATGATTTAGTTAAAAATGTAAGTACAGATATTTGTCAGAAAATGGTAGATACAGATTATCAAGATATTATCAAACTGACAACATATAATCGGCAGAATCTTCGGGAAGAGTTAAATGATATTGTGAAGGCTAAAGAAAATGAATATTGGAAAGATTCTGATAATAAACAACCTTATGACGAAATTCGAAAAGAGCATTATTAACCTTTGCAGTGCGTTTACTATACAAAATGGTGAATCGAAGCGTAATAAGTTAATGCCAATTATATGCCGTTTTGAGAATATAAGTGAATATCAAGAAATCTATATCCCTGCAGCAGATGATGATCAGCCAGGATTTGATCTTTATCGTCAAGTATTCGTGTCTCTTGTTGAGAATCAGATGATGAAGATTGAACAAAAAGATAAGGAATGGGTTGCTAATAATATGTCTGACTTGATCAATTTTGTTGATTACGCTCGTGGTGATGACTATAAAAACTTCTGTACGCAATATGCAATTTATCCAGACATGAATGGCTGTTTACATGTTCCTGAAGATCTCAAGAAAAATAATAACGTTGATGAACGTTTGTTTGATCTATACTATAAGGTGTTAGGTGAAGATTTGAGGAGTAAATGTGTAGATAAAGAGTTTGAAAGTTTTTTCAATAAATATTACGTCAATTCTTATCAGTTTACATCTTCTAATGTTGCTAAAGAAATTCAAAATAAATTGAGTGAAAATCAATACCAAGATGTTATATTACTGGATATTATAGATCTTACAGAATTAGAGGGTGTTAAAGGAGACGAATGGCGCAATCTTTTCAAAGATATTTATGATCAGAGAGAGAGTATACGATACAAATTGGGAACGGATGAAGAGCGGAAAGCTGTCAACAGAATTTTAAAACGCAAAAATCCAAATTTGCTAACAAAAATAGCAGATGTAGCAGAGAGAGCAGATGCAGATTATTTGCTTATAACGATTAATCAAGCCATTGAAGCACATGAGCGTGAGCAATATATTAAAGAAACTTGGTATGTTTGTTGAATCTAATGTTCAGCAATTTATCCAAGATGCTCTGAAAGACAGTGGCATTTCTCTTAAAAATGAGCAACAAGGGCAGGATTTGATATTAAGCAAAGATGGATTTGATGATTATTTCATTGAAATCAAATCGCGATGGAAAAATAAAGAGCAGGCTATAATGTCTACATTGCAATTCGAAAAAGCAGTTGAGAATCCTAATAGATATGCTTTGATATCAGCTAAAATGTGGGACTTCAACAAACAGCGTGCTTTAGATGATGACAAACTAACAATAGAAGAAATGAATCCGTTATTGAGGGTATGTGATAATATTGGAACCCTTGAAAAAGATTTGAAAGAAAGAGTTGATGCCGCTTTTAGAGGTGAAGAAGATGAAATACGAATCAACGGCAATTATGACGTAAGAGTGCCACAAAAAGTATTCCTTCTAACTTTTGATGAATTAATTAAAGTTATTAAATCAAAGTTTAATATATAGGTGTTATCTTTAAATGATTAATTATAAGCTGTATCTGTTGAGTTCCCTCAATTGATACAGCATATTTTGTGATTAGAAACAAAAACTTTTTATTTCATTTTCATAAGAACATATCGTCTTCATATTTTTCTACTTACCAACGTATCAATCCTCTCTAGACATTTGCATATATAACAACTTATCATATATTTCACGAACAACACAAATGAGGATTAACCCCTTCTCTAGGCATAGAGGAAGCCGACTATAATAGCCACCAATAGCATTAGAAATAATCTTTTCAGGTAGTTTATTCCCCTTGTAATATGCAGTTACTATATATTTGCCTTGATAATCTTTGTGTATGACAGCATCTGTATAATGGTAATATCCGTTACACTTTACATTTAAAAGACTTTCCTTCAGACCTAATTGGTAAATAGTATATTCTTGTTCACAGGGTACCAATTCCATTTTATACCTTTTTAAAACCAATTTTGAAATCTGTGCTGACGTGAGTAACACACAGTGTTTACCTCTGACACCAATCGAGTTAATATCATATATAATATTAGCCTGACTCGAAATAATTATCACGACATCATCGTCAAAAGTTAGGTATCCTTCCTTAACCTTTACACAGATTATATCAGATGTGGGGTACTTTTCTTTTCCGCTCAAATAGGTTTCATATATTTTCGTACAATCTATTTGAAGTGCTTTAATAGTTGCCTTTGGACGCATTGCAATCTCTTTCATAAGCTCATACTGACACATTAAAACATTCTTAATCGCCTGAAGTATAATTATTCCTTGTGGACTAAAATTCCAACTATGATCCCACGCAAGGTAGATAGTTTCCTGCCGATCAATGTGTACCAATATGAAGTTTTGGCTTATAATAACTGAAGTTATACGCATAAACCTAATATAAGCACTATCTTCAAAATCCACATTACATTCAATAATTGGATAATCAAACTCTTTATTTCCTTGTAAATGACGTAGGTAGTCTAAGGATTGTTGTACCGCTGCAATAGTAGAAAACCTTTCCTCAAACTTAAAGTCTATTGTTATAACCTTATACTCTGAAGTGTTTAATAGTTTAACTGCATCTACTATAAGAAACATATACGAGATAGAGTTGTCGTCGATATCTATCATTGATAATTCCCATCCATATTTAAGATACAGCTCGTCAGCACTATTCCCAATCGCTATAAAATGTGTAGTACTATCAAAAAGCACAAGTGCCTTCTCTGCTTCTATCAGCGTTGAATGACACTTGTACAATTCCCTTATAAGTTTATGCTGTTCTTTGTATCTTCACTCATGGTAAAGGTATTTCAAATGTTTTTATAACGTTTTTACCCTCTTTATCAAAGAACACCCAACGTTCTGCACGATATTTGATACCATCTTTATCTACACATTCATAGTCTATCTTGACTTTCCAACCTGACCATTTCCCTTTAGGTACATTCTTAAAAATCATTGTCTGTACATCTGTTGCTGCATTCATCTAGCGACGCATCAATGCTGCAGTATAGACATCAATATTAGAAATATCATTAATATCCTTAGTCTTTGCCATCAATTGCTTTGTTACAACATCCATTAACTTCAGCATCCCTGTTATTTCTTTTCTTGTAAAATAGGTGACACCAAAAGCAGAATCTGGTTGTGTATGTGCAATTACCTTTAATTGTTTCGGATAGTCAAGCGAAGCTTCTAGGTTTTGCTTTGCTCTATGCACCATTTCAGACTTAGATGACTGACAGGAAGAAAACATTATTGTGGCTAATAAAGCCATCATGAAAGGGAGGAGTTTCATATAATCAATATTTAATGTGATAAAGTAAAATATATTTGTAGGGTCTGAATCTAACTACTTGATGAGTTGGTACCACTACTGGTATGTTGTGAGGCGGTGGCGGTGTTACAGTACGTTCTTTTACCGTCTTTAGATCAAAACATCCAAAGCTATCAAGAGCTATACGTTGATTATTATCTAATGATTCGCTAATAGCTCCTAATAAAGCATGAAGACTTTTTCTCAGTGTGTCTTGAGATAGTCCTGAACGTCTTTTTGCTATACGTAAGAGTTCCTTTGATGTAATTGTTTCTTGTTTCATATTTATATGTTTATTTAAAAGATGCCACCTGTATTTCATGATGGAAACCAAATTTCAAAATTAGTTCATGGATATGCCCATATTTATCATATCCATCGAACGGATGATTACAATGCCCAAAAGACAAAAGGGCTCTCATGTCTTGTAGACTAACTTTATGACCATAATAGTGTCTCCAAATCTTAAATGTACAACCACTTTTATAATTAGAGCAATTAAAGGCAGTTGGACCTACAAGCATATTTCCTCCACAAACAGGACAAATGCCTATTATAGAAGAAAGTTCTACCTCACCATTAGCGTTCCTTACAAGGAAAGCTGAGAACCAACTTCCCTTCTTATTACGAAAACCATCAAGAAAATCTCCCTCTTTATTACAGAAGTCTTCTGCCTCTTTTGAAGTTATATATCGATTGCAGATGAAATTAGGGATAATAAAGCTACATATTGGATTTACAACAATACTGTTTTCGCAAGCATAGCCAAATCTAGTGAAAATAATCTTACCTCCACAATCTGGGCAGAGAGCATTGATAGTTCTCTTTTCAAATCTTATAACATAGCCTTTCCCTTCTTCAATCTCAAAATAACCTTGATAAGGGAACCCTTTCAGATCTTGCATACTGACATAATCTGTTCTACCAGTTGTAATTAACTGACGGACCAAGCTATCTGATATGTCTACGCCATGTGAACGTAAGGGAAGTGAAAAACGACACCCATCATCAGAGTTAATAGGCTTTAAACGGTTAGTACAAACATAATCTCTGTTTGTTTTAATGATACGTCCTTGTTTACAGACAGGACATAAGCCAAAATCTTTGTCAATTTTTTCCATTAAAGTTCTTTTAATTATTCGATAGTTTAGTTATATTTTCGCAAGTTATAGTTCCAGTCGCTGACAACCCCTTCCACTATATTTTTGCCAGACATAACTGCTGCCCAGCCTTCAGGGTCGAGTTTGAAAAATAAATCTCGCCACCGCATAGTCTGAATTTCCCATGCCAGAAGATATAGTGAGGTATTTATGTTTTCTAATTTACTGACAACAGTATTGCAGATATAGTATCGTTCTGCAGAGTTTAAAAGATTTACTTTATTCCTTTTGTCGAGAATGTTACCATTGGAATCAAATTCTTTAGAATTATAAGTCCCACTAGTAACAAGTTGTTCCAAGAATGGGTACAGACTCATCATATCCATTGTCATATCTTTTAGTTTACTACCAACAACAGTTGATAGAAAAGTTCCTTGAAACCCACCAAGATTAACGGCTCTACGAACATTATTCATATTTGAAGGAATTTCTTTTGTTACTAATTCCGTAGCACGCTTAATCTGATAAAGATTTTGAAACGCACCTTGAACATTTGCCATATATCCCAAAACCTTATCCTCTACTTTATGCATCCTATCCAGAGCGACTGTTACAGCACCTTCTGCAGCTATAATCTTATTTTGAGTCTTTTCTCTCTTTGAATATATTTGTTTTAAAGCTGCCATCTGAGCTGTAATCGCACCTGTTAACGCTGGATCTACCTGAATGACACCAGCAGAAGTAGACAATGCATTAGCAAATAAGACTATGATAATCCCTAATTTAATTATTTGTAATTTCATATATTTTCTTTGTTTGTTTGCATTTTTCTACCCGATTACGAATGAGTTCTATAATAGGCATATTGACCTTAACACCATGTATCTTTAATATTCCATTTGTCTTCCCTGTAGAAGTAAGAGTAATGGTTTTAACTTTCCATAACTTCTGTAAAACAGTCTGTGTTTCACTGTAGTCAATTACATGACACAGTTCAATATAGTTCGTCTTGGATGATGAAATCCCACAGATTTGAAATATTGTTCTATCGGCGATTATCCACACAACAGAAGTAAGCATAATATATCTGTATACTAACAGAATAACCAACAAGCTAAAACAGGAAAGGGTTCCTACCTGTACATAGTTATTGCCAAAATCCTCTATGAAAGGTATAGCTATGAAAGTGACTATGAAAAGTGAAATACTAGCTGTATTCTCTGCAAAGAACTCTCTATAATCTGGTCTAATAGAAATATCCATAAACTTACATCTTGAGCATTTCTTTCCTTTTTTCTTGAAGATTTTCATCACGCTCGTATTTACTTTTTGTTTGTATAATTGAGGAAGGTTTATTCAAAACCACATCGTTCCAATCTTTAAAAGCCGAGGGTGCTTTTTCTACGTCAAAATCACGTTTGAAAGCAATAAAAGTACGTAGACTATTCAAAGATGCTTTCTGAGAGTCAAAAATATGTTCATTCCCATTATATTCCACTTTAATAGAGTTTTCACTTTGAATGATATTAAGTGGTATCTTCTCTACAACACCGACCATTCGCATTCCGTAGATACGCCCAGGAATGTCATTGTCAAAACAGTCCACAGCACATGCATGAGAATAGTAATCCATAATACCTGATACTTGCTGATTAGAGAAAGTTCCTCCAATAGAGACAAATACAGACTTGTCTAATTCCCCTGCTAACTTAGCTTTGTTGGACTGATAAAAAGACATAATATCATAGGCACTTTCAGCAAAATAGACATTTTTGATGTCATGAGGATTATTATTCTTAGAAAAGTCAACTATCCAGGCAGCCGTGGTTGAATTTGTGCCAGGAGCTTTTCATTTGAAACTTCCATATCCCCGAATCTCATAACCTTCAGTTTTGTTGGATCCTGGGCGACGATAAGGAAAGCCTACGTTAAAGTAGTCGTTGTTAAGCCGAGTATCCTTAATCTTATGAATCCAGGGTCCAAAAGTTTCAATGGTTTCTTTCTTTATTCCTCGCTGTCGAAATATGTATTGGGCACTCTTGTAATCATTCATAATAGGTTCTGTCTGATATAACTTAGGATCAAAGTGATTACCTTCTTTACTAAGATGAAGGTATGATGAAACTTTATTTTCAACAGGTTCATTAGCAAATTTTGCCAAAACTCTACTGATCGTATCCCAGTTATTTCTACCCGTAACCCCAAATGAATTTATGTTTTCCTGAATAAGGCTGATAGCATCGCCTCTTTGTCCGTTACGACGAAAAAAGGTTTGCCTAGCCTTATCATTTATATGACTGACGATGATAGAATCTTTTCTACCTCCTGCAGAGTCTGGAAGGACAAATTCTACATATCTCCCTAAACCAGCTTTTCTATCAATCTGATAACCTAAACTAATGGCAATATCATCTATTCCTACTTTTGACTTCTATGCTTTGAAATCCATCTGATACTCTTTCATAGGCTATAATCTTTTTAATCCTTTTGAAACTTGTTGTGTAATGTGAGGTAGAAGTTTAATGTCTCCATAATTTTCCCTAACAATATTTGAAAGTATCTGATTTTTTGTGGTGATATCCTTTGCCTTAAAGTAGGAAACTGCAGTCTTATTGTCAATGGTTTTTTGTTCTAGTTCTTTCCCATCTACAGACGCACGCACAACATAAGAACCTGCATTTTGTTTGTATATGCCTGCTGTTATTTTAGGCGTTTCTACTGCATTTTGAACATTCTGTTTTGAAATGATATCAGCATATACAAGTGCAGCAACAAGATTTATGTTATCACCTTTATGAAGCACGTTGATATTTCCATTTTTCCGTAAGGTTTCGGTCTCTGTAGGTACATTACTAATCCATACACGAAGCTCTTTCGGAAGTTCTCTTTCAGGATACTCTATATTTTTACCGTCAATTTTGAAATCGAGAAACTTAAACCCATTTTCAGTTTCTAAAATACGTGCATCAGAAACTCTGTCTTTCATTTTTGAAGCAGTGGCTTCTAAAAGTGCTCTATAGTCACTGACATCCTGCTTTGTATAGGGCTTGTCATTATCTAAGACATTCTATTTTGGAATAATTATTTCAGTAGACTTCTTTAAATCCATATAAGTATCCTTGCTGTCATTTAGAAAAGTCTTCTCACCCAAAGCAAGTTTCTGTTCATCAACTTTTTCGAGGATTAAAGTAGAAGCTTTGTTAACGTCAGCCATAACGGAGACTATAAAACGAGGCTCCTCACGAAGTGTACGAAGCCAACTATCAATATACGCTATATTGTTATCTTCTATACGTCTATCAAATCCCATAGTATTACCAACCATGGCAGCAGATAGTTCTGCAACAAGTTCTTCTTTGGCATATTTAGGATCACCGAAACGACCTTCCAGATTACGATTCAACCGTTTGCTGCTCCTGTAGAATGGGCCATTTCATGCAATGCCGTTGAATAATATTCCATTCCATCCTTAAAAATATCTTCTTCTTTTTTTTCTGTCTTGAACTGTTCTTTCTGTGGGATAACAATCATATCCTTGGATGGACTGTAATATGCACGACTAGAAGACTGGTCGTGTATAATTCTACATAGCCATTCCTGTTGTTCAAACATTCGGTCTAAAGCATTATTTTTATACATTCCTTGAACGTCTGAAACTATATTACTTTTGAAACGTGCAATAATATTATTGTACTTTTCTTGGTTGACTTCTTGCATGTTAGTCTGGTCGATATTATAGACCCGGAAAGAGCGAAGAAATGGTCGAATATCACATTTTTCTTTCTCTTCCTTTGACATTGTTTTGTAGTCAGAAAGAGAAATCTTCTTACCTTCAGCATCCTTTATGCTCATATCCCAATAAACAACAGGCATAGCTTGTGCACCTTTTTTTAGTCGCAAGCCTTCCTTCTCTTTTTGTAAGAATGTCATATAGACAGGAGCGGCATAGCCATTCATAGCGGTATCCATAAACAGGAACAAAGAATTAGTTCCTGAGTAATTCCTTCCATTAAGATTCTGTGGTAAGTCCTGAAAACCACTGCCGCCAATCCACCCTTTCTTCCATTTACTTGCCTTGATTTCTGATAAACGTGAGATTATCATTTCAGTAAAAGCATCTATGGCTTTATCACTGTTAGCTTGTGCACTATAATTCTTCTGATATGCCATAACACTTACATATAAAGGTCTTGATTCTCAAAAAAAGATGCATCTGATTGTTCTAGGAATAATTCAGCATTATCCTCATCAGGTTCCGCACCTCTATCTTCTAGCCATTGCTTGTAGCTAATACCATACTCACTTTGAAGAAGAAATTCTACCCATCCGATTCTTTCTTCTTGTTTAAGTCGTTCTAATTCTTCAAAAGATTTTAATTCCATATCTTTCTATGTTATGTTAATATGAGAGAAAATTATTTCTAACGTAAAGTGTTGAAATACAAAGAGCTAATTAGGTTGAAAAGGTCTATTATCTTGATATATAAGCTTATTGCCGTAAGCTACTATATTTAGACTGTGATTACGTTCTATTGATTTACCTTGGAAAAGACTCTTAATATCTTCCATAAGATATTTAGCTCCTAGTTGCTCCTTTGTAGCTGTTTTAGATTTGAAAAGTGAGTACAAATCATTGCTTGAGACCTTTCGCTCTGCAGTTTGGCCTAATTCTCCTAAATTAGCGGATATAAGCCACCCCCCATCGGGAACCTTTCTAACACGGACTTCCTGAACAGGAAGATCTTCGGGGAGTTTGTATTTTTCGTAAGCTGATTTCAAATGGAGTTGTTCACCGAGCACCTTTTCAGCAATTTGACCCTTGCTTTGTGTCTTATCAAAATATGCATCTAGTAAGTTCTGTTGAAGTGGTGTAGCATGTAAACGCTTGTCTCCCATTTCTGCATAGAGCATATATTTCCCATAATGAGACTTTTCCTCTTCACGCTGTTTATAGACTCTAACTTTGCTAAGTTCTCTTCCATCAGATAATTTTAGGTTATCAAACTCATCTTTATCAAGCTGTTTAGCCATTTTACTAGGATAATACTTGGCAAACATATCCTTAACAGAGAGTTCATGTTTCATAAAAGCATCTACATCCTGTTCACTGATAGCCTTTGGATGGAGTCCAATACCATCTAGCCGAGCATAGAAGAGATATTTCCCTTCTTGCTTTGGTGATTCAAAGAGGTCGGCTGAGGTGACTTTCTGTCCGTTTTCGGTAATAAGCTGTGGTGCTGCTATTTTCTTAACTTCTGAGATAAGATAGTTATAGAACTCTGGGCGTATATTCTCAGGATGATAATACCTACGTTTCTTGTTATCGTCCCCAGGAACAGAACCTGCGAATGAAATATTATCATTCCAAGCATAGACTCGGTTTAGTGACACTCCCTTATCTTCGTCTGTTCCAGCAACAACTCCTTTCTTTGTACCAAAATCAGGGAGAACAACCATTCTTAAACCTCCCATAGCGGTTTTAATCTCGTCAATAAACTTTTGTTGCTGCTCTGAAGTCGCAATTAAATCTTTTGTTGATAATTTGTTATCAACCTTGACTTTCTCTTTTTTATCTGCCTTAATTAAACAGCTTTACTTCTTTTGTCGCATTATCAGGTAGCCCATAACGCTCAACCGACTTCCTCAAAACGGATTCTGGCACCTTACGATACACCTCATAAGTACCACCAACAGAGCTATTGTAAACAACTGCATATCCTTTGTTTTCACGCAGAAGTTGATCTCCTTTATTTTGCAAAGGGGATTTGTATGTACGATTCAGTTCTATTGAGTCTTTCTGATCATAAGTCGAGACAGTGTTTAACAGTTTATTTAGGTACCCTCTTTTACGTAAGCTATCAATATCTTTTAGGATTTTACTAGACTGCAAATACGCTACAGAAGAGTAGAATACTTCTGTTCCCTTGGCAGACTTTTTATCAGAACTGGTCTTTGACTTTTTCTTAACGGTTTTTTTCTGCTTCACCGACGGCTTTACACTTTCGTTCATAAGTTACTTAGTTTGTTATGTTTATGAAGAGAAGGTATCCATTCCATACTTTCAAGAAATTCTGCCATATCGTGCCAATTTAGCCATGAAAGCAGTTGTTTACCTTCAAGAAATAGTTTTGTAACTTGAAAAAGCCCAGTGTTTGAATCGTAACTTTCAATTGAAAGTCTTTGAAGCACATTTTTATTTTTCTTGCCAATACGAATAAAAGTTTTGCCTACAAGACTAAAATAGTAAGTGTCAGGACGTAAAGCATAATACTTGCATTGGGCAGAAGTAAGAATACGGTCAAATACGACCTGTCCAAATACGGTTCCAGATTCTTGATGTCGAATAAACCATGTTTGGGCTGTGTATCTATACCATACGGACATTTTGTAAGGGTATAGACATATTCTTTCCTATCTGAAATATTTGATGATTTCAGATAAGACAAATTGTTATAAAATGATTGTTCCCCTGTGACAGGAGAATAGTCTTCTCTGGGCATAAATAACGTTTTATGCTCCTTGAATATCAGTCTTTAAAACTGGGGAATATATTAAAGACTACCGAGAAGACAACTGTCAACTAATTCGGTATAATGTATTAAAGTGTCCCTATCAAGGGTCTTTAATTTATAAAAAAAGTCCTTTATAATATCGGACTATAATAGTATGACTAATAGGATATTTATTGCTAAAACTTTATCCCTTTTGTTGTTTTACTTTCTTCTTTTACATTTTGGTTTTGTTCTTTATGTTGTACCTTATTAACGACTTGCTTGTATTCCCAACGATTCTGATCGGTAAGTACATAACCTAAAACCATCATTGGCAATATCATACTTTATCTTTTGTTGTCGTTCCCATTCAAACAAGTCTCCTTTTACGATCTTAAAGCCCTGTGGCTCCTTAAGGTCAACACCTACCGAAACCTTTTCATGACCAACCTCCAGCTCAATCGCTTTACCTTCTTTTATAGCATTTTTTTGATTAATACCCAGCTGGATATCATTAATTTTCTCCATCTGAGCTATTCTTTCAGAAAGATGTTTGCCATTTAAGCTCCACTTAATTAGGGACTTGGTTTCGTTATCTAGCTGAATAAATTGCATTCGTCTTATGCCTTCCTCATTAACTTCTTTACGAATTACACCCCCCTTTTGAAGATGCTCTCGCTCTATTTCGCTGAGAGTATTATCACGTGGAATATTCTTTCTAACTGGGTAGGTAAGAAGTTCTACATCTCCTTTATTATTATGCACAAGTTGTAGCTTCAGTGGGACCTCATAGATAGTACCACTTTTTGATAGAACCTGAGCTTGTATCAGAGGAGTAATGCTTCCACTCATAAAGTATCCAATAATTCTTTGGGCATAGAAAGAGCTTTGTATTTATCTATGCCAATATTGGCTAACTTGCCGTATGGAATCTCTTTTTCCAAAAATTGTTTCACTACAGCCATATCAATTTATTTGTTGTAATTTTGATTCAAATTTAGCAAAAAACATTCTAAGATGAAAGTAAAATCGCTTATATTGGGAACTATTTGTTTCGTACTTTTCCCACTATCAATATGGGCACAGTTTTATACAATCAAAAAGGGAGGATATATAAATAATGGTATTTTACAAGATGAAGAAATATACGATGAGAAATATTTCTATGATTATCTTGACTCACTAAAAAAAGGAAAAATTGAAAGAAAAAAACAACAAGAAAGCACAGAGAATATTTCAAAAGATATTGAGCAAAAAGTCACTATAAAAAAGCGTTTTCCACTCTTTATAAATGTAAGAGATAGTCTACTGTTTAGCTTGATAAGAAATAGGTTAGAAATCTGTCTACCTCTGGATTATATCAATATAACTTCAAAGTACGGCCTTCGAAAAAATCCATTCAAAAACTGCTATTCTTTTCATGATGGCATTGATCTAGAATGTAATCTGAACTACGTTTATTCTATGTTGCCTGGTCGTGTATTAAAGGTGATACATAGTAATAGTGGATATAGTAATCATGTTGTCCTTGAACATGGACACATACAATGTTTGTATGGTCACTTAAATGCTATCAACGTTATAAAAGGAGATTCCGTTAAAGCTGGTACAATTGTTGGAATATCCGGAAATACAGGAAGATCTACAGGACCACATCTACATGTGAAATTGTCATCTAATGAGAGAAGTTTAAATCCTGCATCTTTCATAGCTTGTTTAAACAAAAAAATAACTGAAATTCGTAATAAAATAGAATTCATGCGTTTTGGGTCACATCCTAATAAAGAGCTAAATATCAGTAACTTATATTTATCTTTAGATAGAAATGGAATTATTTTCCCTAAGATTGTTATTGCACAAGCTCTTCTTGAAACAGGATACTTTACATCTAATATTTGTATTAATTATAATAACTTATTTGGCTTGCGAAGAGCCTCTGATGGGTCATATTATCGTTTCAAAAACTGGGAAGAGTCTGTAAAAAGCTTATAAAGACTATATACAGTACAAGTATAGAGGAGGAGATTACTACAAGTTTCTTGACAAGATTAGATATGCAGAAGATCCAAAGTATTTGTCTAAAATAAAAAGAATTAGTAAATCGTTGTAAGTTGCTTTATGTGAGATAAAAATTCTATACATTTTCAGAAGAGATAAACACTCTATTACCCTTATCTAACGATTGATATTATAAGAGAAATTTCTCTCTTATAACAGGAGTTTCTTAATAAAAGTCACATATTAGGACACTTAAAAATCCATATAATAAGGGATAAAAAGTATCTACCTAATAGCTTCTTTAGTACTTTTGATAGGTTCTACATACCATACTATGAAAAAAGCAAATTACGTTAGAGATAAGACTTCCTATCCAAGAAACGACACTCAAGATTGCTTTAAATATATATCGCAAAGCCAAGATAATCAAACGAATTACGCTGACTATCATTTTACCTATCAATCTGCCAAAGCAGAAACCTATGACAATGGCTAGTATTAAAATCATAATTCCAATTTTAAGAATAAAACAATAAAAACCTTTCATCTGTAGCAAGTGCTCACGTCAAATATACGAAATTACATCATTATTATCGTTAGTTTGCCAAGGTGTTAGAATATATGTAGCTATATTAAAGTCTAAAGCTATAAAAGGAAATATATGTATCTAACTAAGATTGAGGAAATCTCATTTTATAGTCTCATATTAGAATCAACCCTGTATTTCTAATATTATCTATAATTCCAATAATATATAATTTTGTAATCTAGTACGAGTAATAAAGTTCTTTATTTGTTTTTTATCATTTTGAGTATGATATGAAATAATCCATTGAGCACTGGCTTTTGACTTTTGTTCTACCTCTTTCATATACGGCTGATCTATAAGGTTTAAAGAATGCCCAAGAACAACTATTTTATCAATATCACCCAGTGAATTAAAAAAAACTTGATTATTCTGTATTATTCCATTTGTATCTTTTACTAATTTGTTCATCCATTTTATTATTTTTGACCACGTATCTTGTATAAAGTCTAATTCAGTTTCGGTCTTATATGCATCATTGGGATCTCGATGCATGTTATGGCCAATAATATACTCATCATGTCTTAGTCTTGATCCGTGAACATGAAGGATATTCTGTTGGGGGATATTATAGAGTCTTTCCAAGGTCCCTGTGTAGTTAAAAGTCAGGTAGCGGGCTTTTGTTGACAAAGAAAATTTAGCCTTTGCATTACTTATATCAATACTTTCAATCCATTCATTGAATGTTCTATAGAATTCATCTATAATTGGCTTGAACACCCAATCTGGTCCATCCTCAATGGCAGCAATTGAGCGAGTGAAGTGGTCATAGTCAATTCCTCCGTCAGGACTACACCAATCCTCGATTTCCTTTTCGTCATATTCCCCCATGGCGTTCTCGATATCTCCCCAAAAATCCCTAGAGTTACTAAAAAAAATATCCATCATCTCTACAAGGTGAGAATTTCCATGCAGTCGCACCCATTCTTCGAAATCGCTATATCGTGATTTTATTTCATGAGCAATATCAAATCCATTACCAATAATGAAAAGCGTATGGTTTTCCTCTACATATATTTCAGGAAAGAGTAATATCTGATTCATCTTGTAAGTTTTTTTTTGATTTTGATAATTTACAACACAGATAACTCAGCTGTGAAAACTTAGTATACGTATATTTCTTGGCTGCTTCCATATCTTTTTGTATAATATTCATACTCTCATCAGGATTAGAAAAAAATATTATTTCACCGTCAATAATATCAAATCCATACTTCCTATAGTTCTCTGGCTTTATAGATTTTGTAAATGCATTATAAACATCTAGGGGATTTAGCTTGAGTGTATGGGTGTTTTTGTACCATTTAGTTAGAGATGAATGTATTGATTCTGGTATATTATCCCTAATAAAAAGATCTATTAAAGCGTTGCGTTTTGGAGAAGGCAACAGGTTTATTTTTTTAAAAAAATAAGCAAAGAGTTTTTTTATAAACTTGTTCAACAGAATTTTTTTAAGCGCAGTGTTAAAATCATACTCATGTAGAGGGTATTTATTTATATAGTTTTGCACATAATCAATTTGTTCCTTATAACTTTTACCTTCCAAACATTTATTCTCTATCTTGTATTCCTGCATAATAATACTCAAGTCCTTTGGACTGTAATGGTTAACATTAGGGCATTTTCTATTTGGAATCAAACGCTGTGCATAGGTTTCGTGTATCTTTTTGCCTTTATAATCATCGCTTAAAAGTACATAATATTGAAAAGTGCTGAATAGATCTAGGTAGCAATACAATCCCACTTTACCATTATCGTATTTAGATGTAAATAACTTAAGCATATGTGAGGGATAACCTTCCTCAATAAGATCTCGATGGTCCTCATACAAAATGTCGAAAAGTGTAATCGGAATAAAGGGGATTAAAATTGCCCTGTCATTGTCTATCTTAGCCTTACCATAACCATCTATTGACAACACTCCTGTAAGTTCCTGACGGTTAATTCCACAATTAAGAGCATACTCTGTAGCAATCTTAATCATCCCCTTCCTAAAATCCTCATTGAAGTTGTCATTTCCTTTGGAAAAATAGTAAGCTAAATAACCATGATCATAAAGATCAGTATGTTCTTCTATTTTATACTTGGTAATATCTTTGCCATTATCTACTAACTGTTTAGTTAACACTTTAAGATAATCTTTGATACGTTTCTTATCTGCATAAACTTCTATTTTATTTCCTTTTATTGTATAAAAAGGTTGTATGGGTATAACCTCACCATTCTTGGCGGTTACCTCTATGCCATCATTATCTACCTCAGCATTAAGTGTCTTGAATAATATACCTTTAAGGGTGGTTGCGTTACTTTTACCATGATCTGCATGAATAATTGAGTCATTTAAAGACACAACAAATGGCGCAAAAATCCTACAGAAGTTTGCATCATCTTTACTGTATTCACCTCCACATTCTTCACACAAGATATTATGAGAAATCAGTTTTCCCCGTATCCCGTTATGTATTATATGCTCACCATGAGATTTGCACAACCCAGAATCAGTAGACTTATATACCATCTCCCTGTTACATACATAGCACCTCATTGTCTCATATTTTTTCTTACCGCTCATTTTGCTTCAGTTTATTATAAATCTAATGTACGTCTGTTACCAAACTATATTACTCCCGATAAAGAAGATAACATATCTCATAGACATTTCAATATCTGTATTTCTTTTAAAATCATCAGTATACAATTTTATGTTATATGATTCATGATATAATCTATCAGTAGAATCTTTAGAATGTCGAAATTATACTCTGAAATCTTTAAGGGAAAGAGCAGAGCTACTTTTAAAATATTAGACAATCTATTGCAAATATAAGAAATCTAAAACAAACATACAAGAATATTAGTTATTTATTGAAAAAAAGGATTAACTAATAACAGATGTCTGTTTCTTAAATCTTTTATAAAGAATTGATATTTACACCTTTAGGTAATAGTTCATTTATCATGTTTTCAATATCAGTTTCTATACGGTTGAAATTCCGACTTAGAATCACTTCCATTTTCCCATCTGAACCAAAATTATAAATAGGCGGAATGTCTTCATATTTGCCTTCCTCATCTTTTATCTTCTCCATATCAAAATTAGTTTTACAAAAGTACTTGGAGGTTTTAAACTCATCAGATTGTTCTATTTCAAAGGTACTCATTGCACCTTTTGGTGTTGGAGTAAAATCACGTGCAATTTGTCCTGCCAGCCAGCCTGTCGCCATATCAGCAATCTTTGCAGCAGGAAGGAGGTTATCCATTTTCTCAGAAATAGACGTTGAGACTTTTTGGTCATTAATCGACACCGATTTGCTGGTCTGTTTGACTTTACCAAACACATCATTCTGGGCCCATTCAAGCGTTTCCTTGTTTCTTGCAGCTCCCATAAAGATATTTCCACAGGTTGCCAGAATGGTTTGCATACCATTTTTACCGTAATCTGCCTCTAGCTGTGGAAGTTCTTGAAAGCCCAACGTAACAGAAACCTTGTTGCTTCTCGCTGTACCAATAAGGCGATCAATCTTGTGGAAATAGAGTGTTGGTAACTCATCAATTACCAAGCTACAGGGATAGTTGTTCTTGCTATTGATTTACAACTAAACGATTTAGGATTAAAGCATTTAATGAGCCTATTACCTGTTCTTTCTCTGGGTCATTTGCAATAACAAGATAACTTGGCTGTTCTCGATCAGATATCTTTAAATCAAAATCGTCGCCTGTAAACACCCAATAGGCTTCTTGTGTTGCAAGGCGACCTGCTGCAACACGTAAAGTTCCAACCATACCTTCTAGTTGGTCCATTGCTTTATTGTTAAATGCAGATTCAAAAGGAGCCATTAAAGGTTTTATAGCATTATCACTCATTAGAATCTTGAAAACATCATCATAAGATTTGTTTAGAAACTGTAATACATGTGCCATATCAGAAAACTCACCAGTTATAGTATCGGGAAATACTCTTTTCCCTTTGCTGTCTTCATACCACGATTCTGTGATATGAACAAGGCAACCATCAGAGTCTTTGTAGGTAAAGCCATCAAGTTCTACAAACATACCGTCTTGGTCTAAAGACATATTTACCATATCTTCATTATTGAAGTCAAGTATTACTTCTCCTTCGCTGTTAATCCCAGCATAGTCCTTCCATTGTTTATAAACCAGTTCTAGTATGCCCTCTTCAACTCTGTCGATATTGATTGTACGAGTATAATGGATGAAACGCTTTAACTTCTTTCCTTTCAGATAGCCTGTTGGATGGAAGTTCACAAAAAAATAAATTATTGCAGCTAGGAAGTTCTCTGAAGCATTCTTAAAGAAAGCTCCGGATCCACCCTTTTTGTCACCACCACCTTTGTTCAGAGACTCCAACAAGGTTGCAGCTGTTTCAGATGCTGCAGCTAAATCTGGTATATATTTCTTCTGAATAGGATTTATACGATTAGAATAGCGGACGTTTGCAAAGTTAATTATATGAAAGCCGCAATTATCTGGTAAATGTCCATACCTCTTGTTTTTACAATATTGATACAATAGATTTTTAGCCAATGTAGGAAATTTGTAATCATACACCATCATTGTAAATCCTTTAGCACTATGTTGGCGAATGAAAGGGTCTATTATTCCAAATGACTTTCCAGAACCAGGCGTTCCGAGAACAAGAGTTGCACGAAAAGGGTTAATTATATTGATCCATCCATGTCTCATTCGTTTTTCATAATAAAATATCATTGGAATATTAACAGAATAATCATTATCTATTTTCTCCTCCATCTGCTGAAGGCTCTCGTTTTCAAAGTTAAAACGATCATCACCGAGTTTATGATTGAAGTATTTACTAATAGCATCAAGGCCTTGATGAACAAGCATAATGCCTATGACAGAGCAAAGAGCATAAATAATACGATTAGTAGGGAGATCGAACAAACGTCCTCCCCAATTATCCTTATGAACAAGAACACTTGTGAGCAAGAGATAAAACCCAATAACTAAAGGAAACACAACCATAGTCTTCATATTGAATTTGAGTTCCTTTTTTGCCTTAGTTCCTATACAAGTAACACCAATACAGATAAGCTCCATAACCTTACATCCTATAACACTATTGAAAAGTTGTAGCTTGTTGAGAAAAGACAAGAAGAATTTACTTATTGGGTCATTTTCCAATATTGGTAAATTCATCACAAGTTCAAAAATCAAAACAATGTATATACAACTTCTAAAAATGTTATATTTTTGCTGCTGTTCTTTTGTTTCTTCTGTAGCCATACTGATGGTATATTACTTATTGACTTATAAAAAGATTATATATTCCTATTATTTGAAAATGTCTTAAATACAACAATTATATCTAAAGAGGAATTTTGAATCCTATTAAAAGCCCATTACGAAAAGTGTCTCCGTGCATAAAACAAACATTATTTTTTTGAGTAACAATTATTTTTACTCCGCTACGCATACTATAACTGTATTCAAAACTACCCTCTGCACCTAAGAAACAATCACCACGAAAAGAACCTGCAATAGGTCCAATATTAAAACGAAGTGTAGAATTACGCCAGCGCACCAAACTCTTCTTATATACAATTCCTCCTCCCCAAAAATAGTTCTTCCATGAATATTCATTATAGGCTTCAGTACAGTGAGAAAGATTTGCCCATTGGTTTCCAGCTTCACCGAATATTTCATAAGCATTGTCATAATTTAGATCCTTCTCATATCCAAAACTTATGTTTATTGTATTTCTAAACATAACTCCTGTATTTAGATGAAAAAACTGATCTCCCTCACCAGCATAAACTGCAGATGTAAAAGAAAGGAGAAACAAAAGGGATAATAATATCTTTTTCATATTGTTATTTATTGTTTTGAAAGACTTTTCATCAAACGTTCATCAAAACCATCTGCATTCAAAATATCAGAATACTCAATAGGAATATAGATTACTCTTCCTGATATTTGATTCTCAGAAATTTCTAAATGTAGAATCTTCTCGTTAGGGAAAGTAAGTTTGTTAAGTACTATAATATTGCGATACCCTTTCTTAAATGGACTCTGTTTATTTAATTCAAACACTGGGGTCAATTCAATTGTTTGTACATTCGTTGCTTTGTCTTCCTTTTTATCTGTCAATTTTATACGTATCTCGTCTATATCAAACTTGATATTAGTTTTATTATATAAAGAGAAGTCTATAAAAAAGAAATCATCAACAGCATAGATATTATTAATCACAGCTTTGAGGCCGTATTTTTTATAATGTATGTTGTGAAAACGTGCTAATGTACCATAGATGGCCCATGCTAAACGAGCTATATCACCTTCTGGCATCATTACTTCTGGCTTTGTATAACGTTTAGTTTCACGAATGTCAATGTTATATATAGAATTGGCACGTGCAGGACCATTAACATATACAATATTCAACTGTGCAATATGCCGTTCTCCGATAACAGTCATCGTACCAGCCAGTTCGTAATTATACAATTTTCCTGCAGGCTTGATTCGCACAATATTATCCGCACATTGATTACCGATAACACTGTTGGTTGATATATCAACAAGCTTTATATTCTCAGGCATAATGATGTGAGTTGTTACGTGCTCATTGATGTATACTGTGTTTTGCGGAATATCACTATTAAAGATATAAGAATTTTCTATTCCATGGTGAACGTAATGCACTTTTGCTGTATCAGGAACGATGTCCTTATACTTCTTCTGCCCAAACATCGGTTGTGAACAGAAAATAACAATTAGTCCTATAATTAAATTTTTCATACACTTAATTTTGTTAGTTATTGATTTACTGTTATTGTACAAGCTATTACTCGTCAATAGATGTATTTATAAGATATACAATCGTGTTATATTTAATCCGAGCTTTATTTTTTCGTATATTGGAAGAAAAGGCACTAGTTGCTGATTGATATATACTCTGTAAGGCTTGAAGTGCAACAGACTCTCCATTCAAGGTAGAATTAGAGTTGTTTCCAAGCTGCATGTTTTGCTGTATAGCTTGCGCACTAGCTCCCTTCACCATATCCCTGAAAGCTGATTCAGGAACATAAAAACCCTCCATACCATCATTATCGTATACAGATAGATTAACCTTTATAAATTTACTTCCAACGAGTATACTTGTAATTTGTGCATGCACACGTTGCTGACCAAACCCTGTAACAAGGCCGTATAAATATGTCCCTTTCTTTAATAGAGTATTGTTGATTGCAACATCATCTAAAAGCTTAAATCGCAGTCGAGTCCCTTCTTGTGCCTTGGTTGTTTTATCAATCATAGCCTTAATTAATGGAGCATCTGTATTTTTCTCAGATGAAACTGTGTTGAATTTGTCATAGTTCTGTGTTTGCACTTTTTCCACAATTAGGGGCTTCTCGGTCATTTTTCTTTTCTTTTTATCTGATGTATGTATTTCTGATCCTCTATTTAGAGATGGAGCTGTATAATTTGGTATATCATAATATTCTTTTTCATAAGGATTCCCGTCAGTATTGACTTCAACTACACGTTGAGCAGCACGACTTCGTTTCTGGATATATTCTAACTCCTTAGCATAATCGTCCAATTCATCTTGTCGACTACGTCCTCTATTAAAGTTCCTACTAGCATTACTAGGATAATTTCCATAAGAACCATTAGCGTAAGAATTGATGTGTCTTCTCGACTCAGCAAAGCTACGTTCCATCTCTTCTTGAGCCTTCCTCTGAGCCTGTCGCTCTGCATTGTCTCTATCGATTTGATTCATCTCTTCTTCTGTGTACCCATGCCCAAGAGAATCTTTTTTTTCCTGATCATCACCTAACCCATCAACAGCTGAATAACCATCTACTCCCATATTCATATCTTCCATACCTGCCATCTTATTCTTCATTTCTTCTGACTCTGCATTGGGTAATACCATATTAAGTGAATCAGTTGCTACCTTAGTTGACGAGGATTTCCCACTATCAAACGCAGAAGAAATCTCATAGACAAGAAACGTCAATGGGAGGAATATTACGAGAGGGAATATATATTTAGGCTGCTTTAAATTCAGTTTCTTCATTCTTTTCCTTTCTTCAAAAAATTAACGATACGTTGTAAATGACGATAGTCTTGTATAATCTGAATAGAATCTTCATGAGTTTTACTCTCTATAGCTAATAGAGAGTCTAGTTCCTTATGAATCATTAGTCCTTTATCAGTTAACTGTTTAAATTCTTGTTGAGCATCCTTCTTCCTATCTTGAATCTGATGTAAACCGTTAATAACAGACTGAATATTCTCAATGGAATTTCCTTTGCCACTTAATTCCATTTGGATATTATCAGAGGTCTTATCTCTCGTTACTTCATAGATGATGGATATTCCTGTTGTCACGAAAGAAAAGCTAAGAATACCAACAAATAAAGCAAAGAAGGTCTTTCTATTCTCCGATGCCCATTTATTAGCTATATCTATCTTATCCTTGATTTTACATCCTCTGGAAAGTTGCCAACACAAATATCGTAGATGCCGTTTGTGTCGTGATATATCATTTCTTTGCCTTCATATTGCTAATAATCTAGATCCGTATTTTTTAATGTTCTCCAGCGTATGATTAGTAATCCATGAGGATTATTTTGTGTACGTGGAACATTCTCAATTTCTCCAGTTGTTATCAATGCTCGACGAATACTTTTCGTACGTCGCTTAATGGTTTGTGTTCCATAATATGTGAACTTTCTACTTTTCTCATCTAATTTGATACTATCGCACATTATTGTACATGTTGCAGAGGAAGAAACGATGTCAGAGAAAAATCCATTTTCTTCCATAGCTTGTTTTTGCTTCAGGGCTGTTCCATCAGCCATATACATAGCCTTCCCTAAAGTCCATTTGATATAATCATCATCAGGAGGAAGAGTGAAAAAATATTGATGGAATAGCTGAATTTGAGCCTTTGCCTCCATTACAAAATTTGCTTCCTGCTGGCTTCTCTTAGCAAGAAATGGTATGTCGCCATCAAGAACATATACCTGATTACGTTCTTCTGATAATATCCTTGCCCCATATACAATGAGCATTCCGCAGATAACAACATTACCGACAATCGTCAGCAATACTGTCATCAAGGCCAGTTTTGTCTTTTTTTCTAAACTTTGCATTAACATATAATAAAGTTTTTGACTTCAATTCTACTATTTTTTTGTGGATGTGGCTTGCTCTCCAGCTTTTAAACCGATGATAGCACCTCCAATATTCCCTGTTGCAGCACCAATAGCGGCTCCTGTAGCGGCTCCTACAGAAGACACGGCTCCTCCAGCTACACCTGCAGCCATTGTACCAGTTCCAGAGGATACGCCTCCAGGAATAAGCCAAGAGCTTACTTCTGGTACCATTCCTAAAATCTTTGCACCTGCCAACATTCCGACAACATACATACACGTTGTACCAATCGCTTGCATTCCTAATGCTCCAATATTGTTCCAATCGGCTGCATTGTGTAGTAATTGGTTGTAAGCTATAAGGTCAGATTTTAGATAATACATAACAAGGAAATCAATATAGTACACAATGAGATATACTAAGAATCCCCAAAGTGAGATAGATAGATACTTTGATATCCACTGAGACCAAGCATTTCTCCATGGTGGAACAATGGAAAGTGCGAACATTATTGGACAGAATAGCTTTAGTACACTGAGAAAAATACGCTGACCAACAAGCATTCCGTAATAGGTCATTTGGAAAATAATTTCTCCAATAAAGCGAATGACATCATTAGCCCACTCACTGATTTTAGTTTCCATAAGAACAGCAGCTTGTTTTGCATAGTTCTGTATACTGATTCCGATATTCTCTACACTGTGTTGAATTTTGTCGAGAAGTCCATCCTCCGTTGCTGCATCCTGTGCTGCTTTCTGTTCCTCTTGCTTAGATTGCTGACTACGTAGCGAGTCCATATACTCTTGCTGTTTTGTTGCCACAGCTCTTTCTAATGTTGCAACCTGCTTGTTTGCAGCCTTTGCCATACCTTGCGTTCTGCTTTCAAGCCAATTACCAGGAACATCCAAAGCATGTCTTTGGAGTTAATAAAAGGCTCTTGCAACACGTGCAAGTGGCGACTTTCATCAAAATGTACTCGCCAGCCAGACTTAAAACCATGCCATTCCCAGCGTTGGGAGGCACCACTATATTTTTTATGAAAAAGATAGTACCACCAATCAGGAGAAAAATCCCAATGTCCTTGTTCCATAGAGCGAATCTGATTCTCTTTTTGTTTATCATGAACAGGATATTGTGCAAAGTATTTTAATGAACCCAATAATGTTATTAGGATAAAGAGAACTTTTCTCATATTTATGAAATATTACTTGTCCAATTATTTATTATATCTTTTGCAATACCATCATAGACGTCACTATTAAGGATATCCCAGATATAGTCATATCTAAAGCCGCCAAGACTAACACATTTACTCTAGAAGAGGGCTTGATTTATTAGACTACGGATTACTGCTATCTGCTCTTGAGTATTATAAATGACCTCAATCCGTTCATCTAATGATGCTTTAAGAATATTAGTTTCAGAAGCAACCAACAGGGCAATTGATTTTTTCAATAGTGATATCCTCTTGGTTACATTATAATTTGTTTCTGCAAAATACCAGGCAATCTGTGGTTTGCGGAACAGATTATTACTCATTAGCTTTGTAAACTGAATATATTCCTTCGTTGCATTACCCACATCAAGAGTGGTTTTAGACATTGCTGCTGCAAGGATAATCCATTGATGTGCATTGTTAAGTCTTGAGTTAAGAGTTTTACGGACCTCATGAAACTTTGTTGTATTCTCAGTTGCAACTCCTTGTTCCAAATAGCTTGCAGAAACCTGATGTACAGATAACTCTTCTGCTTTAGCCATCTGCTTATGAAGCTCTATCAATGCTGAGATTGTAGGGAGGTCATCTGGTCCAACGATGCCTGCCCAACTATGATAGGTGAACAGAAATAACAGCGAGATTAATATTATCTTTTTCATTTGCTATATTTTCATTTCATATTTCCAATCATTTACAACTGACTCAACCATATTTTTACCTTGAAAGAAAGTAGCCCATGTGAGTGGATCAATATTATATATGAAATTACTAAACGTCCTACAATACTCACAGATATACACGATTTGTTGTAGGCGTGTATTAATATCTATAATATGAGCTAAAAGTTCATTAGCCAAGGTCAGACGCTGATAACGATCAAGAAAATTATAACCATCTCCTTTTCCCAAATGTGCATTTTTAAGTAGTAATGTAAGTTTATCATTGGTCTTACCACTTGTAAACTCAGTAAAGTCAACCTTGCCATTATTCACAATGTCTATAAACTTTTCTATTAACCCTACAACATCTGTTTGGATATTGACAATCTCATTCAAGCCATTAATGTAATTAATGCCAGGACATCGATTTATAGCTTTAACAGCATTGGCAGTATTCCCTGGTATCTGAGCAAAGTTCTCAACCATTTGTTTATAGTAAACAGACTCTTCTCCAAATCCATCTATGTTCTGCATAGACATTCTATACAGTTCTTTAATAGACTCCATAGAAGCCGTATAAGACATTATCTTATCTTGCTTTTTACGAATATTGTCCAATATAGCATTATGACTACCTTCAATAGCTGTTTGAAAAGTAGTATTACCCATTACTGCTGCAGTACTTTTCCAGTCATAGACGACTCTAACCCAAGCTTTAATATGTAATGTTGAAAATAACACCATTACAACTAATGTATATCTTCTTATTTGTCCCATAGGGCCATAATATTTTGATGTTTATTGATGAGCACAGCAAAATCGAAGTATCTACTAAGATTTATCCTTTTTCTATCCTCTTCTATGTGCGCAATAGCCTGTTCTATGTTATTATTATAAGCACGCTCGTATATTTTTAAGGCTTCTTTCTCAACACGCTCTGTTGTAAATGCCCAGTACCACTCTGGAGGGACCTCTACTGAATAGACATCGGAGTTTTGACCTCGGCTTATCCACACTTCCTTGTGATAAGGGATTCCTTCTTTTGAGGGTAAAGCATTAACTGTAAAAATCTGCTGTTTCTGTACTTCAGTTAAGCCTAATATAGAAGATATATCTTCATATCTATCCTTGAATTTACTCTGATCTAAAAGGATCTTTACATCTGAATTATTAATAATAGCTTCTTTTACAATAGGAGAATCTATCACATCGTTGAGTTCCTGTGTAACAACTCCAGCAATTCCATTGAATTTACGAACAGTTTTGTAGAGGTACTTTATATATCCTGCCATCGTTGGCGATGATATAGCCTTCCACGCCTCTTCAATTATAAGAGCCTTTCTTCCTTTTTTCAAGCGCATTTTTTGCAAAAACACATCCATAATGATAAGGACTACAATTGGGAAAAGAATTGGATCATCCTTGATTTTATCTATCTCAAAAACTATAAATTTCTCATCAAAGAGAGAGCTGTCGAATTCATTGTTCAAAGTGTGTTCTAACTCGCCGCCTTTGTAGAACTGTTCCAATATAGCTGCAAAATCATCGATGTCAAATTCGATTTTCTTTTCTTTCATAATTTGCGGTATACGCTCTAACGCAAACTCATAGTATGTGTTGAATGATAGATTTGAGACATGAAGTTTTCTGCGTTTCTTTTCCATCTTATATATCTTCTTTTCTATACGCATGAGATACTTACCTTCTATAAGCTCAGGCATAAGTCTTATAAGTTGGCGATTAGCATTTTGCTTCTCTCCATCTGTTGCTGCCTTATCATAGACAATGTTACGCAGCTTGTTAACTTGACGTTCTATTTTTGCATGATGGTCTTTTTCCTCATCAGTAAACTCCAAGTCATCAGTTTCCTTTCTTTCTTTAATTTTACTATATGAATCCACTATATCATCAGATGAAATACCTTCCAACACACTTATAGTATAGTCACCGCCATACTTTTCCTCTAACTTCTCCTCATAACGTTCATATTCTCCATTCTTTTTTTCTTCAAGAAGTAATCTTTCACGAAGTCGTTCCCTCTCTCTTTCTGAGAACTTTTCAAATGGATGAAAATATTCATCATAATACTCAACCAAAGTCTGGTTAATTATCTTGTCTTCTATTTTAGTAGGCTCTTCATTACCCTTAAAGATAAGGAAGATAAGGGACTTGAGAAACTGTTTCTTCTCTCCAAAATTCAGATTGTACTCGTCAGAAGTAATACAGAAAGGGTTCATAGAAATAGGTTTATCCTTACTGTAGGTGATATATGTACCTTGAAAATAATGACTGATACCCTCATAACTATCTCCTGTATCAATCATTACAACGTCAGTATCCTGCATCAAAAGCTGAGCTACAACAGAATTCATGTGGAAACTTTTTCCGCTTCCACTTGGAGCAAGACAAAAAAAGTTTGCATTGTCGGTCATCTTAATTTTTCCTTCCTTACCTGTAATATCAATAGACACAGGAATACCCTGACGGTCAGTATAGAATACATTTAGTCGTGATTCCTCACTATGCTTCATGTGTTCTTTATAGAAGCATCGCCTAGAATTAGGAATAAGTCGTAATCCTTATTAAAGGAATATGACATTCCTGGAAATGAGTTGAAAAATAGCTCTAATTGGTTATAACAAGCCTTAGAGGGCATAATACCACAGTCATATAGTTTTGTTTCTATGAACGATCCGACCTCATTTACTTTTGTTAGAGGACAAGATGCGATAATATTAAAGTTGCAATAGACGAGTAACTTGCTTTCTTTAGCAAGCAAGTCAAGAACGTGGTCGATATCCGCCTTAGCAATTTTATTACTAGGATCAGGCATAGAATCATGACGTTTAGCCTTACTCTGAAGTTTCCTCATGAGAGAACGCTGATGTGGAACCTGTATGACCTGATTATACACTACACAATCTGTCGATGGAATGTCCGCAAGAAATGACAGTAAATCTGTTGCAATACTAAAGCCATTGACTGGTAAAGTATTAAAAGGGCGAATATAGGACGGTAAGTCTATAGTGTCTATATTGACTATAGAGAAGGATTTTATAGCTCTGTCTCCTGTCTTAATATACTCATCCGCCACTGTCATATTATTCATTGAGAAGGGCTGTGGCTTAAAGTCAAAAGCAAGAAATCGGTGTACATATTCTGCAACCTCTTTCTTATTTAATTTGTGACTAGAAATATTTTTCTCTGCCAATATGTTGATTACTTTGCTGACCTTTGAATGAAAATCCAACCATACTTTGGGATCATACTTAATAAAGGAACTTTGCTTAAATTCCTGAGTGATAATAAAAAAGTACGTATATTAGTATATTCACGACCTCTAAAGTACTTGAAATATGACTTATAGAGAAAGTTCATATCATCGTTAATTTCACGATTATATCCTTGTTTACAAAAGATATCCTGTTTCTGTATACAATAGCCTTCTCCAAGAGTCTGTATGATATTATTGAGAATATCAGTATAAGCATAGTAGAGAGATGTATCTGTACTGTATTGCTGGATAGAATTCTCTATTTCTAAGATAACAGACCAATTGCCGTTCTTGGAAAAAAGAACAGTATTTATAAGATTCCCACGTGCATCTCTAATATCTTCTAGTTCTGCATATAACTTATCAAATGGTCTTTCTTTTTTGCCATACTTAATATTCAAATAAACCAGTATAATGGACTATACCTTTGTAACGTTTCTTTGCATGTAGTCCAAGTTTTTGCTTAATAAAAATGATGATGATTCCTGTACCTGAAATGGCAACTAAGGCAACAGCTCCTGAGAAGAATCCTAGTAAAATGTTGAACATGAGAAATCCTATAAATCCAAGTAGGAATGTTCCTGCTGCATAGTATATGAATTTACCACGTATCCCCATAAACTCTAAGGGTTTCTGTAATCCTTTGTAGACAGGATAGTTATTGAACTCATCCATTATATTAGAGAAAAGTCTATTCTTGATACAACAATGATATACACCGATAAAGACTCCTAAAGCTGGAGACTATATCAGGTATATCCTACTTCTAACCTACTTAAAGAACATAGGGAGAGCTGTTGCCATAGCAACCATAGCTACACATCCTCCAATTGTCATCATAATGGTTTTCTTAACATCCTGATCACCATTTTGCATCTTAAAATAGACATTGAATGCACCAATCAGAGCTATGACTGCTGCAATTGCATACATAAGCTTCTTGACTGGTTCCGCATAACTGTTAATTTCTGTCGTAGCAGAAGTGAAGCCACCTGCTCCACGACTCTGTGCAAATGCCTGTACGCCGCCTATGAACCCAAGCATAAATAGGGTAAAAGCACGATTGAGAGTAGTTTTAAACTTACTTGCTTTGTAGTTTGCAAGTACTAGATAACGCTTTAATTGAAACATTGAAGTATATTTTAAGTATTTCGAATTAAAGTACCGACAAAAGAAGCCTTTTACCAACTACAAAACAACAGTAGCAAGATGGTTGGCTTTGAACCTATAGTGTATTTAAAAATGAAGTGTTATCTTTCATCTATTTGTAATGTTCTGGCAACAATATAATAATCGGAGCCTACCTCATCATTTTCCAGTGAGGTTAGCATCTCCTGTAATTCTTCAACTTTAATTCCACCAGACATAACTGGAAGGGAATTATTACTATCTGTTGTATCAAGAGAATTGTTTTGTAGAGCATTAGTTTCCTCTATAGTAATATTAGAACTTACTTTTGTGTCCTCTTTCTTACTGTGATCTTCATCTGCCTCATATAGGGTAAAATTTCCAAGTTCCTCTTTAATATCAACTTCTTTCTCGTCAATAGAAGCTGTCGATACGATTTCTCCTATCTTATCAAAATAGAGATCGTGAATAATATTATAGCCATAATATCCAACTCATTTTCGTGTAGACAATGAGATATATAAGGTCTTAAATATGACAAGAGATGATCGGTAAATGCAAGGCAATAGCGCATGGCAGCACGGCTTTGGACTATATATTCAGGGAAGGCAAACTCGGCAGTCGGCTTGCCTTCCATAATCTTTGCAGCAGAGATCCAAAGACTATCTATGAGGAAATGAAAGTGGTCAGCAACTATAACAGCCGTTGCAGGAACAAGTTCCTCCGCATTGAAATCGGTATCGCACCGAAGGACGAGAAAAGACTACCTGTATCCGAGCTTATGGGAATAGCCCATTTGTTTGCCAAGCGAATGGGACTTGACAACCACCAATGGGTAGCAGTAACGCACAAGGACACTGATAATAGACACATTCACATCATTGCCAACCGCATCAGCCTGTACGGAGAGGTCTATGATACCACCTTTGTGAGCAACAAGGCAGCAAAAGTGGCGGAGGAAATAAGCAGGGAGAAAGGCTTGACCATCGCAAAAGAAGTCAAGGCAGAAAGAAAACACCCAAAGGCAAAAGCCAATCCAACAAGAGAGCAGACAAAGCATCAAATACAGAATGTTTGCTATACCCTGCTTGAGAAGTATAAAGGAACAGGCATCACGGGACACTCCATGTTCCTCTATGAACTGAATAAGAACGGCATTTCCATAGAGCGTATGAAGAACAAGCAGGGTAAGGTCTATGGATTGAGGTTCTCATATGCAGAACAAACCTTCAAGGCTTCCGAAATCGGCAGGGAGTTTAGTTACCGTTCCTTACAGAAGAACTTCGAGATAAGCAAAAAGACTGAACCAAAGAAAACCATGACAATGGCAGATGAGCCGACAAAGAACAACGCTCAATCCGATACAGGTTATCAACTTGTTCCTCCCAGACGCTCCCATATATCACCTGCCAACACAAATGAAAGTTCATCTATTGCACAAGCCGTAAGCAATGTGGCAAGTACTGCCATAAATGCAGCAGAAGAAATCATTTCCGGAGTAGGCGGGTTAATCAACCCACAGACACACGGTGATGATTATGCCGAGAGAGCATGGCAGCACAGGCTCAGAAACCAAGCCAAGAAAAAGAAGAAAAGAGGGAGAGGACTATGATGGTAAGTAAATTAATGATCTGAAACAAACTATTGGAAACATCTAAAAACTCCTTTTCCATCTATTACATATCAAAATTGACACTTACAACTAATCAACTGTAATAGTGGGTTGTTTCAAGATATGAGACCTCTACAAAAGTCTACAAAAAGAAGAAAGATGTGAATATAACTTACTGTTTTTTTTCTTAAAAAAAGAGTTTTGTAGAGGTCTCGATATATGATTTATAATAGACTGATATTCTATGCTTTGTAAGCACACATGTAAGGAAGTATTTATAATTTAGGTACCATTTTAGCGCCACTATTTCCATCGTAAATAAATTAAGCGATAGTGAAAAATAATATTAGACAATTGACATCAAAAACAATACACTCTAAATATTTAAAATACATAGTAGACAAATAGCCGTAAGCTTTTTTTATTTACATATACTGTAGCTTTTTTACAGAAAAACAAAATATATCTTGTTAAATTGGATTTTATTTGTATTTTTGCACCGTATAACAGATAAATTCAACAATTATGGTAGCAGGATTCAGCATTGAGAATTTTTTCTCTATTAAATCGGCTCAGAAAATCAGTTTTGAGCCATCGGCAGATACTTTTATGTCTGATGAATATTTGTATGAAATTAAAGAGGGGGTAAGATTACTGAAAATTGGCATTATTTATGGTGCCAATGCTTCTGGAAAAACAAATATATTAAATGCCATCGAATTCTTCAAGATGCTGGTTTTAAGAATGCCAAAAGACCGGAATGAAAAAACAGGAACGGTTCCTTTCATGCTGGATGATACTTCGAGGAATGAAGTAACGAAGATGTCGATGGTGTTTTATATCAATCAATCGAAGTATATCCTTAGTTTTGAGTTGGATGCCAAACATATCTATTCCGAGACATTGATTGTTTATGATACCATTCGCCCCACCAAGCTGTATAATCGAAGTTATGATGCTTCAACAGATTCCACGGTCATCGACTTTGGCGTAAATCTGAAAATGACAAAAAAAAGCCAAGATGTGATCTCCGGAAATACTATCAATAATTGCAGTGTGCTTGCCGCATTTGGCAAAAGTAACGTGGAACGCACCAAGCTGAATGATGTGTACGATTACTTTGCCAAACAGGTAAAAGAAGTATTGGCTCCCGGTATGCTGCTTTCAGGATATATCAAATCACGATTAGATAAAGACAAAACAGGGGATTTGAAGAAATTCGTCCTAAACTTTCTGAAAGCATCCGATTTCAACATTGAAAATGTGTTATTACATGAAGAGGAAGAACTGATTACCCCTGAATTGGAACAATTAATCCAGAATGCCCCTATTGATAAAGAAGCAAAAGCAGAAATGCTAAAAAATGGTAAAATTACAAACACGGAACTGACTTTCAAGCATAAGGCAGGAAACAAAGTATATGATTTATCGGAAGAATACGAATCAAATGGTACTATGAGGTTTTTGGGAATGGCAGTGATACTGAATTTCCTGTTAAAGACCAATCGCTTTGTGTCTATCGACGAAGTGGAAACAAGTATTCATTATGAGCTGTTAGCTTATTTCATAAAAGTATTTTTGGCAAACAGTAACGGAACATCCCAAATGCTCCTGACAACCCATGACATCAATCTTCTCAATGAGGATTTCATTCGCCGTGATACGATATGGTTCACTGATAAAGACGAACTTGGAGAAACTAAAATTGTGCGTCTATCTTCTTTGGGGCTTCATAAGAATCTTTCCCCATACAATGCATACAAGCAGGGAAAATTGGTAAAGTTACCATTCTTGGGTAGCCAGTATATTAACCTAGATGACTAATGATATGGGGCAAACAGTAACAAAGAGTATCGCCATCATAGGCGAGGGAGAAACAGAATGGTTCTATTTCGAATCTCTGAGGATTGCGTGTCGCTATCCTTTCAAGATTGCACCGGATTTCCGCAGCATAGCGGCATCAATCATATACTGAAACTGGTAGAATCCTATTTGAATAAGCAGTATGATTATATCATATGCCTGTTTGACATGGATAGGCTGTTGCAGCATCCCTCTGAAATGCAATTGTATCAACGAGCAAAGAAGAAATATACTGCAAGGAAATATGCCGGAAGGATAATGTTTGTAGAAACCAACCCATGCACGGAATTTTGGTTTTTGCTCCATTTTTTGCCTAATGTGGTTTGTCGGCGATACGAGAGTTACGAACAACTTCTCCCCGAGCTACAGAAATATATGCCAGGATATGAAAAGAAAAAACGATATTTCAGACGCACCAACCTCTATAAATACTTGACAGAGAATGGTGATTTGGAACGGGCAATCTTAAACTCTGAAAAATTATGCCAATTTTGTCAAGAATCACCTGAGGATTTAATGGCATATTCGGAAGTCCATAAGGTTATAGGACTACTTGGTAATTTAAAGGTGCATTAAAATATTTCTTTTGAAAAATACAATTCGTATATAATCATAACTTTTTTACGGATAAGACTCTAAAAAATAATTTATCTATGCAGAAAATAAAGAATTTCGATATAGTGATCAATAGATGCCTTTGGAAAATAAATCAAGAATTACCAAAGTCTGATTTAGAAAGAAACGACTTTATATTATCCGTTATAAATGGTTTTGAGGATGGAAAATGGAGGAAGAGTGAATTCCGTAAATTTATTCTCGATAATATAGCTCAAACAGGATTATCCGCAGAAGATCGTGAGAATCTTTATTCTGAATCACCATATACGACCTTAACAGAATCTATAAAGAATCTTCGACTTGTTGATAAGGATAATGGAAAAGGTAGTGAAATCGCAGAAATTGTTTTATACGGAATTATGCGTTACCACTATCATGCATTACCTGTTGTTCCAAAGATTTTTTATAAACAAAACCCCAAAGATAATGCAAAAGGAGCAGATAGTGTTCATGTCGTTTTGGATGAGAAGGGTGATTTTTCTTTGTGGCTAGGTGAAGCTAAATTTTATAATGATATTGCAGATGAAAGAATGTATGAACCTATAAATTCCGTTTTTGATACAATTAGTACAGATAAAATAAAAAAAGAGAATTCTATTATTACAAGTATTAAGGATTTAGAATATATTATTACTGATCCTGTTATCAGGAAGAATGTTCAAACCGTTCTTCGTCGGGAAACATCAATTGATGAGATACGAAAAAGACTTCATGTTCCTATTTTATTACTTCATGAGTGTAAAAGAACTAGTAATGCAACAGAATTGACAGAAGCCTATTTAAATGATATAAAAGAATATCATCTAAGTAGAGCAAAGAAATATTTTGAGTCTCAGAATAACAGGCAAAAGAAAGAAAATATTTATGGATATGAACATATCCAATTTCATTTAATATTATTTCCTGTGCCTCAAAAGGAAGGTATTGTTAATTGGTTTGTAGAACGAGCTAAACAGATTAAGGAAGATGCTTAACACTGAAATATTTGAAGAATGTGCTCAAATTAACGCCTTGATAGAAAACAGCAATAAAGCAGAAGCCAGATCAATGGTTATTAATTTGTTGGATAAGTTGCGACGTGATGGGAATGGATATACCCCTCTTATTAATCATGTCATTAGGGAGGTGGGATTATTCCCTTATATAGACCCCAAGACTGCTTTATGGGAAGACCAAGTCGTTGTTGAGGCGTTTAAAGCTAATGTTGGGGATGAAGCTCCAGTTACACTTCATAGTGCTCAATCACATGTCCTTAAACGACTTCTTTTGGGTGAGAATATAGCAATTAGCGCACCTACAAGTTTTGGTAAAAGTTTTATCGTAGATGCTTTTATTTCCATACGTCAGCCAGAAAATGTGGTTATGATAGTACCTACAATTGCTTTAACTGATGAAACACGCCGTAGAATTGAACATAAATTCTCGCACAAATACAAAATTATCACGACAACAGATGCAACAATTGCAGAGCGTAACATCTTTATTTTTCCTCAAGAACGTTCTTTTGCTTATCTTGATAAATTAGAAAAAATTGATATGCTTATTGTTGATGAGTTTTATAAAGCAAGTTCGATGTTTGATGATGACAGAAGCTCATCTCTACTTAGTGCAATTATCGAACTTGGAAGAATATCTCGTCAGAAATATTATCTAGCCCCCAATATTCACAAAATAGCCGATAACGTTTTTACTCAAGGTATGCAGTTCATGAGATTGACCGATTTCAAAACGGTCATCACCAAAGCTGCAAAGATATACGAAAAGCGAAGGAACGACGAAAAGGTTGATGAGTTCAAAAAGAACTATCTTGTCAATATATTACAAAACAATACATCTAAAACGCTGGTTTATGCAGGAAGTTATAATAATATTAACAAGGTTAGTACCATCCTTGCGGATAATTTACCCTATAAAGAAACATCACTACTTAGAGATTTTAATGATTGGGTAAAAGTTAATTATGGAGATTCATTTTCTTTATGTCAATTAAGTGAGCGAGGCATTGGTATTCATAATGGGAAAATGCATAGGTCTTTGAGCCAAATACAAGTAAAGTTATTTGAATACACGGAAGGACTTGATACAATCATTTCCACTTCTTCAATAATTGAAGGAGTTAACACACAAGCAGAACAGGTTATTGTTTGATCTAATAAAAATGGTTTACATAAATTTGACTATTTTACATATCGAAATATTATTGGGCGAGCAGGTCGTATGTTTAAGTATTTTGTAGGTAAAGTTTATCTTTTAGAGGAGCCACCCATACAAGAAAATACAACTTTAACAATCGATTTCCCTGACGAAGTAGCAGAATCTTTGAATTCTGAAGATCCCGGAATCGAGATAAACCAAGAGCAAAACAATCATATTAAAGAATATGAGGAATTCATGATGAATGCTTTAGGTGCAGAAAATTTTCGTCAAATAAGAAAATTATCGATCTTTAAATCTTGTGATCCCCGAATCCTTAAATCTCTTATAGAAAAATTGAAAGCGAATCCAAATTGGCCAAGAGGATATGCCGCATTGGCAGCAACAAATACGTATAATTGGAGAGAACCTGTTTTGGATGTTGTAAGTTTGCTCGGGGATAATATGGCTAGACTTATTAAAATCGCCATCTGGAAGATGCCAGATAATTGGACTCGTTCTATTGCAGAGGTTTATTCCGAACTTTCTGATATCAGTTATGAAGATTTGTTTTCGGCTGAACGATATTTATCTTATAATCTATGTTCAACTCTTTCTGTTATAAATATACTAAAGAAATCATTCGACCCAACATCACCTGATATTTCTTTGTTTATAGGGAGAGCGGCAAATGCATTTCTTCCTAAATTAGTATATCAACTGGAAGAATACGGACTACCTAGAATGATAAGTAGAAAAATCCAAGATTCTGGATTGATTAATCTTGAAGATGATTCAGTTGAAATATCGGAAATTATAAAACAGTTTAATAGTATTGGCAGGGAAAAAATTATTCAAGGTTTAAATAATTTGCTGCCGTTTGATAAATTTATTATCAACTATTTTTACGATGGGATATGCTAGTTGTCATTATCTTATGAATTCCCATAAATTTACAATAGAATTTGATTACCCAACATAATAGCGTGTTCTTGGCTATATAAATCAAGGACAAAATATCGGAGGTTTAATATGGCAACAAATCTACCGTCAGGTGACGGACATCGCAATGGAGCAGTGAGAAAACGTTCTCAGGTTTTTAATCTCCAAACAGAACAATGGGTAAAACGGGATAAAGATACAGGACGCTTTATTGATGTAAAACAGGATGGTACACCATTTAAGGGTGTAACTAAAGAAAAGTAAGTTTTAACGAGGGCAAGTGTATGATGTTTGCCCTTGTTTATTTTTTACATAGGTTTTATCATTGATTCTACGAAGTATATTTCATGGTCTGATAGGCCGTATTTCGAATAAAGTTGAATGTCTATTTTGACAACATTCTTACTCCAAGACCTCTGCAAAAATATCTAAACAGAGAAACCATAGAGATAACTCGCTGATTATCATTAGTAGTAATTAGGTGTAAAAGATTTCTACAGAGGTCTTATATTGATTTTGCCAGTGACAGGTTTTAAATTGTTGATGAAATGAAAAGAAAAATAAAGAAAGCCGAGTCATTTGTTGCTATCTTACCGGTCACGTTGAAAGAGAGAATATTCATGGTCGTGTACAGGATTTCTATTCTTTGCCATTCGGACAATAAATAAAGCAAAAAAGAGAAATCTTCATCAAAAACGCTCATTATTCAAAGCAAATGATTATCTTTGCAAACAAAATAACAAGTGTTCTTTGTTAATGCAGAAACTTGCGACTAAAAGCAACTCGCTCGTTTCCAAATCGTTACCTGTTTAGTTTATGCAACGAGGTAACTTATTTATTTTCAATTAGATACATTTTAAGAATTATCTCGACAAGTTATCAGTAACGAGTAGACAAGTAATTTGTAACAGCTCGAGCTGTTTCGTTACTTATAAGTACAAATATAATATTTGTTTTGGTACTTTACACTGTGAACATGAATACGGAAAATCAAATAACCGATTTAGGGTTAAGTTTTGCAAAAAGTAACTGACCTATTGGTTTGACCTCAACAATGAAGTCCTGTCCCATATTAAACCCAAATCGGTCATTAGACCACAATATGTAGATTTCTTATTTCTATGGTATTGTTTCCTAACATCTTTTATTTTTTTATCAGCATCTTGTCTGACTTTGTAACTTGACGTAACCTGCTACGCCTGCGTTGCAAAGCCAAACCATCTGCTCGATAATAAAACAAAATATGTTTAGGCTCTAATAACCAACTTTGGGTTAATCATAAGGTAAATCCTTCTGCCAAAGATAGCTCTTTCACATGCTTAGTATCTTGTATTTCTATCTTAATTGGATAAGGAAAGTTCCATTTCCGAATAGGGATGTGTCTATAATTTGGAATTCTATGATTGGATACCATATTTTTCTTGTTCAATAAATCCCCAGATTCCTTTATGTTATACAAAGTAACTAAATGTTTATTCCAAAGGAAATATCCATTACATTGCAAAGAATCATAGGATATGCTTGGACGAAAAATAACATACTGCTTACCTGCCTTTTGCTTAAAGCGAACCTCATACAAGACAGCTGGTCTATTCTCTATATAATCGTAAAGGTAATTCTTTAGTTTTGAGTTTCTTATTACATTAGTATCAATATATCCCCTTTTAGATAATAGGGCGAAGCCTTTAGGAAACTGGTTTATTTTATTACCATGGGTGATAAGAAAAACACATTGAGTGGGCTCCGTTATACTCTCTTCCTTCAGGACATTAACATAGCCATTTATTTCCCCGTTATATTTTTCCATTTTTTTAACGTCGATCAACGATCTTCTATCTATACTATCCGTTTGAAAATATGTTATCAATTTTCCGTTATATATATCATATCCATCAATCATATCAGGATCATAGGCATTTAATCCTGTAATAAACAACAAATTATAATTGTTGATTTTAGATACTTGTATTTGTATCACTTTATATTCAGGATTCTGAATAGAAAATTTGTTAATGGTAGATTGTAATGACTTCGAGAAGGGATTCTTCTCTATTGAACAACTCGAAACTATAAAAAAATAGCATTGAGTAAACTCCTATTTTTTTATCATCTTATTTATAGACATAGCTTCTTATATTCTGATAACTTGGATTAAACACTGGTCTAAGTTTTGAATATTGCAAGTCATATTGATATACTTGCTTTGCTTGTTTAGTATCACCAGCATAATATATAAATGCTTTGGGATATTGAGGTTATTGTTGATTAGGATGATATTGTTGATATTCACCATAAATTTTATCTAACGTCCATACATCACCAGATCTATAGACACCTTCAACAAGTTCACCGGAGGGTGTTCTTTTGTATTCCTTATAATTGCCAGAGGCCCTTGTAAATCCCTCATTGCTTCCCCAGGGATGGCTATGCAACATGAATATTAGATTTTTTTCATTTATATATCTAACATTGGCTCCTTTTTCGCTAAAATCAGAATTTAGTTTAAAAGTGACACCATTCTTATTCTTTTCTCCTATAAGATTCCACTCTACATTAGTATTATCTGCTACGAATTTAAAGAATTTAAAAGCATCATCAGACTTATTAGTTAATGCAATTATTCCATTTCGTGTCTGATTTTTGACTAACTGAGAAGCAAGTCCTTTATTTACGAGAATATTGTTTTTACCAGAAAAGATTCTATCTGTAGTTTTAGCATTTGTACTTCTCAAGAAAGAAATTTGCCCTTTTTATTCAGCTTATAATCATCCTTTCCATCAGGATCTACCATATTAATTGGATTGCTATGGCAATATACATACGCTGATATGTTTAAATACTTCTCCGCCAATGGATCCACCCCATACCACAGACTTGTAACAGGATTCATATACCTTGCACCATAATAGTACAAGCCTGTTTCATCATCAAACTGTTTGCCGTTGAACTTATATGGCAGTTCTTCACTGCTACTATGTTCATCAACTAACAGTTCTCCGTATGGCAGGTAGGCATCATACTGGGTGATGTTACCCTTATCATCGGTAATGTAAGATGTGCTACCGAGGTGGTCACTGTGATAGAAGAAGGTCTCTTCACGTGTAGTATCATTAGGAATGTAGCCATATCCAGCCTGTGGGTCATCAGGGTTACTCGGGTCGTTCCATGAAACTGGGGCACCGGGGTTGGTGCCTGGTGTCGTGTTAGGGTGTGGAGTCTGAATCCAACCCTGTGGCACATCGTGATTGCCGAGTTCTGTGAGGACGGCATTATAACCAACACCTGTGTTCTCTGGGTCACCGTACGCACCCTTCTCTGTAGGGACACCAGGAGCTACACCCACCTTCTTATAGTACGCCTCCTTCTGTGTCTGAATCTGATTCATGCGCTCTGCATAATCCTGCTGACCAGCCGTTACGTATGAGCCGTTTCTTCCATAAACGTTGTTAAACAGACCTGTTCCTATTCTTGAAGCAACTCGTTTGTCACCAAGGAAGTAATGTTTTGTGAAGCGGTTCTTGTTGATGCTGATTATCGAAGCAGGGTAGAGCGTGAAGTTATCCGTCTCGTGGAACGTGATTCCCTGCGGCGCACCATTGATATACACACCCTCCATCGTACCGTAACTCTTCATGATGCGTTCACCAGCAGCATTGTAGGTATAGCGGTTGATGCCGTTGTTGTCTTTCAACACCATCAGGCGGTTCTCCTCATCCCAGTATAGCATATGATCATAAGATAAATATCTTTCTAATAGATTACATGCTATATTTATTTTTTTAATTTATCGATTAAATTCCGATGAAAAATTCTTAAGTAAAAAGTTTTTTTATATCTTATATTTTTTTACCTTCTTTTTATTATTACATAAAGTAATTAATGTAATGTGCGTTATTTTAATTTTTTTGAATTAAAAATCCAATATAAATGTGATACTCAAAAAGTACAACTCTGCCCTTTTTTTCAAACCACAATTCAAATCCATTCCCATTTTTCTTTAAGACTTTCGTTCCCATCAATATAACCATAAACGTCATTAGATATAACATTATCAAATCTATAAAAGTGAGAATCACGCTTAATCAAAAGAATCCTATTTTTCCCTTTATCAACGTATTTTTTTCACAACCGTCAGCTGTCATACTATAAGGGCTAAATATAGCTATTTGGGTATTCTGTCCATTTTAAGGTAAGGCTATCAACAATAACATACTCTTGTGGAATTAAATATCCTTGCCATTTTCTTTGAGCTTTCCCATTTATACTAGGAGCTGAAAAAAAATAATAATGAATAAAATAAGAATAAACTTTTTCATATAAAAATTACTTTTTTTATGCCAAAAATATAGTTCTACCAAATGAACCTGTCGCTATTAGAGAGAATTTTTGCTGTACTTTTGCCATCATGAATAAAAAAATTCCATTCCTCTCAAAAAAACGGGTGACACCCGCATCTTTGATTTTTATCCTCTGTAAATAGCTTTCATTTCGATAAACATAATCTTTTCTGATATTATCTGGTATTGTTATTTTTATTATACTGTCTAAATTTTTGGATGGCTAAGCCCTTTAGTTGCAAAAATCTGTTCCGTCCCACAACGTTGCACCATGAGTTGGATCAATATCTGATTGTAATGCATCTATTATACCTGCTCTTGCAGTAGTTCTTGTAGAACTTGTAAGATAATCTTTATCATAAGCAACTCTTGCTGATGCAGGAGTAGTCGAATAATTTTGATCATTCAGTTGTTCATATAAAGAATGGTTCTTTACTCTAGGCCCTCCTTTTTACTCTTACATGTGCGTAATTCACATCTTTATCATCAACTGCATTATTAGCTGCATGTGCAATCCACAAGCTTTCATTTGGGGCATCACTCGATTCTACATCTACAATATGAGCAGCAATATTAAACTGTTCATCTGTCATACCATTTCCATGATCAATTAACTGAGTCAATTTACCATCTCGTTCAATATATACAAGATTATCTTTTCCTTCTTTCCTTAAGAATTTTCCTTGAGCATTGTATATAAACTTCTGACCATCAGGATCAAATAAATTTATTGGATTGTCTGCACAATAAACATAAGAACCTATTTCTTTATACTTCTCTGCCAGCGGATCCACCCCATACCACAGACAGGTAACAGGGTTCAAGTACCTTGCACCATAGTAGTACAAGCCAGTTTCTGCATCCATCTCCTTGCCATTGAACTTATACGGCATATCCTCACTACTACTATGTTCATCAACAAGCAATTCACCGTACGGCAAATAAGCATCGTACTGAGTGATATTGCCTTTACTGTCTGTGATATAACTTGTACTACCAAGGTGATCGCTGTGATAGAAGAAAGTCTCTTCCTTCGTTGTGTCATTGTCCACGTAGCCATAGCCAGGCTGTGGATTCTCTGGGTTCGTTGGATCGTTCCAGCTAATTGGAGCACCAGGCTCATTTCCTTCAGTAGTGTTGTGTTTCGGAGTCTGTATCCAGCCCTCTGGTACACTATGGTCGCCCAGCTCGGTAATCACAGTGTTATAGCCCACACCTGTATTTTCAGGATCCCCATATGCACCCTTCATTGTAGGTACACCAGGGGCAATGCCCTGCTGTTTATAGTATGTTTCTTTCTGCTTCTGAATCTGATTCATACGTTCCGCATAGTCCTGCTGACCAGCTGTTACGTATGAGCCGTTGCGTCCATAGACATTATTGAACAGACCCGTGCCGATTCTTGAAGCTATACGCTGGCTGCCGATGAAGTAGTGCTTCGTGAAGCGGTTCTTGTTCACCGTCAGAATTGAGGCCGGATAGAGCGTGAAGTTGTCGGTCTCGTGGAACGTAATCCCCTGCGGAGCACCGTTGATATATACGCCCTCCATCGTTCCATGGCTCTTGATAATCCGTTCGCCACTGGCATTGTAGGTATAGCGGCTCGTCTTGCCGTTGTCCGAAAGCACCATCAGCCAGTTGTCCTCGTCCCAGTACATCTCGCGTGTCTCGCTCGTGCCATCGTTGGTTACCGTGAGCGGATTCCCGTTGGCATCGTAAGTGTTATGGTTATGCCCGATTTGCGAGGGCGCCGTAGGGTGGTCGCCGGCCTCGTACAGATAAGCAAACGCATACGACTGTGCCACCTTGCTCGAATCCACCTTTTGCTTTTTGGTGAGCGGCTCGCCCATGATGCCGTAGGTCATATCGAGCCAGTACGATGCCGTCTTGGCCTTGCCGTTTGCAGAGACCAATCGGTTGATGCCATCGTAAGTGTAGCTGTGGCTGTATGCAACGCCGAGCTTCGCCTTGTTCTTCTCAGTGATATTCTGCGAATTGGCACTGTTGGTGATACCGAGGATATTATCCACCAAGTTTAAGTTGTACTTGTACTTGTTCTGCATGACGGTATTACCCGACGAGATGAACATCACCTCTTGCAAACATTCGTGCTACGTGTTGTAAGTGTAATTGCTTTCCATCCCATTACCGAAATTAGTAGAAACGGTATGTTCATAACCTAACTTCTCGATAATAGTCCATTCTTACCCGAATTTATTGCTCATGAGACAGTATTTCTTATTATCTTAAACTCGCATATGTTATTCTAATCTCATTTTTTTCTTTCCCTAAAGTTGTTATATATATAATTCTACCATAATTATCATATTTGTACTGACATCTGTAAATAACGGTCTCGTCAGAAAAATCTGGCTTGTATTCATATCGGAACTCTTTAAGTAAGCCTTTTTCTATAACTATTGTGAGCGTTAAAAACATAATCGACTCTTGCATTAATATATGTGTAATATTTGTTGATTTTTAATATATTAATTGTTTTACAATCGCCTTTTTGTTTGAATAAAAGATTGAATTTCCGACTTATCATAATTGGATAATATATCAGAGATAATACAAAGGTCTTCGAAAAATAACCTCCGGATATTTTTATATTCACCCCCACGATTCCAAGTATTTTAATTGTTCGAAAAAAAGATATTTTGCATATCTTTCTCGACTTTTGTGAGCCTTATAGGTTTCTTTTTTTCTTGCTTTTTATAGACAGCTTCTTTCTTTCCATTTATATATAGACTCTTGAAATATACCCAGATTCATACGATAAGGTAACATCCACCTGATGATCTTCCGCTACTTTACTGTTAAGAGGAAAATATAATAAAAAAAGAAGTAAAAACACTTTCATAATTAATATCTTGTATAATGACAGATTTTTATTAATTTGTTTTCCAAAATATTGTTCTACCATATACAGCAGTGGATTGTAACCGCATTTTTCCCGCATTAGGGTTAGGATTTGACTTCTTTGTTACTGAGTTATAAAAAGAATCCCGTGCAGCACGAATCATAGGTGCTTTGAATGATTTACCAATATTATTTTTCCACTGAGCATAATGTTTTGGAGAAATATTCCAACCCATAGTATTCATATGTATTTCAAAATGACCATTACTTTTACGCTGTTCATTTTCTGAGAATTGGGCTTGCTCGGCCCCATCCCACATTGTTGCACCATAACTATAATCTATACCATTTTTAAGTGCATTAATTTCAGCAGCAATAGCTGTCCGCATAAGAGGTAAATCATTTCTTTCTTTAGCACTTTTACTTCTAAAATCTTTTGCAGGCTCAGAACTTATTCCATAAGCCTTTGAATTCCGCTGATGAACACTTGCAATTGCATACATCTCCTTTTTCAAATCTTCCGATGGTTCACTTTTTTTATCTCGGACTCTATAAGCACTACTCTCGCCATATACTGTTGAAGATTGGCTTATAAATTTGGAATGAGATATTGATAATTTCTGGGGATTTCGAAAACATTTACCATACTTCCATTTTTGTCCTTACTCTGATGGACGCCACTGGCTGTATAAACAAAATTATCTTTCTTTTGATCAGAGCCTAACCATACACCTCCATTTGTGTAATAATCACCTTGTCCATCCGGGTCGAATAAACATATTGGATTCCCATGACAATATACAAAAGTAGATACATTTTCATATTCTTCACTTAGAGGATCACTTCCATACCATAATGAGATTTTTGGGTCCATATATCTGGCACCATAGTAATACAGTCCAGTTTCTTCATCCAATTCCTTGCCGTTGAACTTGTACGGTAGGTCTTCACTGCTGCTGTGCTCATCAACTAACAGTTCACCGTATGGAAGATATGCATCATACTGGGTGATATTGGCGTGGTCGTCCGTGATGTAAGACGTTGAGCCGAGGTGGTCACTGTGATAGAAGAAGGTTTCCTCTTTCGTAGTGTCGTTTGGAATGTAACCATAACCAGCCTGCGGGTCATCAGGGTTGCTTGGGTCGTTCCATGAAACAGGAGCACCGGGGTTGGTACCTGGTGTGGTGTTAGGATGTGGAGTCTGAATCCAACCCTGTGGCACATCATGGTTGCCGAGTTCGGTGAGGACGGCATTATAACCTACACCCGTGTTCTCTGGATCACCATACGCACCCTTCTCTGTTGGAACACCAAGGGGCTACACCCACCTTCTTATAATACGCCTCTTTCTGTGTCTGTATCTGATTCATGCGTTCAGCATAATCCTGCTGACCAGCCGTTACGTATGAGCCGTTACGCCCATAGACGTTATTGAACAAGCCTGTTCCTATCCTTGAAGCAACTCGTTTGTCACCAAGGAAGTAATGCTTTGTAAAGCGATTCTTGTTAATGCTGATTATTGAGGCAGGATAGAGCGTGAAGTTATCCGTCTCATGGAATGTAATACCCTGCGGTGCACCATTGATATACACACCTTCCATTGTTCCATAGCTCTTCATAATACGTTCACCAGCAGCATTGTAAGTATAACGACTCGTCTTGCCGTTGTCAGAGAGTACCATCAGGCGGTTGTCCTCATCCCAGTACATCTCACGGGTAGTATTCGCTGAATCGTTCGTTACTAATGTTGGATTACCGTTGGCATCATACGTGTAATGATCATGACCAATCTGCGTTGGAGCCGTCGGGTGGTTACTGTCCTCATACTTATAAGCAAAGTTATAAGACTTGGCAGTTGTCGTTGAGTCCACCTTCTGCACCTTGGTCAGCGGTTCACTCATCCGTCCGAACGACATCACCATATCATACGATGCACGCTTTGCCTTACCGTTTGCATGAATAAGGCGATTCAGTTCGTCATATTCATACGTATGCGAACTCTTTCCTCCCAGCTTCGCCTTGTTGAGTTTTGTCAGCGACGTTGGATTGACAGCATTCGTAATACCGAGGATATTATCCACAGCATCATAGCGATACTTATTTCCATCACAGTCTGACCATCCGCTGTAAGGTTCATCACCTGCAGACGTTCACGCTGCTTATCGTAGGTATAGGTAGTCTCCGTGCCATTACCAAGCTTCGTATAGACCATATGACCCTCCTTGTCGTAACCTATCCTGTCAACAATAACGCTCTGACGTCCCTGTTTATTGCTCGTCATGCTCTCCACCTGTCCTGCAGCATTGTAGTGATAAGTTACCACTTCACCGTCAGGATAAGTCATCGTCTGCACACGGTTCCAGCTATCATACGTAGCACCATAGACATAAGTCCTGATATCTGCCACACTCGCCATGACCGTACGGACAGTCTTCGTCACCTCACCCTGTCGACCGTAGTAGTAGGCTTCACCGCCACTCGCATCCTCAACGAGGGCAAGACGACCAGCACGGTTATACTTATCGCCAGCCTTACCATAGGTATAAGTAACACGATTAAAGAGGTTTTCTGGATAAAGCACCTCATGCAGTCGTTCGAAGTCGTAGGTGTAAGAGATGTAACCCTTGTCAGATATCGACTTCCTAAGCTCTGCCGTGAGCTTCGTCAGGAGGTTGCCTGCCGCATCGTAAGTCATATCCGTCTCACCTGCATCAGGATGATTCACCATCAGTTTCCGACCAAGCAAGTCGTAGGCATACTTCGTCTCCTTGCCGTTAGGATGCTGAACCGTCATCACCTGTCCGACAGGGTCATAGCTGTACTTCACCGTGATATCCTCACCACGGGCATGCTGCACCGTCTCACGGTTGCGTCCCTTGGCATCCGTATAGCTCTCCGTATGTCGTCCCAGTGCATCCGTGACTGTTGTCTGAAGCATCGGTTCACCGTCATGGCTGCTGATAGAGTAAGCCGTACGTGTCACACTGCCGTCAGCAAGCGTAACACTCATGGTACGGTCGTGTGCATCATACTCCGTCTTTGCCTGCAAATCACCTGTAGCGTGGTTGTAAGTGCCGATGTTACCATGGCTCTCCGTCATTGGGTAATAAGCCGCAATATTACGTCCAAAGGCATCGATGACAGCCCTTCCACTGACGATAGAGACTTTCTGATTGCTTCCACCAGACCACACCACACCCGTCTGCTTCGTCTGGACAGCACGCATCAGCGAGTCGGCGAAGGTATAGGTGTCAATGTTTCCTTCCTTAGAATAATGGATGGTATGTGCCTTACGCTCTGCAGGGAAGTACTCAAAACGGATAGTAAACGGCTGACCACTCTCTATCTCATACGGAGCACGGATAGTCTGTTGTCTGCCCAGTGCATCGTAGGTGTATTCCATCTTCTGCCCGTTAAGGTCGGTGGTCTCAATCTTCTAGTTTATGGAAGACTCTTCCATCTTTAATTTGTAGCAAATGATTCCTTTTTCTTTATCCCATATTATTTCCTCTATACCTAATAACGGTTGATAGCTCCCCTCTTCCGAATTAACCCCATTTTTAAAGGAAATGCTAGTGTCAGTCTTATCCCAAGCTACTTCATCAGAATATAAGCCACCAAAAGAAATTTCAGAAACAAAGGTAGAATCCATATTTTTACTTATTATGAAGACACCTTGCCACCATTGAGTATTATGTTTAATTTTGAAATCTATAGATGCATTAGCTATATATTCATGTTGTCCTTCTATCCAGTTACAAGATTTCAAGTCTGTAATTGGAATGTGCACCTTATTAAAAATATTTTTTTTTATAAAAGCAAAGGTATCTATAGACAAACCATCTGAAAATAGTATATCTTCTTTTTTACCATAGATATTAATCCATTCCATCTCTTCTTCAGAAAGATGTGTCTTTTTACAATATGGAAGACCACAAGAAACTAAGCATAGTGCCATTAGTGATATATACCTATTAATTTTCATATAAGCTTATTTAATTTGGAAGTTTGAGGTGGACAAAGTTGTCTATAGAATGGTGCAATAAATAGTCATTCGATTCTATAAGGATTCTTCTACCATTTGCACCTATTCCAAGATTATTTGTAAATTACTTACAGGATCTCCACCTATACGTATTAATCCCCACAGAGCCTTTTTCCCAATTATTTGATAGTCAGTTACATTTTGTATTGTACCTAGCTTATTTATTGATTTTGTTCGTTCGCTTACAGATGCACGATTGAAAGTTATAGCAGCTCTACCCGTTGCCATACTTGCAGCTGCTGCTAAACCTCCCCCTAAAGAATGTCCTACAAATGTGAGCGTAGATTTTTTCAATTCTTTTGATAACTTTCTAGCATTGTCTATAGCCATATTGTATTGTGGAGCCCCTAAAGCTACTTGTGAAAAATCTTCTATGAGATCTTCTATAGAGTTTGTGCCAGCAAACACATAGGCATATTCTGTACTTCCGGTTTTAATATTTTTACGTTCAAAAATAGTCGATTGTAAACCATTTTCACCAAATTTAGTATAGTTCATTCGAGAGCGAATAGAAGTCTTTATATTCGATATAAACCAACCAGCCTTCTCCAATTCCTTTAAATCTTTTTTATCATTTCCATCCTTATTATAAACTGCCCTTGCCATTAAAGCTGCCTCGTGCCCAGTTGGGCGTCTACCATCTTTGTCACGTAATACTATAGATCTACCTCCACAATAGGAATATCCAAATATTAAAGGAAATTTCTCAGCCAACGGATCCACCCCATACCAAATGCTTGCCACAGGATTCATGTACCTTGCACCATAATAGTACAGGCCGGTCTCCTCATCGAACTGCTTGCCGTTGAACTTATACGGCAGGTCTTCGGAACTACTGTGCTCATCAACCAACAACTCACCGTATGGCAAGTAAGCGTCATACTGCGTGATGTTGGCTTTATCATCTGTGATGTAAGACGTTGAGCCGAGGTGGTCACTGTGATAGAAGAAGGTTTCCTCTTTCGTTGTGTCGTTTGGAATATAACCATATCCAGCCTGTGGGTCATCAGGGTTGCTTGGGTCATTCCAGCTTACAGGTGGACCGGGGTTGGTATTCGGTGTGGTGTTGGGGCGTGGAGTCTGAATCCAACCCTGTGGCACATCATGGTTGCCGAGTTCTGTAAGGACGGCATTATAACCAACACCAGTGTTCTCCGGATCACCATATGCACCCTTCTCTGTTGGTACACCAGGAGCTACACCCATCTTCTTATAATACGCCTCCTTCTGTGTCTGAATCTGATTCATACGCTCTGCATAGTCCTGCTGACCAGCGGTGACATAGCTTCCATTTCTTCCGTAAACATTGTTGAACATACCTGTTCCTATCCTTGAAGCAACTCGTTTGTCACCAATGAAGTAATGCTTTGTAAAGCGATTCTTGTTGATGCTGATTATTGAAGCCGGATAAAGCGTGAAGTTATCCGTCTCATGGAACGTGATTCCTTGTGGCGCACCATTGATATATACTCCCTCCATCGTACCGTAACTCTTCATAATACGTTCGCCGGCAGCGTTGTAAGTGTAACGACTTGTTTTGCCATTATCAGAGAGTACCATCAAGCGGTTGTCTTCATCCCAGTACATTTCACGAGTAGTATTCGCCGAATCGTTCGTTACTAATGTTGGATTACCGTTGGCATCATACGTGTAATGATCATGACCAATCTGCGTTGGAGCCGTCGGGTGGTTACTATCCTCATACTTATAAGCAAAGTTATAAGACTTCGCAGTTGTCGTTGAGTCCACCTTCTGTACCTTGGTCAGCGGTTCACTCATCCGTCCGAACGACATCACCATATCATACGATGCACGCTTAGCCTTACCGTTGGTCTTTATTAGACGGTTAGGGTCTTCGTGGGCGTATACATGATTCTTCGAATAGGAACTCCAATAGAGTTTTAATGCTTGAAACTGTGCATTCCATAGGATGAAACGGTGCGTTTCATCGGATGGAATCGTGCGTTTCACCGGATGAAACGGTGCGTTCCGGTACTTGGAATTTTTCAGAGACTTTAATCTATACGTGTAACATTCGATGTAGTTATCGGGTCGCTTCTTTCTCCAATTATAGATGACATTAATAAACTTATTTGATTTTGTCTATATAAAGCGATAACAGAATAAAAACTTTTTATTAAGAGTATCTATAACAACCGTTTCTATATTGTCACCTTTCCATATTGTCTTATAGAAACCTGCACCGTTATTAATAAATTTACCACATTCACTATTTCTAATTGCGTCGTACTTTTTATTGCAATTAAAAGATTTAAGATGCGATTTCTCTGACATATTCCTTTATATAGTTCATATCTAAAAATATTATAAACCTCTATCCTAAAGCCATTACCATTAAAGTCATTCCAATATTCATGTTTTTGTAGAAAGGACACACTATTATTGAGAGAAAAATTAAGAAGATTCTCTGCTCTTTTTAGAGATGGTCTCTCACAGGCGATGAAAATTAAACATAAAATTAATAAGGTAATATTTCTCATAAATCTATCTTTTTGAATATCCATATCTAATTTTAAAATCCTTGGCTTCTGGTGGGGAGGCTGTTTCTACTGCTCTTGTTATAAGTTCATTTTTATAACTTCGTTCACCCCAAGGTTTCGGGTCAAAATCATAATGATCAAAGAAGCCTATTATATTACCTTTCGAATTATAATATAAGGTTGCAGTTCCGAAAGCTTTATCGTATTCAGAACTTGAATAAAAGTTAACAGCTCTTTTACTACCATGACCTACAACATTTCCACTAGGGGCACCTATAAGAGTGACAGGAGTCTGATTGGAAGACTTGGGAGCATTCTCTTTTACATAAAGTAAAATACCAGCAAATCTTTCCCCTGATAATTCAACATCTCCATTTCCTTTCCAATAATTTTCAAATAAGTTTTTACTAAACTCGGAACCAGCTTCTTTTCTTATAGTATTTCCTACAAACCCTAAATCAATTCTTTCTTCGGGTTTAGGACTTTCCCGTTCGACTTTGAAAATATCACCAACTTTTAAATTCAAAATGCCGTTCTCATTTATAGAATATCCCTGCTCATTCAACATTTTAGTTGAGATCTCGGCAGAGGTATTAAGATACTTAGCCAATGTCCATGCATTATCTCCCTTTTCCGCTATCAGATTTCTATTAGCATCTTCTCCCCATTTACCATTTGGATCAATAAAATGAACAGGATTATTAAAAGTATATGCATAAGTTGAAATAAAAGAGGATTTTTCCTGCATTGGATCTACTCCATACCATAGTGATATTACTGGGTTCATATACCTTGCCCCGTAATAGTACAGTCCTGTCTCTTGATCGAGTTCTTTACCATTGAACTTATAGGGTAAGTCCTCGGATGATGAGTGCTCGTCTACAAGGAGTTCGCCGTACGGCAGGTAAGCATCATACTGGGTGATGTTGGCTTTATCATCAGTTATGTAAGATGTTGAGCCGAGGTGGTCACTGTGATAGAAGAAGGTTTCTTCTTTCGTAGTGTCGTTTGGAATATAACCATATCCAGCCTGTGGGTCATCAGGGTTGCTTGGGTCATTCCAGCTTACAGGTGGACCGGGGTTGGTATTCGGTGTGGTGTTGGGGCGTGGGAGTCTGAATCCAACCCTGTGGCACATCGTGGTTGCCGAGTTCAGTGAGAATGGAATTATAACCAACACCCGTGTTCTCTGGATCACCATACGCACCCTTCATTGTAGGTACACCAGGCGCAATGCCCTGCTGCTTATAGTATGCCTCCTTCTGCTTCTGTATCTGATTCATACGCTCAGCATAGTCCTGCTGACCAGCGGTGATGTATGAGCCGTTGCGTCCATAGACATTGTTGAACATGCCCGTTCCTATCCTTGAAGCAACTCGTTTGTCACCAATAAAGTAATGCTTCGTAAAGCGATTCTTGTTGACAGAGAGGATACTTGCTGGATAAAGCGTGAAGTTATCAGTCTCATGGAATGTGATTCCCTGCGGTGCTCCATTGATATACACACCCCTCCATCGTCCCGTAACTCTTCATGATACGTTCACCGGCAGCGTTGTAAGTATATCGACTTGTCTTGCCGTTATCGCTTAAGACCATGAGTCGGTTGTCCTCATCCCAGTACATCTCACGGGTAGTATTCGCTGAATCGTTCGTTACCAGCGTTGGATTACCGTTGGCATCATAGGTATAATGGTCGTGACCAATCTGCGTTGGAGCCGTCGGATGGTTACTATCCTCATACTTATAAGCAAAGTTATAAGACTTGGCAGTTGTCGTTGAGTCCACCTTCTGCACCTTGGTCAGCGGTTCACTCATCCGTCCGAACGACATCACCATATCATACGATGCACGCTTTGCCTTACCGTTTGCATGAATAAGGCGATTCAGTTCGTCATATTCATACGTATGCGAACTCTTTCCTCCCAGCTTCGCCTTGTTGAGTTTTGTCAGCGACGTTGGATTGACAGCATTCGTAATACCGAGGATATTATCCACAGCATCATAGCGATACTTATTTTCCATCACAGTCTGACCATCCGCTGTAAGGTTCATCACCTGCAGACGTTCACGCTGCTTATCGTAGGTATAGGTAGTCTCCGTGCCATTACCAAGCTTCGTATAGACCATATGACCCTCCTTGTCGTAACCTATCCTGTCAACAATAACGCTCTGACGTCCCTGTTTATTGCTCGTCATGCTCTCCACCTGTCCTGCAGCATTGTAGTGATAAGTTACCACTTCACCGTCAGGATAAGTCATCGTCTGCACACGGTTCCAGCTGTCATACGTAGCACCATAGACATAAGTCCGGATATCCGCCACGCTCGCCATCACCGTACGGACGGTCTTTGTCACCTCACCCTGCTTGCCATAGTAATACGCTTCACCACCCGAAGCATCCTCCACGAGGGCAAGACGACCGGCACGGTTATACTTATCGCCAGCCTTACCATAGGTGTAGGTAACACGATTGAAGAGATTTCAGGATAAAGCACCTCATGGAGTCGTTCGAAGTCGTAGGTGTAAGAGATGTAACCCTTGTCAGATATCGACTTCCTAAGTTCTGCCGTGAGTTTCGTCAGGAGGTTGCCTGCCGCATCGTAAGTCATATCCGTCTCACCTGCATCAGGATGATTCACCATCAGTTTCCGACCAAGCAAGTCGTATGCATACCAACTGCAAATATACAACTTTATTTTGTAAATGGGTATTTAGATCATGGGAAAACAGGAGAAAGATGAAGGGTGTTGTGCGCGTAAATGTAACCAAGCGAAAACCATCAAAACCCCTAATTAAGTTTAATTTTTAGTTGCTGTCACTTTTAACACTTTGCGTAATTAGCTTATATACAGACGGTTAAAAGCGCAAGAAGAGTGACAGGAATGACAGCAAAATCGAAAAAGGTATGCAAGTCTTTTGTACTTGGGTGGGAAAGGTCGACTGATAGTTATAAGATACGGCTGTTAGTGGTAAAACGCTCTGGCGCAGGTCCTCGTAAGATTATCCGTCCTTCCATATACCACCGCACCATTACGGGCTAATCAGAAATATATTTACAATAGAAGTGAAGCTACATATCCACAAAATCAAAAGAAAAGTAAAGTTTTCAGACTTGTAGCCCATTGTTTACCAAAGACTTACAAAGTCCTTTTTAAAAGGTGCCCTTTTACACCTCAAAAGGGCGTCTTTCACACCTCAAAAGAGCATCTTTTGCATTGCGATTAATCAACGAAAATGAAGAAAAGTCGAAGTTAACGCAAACCGACTGATAATAAGTGAGAAACGGAACAATTTGCATAGAAGTACCTTTTTCAAAAAGGGCAGGAATATGCATATTTAGGCAGAAGTTCAGTTACCAAAGCGTTACCCGATTATGACTTAGGTAACAATGAAGAAGATACAGGTAACTGAATTATTTTCGCTCGTGTGGCTGTTGCTGTGGTCGGCAGTTTTCTGCATAAGTGAGGAACGCTTTAATTCGGGTAACTTTGCCCATAAAAATTAAAGCGTATGAAAACAGAGAAAATGAAGGTGTTGCTCTACCTTAAAAAGAGCGGTCTTGACAAGTCGGGTAGAACCCCGATTATGGGACGCATTACCATCGGGCATTCCATTGCCCAGTTCAGTTGCAAGCTATCCTGCAATCCCGACCTATGGAATCCCCGTGAAAGCCGAATGGATGGAAAGAGCCGTGAGGCGGTAGAGATAAACGGTAGGTTGGAGAATCTGTTGTTGTCCATTTAGTCTGCATATCAGTCCCTGCTCTCCAAAGGCTGCCCATTTGATGCAACCGATGTGAAGGAACTGTTTCAAGGCAGCGTGCAGGCACGGTGTATGCTCATTGAAAGGCTGGATATGCTCATTAAGGAGAAGAAAAGCCATGTTGGTATAGACATCAAGGAAGGAGCTATACACGGCTACCACTTCTCCCGAATACATTTACAGAAGTTTATTCTACGGAAGTACAAGGTTTCTGACTTGGCATTCTCGCAACTCACAGAGAACTTTATCTATGAGTTTGGGCAGTATTTCTTAGGTGAGTGTGGTTTTCAAGAAAGCACATTCTATAATATAGCCACGCATTTGAAGAAAGTATGCAAACTGGCTTATCGTGAAGGATTAGCTGATGTGCTACTTTTTGACAAGGCAAAGATATCAAAGGGCGACAAGAAGCTGCCAAAGGCGTTGGACAGGGGAGCATTGGACAAATTGAAGACTCTCAACTTGGAGGACTTGGAGGAGGATATGGAAACGGCAAGGGATATTTTCCTCTTTGCCTGTTATACAGGTGCTGCTTATTGTGATTTGATGGAACTGGACAAGTCCCATCTTGTGCGTGACGACGAGGGTAGCCTTTGGCTGAAGTTCAACCGCCACAAGACAGGTGTACTCTGCCGTATCAAGTTGCTTCCCGAAGCCATAATGCTGATAGACAGGTTTCACAGCGATGAAAGGGAAACGCTGCTTCCATACATGAAGTACAAAAACTATCAGGCTTGTCTGAAAGCCTTGCGGCTTCGTACAGGCATCCCGTTTTCTTTTACCACGCATACTGCAAGGCACACCTTTGCAACGCTCATCACGCTTGAACAGGGTGTACCCATAGAGACAGTGAGCAAGATGCTGGGACATTCCAATATAAGCATGACGGAACGCTACGCAAAGGTAACATCACAGAAACTCTTTGAGGAATTCGACCGTTTCCTCTCTTTCACCGAAGATTTACGTTTAACCATATAAAAGACAACCATTATCAGAAGTACATTCAAGATACTGTTCTATATCAACAGACAGAAGACAAAGACGGACGGAAAGACAGGCATTCTCTGCCGTATCACCATAGACGGAAAAAGCGCAGCCATTACTACGGGCGAAGAATGTAAGCCCTCCGAGTGGAACACCAAGTAGGGCTTGACGACAGACAGGAAAACCAATCAAAGACTCCATGAGTACAGGGAACTTGTGGAAAAGACTTATCGGAATATACTGACAAGGGATGGATTGGTAAGTGTTGAATTCATCAAGAACCGCCTGCAAGGTATATCAGAGAATCCGACAACTCTCCTTGCCATGAGCAAGGCGGAACTGCAAGCAGTCAAGGAAAGCGTTGGAAGGTCAAGAACTGCGGGAACTTATCTTAACCTATCCCATTCTGAAAGAAATCTCCGTGAGTTTGTGGAAGATAAAGGAGTACAGGATATACCTATTGGGGCAATCACGGAGGATTTGTTTGAGGAATACCGCTTCTTTCTCAAAAAGCGTGGATTGAAGGGAACGACTATCAACAACTATCTCTGCTGGCTGAGCAGGCTGATGTTCCGTGCAGTTAGTCAAAGGATTATCCGCTACAATCCTTTTGAGCATGCCAAGTATGAGAAAGAAGAAAAGAAGATACGCTTCCTGCAAAAGAGTGAAGTCGCTAAACTTGCGACAATGAAAATGAATGACAGCGAGGCGGAATTGGCAAGGCTGATGTTCGTCTTTTCCGGTCTTACGGACTGGCAATTGCTGATATGGAACACTTGCTATATAAGCATATCCAAACGGCAGCGGACGGAAGGAAGTATATCCGCAAGGAACGCCAAAAGACAAAGGTGGAGTTCATTGTGCCGCTGCATCCGATAGCGAAAGCCATTATCAACTATTGTAGGAATGAACAAGAAGGAAACAAAGCGCATCAAGCAATAAAAGAAAAAGGCGACAGCCTTGTATTCCCCCGTGATTGCAGCCGCAGTGTAATGGGCAAGAACCTGTGTATTGTAGGCAAGGCTTGCGGCACAAAGGAACGGTTGTCGTTTCACATGGCTCGCCACACCTTCGGAACGCTGAGCCTTAGTGCAGGAATACCTATCGAGAGCATAGCCAAGATGATGGGACACGCTTCTATATCAAGCACACAGATTTACGCACAGGTGACGGACAAGAAAATTTCGGAGGATATGGACAAGCTCATAGCCAAACAAACGGTAAAGGGAAAGGAAACTGCGGAGAGAGGGGCTTGTGAACTTTCGGATATACCAATCTATAAAATGGAGGAAACGGCATGAATACGAGCAATAAACCAAAAACAATGACTGGCACGTACAATCATCGCAGTTACTTTGATTGGGGGAGTGATATGCAGATTATCCGAAAAGGAAACGGAGACATTGCTATGACGGAGGGAGAGCTTGTGAGGTTCTTCGGTGTAACATGGAGGAAACTCAACCATAGGCTGCAAACGATAATAAAAACCTCCAACCTGCATCCCGATGAGAGGGTTACAGGTGAGGAGGAGGTCATAATTAACGGACAACTCAAAGGTTATGCACCGCTCTATCCGCTTCCTGTCATCATCGTCCTATCCTTTCTGTTGGACAGCACGGAAGCGCATTTGTTCAGAAAGTACTCTAAGTTTGCAGCAAGAAACTTAAAGAGGGTATAAAGAACCCTTTAGAAAGCAAGGTTGATTCATTACCTTTGTTGTCAAAAGGAAGAACCAGCCTACAGGATAGGGAAACTATAGAATGACTAGGAATTCAAATCCAGCTTCTGTTTTAGTCCATCCTGTATAGTTGCAAAGACCTGATAGAAAGTCTAGGCTTCGAGCCTATTTAGAGTCTTGCGTCCAACAACTATTGGCTAGCCTTCCATAAAGTGCAAAGTTATGAAGAAAGTTTTAATTGGCATTGATTTCTCAAAAGAAAAGTTCGATGTAGCTATTATCGTCAAGTCAACATCTACGCAAGAACATGCATTGTTCGATAACAAAGTTAGCGGTTATCGTAAAATGATTAAGTGGATTAATTCAGTAGTAGAGGATATTCCATGCTCTTCTTGGTTGTTTGTGGAGAGACTACAGGGGGATATAGTCGTATGATGAGTGACTGACTCTATGCGCAAGGATATGATGTATGGATAGAAAATGCACTGGTCATCAAACGAACATTTCCTCTAAAACGCCTAAAGAATGATACCGTTGATGCCTTTATGATAGCAGAGTACGCTCTGCGTTTTGAGGACAGAGTACAGCTGTATGAACCAATGAGTCAAGCCCTAACAGAGCTACGAGAGAGTTTTCTATACCGTCATCACCTCGTACGACATAGGTGTAGCTTTGAGGTACGGCGTATAGAAAAACGATTTACACAACAGAAATCCGCTAATAAGAATGTGATAAGTCAGAGTGCCAGACATATCATTACCGAGATAAATAAGGAAATAGCCAAGTGTGATGAAAAGATAAAGGAATATATCGAATCAGATGACCAACTCTCTAGTATTTTTGCCATTGTCACATCTATGCCAGGTATTGGAACTATCAACGCTGTCAGTTTAATGGTATATACTAACAACTTTACTAAGTTCGCATACAACCCAAGAAAGATTGCCTGCTACTATGGTATAGCACCTTTTGGACGTGATTCTGGCACAAGTGTACACACTGATCCTCGAGTGGGTTTTATAGCTAATAAGATGCTCAAATCACTCCTCACACAGGCTGCATTAGCCTCTGTACGAACTTGTCCACAGATTGCAAAGTATTATCAAAGGCTTATAGAACGAGGAAAGAAGCCGATGGTTGCACTGAATAATGTCAAGAATAAGATGATTGCCATTATAACTGCAATGGTCAGAACTGGTTGTATGTATCAACCTGACAACATCTGCTTGGCAACGAAAAGTGTAAATGTTAAATAAATAGTTAAAATAAGAAATATTGGAGGTCTTTGACATAGAAAGCTCTAACTGGTTATAACAAGCCTTTGATGGCATAATACCACAATCATACAGTTTTGTCTCTAAAAATGAACTTACGTCGTTTATTTTGGCAAGGGGACAAGATGTTATAATATTAAAGCTACAATATACAAGCAGCTTGCTTTCTTTAGCAAGTAAATCAAGAACGAGATCTATATCTGCTTTTGCAATCTTGTTACTTGGGTCAGGCATCGAATCATGACGTTTTGCCTTACTCTGTAACTTGCGCATCAATGGGCGTTGTTGAGGTATCTGTATTACTTGATTATAAATAACACAATCTGTAGATGGTATATCTGTAAGAAATGACAGAAGATCAGTTGCTATATTAAAGCCATTGACTGGCATTGTGTTAAATGGACGAATGAATGTAGGTAAATCTATAGTGTCTATATTAACCAAAGAAAAAGATTTGATGGATCTTTCTCCTGATTTAATATATTCATCAGTTACATTCATATTATTCAAAGAGAAAGGCTGTGGTTTAAAATCGAAAGCAAGAAAACGGTGTACATATTCTGCAACCTCCTTTTTATTGAGTTTGTAATGTGGTATGTTTTTTTCGGATAAGATATTAATGACCTTACCGACTTTTGAATGAAAATCAAGCCATGCTTTAGGGTCGTACTTCACGAAGGAACTCTGCTTGAATTCCTGTGTAATGATTAGGAATGTGCGAATATTAGTATAGTCACGTCCCTTGAAGTAATTAAAATATGATTTATAGAGAAAGCTCATGTCATCAGTGATAGCATGATTATATCCCTGCTTGCAGAAAACATCTTGCTTTTGTATACAATAGCCTTCTCCTAATGTTTGGATTATGTTGCTTAATATATCAGCATAGCTATAATAAAGCTCAGCATCCGTACAATATTGTTGGATGGGGTTCTCGATCTCGATAATAACAGACCAATTACCATTCTTTGAAAAAAGAACGGTATTCATGACTTCTCCACGTGCATCCTTGATTTCTTCAAGTTCTGCATACAACTTATCAAATGGTCTCTCTTTTCTCTTTGCCATAGCTAATAATCAAATAATCCTGTGTAATGTACAATTCCTTTATAACGTTTCTTTGCGTGTAATCCAAGTTTTTGCTTGATAAAGATGATGATTATTCCAGTACCAGCAATAATTGCAAGGGCAATAGCACCGGCAAAGAAATTAATTATAATGTTAAATACAAGAAAGCCAATAAAACCTAATAAGAATGTACCAGCAGCATAATAAATAAACTTTCCACGAATTCCCATCAACTCTAATGGCTTTTGTAGCCCCTTAAAGACAGGATAACTATTGAACCCTTCCATATCAAACAAATAAATATAGATTGATGAGATATACACCGATATAGCTTAACAATTGCTATATCGGGTATATCCTGCTCAACCTATTTGAAGAACATTGGGAGTGCTGTAGCCATAGCTACCATAGCAACACAACCACCAATAGTCATCATAATGGTCTTCTTCACGTCTTGGTCACCATTCTGCATCTTAAAGTAGACATTAAATGCACCTACCAAAACAATGACAGCAGCGATGGCATACATCAGCTTTTTCACAGGGTCAGCGTAGCTACTGATCTCTGTAGTAGCTGACGTAAAACCACCAGCGCCTCTACTCTGTGCAAAAGCCTGTACACCGCCCATGAAGCCGAGCATGAAAAGGGCGAATCCACGATTGAGAGAACTCTTTGATTTTCCTGCCATCTTTTTGGCAGATTTAAAATAATGCTTTAATTGAAACATTTAAATTATATTTTTTGATATTTCGAATTAAAGTACCGAAAAAAGAAGCCTTTTAACAATTACCACATGGTGACAAATCGTCTGGACGGCTTAGAACCTATTATGTATTTTAAATGAAGATACTATATTGTGGAGGGTGTCATCGCCTTTGCGACAATGTCGAAATCAGACCCTTCCTCTTTGTTCTCTAACGAAGTTATCAGAGTAGAGAGGGTCTCAGCTTTAATACCTCCTGACATTGCAAAGGTAGTCTCACCTTCATCATTATTAGTATTTTCTGTAGCTTGTTCTACTGTCTTACCCTGAATGATATTTGAAGGAGAAGTCAATACAGACTTATCTTCTTCACCCCTATCTTCATCAGCATTAAACTGGGTTAAGTCTCCTAATTCATCTTTAATATCTACTTCCTGCTCATCAACAGCAGCAGTGGTCACCACTTCACCAGACTTGTCGAAGTAGAGGTCATAAACGATATTGTAACCATAATAGCCAATATAGCCAATTATAATAATGGTCATGGATGTACCAAACATAAATTTAAATCTTTTAAATTTCTTCGTTTTCTACAAAATTTTAAAGTTCAGGTGAAGTGCTTTGCAGAAACTTTCACAAAAGTATAGCTTAATTTACAACTACACGTTTCCCAATGAAAAATACAACAATGAGGGAAATGAATTAGCTATAAAATAACATTTCACATAGTTTAGAATGCAATAATAACCACTTATAGAAACAAAAGAAAAACGGACTACCTTTCAGTAGTCCGCTTAAATTAATTAACCATCTGGTTATTGCTGCTCCTTGACAACTTCCCATGGACGATTAGAGGGATAATAGTTACCACTCCTTTCTGTAGAACGCGCTGTATATTTTACAGTCACGACATCACCAACATGTACGTCGAACTTACTAATATTTTCTTCTCCAAAGGTTTCAAGTACCCAATGCTCGGGATATTGTTGCCCCTGTTCTTCAACAACCCATTGTTGAGAAGACCATTTCCCTCTGACTCTCACCAGTTTTTTTACTTCACCGATGGCAATTACCTTTCCATTACATTGTGACATAATTTTCTTTATTTAAAGTGTTTATTGATAAAGTTAGTTCCTTATAAGCTCTTCTGCTATTTGATTTTCAGCCTCTCCATTCTCAAAAACAAAATCTATAGGATAGTATTCTTTGATTGGAGTAATGATATTGAAACCCAGCTTTTGAGCTTCATTTTCAATGTTATCGTGGCGACGTGTTTCGTCATCTATATAGACATTGATATCATTTCTTTCTACATCATATCTACATCGCTTTAAGCGGTCACGCATACGATATTTCTGTTTATTAGGGAATACTTTTAAGTTTGTCTTAGGGTTTAAACCAAAGATTGCACGAGCACGTTCCTTCTTGATAAGACGAATACGAGCTTCTGACATTATTTTTTTTGTTGCTTCCTTGCTACGTTTCTTATAGCCCTTACTGGTCGCTTTGTTAATAATACTCTTTACTGATGACTATGATATATCCAATTTATCTGCAATGGATCTATAAGAGTTTAGTTCAGACATTTTAAGTACATTTGCTTCCAAAGCAAAATGTATCTTGCGTTTGGCACACACTTTCTTTAATCCTAACTCGTAAGCCTTCTTTTTCACCGAGGGAACTGAAATACCGAGGTGCTTTGCTAAATAAAAGCATAGTTCTCTTTCAAGAACTGCTCCTTCTCTTCATTCCATATTGTTGTAGTCTTGCTCATTTTTCTTCTTTCTCAATTATGTTTATGATAGAACTGTCACTATTCTCTTGATAAAACATGGTAGAAGGACTTGGAGCTTTTTCCTCATTATAGAATAGCTTTCCTTGTTCATAAAGTTGCTCTCCTCTTTTGTACATAGACGGTGAAATGGCTACAACCCATGTCACACCAGCAATTAATAGTACTAAAATGTATTTTGCCATTTTTGATACTATCTTTGTTCCATATTTTTGAAAATAGTTCTTAATCATAGAACGTACATTTATAGCAATGATTTTTCAGACTTCCTATACTCGTTAAAATTCTTCTTATAATGAAGTATAAAACTTCGAAGAATAGCATTAACTACAGTCTGAGTAGTATAGCCTCCAACTACGTACTTCTTGAAAGTTGCAAGAATATCTTTGTCTACTTTGCAGAAACTTACATTTCCATCTTTCCCTACAGTTTAGGCTGTTGGCTCTCTGTGGCACATTGTTCCCAAAAGGCTGTCCATAAGGCATCACCATTAACTATTTTGGGTTGCTCAAGCACCTTGGCTGATGTCTTGGAACTGTTCTTTTTTTTAGCTTCTGTAGGGGATGTTGATGATGCAATAGAAGGAACTGCTGCTGGTGATACTTCTACTTGACCATGAATGTCATGTAACATTCCCTCGAGTATTCCTGGAAGTTCCATCATTAAAGATGCTGCTGCTGCGATATCTGTTTTATACTTAGTCATTGTCGTTTACTTTATAAATGGTTTTAAAGATAAAATCAAAGCACTGTTTTGTGAGTTTATCAGCTTTATCACTATTACTGATAGTATTGTAGCGTTCCAAATCGGCATAATTACCAATGCGAGGAGCAAGAATACCATATTTTTTGAAAAACTCATCTACAATCTTCCATGCTTGTAATTCACTTCCTTTACCTACTCGTACATCATACTTATTGCATACAAAGATAAATTGTGCTTTAATCTGTGGATAAGCTTGTTTTAAACGCAAGACTGCAAGAATAAATGCACGTGTCGAATCTATCGTATTCAAGTCATAGTGATAAGGACAAACAATATAATCCGCATTAGCAAGTAATTCTTTCATTCCCTCCTGTGTCAAACTTCCTGGGGTGTCTATGATAGTTGTTCCTGCTAATCCTCTTAAAGTTAGCATGATGTTTCGTGTGCTGGAAGGGTCTTTTATCGTAACAGACTGTACGTTATAAGGTATATCTTTCTGTCTACGACTATCATCTTTACGACGACTGGCAAAAGTTTGCTGGGGATCTGCATCAATGACAAGTAGAGACACGTTGCGTGTGTCTGATAGATAATTAGAAAACAAACCACATATAGTAGTCTTACCAACTCCGCCTTTTTGATTGGCAAAGAGGATAATCTTATTATCTCTGATTTGATTAGAATTGTCTATTTCCATATCAATTCCTCCTATTTTACTTTTGTAAAGCCATTCTCTGGGATAAAGCTGACACTAACGATATTATCTGTTGGCTTTATACTAATGTTAAGATTTTCGTTTCGGATTAACTTATCATCCTTGAAAACCTTTGCATGAACAGATACCTCTCCACTTTCTTCCATTGAATTAGTGAGAACAAGTGCTGCTGAGAATGATGAATACGCACCCTTTATTTGAGCTGACGCATACGAAAAAGGAGTATTCTCATAGACTTGCTTCCAAATCATATTCACGTCCTGTCCAGTAGAGGTGTGCATAGTCATGCCTTTCCCCTTTAAGTCCCATACATGGAACTCAAGAACTGGATTAAACTTTGCATAGTCGCCCGATAAAGACAATTCCATTTTCATAACAGAATTGCTGTTGTTGATAACTTCCTGCTCATCGTCTGTTTTTGATCTACACGATGTTAGAGCTATTGGCAAAGACGTACATATTGCCAGAGCTGCAATAATAAAATAAGATTTCTTCATTTTTATCATATTTAAAATACACGTTACATTACTATGAGTTCTTAAAGAACTTGATTGTTGCGATTTTAATGAAAACCTGCTAAAACAACAATCTCCATAGTTTGGTAGGTCACTTGAACAAATGTTCAGAGGAGCGGGACCCCATAACATGTAATTCGCTGACAACAGTACAAGTCTGCCTTTACACCTTAACAATAGGGGTCAGCAATGAAATATGATACTGCAAATATAGGTATAATATATGAAACCTGCAAGAGATTACACGATTATTTTATGATTGAATTAAATTATTATGTTTTTATGATTATTCTATTATACTGTCATATTATTATAACATCATCAACGCATATTATAATTGTTTATGACTTGATGATGATTATAATTCCCACTATTTTTTAAAGCCAACTCTGCCAGTATTAAGGTCTTCTTTTGTCTGTCGCTCATTTCTTTCCATAATACTGTAACCATATTCTTTAAGTTTTGCAAGAGGTAACTGACCTATTGGTTTGACCTCATCGATGAAGTCCTGTTCCATATTGAAATACCATACCTTGTTCAAAACGATTCGTAAAGTGTATGATTTCTCGTCGGGGAAGTCCTATATTCTCTGCCATATTCTCCCAATACTTCATGTTCCTTGTTACGTCCATTATAATGCCTCTTGCGGTTGTATCATCCAGCATATAAAGCTCATGGGCATTGTAAAGGCTGTTGAGTGAACTATCGTTTGTGTTGGTATCGATAAGCAATGCTTGAAATATACCGTTCGTAGGGTTCATGTCGTATGCAGGAGACAATTCCCAACCCTCCTTTCCAAGCAGGAACGAATGATTTCTAAAGTGATCGTCGGTATTACCAATACAGATATTGAAGGCAACTCGCTTGTATAGATCTTCTAAATTAGCCTCTATATGGTTGCCACCTCCTGAAATGATAAAATCCACAATATCCAAATAGCCTTTTCCAGTTCTTTGTCCGTCGCCATCAGTGAAGCCAAGGACGGTGAGAGAAGAAGCCATGTGGATTCTCTTGTTGTCTTCGGTTCTATCAAATCTCTTAGAGAGAAGTATATCCTGACCAGTCCCTGCCCTAATTACCTGTGTTTCGGCAACATTGATACCACATTCCTTAGCCATCAGATGGGCGAAATGTTCCCAGCGTGATACGTTGATGTCGTCATTGATGGAAGGGGAATTTGGCAAGATAAAGATGACCGCCACTCTGTACACAAGCCTTTGGGCGTGCTCCACCCATTGAGGAACCAGGTTGGAAAAGCCTTTGTACCCACTTCTTTTCTGGTTCCAAATGCTTATACTCACTTTTCTCAATCTCTTTAGCAGCTTGTAAAAGTTCGTCAATATGTATGGCAGGTGGAACGCTGTAACCAGGCGTAGAGCTGATAAATGCTCCGCTATCTGGATCCTGAAAGCGAAAACCACCCATACGCAGCTCATCTTCCACGCCTTTAAGATAATTCCAATCAGATAAGGTATGGCTTGCTTTCCCTTCTGTCTCTAGTGAAGTACGCAAGTCTATCAGTCGTCGTCCCCATCTGTCTGGGAGAGCATCAGAAAAACAACCGAAGATGTGGTTATCTCGGCTATATTGTACCCCAGGATATGGGCGGAGGTCTTGCCCAAAGTCAATTTTAGGAAAGGTTTTGAGCCAGTTTTTATCAAACTCAAAAGAAAATACGTCAGAGCCTCTTAGGTATTCATGCCCAAGAGTGCCTACCTTCTCTTCCTTGTCCATCCAGTCGAAACTGGCTATCACATCTAATTTTTCCATGTGTTATCTTTTTGAAGCTCGTTTCTTATTCTTAACGCCTAAGTCCTGTATCATGTGCCCCAACTCATCGTCTTTAGCCAAATGAAGTATATCCTCTTCAAGCTGCAGGGCATTGAGTACTCTCATTACCACACCAAGAGATACTGTAGGCTCACCCTTTTCTAAACGTGAGAGAGTAAGCCTTGTACATTGCGCACGTTGTGCAACCTGATCCATGGTCAGGTCTCTTCGTAATCGGGCGAGGCGGAATTGCTCTCCTACTACATTCAACTTCTCTTGTAGTGCTCTGGTCATCCAGTTGGCTTTGGTGAATTTTGTCATAATGTATCTTTTGTGGTGCAAAGATACAATAAAATGTTTAGTTTATAATACTTTATTTGTTTTTTCTTATATTTATTTGATAGCCTTTATTTCAAAGTTAATCAAATATAAAGTTTTGCCCCACCTTTTGCCCCACTATTTACTGATGTAAAATTAATTCACCACAGAGTTAATTTGAAAAGTAAAATAACCGATTTTTTGAACCCCTTGTTTTTGCCCTACTTTTTGCCCCACTTTATTTTACGAAGTATTAGAACCTAAGTTATCAATAAATAAAATATCACATCAAATTATATCAGTAACTTCTTGATGTTCTGATAATTTTGATATGATTTGATATAAATTTTAGGTGACTATATACGACAGAACCCTAATAAATATGAAACACCGCTTAATCAATAAGTTAAGCGGTGTGTGTTATTATAATAAATTTCTATTCTAATAAAGTAGTCTGCCCACTATTAAAAAAATATCTATAATAATCCCAAAACAAAAATTACAATAGAAAAAAATCAGCAAATAGCATACTAAAAAAATATAGGATAATTTACACAGTTAGGTTCTCTTATCTCTATCTCTATATTAACAATACTTGAAATTATTACCATTACCACAATAGATATTGTAGAAATAATTAAACAAAGTGCAAAACTTGAATTTAAATCTTCTATGAGTTCTTTACCTTTTTTTCAGTTTCCTTTATGGAAGTAAATTTTTCCTCAATAATAAAAGTTAATATTATAGTGTATGCTGTTAGTATTAGGGCAAGTATTGTTGGAATAATAGTGATTCCAACTCCAACAAGATGCCTTAACTGTTTGAAAATATCAGCATCTTTTATATACATCAACAAACATAATATAAACGATATTGTCAATGGGGCTATACTATCTTTTACGAAACTACTCCAACCGTAGTTTTTTAACATAGCTTTCCATCCAAATATATATTTCCCCATATTTTTATGAATTTAATTAATGAACAATACTTCGTATCGTATTATATATAGTTGAACAGATACTATCTATTATTTGCGGAATTACTAACTTTCGAGGATGTTCACTACTGTCAATCTGCTCTAATTTCCCATTTTCTGTCGCTTGAATAATCGCTTTTACATAACCATTCTGTTCAGAAAGATTAACGATACTTTGAAGCATACCATCTTTTTCATTATTTAGTGGATGGTCTTTTGAACCTGCTGCCGTGAATTCTACTCGACCAGCTCCCATTTCTCTAAGTTTCTTGTCAAATGCGGCTTCAAATCCATGGGTATGTCCTGGATTTGAATATGATATATTTGCATAAATATGAGTTACCGCATGAGCTTTAACAATTTTGTCTAAAATGTCTCTTTCGATAATAACATCAACATCAAATGTTTCTGGTGCTACTTTATTTAACGCCTCAGACAAATAAAATACAATATTTTTCAAAGTGATACTGCTGTTGCACTTTACCGCAATTGTATGAGAAGATGGGATGAAATATAAATCTGATTCTTTTTTGTTAGCAACAATGTCCTCATTCCAATTATCCATAGACACATCTTCTTGACTACGCCTATTGTAGAAAGCATCTGGGTCTATAATTGTATACGAAAGTAACCCTATCTCTATCCAACATGGGTTATTATTTCTATCTAACTGGTTACCATTTCTTAAATACTTTAGACTACCAGACTTTCCGCCACGTGGAAAATCTACCAGAGGGTCTTGGTTATAAAGCTCATTGAACACTTCAACATAGTGTTTTGTTGTTTGATTACGTCTTGCCTTAATGTTGATAAGATGCCATGTAGTTTGGCGATTTGAAATTCTACTCATAATAGATTTTTTCGACAAATATACAAAAAATATTTCAAATGTCACACTCCGAATAATGATTTTATATTATGCTATATAAGCTAAGCAATGTATCAATCTTTCTATCCAACTATAATCTAAATATGTATGTTCTTGATTAAATCCATATTTAGATTATAGTTGGGTAGTTCTTAGTATTAAGACTGACAGATTGGCATACAAATATGATATGATTGGCAGATTCTTTATTTGGTATAGTTGTTGCGATGCTTTAGCAAGGTGTTATAGGCACTTGCTTGCCGAAAAACTAATAGTATGCAACGTTTCTACTAATCTTTCGATATAAGATAGTGGAGCTTCAACTCCATTATAAAAAGGGGGGGTAACATGTCTAATTATTAAAATCTATTTGATTGATGTACGTTAAAAATGTTGTTGGTTCAAGCAGATTTTCAAAGCCTTTTGGATATTCTTCATGGTTAGAATATTGGGAAGATCACGCAGGACAAAAAGCCAATTATTGCTCTGCAGATAACTGCTGGGGTAATGATTTGGTAGGTGCACATGTACAGAAGGCTTATAGCGACGATAAAAATTGGTACATCGTACCACTTTGCTCTTCCTGTAACCAAAGGACTGATACTTTTAATGTGTCTGCCACATTAGTACCAGTCCCAAGTCATTTGTAATACAATTTTAATATTTTGCATTCTAACCTTACTGCAATAAGGTTAAGAGTCTTATCAAAGCTACTGTTATTTTGACACCGTAACGGTAGCTTTTCTTTAATTAACTTTGTTATAATAACGATTATATATTTGATTTATTATATCAAGTATAAGATTATAGATGTTATTACAATATAAAACACCGCCTAATCTGCTGAGTTAAGCGGTGTCTCGTATATTTAGGGTAATGTCGTATATAGTCACCTTTTCAAAAACTTCCCGTGTTACTGAATGTTCTTATAAGATACATGAATAATTAACTAAGGTTTCCCATCCCAATAAATAGATGGGAAAATAACTGTTTGTCGAATTATTTTTATAAATTAGTAATCGATAAGAAACAGATTTCTGCAAGTTCAACATAGAACTGCAATCCCAAGTGTAGATGTAACTTAATAATCTATACCTGAAACTACTGAGAAGTTTGAGGTCGCATGGAACGTCTTGTTTATTACAGATATGACGATATTTTCGTAAAAGCCTTTGAAGTGTATCAGGCAATATGGAACATAGAGGTGATGAACAAGGAAACAAAGCAGTATCTCGGATTAGGAAGTTATCAAGGTTGCTACTTTAATGGTCAGATAGCCGACGCAATGTAGTGTTACCGTACATATACTGGCATGGCTTTGGAAACGAGATTCACAGAATATCAAACCATGGGCGAACTTTTTTCAGATATGGAGGATGACCCCATGGCACTCATGTTATGGAAGCGGGTTCTTGCCAGTATTGAGCGCATTCTTCGTGTTTTAGGATTAATATTTGGGGTGACGGCCGAATAGCCTGCCGAATCTTTATTTCATCTAAGTTTTCAAAAATAGTAATAAGGGGACAGTTTGAATAACTCTAACTGCCCCCTTTTCATACATAAAACTAAAATGATGTAATTACTTCATAGTTGACATAAACCAATGTATGAGGTCTATATTGCGGTGATCATTAAGACGATAGTCTCTATCAAGAAATTTAATCTGCTGCATTTCCTCTGTTGACAACTCAAAGTTGAACACATTAAGGTTTTCCTCCATTCGTTTTATATGTGACGACTTTGGAATGGCAACGAGACCCAATTGAAGCAGATATCGTAGAGCTACCTGAGAGATGGTCTTACCATGATTCTCACCAATACTCAGAAGCACAGGGTTTGAGAAGATACCTAACTGACCTTGTGCCAAAGGGTCCCATCCCATAACCATTGTACCGAATTCATCAGCAACTTTTCTCACCTCTGTCTCTTGATTGAAAACGTGAGCCTCAACCTGATTAACGGCAGGCTTAATGTCTACATTTGATGCGATGTCGAGGAAGCGGTCAGCATAGAAGTTGCTTACTCCGATAGCACGTACTTTGCCAGACTTATATGCATCCTCTAAAGCGCGGTATGCTCCATATATATCACCGTAAGGCTGGTGCAACAGCATAAGGTCGATATAATCGGTTTGCAGCAGACGGAGACTTTCATCAATACGTGCTGCAGCCTTCTCATAACCATAGTCTGAAGGCCAAATCTTAGACACGAGGAAAATATCTTTTCGGGCGACACCGCTTTTCTTAACACCTTCGCCAACACCGCTCTCATTGCCATACATCTGGGCAGTGTCAATCAGCCGATAGCCAGTCTTGATGGCATTAAGTGTACAACGCTCAGCCTCTTCATTAGAAATAAGGTAAAGACCATAACCCAGCTGTGGCATTTCTACGCCATTATTTAATTTTACGTATTCCATATTCTTATATTTTTATTTGTTATTGAAATGTGATGCAAAGGTATAAAGTCTCTCTTATATGCAGGTTACATCAAACGTCATTTCTTACTTTTCTCAAACGACAAACTTATTAAAAACCATAATGAGAAATGATAAAATACTTTCAAATCATCATATTGTTTAGGTTGTATTATTGTTTTATCAAGAAAAATCATCATTTTTAAGTATTGTACGTTTCCAGAACAGTTGCTACCTTTGCACCCGCAAATCAGACAGAGAAGATTGGTAAACATCTCACCTCAGTTTGAAAAAGTATGGAATAAAGCAACGGATAAGCGAGAAACAGTCATTGCTCATATCATTCCTTACATATTATATAATAAAGGTATAAAAGAAGCTTTGTTATATTTATATTGCTAAGAATGTGCTAAGCCCGACGTATAATTACTCCTTATGGTACCACAAATTATTTTCCATTAAAATGGGAATAACTTTGATATGATAAGAGGCAATTATATGTGTAGGGGCGTATTGGCTCTATGTACATTGTTTATTACAACTGTAGCATGGGCACAGCACGATTCAGACTCCCTAAAAAATGATTACAGTAAGTCACATCTGCAGGATAACAGCAGAACAGATCTGCATGGTGACAAACTTAAGCAAGTCCAGCATCTGGATGAAGTAGTGGTTCGTGGCAACCAAGTGAAGCGTGTCAATTCGTCGGCATTCAATGTTTTGGCGGTAGACACCCGACGCTTGCGTAATACCAACCTCGATTTGGCGCATGTCCTTGATCGTGTGCCAGGTGTGAAAGTGCGTGAGGACGGAGGTCTTGGATCTGGCACAAGCATTAATCTTAATGGATTTGCGGGAAAACACGTAAAGCTATTCATCGATGGTGTACCGATGGATGGCGTATCATCGAGTTTTAGTATTAATAATATACCTGCGAGTTTTGCTAACAGCATCGAGGTGTATAAGGGTGTCGTGCCTGTAGATTTCGGTGGTGATGCCTTAGGAGGTGCCATCAATATTGTTACAGACCACTCTCCACACACCTATATTGATGCCAGCTATAGCTATGGCTCGTTCAATACTCATCGTAGCAACCTCTCTCTTGGCTTGTCGGGTAAATCAGGACTTACTTTCCGTATGAATGCCTATCAGAATTATTCTGATAATGACTATAAGGTAAAGACACAATGGACTGACCTTAGTACCAATGGTGTAAGCAATGATGAGGCATGGTTCCGTCGGTTTCACGACAGATACCATAACGAGGCTGTAGTATTACAGGTTGGTGTGGTGGATAAGAAGTGGGCAGACAAACTCATCTTCGGCTTGAACTATAGTCATGAATATGCACAGATACAGAACGCCAACTTGATGAAATAGTGTTTGGTGGGAAGTATCGCACGGCACAAGGATGGACTCCCTCCCTACTTTACGAGAAGCGTAATCTTGTGATACCAGGTTTGAACTTCCGATTGTCGGCTCGATACGATATGGTGAAGACCAATAATGTGGATACGCTCAGTCGTACCTATAGCTGGACGGGTGAGTATAAGGTTAATGCCTATCAAGGTGAGGGAGTACCTACGCTTGCCGAATTCAAGGGTTACACTTTGGCTACCGTTGCTAATCTGACCTATCATATTGGCGACCAGCATTTCTTTACGCTAAACGATACATATACCCATTACCGCCGTCGCACCACTAATGCTGCTTCAAATAACGTACAGAGTTCAGCAGCAACCTTTATGCGTCGTGTCAACGCTAAGAATACCTTAGGACTATCGTATAAGTTCATTCCCAACCAGCATTGGAACATGGTGGCTTTTCTGAAGTACTATGATTCGCACGTAAGAGGACCTGTCAATGTCGCTTCGTCTGGACGTGCCGATTATCAAGAGCAAGAACGTTCTACGAATGCTTTAGGTTATGGAGTGGCAGGAACTTACTTCCTCTTTCACAAAGACTTACAGATGAAACTCTCGTATGAACGAACCTATCATCTTCCAACCGACCGTGAGCTCTTTGGCGATGGTGATTATGAAGATGGTAATGCTACGCTTCGTCCTGAGAAGAGTGATAATCTGAACTTCAACTTTGAGTTATCAGCACACTTTCAATGATACACATACGCTAAGTGTGGATGCCGGTTTTAACTACCGTTATATGCAGGATTACATCATACGTACCATTGGTCAGAAGGGTGTAGCTGTTAGCAGCAACCACGGTAAGGTACAGGGAATGGGTATGGACCTCAGCCTACATTATTATTTCAAGGATGTAGCAAGTGTCGGAGGAAACTTGTCCATACAGAACACACGAGACAAGGAGGGATACAATAGTATTGGAGCAGCATCGATTACTTATGGCAACCGTGTTCCAAATTTACCTTACACCTTTGGAGGTGCTGATGCAAGCTATACTTTCAAGCGTGTATTAGGTAAGGATAATCGACTTACGATAGGCTGTAATTTGAGATACATACATAAATTCTATCGCTCATGGGTCAGTGAAGGAGCAAAGCTCTATGTACCAGAACAGTTGAGCTGTGATGCCAACTTGGTCTATGCAATACAAGGTGGAAGATACAACGTTTCATTAGAGGCAACAACTTTACAAATGCCATACTATATGACAACTATAGCCTGCAAAAGCCTGGCCGAAGTTTCAGCATTAAGTTCCGCTATGTTTTTTATAAACAGTAGAACATAAACAAACATTATCAAAGGATTGTTTCAGAATACAAAATTATTAATTAACAACACACGTATAAAAGAATGAGAAATACTTTTTTATCATTGTCTAAAATGACAAAGGCAGGATTATTCATTTATTTGTTCGGAGTAGCTATCGGTTTCGCTGGTTGTAGCGGCGGCGACGATACTGTTAGCCCAGGCAGTGACGGCGGGTCGTCGTCGGCTTCTGACAAGGCTGTAAGGAACGGAAAAGGTTCATACTTTATAGCCGTTAAGAGCGACAACGGAACTGAATATATCATGCAGACCAATAGTCTGACAGCTGGCAACCTTGATATAAGAAACAATATTATGGAGTTGCCTCAAACAGAATATACCTTGGATGTTCAACAACCACAACGCCATTGGTATGGTCTATCAGCAACAGTTTGCTGGTCTGGGCTATGGATTGCGTTGGACATCTGATGAGACTCAGTTCTCGAAGTTGGGAGAGTTTCGCATTGATACCCGTTTCTCCAACTATGGTTTCTTCAATGGTCAATTATTGACAAGTGTAGGAGGACAGGTTTCTGCTGATGGCAAACGGAATGACGGAGCCACCTTTGTCTTCTGGAATATTACGAATAATGGTGTGAAACTCGATCATACTAAGACCATCTGGACAGAAGATATCACAGGTAATGGACAGCAGGTGACCTTCTCCAGCATCATCGATAATGGTGACGGCACATTCCTCACCGCTATGGTTCAGTCTGCATTCCACCAGACAGGAACTGGTGATGGCTCCAGTGTCGGCGAAGTGAAGTACCCTGATAGTGTGTGGGTAGCTAAGATGGATAAAGACCTGAACGTGCTGAAGGTGTATCGTGACAACCGAATCAGCTATGCTGCTGGTCAATATCGCTCTCAAGTACTCCACGAAGTGTTCAAGACCAATGATGGGACGGTGTATGTATTTTCTAATGCATTTAATTCCGCAACGACTCGCAAAGCTGGTGCCCTGCGCATCAACAAGGGCGCTGAAGAGTTCGATAAAGATTATTACTTTGACATTCAGACCCCTGCTGATGGCTACAAGTTCCGACGTGTCTGGTACATAACAGACAGCAAGTTCCTCCTTGAAATATACAACGAAAAGAATATCAATACTATGACTGCTGGACATCAGTTTGCTATCGTTGATATGGCAAGCAAAAAGTTCACTTGGCTCAGTGGTATTCCTGCAAAGAATCTCATCACTTCAGGAGCGGAGACTGGAGGTGTTCCGATGTATGCAGATGGAGTAATCTATCTACCTATAACCCAGTTCGGTCAAGATGCTGCCATCTATCAGGTTAATCCCGAAACTGGTGTGGCAACAAAGGGTATCAGCATCAAGGGTGTGACAGAAATTAGAACACTTGGAAAGTTGAACTAAGCACATCACTTTCCTTTCACTTGAAACAAGGTAAGTTTATATCAATAATTAACAAGAATATAATAATAAACAAAAAAGAATCATGAAAAAGTTTTTCTTTTCAGCTGCGCTTATGGCGCTCGCATCATGTATGACACTTACGTCATGCTCTGACGATGACAACAACGAGCAGGGTGGTAGCCCTTCTGTCATCAATCCTAAAGAAGTTAGTTTTATCGTAACTTCTGGCGACCCTACTACCGACCTCACTGGTGGCGTTTATATGAAGGTGTATAATAACTTGACAACCAACAAAACTGGTGAAAACGTGTATGGTGCTGCAGATGCTGTAAAGTCTTATGACAGCTTCACGCAGGTGACTTATAATAAGACCAGTGGTATTTTTACAGGTTACATCTATGCTCGTGGTGCTTCAGCTGAGGGTATTGGTAGTATGAAGGCTGGCCTCCGTAGCTATAAGGTGGAGAATGGTAAGCTGACAGAGGTTGGTTCACCTGTGTTGGTTTCTGCTTTTGGTAACACAGGTACATTTGGAACTTACTCTTATGCTGCACATATTAGTCAGCCATACTCTATGGTAGTGGATAAGAATGGTGCAGGCAACAACATTAGTGTAAGCTTACCTCAGTATGCCATTGACAACGTAAACCCTAACATTTCCAACATCGTTGATATGGGCAACAATCAGGTTGCTATGGTCTTGAATTATAATAACCGCGATTCAGCTGCAGTTGCTATCTGCGATTATAACCTGAATATCAAGAAGGTGATTTACGATAACCGCATCGGAACATCGGTAGGAGCTATGCGTTCTGTCCGCTACACGCTTAGCGGTGCTGATGACAATGGCAACGTTTACGTATTCGCTGGCTCAAGCGCAACAGACGGAAAGGTGGGTGCTCTTCGTATCAAGAAGGGTGAGACCGAATTTGACAAGAACTATCAGTTCAATATCCTTGCCGTATCTGATGGTTATCGTTTCCGCAAGGCTTTCCACATCAGTGGCAGCAAGTTCTTACTTGAGTTCTATCTCGACAAGAATAAGTATGGCAATATGGACGCTTCTGGTAAGATGGCAATAGTAGATATGGATGCTAAAACCCTGACATGGGTAACAGGACTCCCTGATGCTTCTACCGTATCATTTGGTTGGGGTGATGGCTACGCAGGTGCCTACTATCTCCCAGTGGCAGCTCCAACACGTATGGGTGGCGGCTCTGGAAATGGCGGTGGCTGGAATCATGGTGGAAACGGAAACCATGGTGGCAGAAATGGAAACCACACACGTGGTACATCTTCTGTTATTCCAATCATTTACAAGATAGACGCAAACTCAGGTGTTGCAAGTCCATTTATGACCTTCGGAAATGGTGACTTACTCAGGCAATAACAATTCTGAAGTAATAATGTATTATTTAAATCGTATGTATAAAATCAATAAAATGCTCATAACCGCATTGGCGGTTATGGGCTTTATCTCAGCAAAAGCACAGACAACACTTCCAAGTAGTATCGCAGAAGTAGTTAAGGAGAACCCAAGTGCAAAAGCAGTGTTGGAGAACATCATGACTCGAACAAGTATAAGGAAGTTCAAGCAACAACCAGTAGAAGATGCCAAGATTGAGGCTTTGCTACGTGCTGGTATGGCTGCTCCTACATCAGGAGACAAGCAACCATGGCATTTCGTGGTTCTAAAGGAAAAGAAAGATATCGAGAAATATGCTGAGTCTAACAAGTTCCATGCTGAGGACATCAAAATGACACCTCTCTTTATCTTTGTCTGTGCAGATACTACTCGTATGGCAGAGGGGCAGGGTAAGGAACTATGGATACAAGATTTGTCCGCAGTCTCAGAGAATATTCTTTTAGCTGCTCACGCTATGGGTTTAGGTGCTTGTTGGACTACCATTTATCCTATTCAGAAGAAGATAAACGGTATCTCAAGAACCTTGAACTTGCCAGGTAATCTGATTCCATTGAATGGTATTATTATTGGTTATCCAGATGAGGCTGAGCAACCTAAGGATAAATGGGATACAAAGAAGATAACCTACGGAATACAGTAATCTCAATAAGGTACGACTATCTGCCGACACTCAATAAAGAAATTAAACTTGTACGAATTTACTTCTGTTGATTTGAAAATTTAACCATAAAGTTAAAGGATTTGACGGCTTCTTCAAAAAAGGGTCTACCTTTTCGGCAAAAAAGGTAGACCCTTTTGACGGAAAAGGTAGACCTTTTTAATAGAAAAGGTAGACCCTTTTCTGATGATAGCTAGATGATAAAGAACAATGCAAACTCAATCTTTCGCCGTTTACTGGCTATTATTTTCTATTTTACCCAAACGACAAAGCAATCAAAAGAATAATGACGATTGAGAAAAGTAAAATATGACGTTTAAGAAAAGCATTTGTGTTAAAATTCTCCGTACCTTTGCGCTCAGGAAACAACAAATGGGATATGGAAATAAAAGTGTATAATGGTATGGATTTCGATCAGGATATCAGCGTAAACAATTACGCAGATACTTTTTTCTTATGTCACGTGGGCAAGAATAAGCTTTGTGAAAATATGGTGACAGAGCATACGTTGGTCTATATGGTAAGTGGAGAGATGGACGTTTTCCTGCCTGATGGAAGGACGATTCATTATAAGAAAGGGGATACAGCCTTCCTTCGTCGCAATCATAAAGTGAACAAAGAAAAGCATCCGAATGCCAAAGGAGAACCATTCGTGGGTTTATTCCTGCATCTTGATGCTGACTTCCTAAAGCGGATAAGGAAGGAGCAGAACATTGCTGTACCTCAGAATGAGAACCTGAGAATCACCAAGCAGAATGTGTTTACACTTCCTCAACATCCTTTTTTGGATAGTCTGTTTCAGAGTTTGATAGGTTATTTCAATTCTGACATTTATCCTTCTAAGGAACTAATGGAAAGTAAACTGCGTGAGGCAGTCTTCGTCTTACTTCAGTTACGCCCAGAGTTGGTGCCTGTTCTCTTCGATTTTGTACAGCAATGGAAGATTGATGTGAAGGAGTTTATGGAGGAAAACTACAAGAGTGACCTTACTGTAGAGCAGTTTGCACATTACACAGGACGCAGCTTGACAAGTTTCAAGAAAGATTTTGATGAGGCTTTCCACCTCACCCCTCAACGCTGGATTACACGCAGAAGACTTGCTGAAGCCAAGCGAATAATGGAAGAAAACAAGAAGACAGCTAACGAAGTGTATATGAAAGTAGGCTTCAAAAACCTCAGTCATTTCTCCACAGCATTCAAGAAAGAGTATGGTTTTCCTCCTTCGCAACTGATAGCAGGATAAAAAAAGAGGGATGGAATTAAACCTTCTTTATTTCTCATCGTCATATAGATGGTTTTGGTAGAAACCAGGGCATTCAATCTCAGCCGAAGTAACTCCATTTTTGTTCATACACGTGTGTATGAATATGTGATAGTAGTAATATTTAGGAGTCAAAACAATGAAGAAGATTTTATTATTTGTGATGGGACTTGTGATGAATATGGTTCCTGTTATGGCAGAAGGTGCAACTTATTCTGCGGAGTATGTAAAGTTAGGGCATCAGTCGGCTGTGGTTTATCAGCCAACAACTAAAACTACCAAAACCGGTATCGGTGTTGTTGTAATGCACTCTGATGAGGATTATATGGGCTTTCTGCCCAATTCAGAGTTGGCAAAGCGTGGCTATACCGTTATTGCAACAGCACCCAAAGAGGGAAAATTAATCAGTGAGAAACTATTGAACATCAAGGCTTGTGTAGCGTATCTTCGCCAGCAACCTGGTATTAAGAAGGTAATACTGTTGGGACACTCTGGTGGTGCAACCGTAATGACTGCCTATCAGTTGGTAGCAGAAAAAGGTAAGGAAGCATTTGAAGGAAAACTCTATAACGACTGGTCAGAAAAGCTTGCCAACCTACCTAAGGCGGATGGTGTTATGTTGCTTGATGCCAACTTCGGCAATTCGGTGATGACACTTCTAAGTTTAGACCCGAACATTACAGAACAAGATAAGGGTAACAATGTGACAATCCGCTACAACCTGAAGGATACAGCGAATGGTTATGTAGCTGGTGGCAATTCCGTTTATAAGAATTCTTTTGTTTCAAGTTATAACCAAGCACAGCGAAGCCGTTTGCTTACATTAATGGCAATGGCAAACGAGAGGTTAGCTCAGATAGAGGCTGGCAAAGGCAAGTTCTCTGATGACGAACCATTCGTTGTGGCAGGTGCTGCTCAGATGCGATTCTATAACAAACTCTTCCCACAAGATCTCTCCTTGCTGTCACATACAAAACAGGCGTGGCCAATCATCAAAGCAGATGGAAGTATTAAGAATGAAATAGTGAAAAGCGTAAGGGCTCCATTCGGTATGATTGGAGGTTCTGACCGCCTGACAGCTTCTCTGAATACTACTGTAAGAGGATTTCTCAGTACCTGTGCCATCACTACGGATGCCAACTTCCGTGTTAATGAGAATGGATTGCAGGGAATACATTGGACTTCCAACATCAATAATCCTATTGGCAATAGTGAGGGTATTACCGTTCCTTGTTTGTTTATGGGTATGACAGGTAGCTATGAGTATCTGGCTGCAGAGGAAATCTATCATCATAGTGCATCAATGGATAAGACCATAGCATTTGTAGAGGGTGCCAGTCATAACTTCACTCCAGACAAGGATGCGGAAAAGTACAACAATACAAGTTATGGAGACACCGTAAAGCATCTCTTTGATTATGTTGATAACTGGTTGAACAATCGATTTAATAAGTAAAGCGTAAGATATAAAAGCAATTTCAATAAAACAATAAATATGAAGAAACTAATTATTGCATCCTTAGGAATGATGCTCGCAATGAATATGAATGCTGCAAAGAAACCTAAGACAAATGCTCTGCAGTTTAATCCTGAGAGTGGAGTGAAGACATCGTTGACAATGCCTGATGGCAAAGTGGTAAACTACACGGCTTATAACAAACTTTATTTTGTTACCAACGTAGAGGATTCTACCTATCAGTATATGAATATCTTTGTACCAGAAGGGGCTAACGAGCAGACACCTATCTTCCTCCGCACCTACGTGGGGGGATATATGCCAAGTCAGGCAGGTAACCCACAGGCACAGGATGCCAGCGGACGCGCCTTGGCCGAGGGTTATGTTCTCGTCATTCCTGGCAGCCGTGGTCGTACTTCTACCGTGAAGAAAGGAAAGAAAACAGTTTATACGGGTCGTGCTCCGAAAGCATTGCTCGACTTGAAGGCGGCTATCCGTTACCTGCGTCACTTTGACAACTTGATACCGGGTAATACGGAGAAGATTATTACTGACGGTACCAGTGCTGGTGGAGCGATGTCGAGTTTGATGGGTGCAACAGGCAATAACCCAGCCTATGAGCCACTACTTAAGGCAATGGGTGCAGCTGACGGACGTGATGATGTCTTTGCCAGTGTATGCTATTGCCCGATTACCGACCTCGATCATGCTGATATGGCATACGAATGGCTGTTTGGCAATACTGATAGTCGCAAGAGCCTCGCTGCAAGTAAGCAGACTCTGATTAAGGAATTAGCAGCACAGTTCCCATCTTATATCAACTCACTCGGCTTGAAAAAGACAGATGGTACATTGCTCAATGCCGACAACTATCTTGACTATATCAAGCAGATTATCATCCGTAGTGCTCAGGAGGCTAAAGATGCAGGTGCAGACATCTTGACTCTATCGGCTTTACATTCAGCAGTGAGGCAGCTTTTCAAGCTCCTATCAATGGCGGTGTAGGTATGGCGCGACCTGCAGGAATGGGTGGCGGTGTGCCTCCGATGATGATGGGTGGCGGAAAAAGGGTTGGTGAATACATCACAGACCTTGATATGAACAAGTATCTTAACTACGTAGTAAGTACGCAAGCCCTCAAGGGTGTGCCATCTTTTGACAGCTACAATGTAGACGGAGCAGCTGCAAGTGGTGAGAATGGTGAGTTTGGAAACGAGCAAGGTTCTGATGTTAACTTTACTGCATGGGCTGCTGCAAAGACCGGCAGCACATTGTCTGACGAGGTGAAGGAGAATGTCCGCCTGCTGAACCCTATGTATTTCATCGGTGATGCAGCTTCCTCTGTTGCTCCTCACTGGTATATCCGACATGGTGCTCGCGACCGTGATACTGCTTTCCCTATCGCTATCAATCTGGCGACAAAACTGCAGAACGCAGGTAAGGATGTTAACTTCAAGCTACCCTGGAACCGTCCTCACAGTGGCGACTATGCCCTGAAAGAACTCTTCAGCTGGATAGCTAAGATTGTAAAATAAAGCAATGAGCGATAAATATACATTCCTGACCCAGGCGCCTGTCCATCGTGTGATAGGCGCCATGGCTATACTACTATCATCTCTATGCTGCTGACCAGTATGTATAATCTGGTCGACACGTTTTTCGTAGGTAAGATTAATACACAATCCACAGCTGCGGTAGGTATCGTTTTCAGTGTGATGTTTTTCATACAGGCCTTTTCTTTTTTCTTTGGTAATGGTTCGGGCAATTATATTTCCCGTCAGTTGGGTGCTCAGAATACCAAGGATGCAGAGGTGATGGCAAGCACTGGACTTTTCTACACATTGGTATTCTCACTGATTGTCATGCTACTTGGATGGGTCTTTCTTGAGCCTATCAGCATTCTTTTAGGTAGTACGCCAACAATCCTACCTTATACTCGTCAATATCTGGGCATCAGTCTGCTGGGTACTCCCTTCATCATGGGTACTTTCTGCATCAATAATCAAATGCGTTTTCAGGGCTTTACGAAGTATTCTGTTTATGGTGCTATCAGCGGATCGATTATCAACTGCCTTCTCGACCCTGTATTCATCTTTGGTTTTTCTATGGGTGTGAGCGGTGCTGCAGTGGCTTCAGTCATAGGGCAGATATGTGGATTTGTTATCCTGCTGATAATGAGTCTGAAGGAAGGTGTGATACATTACACACATCGTCGTATCTCATTTGAAGGGCGATTTGTAAAAGAAATCATAGCTGGTGGAACTCCCTCTATTTCCCGTCAGGGCTTGGCAAGTGTCAGTACGATAGCTCTTAACAGCGTAGCTGGTAATTATGGCGATGCGGCTATTGCAGCAATGAGTATCGTGACGCGTATTAGTATGTTTATATTCAGCGTCATTGTCGGATTAGGACAGGGCTTCCAACCGATGTGTGGATTCTGTTATGGAGCAAAACTATATGACAGAGTGAAGGAGGGATTCTGGTTTAGTACGAAGATAGTAAATCCAGCAAAACGAAATGTGATGCAGTTATAAAAAGAAATGCGAATTTTCTGTGTAAAACGAAATGTGATAATATTGAATGCACGCACAGAAGAAAAAGTCAGACTTTGGATTTCCCAGTCTGACTTTTTCGTTATACATTGAGTTCAAATCTAATATCATCGTTTCCAGCAAGCAATTCCTTTGTATGTTCTATGTTGCTTTGATATATATGTACATTGGCAAGATTAAGTGTTATAGACCTCAACGGGAGATCTATTTGTCGAGATATCAAATAGAGATGATAGATGTCTGCAGGAAGACCTAAGTTAGCATCAGAGCTGCGTTGATAAGCAGATACAACGAGTTCCCCTTCATCTATCTGGAACTGCACAAGACTTAGGCATGGAGCTTGATTGCTCTCTGCATTTGTTTCTCCAAGGAATAATACATAATTCTTACTATTGCGCTTCTCACGGTTTATCTTCTCTATCAATGGAGGCAACTTCTCTAAATATGTAGGATAACTATTGACAAGAATTGAACCGCAATAATCCCACCAAGCAATACCGACTTCACGATACTTCTCTACCTGACGCTCACCCTGCATGAAGAGTTGCAGTTCATTACGTAGTTTCTTGCGTGCGATACCATGCGTCTCAAATATATCAAGTAGATCTGAAGGAGTTAGTGTCAGCCGTTCATTTAGTAGATACTTTATTTCTCCCTTTTTGTTATGCTGCATACGACCATCTTGCAGTATTTATCTAATATTTCGTGGTATTTATTCATCGTTTGAATGGTGTTTAAATGGCATTCGTATAGAGCATGATGTCTGTATAGGAGGAGTTATAATTCATGTGGGCATTGAACTCTCGGCGGTGACAATTCTGGAAGGGGTTGCCGATGAGTTTGTTTTTGCCTACCCATTCACAGAGTTCTACGATGGAGGATTTGTTCGAGGTGAAGTAAATAAAACGGTGACCAGCGAGGATAGTAAGCACATCGAGGTAATCAGATAGCTTCCAATACATCTTGTATGTCGAGCTGTCTGTGCTGAGATACGGAGGGTCTACCAGAAAAACTACGTTAGGAGTATCCTTGTAGCTATTGAAGACCTCTTTGTAGTCGCATGACGTGATGGTTAGTCCGTCGAAGTAGTCACTGCATAGAGGATAATTCGTTGCCTTGATGTTATTGTACAAGGTCTCTTTCTCTAAATCCTCATAGCTTGTTGCATACTTCATTGAGAAAGTAAGGAAGAGGACAACGTTATGTAGTCTACGTATCCGTATAAACATTCATGCTCACGTATCAATGATAGAACTTGCTCACGTTCCTTTCCCAGTATCGGTTTATGTCGTGGCACACTAACAACGCCTCTTAACCTTGTAAGGAGTTCGTTGGTCTGTGGAATATGCTCCAAGCGGTATTGATAGCCATCGAAGTCATTATATACCACAGTGGCATTGGGTTTTTGATACTTGGCGATGTGTGATAAAAGACCACTACCACCGAATAAGTCTACGAAGGTTGTATTGTCAGGGAACTGCTGGAGTACATTAATATACTCCTTAGCAAACATCCGCTTCTGTCCCTGAAATGGAAGCGGTGCTGATAAATATTGTTTTCTCATCGTCTCACTTAGTTTGTACGACAAAGGTCGCAATATTTATTGAGCCAAGAGAAAAGCGAGAACAAGTCATACTGCAAGCGTTTTGCAGTCACTTTGGAAGCGTCTAATCAAATCATACACTTTGCGTTCGCTTACGGCATACTTATCTGATAGATGTGCTACGATATATGATACTTTCTCGCCATGTTCAATCAATGCCATATAATCAGTATATAAGTCTACATACGCTTCATCTTCCAAGCGTATACCAGCCGTTTTGAGCTTTTTTATTAGCTCACGGTTAAATTTCAATACTTCTATTATCTTCATTATCCTAAATTTTACTACCTTTGCAATATCTCACTTACATTTAACGAATAAAGCGAACCTGCGACAAGGGTATTTGCCCCCAGTCGTACGGGTTCGCTCGTTCGTTAATACGTAGGTGAGATGACTATTAACAGGCTGGGGGCTTTTTATTTTTCACCTGCAGCCTGCTAATAGACTACAAAGGTACTGAATTTTTGGGCAGGTTGTCCTCAAAATTCAAAGAAATGAATCTCAAAGAGCTTATTCAAAACTTAACAGCACAGCTTAAAGGGCATAATGCACTAATACAGATACAAGTAGATGGGCAATACGTTATCAAGCATATTGGTGACGTCAACAAATTGGTCGACAACCCTACTCTGATTGCATACAAGGAGGATAGTTCTTTCTTGACTGGATGGAAGGTGAGATTGACAAGGAAACATATACAGCTGGAACGATTGCGAATCATAAGGCAGCATTAGCGGTTCTAAGACGATTTAAGAAAGATATGACCTTCACTCAGATTGATTATAAATGTATATGCGATTTCGAGAACTTCCTAAAGAATGCAGGGTATGCGATAAACACCATAGCTAAGTTTATGAAGATTTTTCGTCGATTCGTTAATCTCGCTATCGACGAGGAACTGATGACTGTCTATCCTTTTCGCAAGTATCACATCAAGACGGAGAATGTACAGAAGCAATCGCTGACAGAGAGAGAACTGAGGCGGATTGAGGAGAAGGAGGTAAAAGAAGACTTGACAGAAGAGGAGAGAAAGGTGATTAAAGGTTTTCTATTCAGCGTCTATTCTGGTCTTCGATTCTCGGATATTATACAGGTAACCAAGCAGCACGTCAAGAATATATATCGGAACAAGTGGGTTATAATGCGTATGCAGAAGACTGACCACGAGGTGAGAATACCTATCTCTAAGATGTTTGGAGGAAAGGCTGCTACGCTGGTGCAAGAGAACAAGACAACTACAGGTAAACTCTTTCAACTACCTTGTAACGCACGCTGCAACCTGGTTCTGAAGCGTGTACTTAAGCGATTCAACATACATAGGCACATTACTTTTCATTGCGCCAGGCATACGTGCGCTACAGTGCTACTGAGTAAGGGTGTGAGTCTTCCGATTATACAACATATATTAGGTCATCAGAGCATTAAGACTACTCAGGTGTATTCAGCGGTGAAAGACACAACTATTAACAAGGAGATACGTAGGGCTTTTAGATAAGGTTCCATCGGGACTATGTTTTACAACAATAACAAGATTGTAAGTTTGAAAGCATTACGTTATTTTAAGATAGAGAATTTAAACAGTGATATTTTTCGTAGAATACCTAATCTAAAAGAGGTCTGGATTCCTGCCACAGTTAAATTTCATGGGTATCGAACTTTCCTTGAAAGTGAAAACATTAAAATAGTGGTAATTTGTAGCGAGAGACCATTTACAGATAAAGTTTTTTTCAATGTAAATACCTACGCTCATATACCTTCAGATTTAAAGGTATATGTACCCGATGTAGCATTATCAAGATACAAGGAAGCGTGGAAAAACTTTCCTTATCTATCTCGATTGCATCCACTCAGTGAGTATCAAGAGTGATACTCGCTAAGCGGTTCATATTCTAACCATGGTGAGAGATTAGCAGAACGATAAGAATCTACACTTTTATCAGGAACATATATGTGTTTTATCTTCGCTCCAAAGAACTCCCAATATCCAAATATTCGAGGGGGCTGAGTTCCATGGAAAATCAGATTGTCGATACGTGCTTCGTGAAAGCAAGTACCCGAGAGAAAAGATACAGTAGAAGGTAGCTCTATCGTTCTTACTGTGGCATTATCAAATGCTCCTGTCGCTACATTCGTGCAACCTTCAGGTATAACAATAGACTCTTTTACTGTTGTATTTCTGAAGGCTTCATTACTCAGTTCGACAGCTCCAAACATACCAAGTTCTTTCAGCGATTCAAACGCCCCACCTCTAAACATAGTTCCGATGGGATTAAAACGGTGCTCAAATAGTGTTTTAATCCCATCGGGACTATCTTCCAAGCAAGTAATATCGTTGACCCTTCTAAGGACTTAGAGGCATTCAATATAGATACAATCCATCAAACCAGTTTTGAATCATGTCCTAAGCTGCGACGGATAAAATTCCCACAACATATAAGACATAATATATTTGCTTTTCGTGGGTGCCCCTCATTAGAAGAGATAGATGTAAATGAAAATTGCACTGACATTATATTCGCTACGAATGCTCTTATAGGGGCTAACAAAATTAAAAGGATAATTCTAAGACAAAAGAATGCCTTTGAAATTCCTGATTTAATCTATCTGTTCTATAGAATTGATTATCCAAGAGATATTAAGATATACGTTAGAAGCGAGTTAGTGGATAGATTCAAGAGTTTATGTTCTGGGAAGAATATTAGAAACAATTTCGCACCTCTCAGCGAGTATCATCCTTGATACTCGCTGAGGGGAATCAGTTTTATTCCATCAACAAAGTCTGAATTACGATAAATATCTATACTCTCGTCAGGAATATAGATACGTTTTATTTGTGCTCCACCAAACTCTTGGTATCCATATTTAGTAGGTGGTGTTTTGGATCTGAAAATTAAGTTATTTATTACAGCGAACCTGAAACAAGTACTTGCAAGATATGTGACAGAAGCAGGTACATCTATTGTATCTATCGTGGCGTACGAAAAACAAGCGTCAGAAACTCTTGTGCATCCATGGGGTATTATGATACTCTTCGATACGTTTACTTTTGCAAAGGCTCTATTCGATAGACTAAGATTCCCAAAATACTGCAATTCTCTTAACGAGACGAAAGTCTTATTTGCAAATACAGTCCCGATGGGATTAAAACAGCACACGAACACCGTTTTAATCCCATCGGGACTATACATATACCTTCTGGTAGTAAGTTTAATGAATTAAAATATTTTTCAGGCTGGAATCCGCAATTTTGGGTAACTTGGGACGTGGTGTATTTCGATGACGTAGTTGGAGAAGTAACTATACCACAACATATAACACAAGTTGGACTTGGTTGGCAGATAAAATTTAGTTCGAGACCTCGTGCTCAGAAAAACATTATTATAAGATTTTTAGGAGAAATGAAAAAAATAGGATATTGGAGCATTTCGGACGACATAAAACAGAGGGGTGAAGCTTTTTCTATTCTTCTCCCGAATAGCCCTACGCCTCCTATTTTCAGTGACACATGGGTTGGCGAGACCTATCGAGGATGTAAGGCTTTGTATGTTCCAGACGGATGTGTGGAGGCGTATAAGGCTGCAAAAATAAGCAATGTAAAAGAAATACTACCTCTTAGTGAGTATTATTCGTGAAGTTCACTCATAGGGTGAATAATCGAATCGTTACGGAGTGATGCAGTTTTACTGGTGAATGCTTTTTTATATGCTTCCAAACTCTCATCTGGGACATAAAACTTGCACCCATTAGGTGTACATGTATCGTAAGTTGCTGTTGTGTTAGAAAATGTCCAGTCGTAACTTGGAGGAGTCTTTCCATGAAAAACGACAACTGTTGCTAAATTGAAACCTAACACATAACGACCAAGCGATGTAACGTTCTCAGGTATATCTATTCTTTTAGTATTGTAGAAATATGAACGAGGAGCTGACCGTACAGACGGAAGGGACTTGATGGATTTTAAATGCTTTAAGTCTGATAGGTTATCTGTCTTTATATTGTAAAAGATAGTTCCGATGGAACTAACGGCTGCTGCTTCCTCCATAGAGAGCTCACCGTCACCGTCTTTATCCCAATTTTCAACACAGATTCGCTTCACTTCTGGGTCTTCGAAGCGGATCCACCACTTAGCGATGTTCAGCTTGAGCTTTGGATAGTGTGTCATAAGCGCATCGTAGGTGTCACGATACGCACCAGTGGTGAGGTTGATAGTACCGTCCAAGACAGGGTAAGGGTCATTGCCGTACTGACCCTCTGCGTCGATTCCTTGGTAAGTGCCGTCTACGAGCTGGGAGAGTTTATCAAAGGCTCGCCCGTCGGTAAATGTTTCATTGAAGCCAACACAGCGCACGTAGCGGAGAGCGTGAGGGGTTTGTCCTACCTGTGCATCCATAATATCGATGAGCTTCTTCACGGGTTGAAGATTATCGCAACCGCTGACAAAGTAGCTCATCACATTCGGTGCGCAGGCTTCAGTGTTGCAGTGCTCGTTCGTGAGGCGGTCGAGGTTCTTGAGTTCGATATAGGACGTGGTTGCTGGATAATCGGCTTCCTCGAGCACACCACCATCTGCGAAGTGTGCTTCGGTTAACGAGGACCCACCAGCGAGGAACTTACGCAGACGGAAGTTACTACGCATATCGAGCGAGCCTCCAAGCGTAGATATATTCTGAACATCAATCTCCTCTAAGGAGGTTGTATTGCCAAGCGTAAGCGAAGATATAAGTATCTTCACCTTCTGCTCGTTCTCATCACCGAGCTTCAATCGCTTGAGTCGCTTACCAATGATTGAGAGTGCACCGTTAATCACATACGAACTCCAATCGCCTATATCGAGCAGGTAGTCTGCTGACTTGACAGATAGCTGCTGATCACTGGTGCCGTTAATGTCTACGACTATCTCACAAGGCTTACCTGCATCCGTGCGAGCACCACGCATAATTGTGGTACCGTACGCAATGGTTGGATATAACTTCATTGCTGGTGTCAGGCGCAGAACAATAGAGTTAGTCGTAGCATCCGCCTGTGCAGAGGTACGCACAGTGATTGCACCTTCTGCAGTCTTTGCGTCATAATCACCGAATGAGTATTTGCTCATTAGGTACTGAATACGCTTCTTTACCCACGCAACCTCAGGTGATTGACCATCACCAAGCGACTGACCCAGTGGGTCTGTGTCGTTTGTATATGTGCCTTGCAGCATGGCAAGTTTCATCTTTTCGTAGAGTTTACCATCCTCATTGTAGAGCATGGATGAGAACTTATCTATCACGGAGAAATAGTACTTAGCGAAGAAGGCAAATAGCTTCTGCTGGTGTGAACCCTTCTGTAATCCACCCAATTCCTCCATCTTCGCAAGCATTCTGCGCATCATCTGCGCACGCTCCTCGGGGTACGCTTGTTCCATCAAGTTCCATAGTACGGATTTCTCACCGTTCCATACAGGCGTACCGTCCTCGTATGTGTCGTGAAACTCTACCCAGTAGGGTTTCTTCATCAAACCTTGATTGATGACCGTGAAGATGGTATCAAGGTCATCTTGTCTAAATTTCCATTTACTCTTTGCCATATCTATTGCACATTAAAGTTATAAGGGTATGTATTCTTTGCGCAGTTATCCGTCGCTGCATCCAACTCTACGTATAACTGATGAAAAAGAAGGTCCATGATGTCCCAGTCCTGTGGCTGCTCGGCACGGAACTTCTGAATACGTGCTGACTTGAATAACTCATTGAGTTTAGCGACATCATTAACTGAGCTAAATATCGCCTCGGTTAATCCGTACTTATCTCCGACTAACTGCTGTCGAAGATTAACTATCGACACACCGCTATCGAGTGTTGACGGGCAGAACTTCTTGTACAAGCTATCGTAATAGTATAGGTTGTATTGATTAGGGTCACCTTCCTTCGCAATCCAATACTCGATATGTGTTGAATGTGGGTCAGCGTTTAACTCGTCAAGCGTACCGTTAAAAGGCTCAATAAATGTATTGCACGAATACACAATATTGTAAGCCGTGATATACGACTCTACGAGTTGCTCTGCTCGCTGTCGTGTCTCATTGTCTGCTGTAGTCTTATCATCCGCAGGGAGGTCGGCATAGTCTAAGTCCCAACAGTTCTCCCAAGAGAGTTCAGACACTTGGTACTGGTATGCTTCCTCCTCTGTATTGTAGCGGATGCGCCTTTTATCCCAAGGCACTTGATACAGGGTAAGACGTGGAGAGTTATCAGAGCCTTCTATTGACAGGAGGTCGGGGAATAAATCTTTGTCATATCCAAAGGTGGCTGCGTCCCCCTTATCTGGCCCTACTGTAAAGAGACCGACGAACTTGTATGTAACAGTACCGTCTTCTGCGGTCTGCTTCTCAAATCCAACGAATGTCTCTTGGTAAATAGAGACACGTGCTTCGCTATCCTGCTCGATACCCTCGTTAGTTAAGCCTACCGCCTTCCATAGGTCGGTATATGAGTTTACAGAACCTAACTTGTGATATTGCATTGAAGAAGCGATATTCTTCTTCGCTGTCAGCTTAGAGATTTTAGGCAGGTTCTTGAATAACTCGAATTTCTTCTGTGCCGTTTGTCCGTCCTCATATACGATGGTCGTATCTTTAGCTACCTTCGCCTTCCAATTCCATAGGTAGTAGAGCATAGATGATGTTCCCTGTCCTTGTAATTGAAGATTAGTAATCGTCAAACGATTAAGATTCGTATTACCGTCTTTCGGATATATCTCAAGCGTACCCTTTGGTCTATATGATTTGCCGTATTCATAAGCCGGCAATGGCTTATCAAATGTAAAGACGTTGACCTTACCACGGACCTTATCAAAGTCGACCGTGGTACCGAGGGTATCGTAGATGTCATTGTCCAGCTTTTCAGCACTCTTTTCTCCTACGGTTGCAAGGGAATTGATGTAATCTTGATGAACGTTGGCTGCGTCCATTGCGCTGTCATATATACGAATAGAATACAAATCAACATCAGCCTTATCCGACCCTATGACGATGTCACCGCCTGAACCTATCTGCATAGAGTCTGTAAGCAGGTAAGCGAACTTACGAGCTTCGATACCGTCAATGTAGAGGTAGACGAGGTTAAGGTAGTAGGTGTTTCCATTCAGTACATAAGTGTACTTCTTAGGAGAGATAACGAGAGCCAGGCGAATACGCACACCATCATCAGTACTCATCGCTTGCACATCAGGATTACGCTCGCTTCGAGTAGCGAACATAATAGAAGACGGCTTCACCTTCAATCCGATATAACCCTTCTGATAAGGCATTGCAATAGATATGCACTCTGCATCGTAATCAGAGGTGTTGTTAATCTGATAGTCAATTTCGATTGTCTTACCAGATTGTGCTGCCTCCTTGGCGAAAGGTTTGTAATCGATAGTAAGGCGAGAACCTGCGAGCAGTCGCAATGTGCGTGCTCCTTCATCATCCGTCACCCAGCCGTCACGTGAGAAAGCCACGTTCTGCCACTCAGCACCGATATGCTCGGAATTGATAAGATTGCGGAGGGCATTACGGTCAGTGTCGGTGTTGTTTCTGTTCTTTGCATTCAGATAGAATACCGCTCCTGCTGTAGCAGAGTAACCCTGCGAGTTATCCACAGGGAATGGAATTGCATCACGCAAACGCACCTCATCCGTTGGGTGAGTTCTGAAACCGATTAACGCAGTAAAGTCGGAGTTATCTATAGTCTCAACCTCAAGAGAAAGTGTGTACTGCATCTTTGTCTGTGTCAATGTATTCTCTGATACATTCTCTTGCAGCACCTCGTTATCCTTCTTCATCAAGATAGACAGCGGTGTTGTTACCGCCTTGCCATCATAAACGGCATATTCAAGAACTTTATTCTCGTACCAGTTAAGCAGCTTCTCTGCCTTATTATTGACGACTACCATCTTCACAGCTTCGTTATTAGCCACCGCCATAAAGTCGTAGCCTACTGGTGTAGTATGAACGGTGTTGTCCTCATTCGATAGCCAAGCAGAGAGATGGAACAGACCAGTCTTATTCGTGAAAGGCACGGTGTAGGCTACTGGTGAAGATGTGTAAGTGGCAGTACCGAACTGACGCTCATACGTCTGCTCGTAGCCTTCACCCGTTATCTTCACATGAAGGGTCTTTGAGATGTTACCACTGATATAACACGGCAGCACAATGTCGCCTTGGTAAGCCTTCCACCAATTGAACTCGGAGATAGAAAGGAAGAGGGCAGACAACGTGATAGAATACACTAACGCAGGAGAGGTTTGACCTGTCACCTCACCTGTAATCTTTACCATGATGTTATTCTGTCCGCTCTCGAGGAACTTGAACACATCAACAGTGGTAACTGTGTTCGACTGACAGCGACCACGAGCCTTACTTACGAAAGTTCCATCGCCAGCCTTAGCGAAAATCTCATACGTTCCCCATTCGCCACTATCTACATAATCAGCCTGTCCGACATCCTTTGTGCGAGATACGAACATAAATCGAATAGCACACTCGCCGGCTGACTTAGAAGCCGATAGTGTTGTCGATGGCGACTGATTGACAGCACGCAAGTAATAGAGAATGGTCTGCTGCTGACTACCTCCTTGTCCAATAGGGAGCTCAGACAGCTTCATTGGAACCCACTCTTCACTATTCCACACGAGTACGCAGGTTTCAGACGTAAGCGAATCCACCTCCACACTTACGTTTGAAATCTGTCCGAGAGAGGGGCGGTTCTTAGCTATAATCCCTTTGGTACGCTCCTCTTCGGCATTCTGTGCTTTGACAAGTTCATTCACCTTTTCAGGAATCTTATTAAATTCCTCTGCTGTGAGCTGATTGCCTCTTGCCTTTCGGTCAATGTATATCGGTTCTATGTTCTTTGTCATATCTATGATAATTTAAAAGGAAATACGTATGTAAATCCGTTGTTGCCTTCAATCTGAACGCCGTGCGCCAACGAGAGAGCATGACAGACTATATCCTGCAACAGCTTGGGATGGGCGGACACAAAGTTCTCGCCAGTCGCATCCTCAATACTACGGACGGAAGCCTGTGTAAAACGATTGTCAGTTACATGACTCTCTGCGATATGTAGCTTTATATACTTCATCATAAGTACCCTCCCAGCCCCTCCCCAAGGGAGGGGAGACTGATTAGTGGTGTTGCTTGTTGTTACGTTTGTTATACATTAATTCTTTTACCTTTGACCTTTAATACCCACTAAGAACTATTTAAACTCCCTCCCTTCGGGAGGGTTGGAGTGGGTTCTTATCCCCTTCCTCCTCCTTTAATTTTGTTATCTCACCCTGTCCGTAATCAATGATATTGCCTCGCCACATCACACGATACTCAAATTGGGGAGTTATGGGCAACATAGTCCCTGGTTTATACTGATGGTTGTAACTTTCAACATATAGAATTTCAGCTGACTGATCAACTGCTATCGTCTTGCTTTGTCCCTCCATAACTGGTATGACCATATTCTTAATGTCAAGATTGGGGACATCAACCTCCACTCGGATATTGTCTCCGAATGTGCTACTTTCAAATCCTGTATTGCGCACATAGAGTGTGAAGCTGAACGAAGCCGAAAGATACACACCATCACCCGCTTCCTTGACAGACATTAGGCACGCATGCTTTCGTGCGTATGCCGTAATATCCGTTGGAAGAACAATGCCATTGCGGTTCAATCGTAGCATAGTGTTACCCTCTTTATCCTTGATGATAAGATTAGCTCGCCCGTCAATGATACCATATTCTATCCTGTCCTCCGTGCCTTGCGCTATGATACGTCGTGCGTCAATTGTGCCATCAGCATTGAATACGGCTGATTCTGTTCCGTCAGCGGCTTGTATGCGGGTCTTGTTCGCTACCAAAGTAAGTGTACTATTCTCGCCATCAAGATGGATTCCCACAGATTCCATGTCGGTTCGCAAATCATACACAAAGGCTTCAATCGTCTTATCGCCGATCTTCAGCTGTGCCTCAAACTTCTTCGTGGTGTACGCCTGTGCTGAAGCCCAATCGTCGATATCGAACTCCTCGTCCTTGCCACGTGATTTCACACATACCAGCAAGTCGTTCTTATATTTGTCGCCGGACGTAGCTTGGCTCCACTGGTCGCCCTTATCATACGGGGGTACTGGCTGGTCTTTCACAAACATCCTACGCTTGCCGTCCGCCGTATCTTGTGCTCGTTTGCTGCCTCAAGCGACTTCAACACGTCAGCGTCGGTTATTTCTTTCCAAGAGTAGGTGTTATCAGGATTCTTTTCGAATGAATACGCCCGACCGCCACCTGTCTCTGCATAACTCCTATTATAATAGATGTCATGTAGATGCATCTCCTTTGTAGCTTCGTCCGTCCACTCACTGGCAGGCTCTGTTGAGGCTGTCGGCACAGCATCACCAAACCATATTACAATTTGCTTGTCTGCCTGATCCTGCACAGCGTTAAGTTGTGATTTCAAAGAGGCGATGTACTCCTCCATCGGCATATCGTTGCCATGTTCGTCCGTCACCATCCACCAAGACCCTTCTGTCGGACTCATCTGAATCTTTGGCTTTGGCATTGAGAACGAATTAATGCCGACATACATACGATAGTAAGGTGAGCCAGTACCTGCAGCTGCCTGAATGATAGCGTGCTGACGTGCGGGATTAGTCTTGTTGCCCAATGTTGACACCTCATCGCCTATGCGCGGTTCGTCGCTACCACTTGCATAGTCTTCTGCATTCGTGTTATCGCAGATGTCCACATAATCAACACCAAGTCCAAAGACACGGCGATGATAGTAATGATTCGCCATTGCGCCTTGTGTGTTGACGAGATTGAACGTCTCACAATACGCGTAATCGTCCATACCCATGGTGTTGCTTACCCTGCGTCCATCACCATCCTGCTGCGTGAAGTAGCACCGCCAACCGCCCTCGATCTTCTCAACTTTTGAGATAGTGAAGCCACCTGGGGAATTGACCACCTTACCATTGATATGTGTCGATTTCATCAGCTGCATCTCTTCTGCCGTCAGCTGCTTACGCACGTGGACGTAATCGCTCTCAATGTGATAGTTTCCTTGCTCGTCAGCGTATATGCCCGCACCCCTCGAGTCCTTGATATAGTTGCCGATGAGTATGCGAGAGAGTAGTGCCACGCCGTCAGCATTGATTGAAAACTGCCCATTTACTCCCAAGCCGATGCCCTTGAGAAGGTGATGAGCTGCTGCGCCACGTCTTCTTCCTTCTTGCTTAGGAACTCCTTTTGCGAACGACGTGCAGAAAAGAGATTGGTGTCGGTCGGTAGTGTAGATTCACCGCTTCGTATGATATCTGGCACAGCACCGAGAGCTAACATTGCGTAACTCTTTGCCTCGTTAATGCCATCATTAATGCGAGTCATGCTGCCCGTACTTGTGGCATCGCTGATTTCAAGATTCATCTGGCTGGGTAGCGTTACACTGCGACTAATGCGGGTGATGCGACTGCTGCGAAAACCTGTTTCGGGGAAGTATTGCTGGCTCTCCAGTCGTATTCTCCGCCCGATATAGAGTTGCACCCGATTGCGTTCTATCCAGACATGATGCGTCGGACATTTATATACTGAAGTGTCTATACAATGTCTGGCATTGAATGCTTCCACCGCTGCGAGGAACTCCTGTTCAGCTAATCCGTAATACTCATCGGGCATACGGATATTCCAAAGAATATATTTATCACCAGGCTTCGGAATGAGCAGTCCACCTGGCAGCTGCATATCGTCATTATAAGGCCAGGTGGTTATGATTTCAAACTCTTGTTTATCGGCATGATAGTTCACTTCAAAGTCTCTGCCGTTGAGCTCGCCACTCTGAAACACCACATGCTTTACCAGTCCTGCCAGTTCGTATTTATTCGGGTTGAAAGGTAGGTCTTTATCTTTGAACCAGTATATTTTGAAAGGTTTACCTTCGTTGTCCTTAACTGATGATTCCCTCACTTCGCTCACCGTACCGATGCGACGTGGATAAATGTCAGCAAAGGCGGCCTCTTCATAATGATGAAAGACACCATACTTCTCTACATTCATATCCACATATTTCTGACCATTCGGCAACTGAAGACGTACAGCCCCATATTTCTCACGGTCAATATTGCGCGAGCTACCCATTGGAAACAATCGTGTATAAAACTTCACACCATCAGCCGTATCGCGTTCAAGCTGCGTGATACTCTCTGGATAACACAGTGTGAGTTCCTCACCATGCTCGCACCGACAGACGTTCACCGTCTGTCCCTCCACCCACCATTCTGTCTTGGCAGCTTCGGCAACCTTGCGCAGAGCCTCGTCACAATAAGTTCCGCTGTAGTCTATAGTCAGGTTCTCGGTTGCAATGACACTACCCATCTTCCACTCTGTTGAACTCATTCCAGCATTGATACAGCCGACTATGAGCCGCACATGCTCTGCAGCTGGAGCAGTAAGCGTGAATACCGCTTCGTTCTCGCCATCAGGATTCTTCAGCACCAACAACCGCTTGATAAGACTTTCTATACCATAGAATTTCAAATCGTAGCTCCATTCACTCTCACTCTTCTGTGTCGGCAGATAGCGTTCCTGCAGCCAGTAGCGTTCACCCTCAAATTCGCACCAGTCGTTTACGTCGAGCTGCACGAAACTATGATGTACGAATGAAAGGGAAAGCAGGTTGTCGCCACCAAGAGTTTTATCTTGTTGACTGTTATTGCCTGGTTCTATTTGGCACTTCAAATTATTGTCGCTCCCGTATATTTTAATCATCTTGGTAGGTTATAAAAAATAAACTTATCGTTTAAGCCTCGTAACTCTATCACTTTTGATGCGTAAACTTATCGTTTACTACCGCTAAGTGATAGGTTTACGAATTGCATAGTAATTGCTCACTGGTAAAATGCTGTTAGAATACTGATTAAATACCATTAGAATGAGGAGACTGGTTCACGAAATTTCACCTTGAAAGCTCCGCATTGCTGTCCAGCCGACCATAGGTTGCTGATTGCCGTAAACCCGCTTGGGAACTGATCGACAAACATACGCATTTCTAAATTCAGCGTAGGAAATCGGAAATTCAACCAGCCTTATTGCCTTGCTTCAAAAAGTGCACGAAATCAGTGTAGCGTCTGACGAACTCACTTGAAGTGTTAGCACTAACGGCAAAATGAAGTGTTACGTCTCGCCCTTCTGTCTTCGGACGCAGGTCATCGCTATACTCTTCACCATGTTGCTCACGTATATTGACTGCGACATTCGCCTTTGTCTTTGCAGGTGCGAGCAGCGCATTGAGATTCTCGTGTCCGCCTTTCTGCTCCTCACGCAGGAAAGCTTTGTAAGTTGTCCAGATGTCAGTGTCATTGATAAACACCTGTCCTGATAATATATGTTCTGCCATAAGTTTATCTCATTTTTATTCCGTCACGTTTCATAGCTTTTATATCTTCTGATATATCTTTCAAATGCTTGCAATAGGACGTGTTCTCAACCAGTTCTGCAAGACAATCGGAAGCCGAAACCCACCGCTCTGCTATCTTAGCGAGCAGGTTGTCCATGCTTGCCCAGTGAAGCTGTCCACTGGTAAAGAGCCCTTCCAGTTTCGTTCCTTGGTCTTGTGTCATCGTCTCGAAAGCACCACTTTGTCCTGTTTGCTGCGTTCCTTCAGAAGGGTCAATACCAGCAGCATCGTAAGCAGCATTTCGCTCAGCCTGCATATCATTGACTATCTTGGTGTACATATTTCTCAGGCTCTCGGCTTCACCTTTGGAGAGTCCGTCCTTCATTGCATTGGCAAAGTTGTTGTACCATGCCCGAAGTCTATCGCCATACTTTTCCGACTGCATCCAGTTCAGAATAGCATTCTCAAACATCTCGTCGACACTCTTCAGTATCTCACGGTTGCTATTCTTTACGTCCTTCACCAGCGACACTAATGAGTTGCGGGCAGAATCGAAACTAACATCCGTCAACTTCTCACGATAGGAGTCTTCTATTTTTTCCAACTGCTTCCAATAGCCGATGTAATCGTCCATGAACTGCGCTGCGTCCTTATATCCATCGTTAGCAAGATCCTTAAGATGGCTATATTCACTTGTGAGTTTCGTTGCGACCTCATACATTTCCTTGCTTGATAGTGTCCACACATCAGCGGCACCTCGCACGTCTTTACCCAGCAGTTTACTGATAGCATCCCACTCGCTATTTCTCATGCCTCCGTTAATCTTATAGTTCGAGCTGTGGTGTCCATCAGTCCATGCTTTGTACCAATGTCCATTTGTGTATGCAGCACCACTACGTGCCATACTTTCACGTGCATTGCGTTCCAAAGCCTCTATGTTCCGCTTCTGTTGTTCGTACAGGCTGCCAGCATCACTCATTTTCGATTTACTAAGCTCATCGGTGAGATTGTCAATAGCCTGTTTCAAATCAGCATTACTTTCGGTGAGCTTTCAAGGTCACGCTCTAAGTTCTTATCGCTATCGCCATCTCCTAACAGACTGGTCAACTTACTGAATCCGCCAAACGATACAGTGTCAAGTATATGATTAAGGTGTTCCATCAGATTACCTAAAGGTTTTGTGATAATCTCTCCACTGAACACATCATCTAATATCTTCTCGACTGCTCCAAGTATAGTATCTTGAAGACTTGTAACAATACCGCTGATACCATTCTGTGCAATAGCATCGAATATACCGAGGACAGCACTAATAACTTCGCCCATCATGCCCGTATCACCGAGAGCTGTTGAGAGAGCCTTGCTTACGCTGCTGTCTTTCCCAAACAGAGACTGAAACCCTTTTGCAAGTGCATTGCCTACAGTCTTTGTGGTCTCACTGCCGCCAAAGAGTTTATCAAGCTGCATCAGTGCGCCACCCAGGCCTTTGAGCGAGCCACTTTTGTGAGTCCACTGATGGCACTCTCCAGTCCTTCGAACATTCCCTTGGCTCTGTCAGCACTTGCTTTCAGGCTTTCAGTAGCTTCGTTGGCTGCCTGACTATATGTTGCAACAGCTGTGCTTGCAGCATTCTGTTCAGCTACCAAGCGGTTTACTTCCGTTTGCCAGCGTTCCATATCCTCGGTGTTCCCTTCGGCTTGTGCCAGTTCAAGTTTCTCACGTGCATTTTTCAGACTTTCGGTAGTCTCTTCATATACGTGACGTTCCACTTCTTGTGCAGTGATGAGCTTCTCCATAGCAACCTGATAAGCCTCCATGTCATTACTGACCTTACGGAAGATGTCGCCGTCCCATACGGCAGAACTCTGTTCAAGTCGATGGATCAGTTCGAAGACTGCCGACTGGTCTTGGATACTACTACTCTTAAACTCTTTGCTCTCGGTTATCTTTCGCAGCTTACCGAGTAGCGGGTCAAGTTCAGACTTAAAGATTGCGCCGAACTCACCAAAGGCGCTGCCCCAATCAATACTTTGTTTGATGGCATCAACGTCAACCTTACTCTGTGCTGAGTCGCGTTCAGCTATCAGTTTCTGCCGCTCCCCTTCACTTGTTGCTTTCTTTATCTTCTCGGCGTATTCCTCTGCTATAGCTAATTTCTGCTGGTTAAAAGAACCATACTCTTTTAGATAGTCGCGCATTGCCTGGCGGTCGGCAGAGAATACGTCTGAACGCTTCTTGAGGAAGTCTTGCTTAGCAGCCACCTCTTGTGCCTTTTTGTTTTCCTCCTCCTCTTTAGTATAAGCAAATCGACTATCAGCAGGATTTGCATGGAAGACTTTTCCCTTATTGACAGGATTAGCTTCCCAAGCCTTTTGTGCAGCTTCTATCTTACTCTTCTTTATATCCTCATAATTCCGTTTATCTTTTCTTTCTCCTTGTCGAAGTCGAGTTGTATCTGTGCAAGTGTCTTCTTAGACCCCTCTTGCATGGCATCAATCCGTGCCTGCTGCGTCTCCAATTCCAAATCCTTTGCAGCACGCTTACGCTCCTCTTTTTGCTCTTCAAGTATCTCTTGATAGCGAGCTTGCTGCCGAGCTATCTCCTCCTTTGAGGGACCTTTCTTCTCTTTCTTTTTCTTAGGTTTCTTTTTACTCTTTTTCCTGTTTTCGTTAAAAATTGTCTCGGCATATCCCCCTTTATGCGCAGAGAGTTTTGCCGTCAGTTTACCAATCTGACTATTATAGTCAGCCCAAGCCTTTGTACCATATACCTCTCCATCACGCTTCTTCTTCAAATCCTGAAGGCGTTTCTCCATATCAGCATCAGAACCCGCTGTCAGTGCCTTTGGGATAAGGTTGTTGATGTCAATAAGAAGTCCTTTCAACTCTAATAGGCGTGAGTTATCAGTCTCTACTTTAACCTCCTTAGCATTGATATTATCTATCTCCGCTTGAACACTCTGCATCTTTTCGACCAGTTGCTCATAATTCATTTGGTCAATAGCTTCGTTGGTCGTGTCCTTCGTGTCGATAGTAGCACTGGCTATACCTTCCAGCTGTGCCTGTGTTCGTTCCAACTCTCCGTATGACTCACTGAATCCCTGTGCCGATGTGTTCACGTAATCGTAAAGGTCATCATGGAAAGCTTCTATTTCCTTATCTGTGACGCCCAATGTACGCAAGATATTTTCGATGGAATCTACTTCCTCCTGAACTGCCTTTGTTCCATCTTCTTGAGATTTGGCAAATGCAGCAGATATGTCAGCAGCATGACTCATCACCTCCGTTGAAATCATATTCCATGTGGCAGAGGTAACAGAACGTAGCTTTCACTGGCAACATCGACGGACTCGTTAACCATAGTTGCCCCTTTACCTGGAATAGTTTCCATGACCTCCTGCATCTCTTTATACGTTGCGTCTTTGGCTTTCTCCAGCAAACTATCCATGGCTTCCTTTTCAGCATTCATAGCATCTTCATTCGCCTTTGCTGCTGCTTCGGCAAGCGTCTTCTCTGCTGCCTGCTTACGGATAGCCTCAGTCAGCTCCTCATACTTCTTTTTCTGCTCTGTTAAAGTGTCATTGAGTGAAAGTTGATGAGTATTATATTCTTTTGCAAGTGAATTGATACTATCAAGGGCAGACTGATAAGTCTTCGATCCTTTTTCAACATTGGAAAGGGTAGCATAATAAGCATCCAATTGCGATTGCTCCTGCATCACTTTCTCGCGGAACCGACTGGTTGCGTCAGCTGCCTGTTCCGTTTCAGAGGAGAACATGGAGAGTAGTCCTATAATCGAAGTGATAGCAACCAGAGCGAGTCCGAAAGGATTAGACATGAAAGCAGCTTTCAGACTTTGCATAGCTGTGGTTGCCATACGTGTGGCTGCAGCCCAAAGCCCTGTAGCACGTGTGTTGGCATTCTTTTGGATTGTGTCAACCTGTGTTTGGAAAGTTGACAAACGTGTGGCAGCTGTCTCCTTCACAGTTGCTGCCGTTGCAACATTCGCACGTGCCGCCTGCAAGTTGCGTGCTGCTGAATTTGCTTCTGAAGCAGCCGTGTTCAATTCTAACTCCGCTGCTTCAATAGCCTCGCCATTTCCAGTTTGTAAAATAGCTTCATATTGTTCTTGTGCCGCAGCAACCGCCTCGTTCGCAGCATCAACCTGTAAGGATGCTGCAGCTGCCAGACTTGTAGCTTCATTGTAATTAGCCTCTGCCACTGCCACCTTAGTACGTAGCTCGTTTTCCATAGCAGCTACTTCGGCATCAATAGCCGCTTTATTTTCAGCCTTTGCAGCTGTATTTGCCTGTGTTGCTGACGTGTCGCCATTGATTGCATCAGAGTTAAGTGTTTCCTTATACTTTCCAACAAGCTCTTGCAGTTCGTTTACACGGTCGGCTTCTATTGCGGTCTTCTGCTGACTGATGATATTCTGTAGTGCCTGTACAGCCATCAACGTTCCCTTGTATTCGCCGTAAGCAGCTACGACCGTAAGGATAGCCTTACCCAACTTGTCGTAGTTCTTTACAGCCAGTGTTGCAAGGTCAATCCCCTGCATGATGAAACCTTCGCTACTTTCTCCCATGTCGTTCATAGCATCTTGCCATGCACCCTCAAGGTTACTAATAGCTCCCTTCATACCCTTACTCTGCTTCTCAAGCATTCCATGGAACTTACCGCCCTCCCCCGTTGCCGAGGCAAAGGCATCAGCAACCATGTCAACGCTGATTTTCCCATCTGTCATTTCCTGCTTCAACACACTCATGCTCTTACCTGTCTTCTCTGATATTACGACGAGTGGATTGAATCCAGCATTAATCATCTGCAACAGGTCTTGTCCCATCAGTTTTCCTGTAGAACTCATCTGCGCAAAGGCAAGTGTAAGGGAATTGAACTTCTGAGAGTCACCCATAGAGATATCACCTATCTGACGAAGGATAGGCATCACCTTCTCTGCTTCAATATTAAAACCTAATAAAGTTTGCGCACCTTTTGCAAGGTCGTTCATCATCAGTGGTGTACTGGCTGCATATTCCTTGATATCACCAAACAGCTTATCACCATTAGTTTTACCAGCTAAGGTCTCAAAAGATATCTGAAGGCTCTCAATCTCACCACGTACATCAATTATCTTCTTGACAAATTCTGCACTCTGATCGACAGCGAATAGTCCACCAATAGTATTACGCAGACCACGAAGCCGACTGTCAAGCACATCTGCTTCACCGCCGACTTCCTGCATACCCTGTTTAAGGTTGCCTTTCATTAAGAACTCTATTTCAACTGCCTTCATCTTTTGTTTTGAGGTTTTAAGTTAGATTACTCTGAAAGAAGCTTAGAACATCGTCTGCAGGGGTTCCCTCCTCTTCGGTACGCATATTCGATTTCTTCTTTTTGACGTAGCGTGGTGCATCTGCAAGCATCATCATCAAGGTCTGATAGTTTACGCCGTTAAGAATGTACTCTCGGCTCCAACCTGTGGCATTTGCGATTTGCCACACCAGACCAAAGGGGCTATGACTTCCTTCATACTCGGTTGCTAACTCCCCTTCCTTCGTTGGCTCAGACGCAGCTTCATCGGATTCGTCATCTCGGCTGATCTGATAATATTCGTAAAACTTTCAGTGCCTAACAGTAGGACGAACTTCATCATCGCTACTTGCAAATAGAGGTTATCGACCATGTGACGCAGTACCCATGAAACAATCCATACGGGTTTCCACCATTTGCCACACATCGTCTGTGCCACCATGTCAGCCACCGTTTTACCATGCTCTGCAATGAAATGCATCTGTGCTTCTTTGTCAAGCGTTTCCAGCTCTTTATAAGTTGTACCTAAACTCAAGTAGAGTCGGGCAATCTTGATTTGCGTGCTTAGCCTTGGGCGACGCATTGCCATTCGAAGCATCAAAGGTTTCTTGCAGAAAGGTATTTTAATAGGTTTCAGAGGCACCGATACCCCTACGTCAAGCAGGGCTTCCGATGCCTCTTGTTGAACTTTCCGCTCATCCATAATCAGCTACTATTATCCTGCAGGGATATCGATGATAGAGAATGGTGCTGTGCCATCAGCAGGCTTCATCACCTTCAACTGGCACTCAATCTTTGAAACCTCTGTCAGCGTCAGCTTACCACCGAGGTTCGATAGCAACACTGCATTCGGAATCTTGATACGCTTTCCGCTTGGTGTGTCGATGAGGCACTCTCCGCTAAGTTGTAACAAGTCCGTTGGAGCCTCCCAGCCAGTCGCTGTTGCATGACCGCCAAGCAAGGCTGCCATATTCTCATAGTTGAGCTGAATCATGTTGAACTTTGGCTCAACCGTACTATTCTTCTGCACCAGTGTCAGCACGGGTGCATCTGGCACCTGCTCGGCATCGACGTCAACACTCTCTGGAGCCTTGCCGCCCCACTCGAAGCTGTCTTTTTCGATGTAACCAACCGTTTGCCAGCAAAGGTCATCTTGCTAAGACCATACAAAAAATCTTTATTTGCCATATATTCTTTGTTTTATAAATGAAAAGATTGTTCTTATTTTCGATAAGATAAAGCCCGTTAGAATGCCGATTAAAAGCCATTTGAACGCCACTTGAACGCTGCTGAATGATGTAGTGTCTTTCTGTTCTTTCAGCTGCGATTGGCTGCTGTGCTGCTGACGGGCAAGACGCTTTTTAAGAACGCTGACCGTCTTTGACAGCTGCATGGCAACGAGTTCGAGCGAATCGCAATTGGCTTCGATGATGATTTCGCCTGGTTCAACAGCTTCGTTTGTTCCGCCTGCCTTTGATGTTTTGGCTGAGGGCTTACGACTTACCTTCAGACTTGCTTGCCCCTGCCGTGCCGTGTAGCTCGCTCCGAGAGGCAGCAGGCGCAGTGTGTCCAGATTGAGCGTTAGGCTCACTGCTGACATTGGTACCTTCACGGGTTGCATCTGTAGTGTGCTGATGTTCACTGCCTCGCTGTCGAGTAGTTCTGTGCTTTGATCTGACCTGCTTTCCTGTGTCAGCTTCTTCGTCGAGTGACAGCTCATCGCTGACAGGGCAATTAGCACGATGAGGACAAATCTGAATAGCCTCGATAGCCCGAGATAAGCGGTTAAGTGCCCGACGGGTACGACTGTTCTCTGTGCCGAGAGTTTCAATTTGCTCTTTTGTTTCTTCATATTTCTTTTGAGTTTCAACTAATAGTGCTGAGATATCCTCGTACATAGCTTTATAGGTGTCATGCACCTCCTTAGCTGTCTTGGCATCTCTCGTTTTCTTTTCTGCAATCCAGGCAATGGCAGCACCTATACCCCCTGAAGGGATTGCCCATTGCAGAATCTGGAATATAGTGTCTGCCATTGTCTTTCAATCTTAATTAAACCTGTCTGATACCAATTTCACGAAGCCACGATGGAACATCAAAACTTGGACAGGCCTTGCCTGGGTTCAGTTCATGGTGTCCCACGATGCGTATCTGAGGGAAGCGGCGATGGAAGTCCTGGACGTAACGCTTGAGGGCTTCACGCTGTGCCTCGGTGCGAGTGTCCTTGGGCTTTCCAGCTCTGTCGCAACCACCCACATACACGATGTGTCGGCTCACAGCGTTGTAACCTGCAGCACCATTGGTAATTTCCCACGGATCAACCAGTGCGTCCTCATTGTTCTGAACAAGTCGTTCCACACGCCCGTCAAGATGTATCATGTCCGTGTAACCCACTTGCTTCCAGCCACGCCCTCCTTGGCTTATAGGGGCAGTATGCCAGTGGTGTATCTCCGCAGCACTTACCTCACGTCCTTCCGGCGTGGCGGTGCAGTGGATTACAAGGTACTTCATAGGATTACTCATTAACCCTGGGGAAGAGTAGGTTCAACAAATTCTGCCAGACCTCGATTGACAACGTCCTTTGCACGCTCCTCTTCGAACTCTAACTCTGTTCCTACCTCATAGCGAACAGAGGTATCAAACTTATCAAAGGAAATCTTCTGTTACCTTTATAGTAACCTTCTTTACCTCGTTCTCTTCTTGCTTAATTGTCTTTTCCATTTTGTTTATTTTTAATAATTATACAATGTTTTTTATCCGTGAGCAAGGAACTTCGGGGAAGTGCGCTTATCAAGAACAACGAACTCTTCTCCAAATGCGATATTAGTATCAGCCTTCATCAACATCTTGAAGAAATATAGCTCACTCATGTTGCTCACTCTGTCAATCTTGATGACATGCTCATCATCCTGTAGGTTCACAGCTGCGAACAGGTTAGATGTCATCGCATCAGGACTACACAATGTAGCTACGATGAGATCGTCAGGCCAAGCCGCAAGAGTTTCAATCTGAATATCCTTGTATCGCTTGATGTTGCGTGTCGTTTCGTCACGATTTTTGTACTCCCGAGAAGTAAGTTCTTCATCGTACTTGTCGAAGTCGTTTACGCTCATTAGGATACGCAAATTTGGATTCTCACGGATTGCAACAGGAATTACCTTGCGAACCGCTGCAAGACGCTCTGTCATCTTAGTCGAATCAGACTTTGCTATGATAACATCTGTATCCTTAGCTGCCTGAGTCAAGATACCATTGAACAGGTGATCATCATCACTTCCTTTCTCACCATTCACATAGTGGGTACCGAGCTCAAACTGAACTTGCTTTGAGAGAGCATCAAGAAGCTGATTCTGGACGTTCGGAGGAAGCTCTGCAAACACAAGGTCACCCTTCGGTTGAAAAGGACGCCAGACACTCTCGAATGTGCGTGGGTTGAATACAGTAAAAGCCATGAAATCTACAGGCTCAAGTGCCTTCTCAGAGTAATCAAATCCTCCCTTGCTGTCACTCACCTGTGGGTCTTCTTTCTGCCTTTGCAGCATCTTATTGGTGCGAAGTCGTGGAATGGAGATTTTCTTAGCAACGTTTGGAATAACATGTATGAGACCTTTCTCAACAATCTCATTACTCGTTGTTGCTACAGTTAGGAGCTGCTCCAGCACCTCACCATTGTAATTGGTGTTTTTAATTGTTATTGCCATTGTTCTATTTTATTTGGTTATTACTCTCATGGTTGCTTATAACTTTCCGTGGAATTTATCTCTTATTTCACGCTGACGCTTCTCCCATGGACTTTCCTCAAGTGGTTGACCACTAGGCAAGGTATCCTTGACCATTTTTTTTGTAGGCAATGATGCAAGCACTTTCTTGCCATCCTCAGGGTGTTCCTTCAGTAGGTTCTCATAGACAGAGCGTGTCTCAGCATTGATACGTCCATCCTGTTCTGCTGCATCAAGTAGCGTCTTACGGTTTGCAGCGGCCTCTTCCTCGGCAGCGTCTTCAAAAGTCTTGACCTGTGCTTTAAGCGACGCATTCTCTTCCTCAAGGCTCTTAACCTTACCAGCCTTTGCTTCTAACTGATCCAGACGTGCCAGTACCTCCGCATCTGTCGCACAGTCCTTGAACTGCGGACGTTTCTTCAATTCTTCTAAATTCATGTCTAAAATGTTTTGTGACTCGTTGAGCCTATTATTGAATATTGTGTAAATCTGTTCGGGTGTACTCTCCTCAGGAACAGGGTCGGCATCATATATACCATCAATAAAACCGAGTTCCTTTGCCTGTTCTGCTGTAAGCCAGTGGTCTGTTCCATCAAAATAGTTTGTCTTGATGGTCTCTTTATCTTGACCCAATTTGCTTGCATACATATCACAGAGCGTATCCTCAAGGCTTTCCATCTGTGAAATCATATCTTTCATGTCCTTGGTATTGCCATAGCAACCACCACTGACGCTGTGCAGCATCAAACGGGCATATCGACTCATATGAGAGGCTTCCCGCATAAGGCTATAACACTTGCCATGGATGCTGCTACGCCATCAACATAGATTGTTATGTTCGCCTTACTCGCTTTCAAAGCGTTAAAGATAGCAATGCCCGTATAGACCTCGCCACCAATACTATTAATACGAACATCTATATTCTTATAGGTTGCCTCTGCTGCCATCAGTTCACTGGTAATCTGACTGCTGGTGACAGCACCATAACTATCCCCGATATCTCCATAAAGGAGAATGCAACAGGTTTCCTCACCTGGTATGATATTAAAGAATGTTTTTGATTTCATTTTCTTTATTATTTCACTTTCACACATTGCGGATTTTGATGCAAAGGTGAAAGATTTTCTCCGACTTTGCAAACGGCCATTTTATCATACAAACCTTATAACTAACTCTTTACGTTATAAAGTTGCATCATGCGGACACGATTTGCAAACATCATGAAATCGCCCCACCTTTGCACTATAATTTAGGTGCAAATGACAAAGGATTTAAGCAATACACAGAAAAAGGAATGGGCAAAGACGCTCTATCTCAAAGAGAACCTCACACAGCAGGAGATTGCTGACCGTGTGGGTGTCGCTCGTGTGACAGTGAACAGGTGGATAGCTGACGGAAAATGGGAGAAGCAGAAGGTCGGGCTTACCCTGACACGCGAGGAACAAGTATCTAACCTATATCGCCAGGTGGCTGAGATAAACAGTAAAATTGCAGAGAAGCCAGAAGGTGAACGTTTTGCCAATAGTACAGAGGCCGACATCCTGGGAAAACTCTCTGCTGCAATTCGTAAGATGGAGACTGATATTGGTATAGCTGATGTTATCAGCGTGCAGACAAAATTTATCGAGTTCTTACGTCCTATAGATCTTGAGAAAGCAAAAGAAATTACGCAACTCTCTGACGCATTCATTAAATCACTTCTATAGATATGAAACAAATCGATAAACATGCGCTCCTTGACTGGGAGAAATATCGCCAAGATATTATGCGCTCAACTCCTGTAGACAAGGAAATGAGTGTAGCTGATCGAGAAAGGCATCGTATCTATCTTGAGGCACACCCCATAGAATGGATAGAATATTTCTTTCCAAACTACGCTAAGTATGAGTTTGCAGACTTCCAAAAGCGAGCTATCCGACGTATGATAGCACATGAGGAATGGTATGAAGTTTTGTCATGGTCTCGTGAGCTGGCAAAGTCTACTATTACAATGTTTGTTGTCATGTACCTCACCTTAACTGGCAAGAAGAGAAATGTTATTCTCACCTCTAATAGTAAGGATAATGCGATTCGGCTACTTGACCCTTACAGAGGTAATCTTGAAGCAAACGGACGTATCATAGCTTATTATGGCAAACAGCAGACCGTTGGTGCATGGACGGAAGATGAGTTTATAACAAGGGTGGTGTGGCTTTTCGTGCCATTGGTGCAGGGCAGTCGCCCCGTGGTTCACGTAATGAGGCCATTCGTCCAGATGTACTACTTGTAGACGATTTTGATACAGATGAGGATACCAAGAACCCTGACACTATACAAAAGCGTTGGGAGTGGTGGGAGCAAGCTCTCTATCCGACACGCTCAACATCGGAACCTACCCTGATTGTCTTCTGCGGGAACATCATCGCAAAGGATTGTTGTGTCACACGTGCTGGAGAAAAAGCAGACCATTGGGATATTATTAATATCCGTGATAAGAATGGTAAGAGCACCTGGCCTGAAAAGAATACTGAGGAACATATAGACCGAACGCTATCTAAGATTTCTACACTTTCACAGCAGCATGAGTATTTCAACAACCCTATTTCGGAAGGTGAGATATTCAAGCAGGTTGTTTATGGTAAGGTACCACCACTATCTAAGTTCAAGTTCCTTATTATCTATGGCGACCCTGCACCAGGAGAGAGTCGAGGAAAGAAAGGCAAGTCTTTCAAGGCTGTAATGCTACTGGGCAAAAAGGATGGTAAGCTCTACGTTATAAAGGCTCGTCTTGCACAGGCACTCAATGCAGAGTTTATCGACTGGTACGTACAGTTGCTTGAATATGTAGCTGGGCGCACCAATGTCTATTGCTGGATGGAGAATAATAAACTTCAAGATCCATTTTTCAGCAGGTGTTTCGTCCGCTTGTGCGTAAGGTTCGCAAAGAGCGTAACATCACATTATATATACAAGGGGACGAGGAGAAGAAGACGGATAAAGCAACTCGTATAGAGGCTAATCTTGAACCAATGAATCGTGAAGGAAACTTGATTCTTAATGAGGCAGAACAGGATAACCCTCACATGAAGGAGTTAGAGGATCAGTTCAAGTTGTTCACGCTCTCGCTGAAATACCCTGCCGATGGACCTGATGCTGTGGAGGGTGGCAACAGAAAGATTGACCAGACAGCACAGCGTACAGATCGACCTCTTACACAATCACGCAGAAGCGTAAGAAACAAAAACAAATATAGGATATGAGCCAGTTTATTGATATAAAGGACTATGATGCAAGTGTACACCGAGAGATACTTGATGCACTTGTTAGGGACGATGAGTCACTCGTTGAGATATGTGAGGATAGGGCTATTGCTGAAATGCGAGGCTACCTATCTAAGCGTTACGACTGCGATGTCATTTTCTCGGCTTCAGGAGAAGCACGCAATCAACTCATCTTGATGATGGTCATTGATATAACTGTCTATCACATCTTCTGCATTCATAATCCCATGAAGCTTTCACAAGTGCGCAAAGATCGATACGAGAGAGCCGTGGAGTGGATGAAGGCTGTAGCGAAGGAAGATATATCCATTGATGGAGCACCGCTACTACCAGAAGACGTAAGAGCTGCTAAAGCCCCGTTGATGTTCAAAAGTAATACGAAACGAGTAAATAGATTATAATCATGAGCAAGAAGAATACACGAATTACTGTCAGTGGGAATATTCCACGCCCAGGACAGAAACAGCCTGCTATTGTAAGAATGACACAGCCTAAACGCTTTAATATTGATACGGCTGACTTCATGACAGCTATTAAGGCTGCAGAGAATGTAGATTATTCGCAACGTTCTAAGCTATACGACCTCTATACGGACATATTGCTTGATACGCATCTTTCAAGTGTCATAGAAAAAAGAAAGAATGCCGTGCTATGCTCAAGTATCGAGTTCCAACGCAACGGAAAGCCCGATGATGCTATTAATGAACAGATTCTGTCTCCCTGGTTCTATCGCTGCGTAGCAGACATTCTTGATGCACGCTTTTGGGGCTTTTCTTTACTTCAGTTCTATAAGAAAGGAGAATGGATAGATTATGACCTTGTGCCCCGTAAGCATGTGGAGCCCGTACGTAAGCTCATTCTTACCCGCCAGACAGATTTGCTTGGTACACCTTGGGAAGAATTTGCCGACCTGCTCTTATTGGTAGGAGTAGCGATCTTGGACTACTTGCAAAGGCTGCTCCATGGGTCATTTATAAACGCAATACAACTGCCGACTGGGCACAATTCTCAGAAGTCTTCGGTATGCCCATTCAAGAATATATCTATGAGACCGACGATGAGGATGCACGTGCAAGAGCTTTGAATGATGCCAACTCTATTGGATCGCTCGCCACGTTCATTCATGGCAAGGATACAGAACTTCAATTGCGTGAGGCGGGCAACAAAACTGGTTCGGCTGATGTATATGAGAGATTGGTGGAACGCTGTAATAGCGAGATTTCAAAGCTTGTTCTGGGCAACACACTAACAACGGAGTCGTCAGATAAGGGTACGCAGGCTCTGGGAACGGTACATAAGAAGGTGGAGGAAAGTGTTGCTAAGGCTGATCGTGAATATGTGCTCAACGTGTTGAACTATGATATGACTGATATCTTCTCACACATGGGTATAAACACAGCTGGTGGTAAGTTCTGCTTCCCTGAGAAGAAAGACATTGATCCGAATACGGAGATGAGTGTACTTACGCAGCTGCACACGACTTTCTCTCTTCCTATTGATGATGATTACCTCTATGAGAAGTTTGGTGTTGAAAAACCTAAAAACTACGACCAGCAGAAGCAACAGCAGCTGGAGGATAAAAAAACACGTGAAGAAACTAAAGCAACAGACTAAAGAGGAAGATCTTGACGGTACTACACAAACATCAAATGGAAAAACTCAAGTCTCAAAGTTCAAGAATCGCCTCCGCTCTTTTTTCGTGAAAGCCCCGAAGGACGGGGCTCGTTTAGACTGGTAGTCAATCAAAACTACTTTGATGCTGACGATGCGCCAGCTATGAACATGCTGATAAGTGAGGACGTGTTAAGAAAGGCTTTGACAAACATCTATCGAAAGATGTTCAATGTGAAAACAGAGATAGAACCTTACTTATACGATGCCATTCGTGAGGTATTCAATCAGGCTACTAATGATGCGTTTCCTTCTGTTGACCGTGATGAGGATTTCAAGCAGCAGTTAAAACACAGTAATGAGGTGTTCTCTGCCTTCAAAGTGCATCGTGCTCAAAACGACATGGCTGCACGGCTGCTGGATTCAAACGGCGGTTTAAAGCCATTCAATCAGTGGTTGAAGGATGTTCTGCCGATTGCTTCGCATCAGTGTGGCGCATGGCTACGGACAGAATACGATACAGCCGTACTAAGGGCGCATCAGGCAGCCGACTGGCAGCAGTTCCGCCGCGAACGGGATGTGCTGCCTAACCTCAAGTGGATGCCCTCAACGAGTCTGCACCCAAGGGGAAGATCATCGGAAGTACTGGGGAACGATACGACCGATTGATGATGAGTTCTGGACGGAGCACCGACCGGGCGACCGATGGAATTGTAAGTGCAGCCTGACGAGTACTGACGAGGCGGTTACGCCTGTGCCTGCTGAGGATGTACACTCCGAGCCACAGGCTGGGTTGAAAGGCAACCCTGGCACAACGGGCGAGACGTTCTCTGACGATCACCCGTATTTCCCTGCTTCGTGTGACGATTGTCCGTTCTATACTCCTAAGTTCAAGGATAGGCTCAAGAGGCTGTTCAGAGATAGAGTAAAGGACTGCTATCATTGTCCGTATATTGATGGGTGCATATATGGGATAGATAAGAATGATATTAAAGAGATAAAAAAGGAAGCACGTGAGCAGCTACAAGGTACCACTATTACCATCCCAAACTTTGAAGGAGAGATTGGTATCTCACGAAGAAGTATAGATGAATGGACTAATCAGCCACATGCACACTATGCTGAAAGAATAGGATGTTACTTAGCATTGAGGAAGTCCTTGATTCTGCAAAGTATGTCGGTAGAAAGTCAGACAATAGTACCAAGCCTGGTTCTAAATGGATTCATCTATTTGAGACAAAGATACAAGGCGAAAAAAGTTGGATTATCATAAAAGAGTATCAAGATGGGACGACAATGTTATATAGTATCTCAGATAGTCCAAACATCTTAATAGGTCTAAACGAAAGATAGCCCCATCTTCACGGCTGGAAATACAATCCAACATAGAAGCAGAGCTATCCACTGCAAATATACAACTAATCAACGAATAAAGCAAGCAGATGGATATAAAAGATTTTTCGGAACTCATAAAAAGGCAAAGTCGGGAGGTTGATCAACTTGTTCGGCGGCAATTACCTGTAAAGGTGGGGCGCATGGCTAAGGATCATTATCAGGACAACTTCCGCAAAGGTGGCTTCGTTAATCGTGGTTTGCAGAAGTGGGCAGCAACAAGGCGACAGCAGTCAGGTTCTGCTTCGGCATCAGCTTCGTATGGTCCGCTGCTCTCTGGGCGCAACCATCTGTTCAGTTCCATTAAATACGTACCTTGGCGATTATCGTGTGACGGTCTCGAATGATTTGCCCTATGCTGCCATACACAATCAGGGTGGCACTGTCAGCCCCACTGTTACGCCCCGTATGCGCCGTTTTGCGTGGTATATGTATTACAAGGTATCGGGCAAAGATTCAAAGGGACAGCGGGGCAAGAAAAAGGCTACAGCGCAATCAGCGTCACCACAGGCGGAGTTCTGGCGTAATCTTGCACTTACACGGAAACAAAAACTCTCGGTGAAGATTCCTCGACGGCAGTTCCTCGGTGAGAGTGAGGAACTCACACAGCGCATCAATGAGAAAATAGAACAGGAGATTACCAATGTTTTAGGAATATAGAATATGGAAGAGATTTTTACGTCAATCCTCAATCTCATTAGTCGTGAGATACCAGAATTGTCGCTCGTAGATGAGGACTGCGGGCAGCTGGAAACAGCTGAAGACACTTACCCCGTCACCTTCCCTTGCGCTCTTATAGGCAACATGGAAGCCGACTGGGACGAAGTGGGCATGGGTGTGCAGAAAGGAGTCGTTACGCTTACAGCACGGCTTGCCATTGATTGTTATGACGATACGCACATCGGTTCGGGAACAACGGAAAAGGCTACAGAACGCTTACGCCTTGCGAACCATCTGTACACCGTGCTTCAATGTTCGCATCACAACGATGACATGGGTCCGCTGTATCGCACGAAAACAAGGTTCTATTCGTTGCCAGGCATGATCAAGGTGTATGAATATGTCTTTCAGTTTGAGTTGCACGACGATTCGGCTGCCAGATAAAAAAGAAAAAGATAAAAGGATTCCTTATCCTTTTACCTTTTTCTCGTTATCCAACATCTCTTACCTTTTTACTTCTGAAACAATTCTAACTGTTGTGCCGTCAATCGTGGTACTTTCACTTTGGGAACTGGTCGCAACTGAATGTCCTTTATCTCACGGCACTTGCGGCGGATGATGCTCATAATGCGCTCTTCGGAGATAAAAAACTCTTGTTTTGAAAGTAATGTCAACGCATCATCGAAACGGAGGCGTCGTTCCTCCGTCCAGTAGTAGTAGCGTCGGCATAACGCCTCGTCGCGCAACTCTATGAGTGCTTTATCTCGTCCTTTCCCCATTACGTGCAAATTTAACAAATAATCAGCTTATTTGCAAGTGATTACATGATAAAAGCACGTATTTATGTGTACGGACACATAAAGAAGCCTCCCCAAGCCCCTAAAGGAGGGAGGGGATGTAAGATTACCACTGTATCGATGGTAGCTTAACTTCCTCCTTCTTTAAAGGATTGAAGAGGCTTTTGCAACACCCTCATACATCCCCTCCTTTCAGAGGGGATTGGGGAAGCTTTTATAACCTACAGAAGCTTGGTTCGATTCGTTCCCAGACGTTGGTCTTCGGATTCTTCTTGGAGAAGTAGTAGTTGATAGCGTTCTTCTGAACCACATTTGCTTCTTTGAAAAGTGTCATAATCTCTGAATACTCACTATCGAACTTATCCTCCAACTCATACAGCTTAGAGATACTCTTGTAGTCGAGGTCGCCAGCCTTATTGCGCTCAAGCAGCGTCATTGCCATCTGATACATTGGATCGTCCGAACCTTTCTCGCTTTGCTTCATATAACGCTTGAGATAGTCGATTAGACGCTCTGCAGCAAGGTCTGCACGCTCGTCAAAGCCTTTCACCTTATTGCTTGAGATTTCAAGGCGAAAATCGCCGTCAGTAATCGTGTAGCTTCGCTGGTCGTTCTTGCGAACCTGACCATAATCACGCATCACACTTACGAAGCTTTCAACTTCACCCTGTAACCAGTCGTGGAATCCACGCACGTCAGTCACGATACGTGTTAAGCGTTGCCACACATCGTGCATCATCTCAGCACGTAGCCCCTCGTAGGTCTCACGGCGTTCAATGCGACTCTGCTTTTCTTCGTTCTGTAACTCAGCGAGCAGCCGTGCTCGCTCTTCTTTACTCATGTCTTTAATGTTCACAGTTGTTTTCATTGTCTTTTTTCTTTCTGATAATTATTCTTAGTTTAGTATTTAAGCTGTTGAGTTCGTCTGTTGTCAGTTTTCTGAATTGCTTACCTGTTATTCGTGGGTCTTTGCAAAAGGCATCCACACGATTCCAGTCTGTCGTATCTATGCCGTATATCTGCAACTGGTGAAGTACTCCGCTACGTGCCTTGCGTAGGATATCATACTGCTTACGTCTTCGCTCGTCATACCCTGTAATATCCTCCATCTGGCGGCACATTACTTCATATTCCCTTGCTGTCATCTGGCGTAGGTGAACTGTCCGTCCTTGTGTGAACTGATACACCAGCGTTTCCTTGTCTGCGCAAGGCATCTTCTTCAGCAACGTATAAAATCGAGCGTAGTTCCTGTCCGTTCCCATAGTTTTTCCTCCTTCCAGTCTTTATACGCTTTACGACCAGAAGCAACAGCCTCTGTAAGGTCGTCACTAAGATCACATTCACCGAATAGCGGTATGCCGTGTACACATACATAGAGTTCGCCGTTGAACTCCATCACCTGCACGGCTTCACGTGCCTCTGCATCAAGCTCAGCCTGTCGCTTAGCTTCTATGCGCTCAGCGCGTTGTTCGTGCCATACTTGCAATCTGCGTTTGATTTCGTCTAAAAATGTAGTCATAATCTTTTTTGTTTTAGTTGACAAGTTTACGTGTTTACAAGTTGACATGTTAATCGTACAGATAACTTGTTTACTCATTCACTCGTCTACTCGTTTACTTACTGATATAATATGTTTGAATTAATTTTCCGTTTCGTTTGATGAGTAGTTGCGTCTGCCCGTCTTCTTTCATAAGATAAGATGTTATACGGCTCCTCACCATGATGTCCCTTCTTTCATATAGCTTATAGATGAACCAATCTACAAAGTCCTTCAGTTCCTGCCATCCTTTCTCGCTGTCTTCTATTCCACGTAAAGAATATCCTTGATTGATAGCTCGTTGCAGTTTCTGTAGCCATACGGGCTTGTCCTTCGGTATTGTTGAATAAGATAATAACCTTGCCATAACTATAACTTTGAAGCTTTCCACTCAACTTTAACTACTGCATCAAGTCGCCCACTCCCTTTACACATGGGGCATTCCTTTTTATACCGCTCTTGATACTCATCTTCCATCCAATGATAACCATTACCTTGACAATATGGGCACGTATGGTCTCGGCTCTTAATCGTTTCCGTCATTCGCCCACCAGGAATCATTCGCCCGGGGGCTATTTCTAAGATTCGTTTCTCCTTACTCATAGTTTTATTGTAACTCTAATTGAACTCTAAAATGATACTCTCTGCACAGCCGTTTCACTTGTACTACATCGAACGGCTTCTGTCAAAAGCAAAGAAGATAGTACGCTCACGTGTCAGAACTCTCACGCCCTTCTTCCGTAGCCTATACAATAGGTTGTCCCTCTTGTTTGCCATATTTTTTTAATCTTTAGTTTCTCCCCAGTATAGTTTCGCCCGCTCCTCCCAGATGGTATAATACCCAAGACTGCCGAAATATCTACCCTTACTGATAGCCCTATATCCTTCCACCCATATCTTCAATGCAGCATCATACATAACACTTTCGGCTGTACGTCCAGAAGGCTTATTACCTTTTGCTTGGCTGATAAAAATGAGAAGTTTGTTTCGATGACGTGCCTTAAATTCTTGGTACTCTTTAAAGCTCATCTGTGTGTACTGATAACTATCTATCACTACAATGTCAGGACTCTTACGCTTCTGAAGACGTGCGTCAAGGTCTGACATACTCTCACTGACGAGTATAAACCGACGTGCTACGTCCTGCATGCCTGCTTTCATTAGTGCATTCTTCATTGTCAGAGAGAAACCCTCCTCTAATGAGTTGTAGGCAACTTTGCCATACTTAGCTAACTCTTTGCAGAGCTTCATAGTAAAACTGGTCTTACCGCTTCCACTTCGTCCCCAAATGAACCATACGCCTCCTCGTTCTGGTGCTCCGAAGGCATCTGCCCAGTCTCCTTCAAATGGATAGGTTTCTTTCTTCATACGTAGCATATCTGTTACTGACATTGCTCTGTTCATTATTCTACCGTTTTATCAGTGCTCAAACGCTGTTTCTTTGCTGTTTGTGCAGCCTGCAATTTTACCCTGTGAATACTCTTCTTTACACGCCTTAAATCAAACTCGTATTCCTCGGAGTCTTTCACTACTTCTGAGATACGACCTTTGTCCGTCACGCCATTCGCCACACATACAGCATAGACATCATGCGCAGCTGTGCGCTCCAATTCAAAGAACTTGCGACCGATACGGCTGTGTATTTCATTATATCCACACTTGTTATATCTCAGCCCCATCGCCATGCGACGCTTGATATAGCCTGTTGAGAAGAAGACGATACCGCACTTATCCTCCAGACGGTTGTACAAGTCGATGAAGTAGTGGAACACTCGCTCTGGCAACTTGTCTGCCTCGTCGAAAAGCAACAGCGGTGCCTGCATCTGAATGAGGTCGTCAATGATTCTGTCAAGCAGTTCTCTGATGCTGTAGCCCTCGGTGCGCTGACCGATACGGCGTGCAATCTCACGAATGAAGTCGCCCTTCTTCATATCTTCCGAACAGAGAATATAGAATACCTCATTATGCTCGCTGGCATACAGCTTAGCTGTGGTTGTCTTTCCGCAACCAGCTTCACCAACAACCCACGTAACATTCTTCACGGCTTGCGCATCTTTCATAACGAGCGACATTTCTTGAAAGGCTCTCGTTTCAACAACCTGCCAGTCTGTTCCTGCCGTTGTGCCTAACTGCGATGCAAGGTTGCGCCACATATCGTCACTGATGTTCTCCCACTTACCTTGCAGGATGCTACTCACTGTTGCGCTACTTGTTCCTGTTAGGCTCTGTGCAGCCTTGTTCTGACTTGGATACTTGCTGACGTATTGTCGCAAGCTCTCCTGTATCTGTCCTTTTTCGTTCTTTGTTAGTTTCATATCTTTCCTTTTTATTCGTTTAATTTCTAATACTTGCCTGCCACTGATGCCATATCAACTACAGCTGTCTCTACATTCGACCAATCTTCAGGCTTACCTGCTTCGTCTTCCGTCCTATCTTATACTCTTCAGGCGACTTGCTATAGATACCTGTACGACGTTCAATCTGTCTGCGCTCGGCTGCTGTCATTCCCTTAGGCTTTGGACTACGTAAGCCGTGCTGCTCTGGCATTACGCCGTGAGCCTTTTCAATCTCACGTCCAGCAACTGTTCGCTCAATGCGGTCTGTGGTATTCGCTGCCTGTTCCTGTCTGATGAATGCAGCCTCGCCTTCTGTCTGCTCTTGTATCGCACGATGGATAACAACGTAAGGTTCTGCTACTCGTTCAAACCTCAGACTGCCGTCGGCTTCTTTCTTATAGAGGCGAATGCTTCCGAAGTCGTAAGGATCATACTTAACAACGAACCGCTCGTAAGTGTGCTGCCTGCGCCACTCGTGGTCTGGCATACCAGGTTCGCTCATCACTTCGTATTGTCGCTTCTCCTTCTTAATGGTAACACTGATACCCTGGTCGGTGAAGGTGCTCATACGCTTAGCCGTTACCCAGAACATATCCACCATATCGTGTGCCGTAACCTGCTGCGTTTCCTCATTCACGCTGCTGTCGTAGGCTTCCTGTCTACTCTTGCCGTATGCAGGATGTGCCATCTCGTTCCACTCCTTAGTAGCCTTTGCGTAAGCATCTTTCAGTTCCTCAAGCGTATAGAGTGAGTCTTTGTTTTCCTCAATAAATTCAAGGTTCGGACGGCTCGACATCTTCTTTGCCGTAATGTTCTGACCTGTGAAACGCCAATCCTTGTGCAGCACCTGCTGCTGAAAGCGACCGAACACCGCCTCAATGGTCTTTGATTCGCCGTTATAAGGCTGCGTGGTGCGGTGCACGTGGCAAAGCTTCTTAAACAGTCCGTCAGCATCCAGTTTCTTATGTCCGCCTTGGTTGTCGTGAACAATCTCGTAGGGCTTGTGCTTGCTTGTCTGAATAGCCATACGGTAAGCGAGATATTGCGCTTCGTAATCCTCACTGTCGCTGATGTGCCAACCAAGCATCACCTCACTCATTGCATCAATGACTACATAGACCTGCGTGGTGCGTACCTTACCAGCATCATCCTTATAATATAGGTTCAGCTTCGTACCGTCACCATACCATAGCGCATCACGCTTCGTTGGCAATGCCGTACGGTGCTTACGTCCGAACTTCTGTCGTGCTGCCTGCTCACCATGTACAGCATCGTACCATAGTGGCATAATCGCAGCACTGTTCAGCCATCGTTTCATACCGCTAAGGCTTTTCAGTGGCTTCCAACCGTTTGCTTTTGCCTGGCGGTTTGCCTCTTCAAAGAGCTGCGCATCGGTGTAGACTGGAACTCTGCAACGCTTCAACGCAATAAGTAGCTGTCCGAATTCGTCAGTAATCTTCTGCGTGTTCTTATTTCCGACCTTACCGCTAATAAGACTCTTGTAGCCATCTGCCTTGAAAGCCTTAATCTTTGCTTTCAGTCGTGCTTCATTTTGTGGAAGGGTATGCTGATACTCTTCACGCATAGCTTCAGAACTCTGATAGATTACCTCCCAAGCTCCTGCAGTGCTGCCGTTCAAACTCTGACGAATTGCTCTACGCTGTGCCATCATCTTCAACAGCTCTTTCAAAACACTCGCATTAATGGTGTACTCTTCAATGAGTTTCTCTGTCAGATGTTCCTGCTTGCCGTTCTTCTCGTAGGTGAAGTTTTCAAAGAACTCACGCGCCTCGCTATCAAGCTTGATGCGGTCACGCATCATTGCTTCCTTCATTCGTTGCTCTGGATCACCGTATCGTTCCATATATCGAGCCTTGTATTTCTGAGGAATGGAACTCCATGCGTAGAGTGCCTGACCGCCCTCGCCACCTCCACGGTGTACGCTGACGATATTTCCACGGCTCATGTTCTGACGTAATGTTGCAGCTTTTATAACCGCATCACTACCTCCAGTCAGTTCCGCGTAGGTTACGCACAATATCTTGTTGAAGTATTCCATCCCAAATATAGTTATAAGCTCATCGCCATCAATTCAACCTCACTCTGTAGCTCCACGAAGGCAGGTATGTTCAGATCTTGCTCTCGACGTGTCACAACTCCATCAACAAAAACACTCACACTTCCATCCTTGCGGTCGACAACCAACTTCACACGCTCACCGAAGGTCTGTGTCATTGTTTGTTCTGCTTCCTCATGAGTAGTCTCAACGTCAGTCTGCTTCCAATTAGGAGTTCCGTTCAGCTGTGTTAGTGCTGTGAAGCGGATCTTCCTTGCAAGCTCGCTGTCACTTTTGAAGTTCAGAGCCTTCCATACCATCATGGTCGAACAATCAAATACCTTACGAAGGTGCGCCTTGTTCTTTTCACTTACATAAATCTTCTTCTCCATATCATTTATATATCTAATATTTGCAAATCACGTCCCTTTTTTGTATCTTTGGACGCTGTTTATATCTTAAACACGCTGCAAAGATAATACGCATTTCGCAAAACGCAAAATATTTCGATATTTATTTTTCGCAAAACGCAAATTTATGACAAAAAAAGAGAGATTAGAGGCACTGATTGCCCATTACAGCGATGGTAAACCTACTCGGTTTGCCAAACATATAGGTGTCGCACCCTCGACTATAAGCACGTGGATAGCACGTGATACCTTTGATTACGATTTATTATTTGCAAAGTGCGAAATGATTTCTCCAGAGTGGCTTCTCACAGGCAAGGGTCCCATGCTCAAGCCCACAATACAAGAGCCACAAGTAACAACGCAACCGAGCACGCCAACAGCAAAAGATAGACTTCCAGAGGCATTCCGATGCCTTGACCCTCTACACGCCACACAAGAGTTGATTCCTTTAGTAACGCCAAAGGTTGCTGCTGGTTTCGGGAGTGCAGACTTTGTTATAGCTAAGAGTGACGTAAAAGAATATTATGTCATTCCCAAATGGAAAAGACAACGTGTAGATTTCATGATCGAAGTAACAGGCGACTCTATGCAACCTAAATATAATGCTGGTGATATCGTTGGCTGTACTATCATACATAACTCAGGTTTCATACAATGGAATCGACCACATGTCATTGCAACACGTGAACAAGGACTACTCATCAAACGACTAATGCCAGGTACTACAGCAAACTCGCTCTCTGCAGTAAGCGAGAACACCCAATATCCTCCTTTCGATATACCCAAGGAAGAAATAACTGGTATCGCACTCGTTATAGGGCACGTAAATCTCGAGTAAGAAAAAACAAACTATATAATTATTAACTAAATTCTATTAACAATGAAAGAAGAAGAGGAAAAGACGAAAGAGCAGTGGGTTACAACAAAAAGAAGAGAGGTAAGAATGACAAATTCCGACAAAACCCTTACAAAGCATACTCACTAAGGCTACGAAGGCTGCAATAACTATTGTGGCCTTCAATATTTTCATTATTTTAAGTATTGTTTTTGTACGCTCCTCCAATTGTTTGTCATTCACGCGAATAGCATAAGCAGCATCTTCTATACTATCATAAATGATATTAAGGAGATGTTCTTTATTAGCAATAGCCTTATTGTTCTTATGTTTCCTATATAGATAAGACATATTCTTTTCAACAAGAAGGTTTTCTGGACTATTACCTGCGTCCCTATACGAATGAACCCATATTGCATCCACAAAAAGAATATAGAGTGCTGAACCTAAACCGAGACATAAGATGACTGATGGAATAAGCAAATAAATAGAGTTTGTAGACAAGACGAATGCAATTAGTCCAGAAAAGGCTGTAATAAGTAGTCCAAACAAAGTATATACTCGGTCTGTAGATTTACGTAATTGTTCCAGCGTACTATTCACAAGTAAATCTGCGCGTGATAAGACAAAACGTGCATTCTCCTCATCAAGTTTATCTCGTAACTCGTCTGACACCTTATAATCATCATTCATAATTTACCTCCTTATGCGCCACGCACACACTTTTTAATGATTTTACACCACAAATATAAGCAAAATCCCTAATAAATCAGGCATTTCAGGAAGTTTTTAATTTTATCTCATTGTACTATACCCCTCCTTATACGGAATAAATGGGGGGGGAAAATGATTAAAAATAGGGTCTATCCGCTTTTTTTCGTCTTTATTAGGGGGGTGAATGTGGTCAAAAACATATAAAAAGTGTCACCCCTAATGTCACCCCTCTTTACACATTTCGTTTTACACTGTCACTCCAATCGTCACCCCTAATGTCACTCCAAAGCCATTTTTTACCTTAAAAACACACCTTTACAACCCAATAAAATAAAGAAAACGGCTTTCAACCGTTCAGAAACGTATTGAAAGCCGTTCAACTATCGTTCAATCAGCGTTTTAGCTGTTCAAATATACCCTTATTTTGTCACCGATGAGCGTATAAGCTCACCAGCCCTGATACAAGCCTTTTTGTTCAGTACAACCCCTCCCTTGCTCAATCCTACACGCTCCAACGAACTTTGCTTGATACCTATATCCTCTGCCGTCAGGACGCTGTATATTGCAGGAATCGAGCCAAAATAATAATTCTTCCTTCCTTTCATCAATTGTACGTGTATTACCTTTGTCATAGTTATCTCTTTTTGTTTGCAAATATACAAAATAGTTATTATATACGATATATTAAACATGTAATTATTTAATAACAAAGCAAAATAAAAGGCGAGCCAAAATAAGCTCACCCACATTGTATCACGATAAAACAACCTATCCCACAGCCATTCTTTCCGTCTCTGTCGCCCTCTATACTCCTCACACAATAAAACACCCATTCTTACGCTAAAATCGCCCCAAATCGCCTCCTTTCCGGTCCCATGTAACATTATCTCCTCAAACACTGTTCAAACATCTCTCGAATGTAACACAAATGTAACACGATTGTAACATTTCGTTTTGCGCTCCGTTCACCTTCAATTATCCTGTAACTCTCTGATATACAAACAATCTAACAATATTTATCCAATTATTATATTTACACATTTCGTTTTACCCCCCTTAATAGGAACGCTTTTCCTGTTGTTTTGGTCGGTGGTTCTTATCATCTTCAGCGGTGAAGTTGTTTCACTCTTCCGTGATGATTCAGAGGTAATAGCCATCGGTATTCCTGCATTACGCTATCAGATGATTATTTTCCCAGCCTGCAGTTTTATGATGATGGCAAATATGATGATGCAGACGTGTAGGAAAACTATTCGTGCGAACATCCTTGCTGCCTCTCGCCAAGGTCTGTTCTTCATACCGCTGATATTTGTGCTGCCTTACTTCTACGGACTCTTTGGGGTTGAAATTTGTCAGGCTGTAAGTGACGTTATCTCACTGATTGTGACAATCCCTATTGTGTGGACAGCCTTCAAAGAAATGAGATAGAAGTTGTATAAGCAAACAAGTTTGTCATAATTTTTCACATTCCCGATTTCAAAAGGGCGTTAATAGCATTTGAAAAGACGCCCAATTAGCTTCTAAAAGACGCCCTTTTGAAGTCTTACTAACGCCCTTTTGAAGTCCAATTAAGCATCTTTCAAACAGAGCTTTCTAACACTTTGATATCAAGCGTGTTACAAACGTACTGAAATAGCTTACTTTTTTGGGGGGTCCCACCTTTTAGTCAGATTTTCGTAATAATATTTCGCAGATCTTGAATACTCGTTGGCTATCTAAAAATGAGTAGGAAAGATATTAATAGGTTGAAAAAGCCGTTTGAGAAAAGTAAACTTTGACGTTTGATATAACAAACTCTGCTGATATTTGCCGTACCTTTACACTCAGAAACAAGAACACTATGTTCGCAATTTCACAGTATCCCTATTGGGCACACACGTTAAATAGATAGATAACAATAAAAATAAAAGATTATGTTGAACGAAATTTATTGGCCTGAAGAGTATCTTCCTGGCACAACAGACAACTTTGTAAGTAATGAGGTAATAGTAAAGGATTTGAAAGCAGAGGATGTATGGCCCTATCTCACTCATGCTACCGTGTGGGAGAAGTACTACAGTAATTCGTCTGACGCTCGCTATAAGGAGGAGGGCAAGACAGAACTCTATCCTAACGCACCCTTCTTTTTCAAGACTTTCGGTTTCCCTATTGATGCTGAGGTCGTAGAGTTTGAAGCACCAAAGGATGGTATTGCACGTATCGCATGGCATGGCTGGGCAGAGGGAGATGCTGACCATCGATTGGATGTAATTCATGCGTGGTTGCTCGAGGAGCTTCCTGGTAATCGTCTTCGTATTCTCACACAGGAGAGTCAGATTGGTAAACCTGCTGCTGAGTTGGCTGGAACAAATGTCATGATTGATGGCCATCAGAGCTGGCTCAATGGCTTGGTAAAAGCTGCTCAAGAGAAACTGAGTTATTAAGGAATATGCGATTCGGAGTTATTGGTTCAGGTGCAATAGGCGCCTACTATGGTGCACGGCTTGCTCAAGGGGGCGAGGATGTGCCTAAGTGTGACGTGGTCATTGTAGCATTGAAATCAACTAATCAACATCTGTTGAAGTCGCTCTTACCACCTCTACTTAAAGAAGACACGTGGGTGCTGCTCATTCAGAATGGTATCGGATTGGAGGAGGATTTCGTCTGTGACTTCCCAGATACGACTGTACTCGCTGGGTTAGCATTTATTTGTAGCACAAAGACTAAACCGGGTGTGGTAGACCACACTGACCTTGGTCGATTGAACATCGGTGACTATAATAGTCGTAATCCTGAACGTCTCGCTGCTATTGTGGAAACCTTCCGTCATGCTGGTGTGGAGACGGAGATTGTAGACTATGCCCGCGCACGTTGGCAGAAGGCAGTGTGGAATATGTGCTTCAATGGGCTTACTGTAGTCCTTGATACGCCTGTTAATAAACTTTTGGAATGTCAGTCTACAGCACAGCTCTGCCGTGATTTAATAGAAGAAGTCATTGAAGCAGCCACTGCCTGTGGTGTCAGCGGTATCGCCTCCGACTATGCAGATGGTATAATGGAGATGACACGGCTGATGAAACCATACTCACCAAGTATGAAGGTTGACCACGATCATCATAGACCAATGGAGATATACTATCTCTACACACGCCCTATTGAAGAAGCTCGCAAACATGGCTACGACATGAGGCGTATACGTATGCTTGAGCAGCAACTAAGATTCATAGCAGCACTATCAAGGCAAGAAAAAATTACTTGATAGTAAAATGTAACCACAAGCACACTTGCACAACTATGTAAGAAAATCAAATTTATAGTCCAGACTCGTATTGTTCCTGAAGTCATAGATGATTGATAAAAGTTTTTGGTGTATATTCCTTGATTTCTTTCAATTATTTTTGTTTTCTTCGACGAAAGTTACTATTTTTGTAGCATTGAACAAAGGTTCTTCGAGACATTGCAGAATAAAGAATTGGAAAGAAACTCGCTCGTTTCTTATTCGTTCACCCTTTGACACATAACCTTCTCAGACTTCTAATAATCAAGATTTTACTATTTGTGAGATGATTTTATGCGGAGATTTGCGATTTTCGTACAGCCAAGGACATCGGTATTGACAGACCGGAGAAGAATGAGATACTGCATAACATACCACCTACACCCGAGCAAGAGATGTTTATTGGCAAACTGATGGAGTTTGCCAAAAGTGGCGATACCACAATCTTGGGACGAGCACCTCTGAGTCAGAGCGAGGAAAGGGCAAAGATGCTGATTGCAACAGACTATGCGAGGAAAAGATTCAAGAATATTGTATCTTTCAGATAATCAATGAAATAAGAAAGTATAAAGGAAGAATGGGTTACGAGTTGGAAACGAGCAAGTTTCTTTTCTCTTCTTTATTCTGCAATGCTTCAAAGACCACTTAATCTTATAGTGCAAAGATAATCATTTTCCGCTGAAATACAATCCTAAAGCAAGAATTTTATACGGAAAAAACAATTACTTTTAAATATGTTTGGAGAAACAACCTTAAGAGTGTATCTTTGTACTTACGCATTCTGCAATATACAATGATAAATCAACAGAAAAAGGCGATATATAGGATTAAAGCTGTTTTGGCAGAAAAACAATTGTCTGGCAAATGGCTGGCGAATGAAATAGGTCGTACAGAGAATACCGTTTCACGGTGGTGTTCCAATAAAGTGCAGCCGTTCCTTGAGAATCTTCTTAAAATCGCCAAGGCGCTAAAGGTTGATGTGAGAGATTTACTTAGGTCAACCGAAGAATAACCTTATATGCTAAACAAATAATAACTAAAGAATAATAAATATGCCAGTACAAAGTGAAGCGGCCCTTGAGAACGGACTTATTGCTACTCTTCAGCAAATGAACTATGAATATGTACAGATTGAAGAGGAGAAATCTACGGACAAATTTCAAAAGTCAACTTGAGAAACATAACAGGAAGAGACTGGAAGAGATTGGGCGTACGGAGTTTACTGAAGCCGAATTTGAGAAAATCTTGATTTATCTTGAGGGTGGCACACGTTTTGAAAAGGCAAAGAAACTCCGTGACCTCTTTCCACTTGAACTGGATAATGGAGAACGCCTGTGGGTGGAATTCCTGAACCGCACCCACTGGTGTCAGAACGAGTTTCAGGTTTCCCATCAGATTACTGTTGAAGGAAGAAAGAAGTGTCGTTATGACGTGACAATACTAATAAATGGTTTACCTTTGGTTCAGATAGAGCTAAAGCGCAGAGGGGTAGAGCTGAAACAGGCTTACAACCAGATACAACGTTATCATAAAACCTCGTTCCATGGACTGTTTGACTATGTGCAGCTGTTTGTTATCTCCAACGGAGTGAACACGCGTTATTTTGCCAACAATCCGAATAGTGGCTACAAATTCACGTTTAATTGGACAGACGCTGCTAATGTACCTTTCAATGAATTGGAAAAGTTCGCCACCAGCTTCTTTGATAAATGCACGTTAGGCAAGATAATAGGCAAGTATATCGTACTGCACGAAGGAGATAAATGCCTAATGGTGTTGCGTCCTTACCAGTTCTATGCCGTCGAGAAGATACTTGACCGTGTGAAATTCCAATAACAATGGCTATATATGGCATACAACTGGTGCGGGAAAAACGCTGACTTCATTTAAGGCTGCCCAGCTTGTAGCCGAATTAGACGATGTGGACAAGGTTATGTTTGTTGTTGACAGGCACGACCTTGACACACAGACGCAGTCCGAATATGAGGCATTTGAGCCAGGTGCTGTTGACAGTACCGATAACACAGATGAACTTGTGAAGCGCCTTCATGGTAATTCCAAAATTATCATCACCACCATCCAGAAGCTCAATGCTGCTGTAAGTAAGCAGTGGTATAGCAGGCGGATTGAAGAAATCCGTCATGCTCGTATCGTGATGATTTTTGATGAGTGTCATCGCAGTCATTTCGGAGATTGCCATAAGAATATCGTCAGGTTTTTCGACAATACACAGATATTCGGATTTACAGGTACACCTATCTTCGTTGAGAATGCTGTGGATGGTCATACAACAAAGGAAATCTTCGGCGATTGCCTCCACAAGTATCTGATAAAGGATGCTATCGCTGATGAAAATGTACTTGGTTTCCTCGTAGAATATTATCATGGCAATGCCGATGTAGATAATGCTAACCAAAACCGTATGACGGAAATTGCCAAATTTATCCTTAATAATTTCAATAAATCAACATTTGATGGCGAGTTTGATGCTTTGTTTGCCGTTCAGTCTGTGTCAACACTTATTCGATATTATAAAATATTCAAGAGTCTTAATCCCAAAATAAGAATAGGAGCCGTGTTTACATACGCATCTAACAGCAGTCAGGACGATGCCCTTACAGGTATGAATACTGGTAGCTATGTGAGTGAAAGTACGGGCGAAGCAGATGAGTTACAGGCTATTATGGATGATTATAATGATATGTTCGGTACAAGTTTCACTACAGAAAACTTCCGTGCATATTATGACGACATCAATCTTCGTATGAAGAAAAAGAAAACAGACATGAAGCCACTTGACCTCTGTCTGGTAGTCGGCATGTTCCTAACGGGCTTTGACAGCAAGAAACTCAATACACTCTATGTGGATAAGAATATGGACTATCATGGATTATTACAAGCATTCAGTCGTACAAATCGTGTTTGAATGAAAAGAAACGTTTTGGCAAGATTGTTTGCTTCCGTGATTTGAAAAGCAATGTGGATGCTTCTATCAAGCTTTTCAGTAACAGCAATAATCTTGAAGATATTGTCCGTCCGCCTTTTAATGAAATCAAGAAGAATTATCAGGAACTTACGACAAACTTCTTAGAACAATACCCAACTCCCAGCAGCATAGATTTGTTGCAGAGCGAGAAAGATAAAAAGCAGTTTATCCTTGCATTCCGTGATGTCATTAAGAAACATGCAGAGATTCAGGTTTACGATGAATTTGAAGAAGATGCTGCAGATCTTGGTATGACAGAGCAGCAATTTATGGACTTCCGAAGCAAATACCTTGATATTTACGATACATTTGCCGGTGGCTGTAAGCCTTCAGAAGAAAATCAAACGCCTGACGAAGATACAGAGTCCACGGAAACCTCAACAGAGTCAGGTATTGATGATATTGATTTCTGTTTAGAATTGTTGCATAGTGATATTATCAATGTAACTTACATACTTGAATTGATTGCTGATCTTAATCCTTACAGCGCAGATTACAAGGAAAAACGTACGTATATTATTGATACGATGATTAAAGATGCTGAGTTACGTAACAAGGCAAAACTGATTGATGGCTTTATACAGCAGAACGTCGATGATGACCGAGATAACTTTATGGCACGCAAACAGAAGTTTGACGGTACAAGCGACCTTGAAGAACGATTGAACAATTACATCACGACTGAGCGGAACAACGCAGTAGATAAACTTGCAAAAGAAGAGGGTTTGGATGTATCTGTTCTCAATCATTACTTGTCTGAATATGACTACTTGCAAAAGGAACAACCAGAAATTATACAAGAGGCGTTGAAAGAAAAGCATTTAGGATTAATAAAAAAACGCAAAACATTGACAAGGATACTTGAACGCTTGAAGTCTATCATACGAACATTCAGTTGGGAATAATTAAAAACATATATGAGTTCAATAAAAGTAATAGATTCAATACGGATAAGTCCTAAAGGTGTACTTGTCAAGGATGCAAATGGTAAATATGTTATATTACATAGGCGTCAAGGACATATGGATGGGGCTTGCGCTGTTTATTCCTTGTCTATGGCGCTGTTGTGCATTGGTGCTGTCACCGAGGAAGACTTGGATATATTCAACAAGCCTGACAGAAGAACACCCAAAGGAAAATTTAAGCCATTTTCTTGATGAACAAGGAATGGTAAGGTCTGGCTATTCCTATTCAACTCTTAGAAAAGAAATTAACGAGCAAAGTTTCGGGATAAGAGTCAGAAGGAGAAACCCTCGAGACAAGGAGAAACTTATTGGACTCATTGCAGATACGCTTGATAAGGACAAACCGGTTATAATATCAACTGTGTTTACTGATGGAGCTCACGCCATGCTTGCTGTTGGCTACGAATTTTGTGATAAGAATGGTGCAATTATGAAAATCTTATGCTTAGACCCCAGTGAAGAAGCTCCTACATTTTCTTCATGGAATTGTATAATTGATGTTTCACATATACACAGCAAGTCAGAATTTCCATTTGATAACATAACAAAATCCCAATCATACAAAGTGGCATTGAGAGATATTTTAATAATAGAAAATAAGAAATAACAATAATATGAGCGAAGAATTACAACAGAAATTGCGTGACCAGCTTTGGGAAGTCGCAAACAAGTTGCGTGGCAATATGTCGGCAAGCGACTTTATGTATTTTACATTAGGCTTTATCTTTTATAAATATCTGTCAGAGAAGATTGAAAAACATGCCAATGACGCCTTAGTGGATGACGATGTTACCTTCAAAGAACTATGGGCAATGGAAAAAGATACCGATATCGAAGAGCTACAAGAGAGCGTAAAGACCGAATGTATCGAAAACATTGGCTATTTCATAGAACCTAACTTCTTGTTCTCATCCGTTATTGAGAGTATTAAAAAGAAAGAAAATATCCTGCCGATACTTGAGCGTTCTTTGAAGCGTATAGAGGACAGCACGCTTGGGCAAGACAGTGAAGAGGACTTTGGCGGTTTGTTCTCAGACATAGACCTCGCCTCGCCTAAATTGGGAAAGACAGCCGATGATAAAAATACATTGGTCAGTAATGTACTTCTTGCCCTCGATGACATAGATTTTGGCGTAGAGGCTTCACAAGAGATTGATATTCTTGGCGATGCTTATGAGTATATGATTAGCCAGTTTGCCGCCGGTGCAGGAAAGAAAGCCGGTGAGTTTTACACTCCGCAGGAAGTTAGCCGTATCTTGGCTGAAATTGTAACCCTCGGCCATGCACGCCTTCGCAATGTTTATGATCCAACCTGCGGTAGCGGCTCTTTACTGCTCCGTGCAGCAAGTATAGGACATGCTAATGAGATATTCGGACAGGAGAAGAATCCCACAACCTACAATCTTGCTCGCATGAATATGCTCCTTCATGGCATCAAATTCAGAAACTTTCGTATAGAGAATGGTGACACACTCGAAGCCGATGCCTTTGGTGACACTCAGTTTGATGCAGTTATTGCCAACCCTCCGTTCTCTGCAGAGTGGAGTGCTGCTGATAAGTTCAACAATGATGACCGTTTCAGCAAGGCAGGACGGCTTGCTCCACGCAAGACAGCTGATTATGCGTTCATCCTCCACATGCTTTATCACTTAAACGAGGGTGGAACTATGGCTTGTGTTGCTCCTCATGGTGTTCTCTTCCGTGGAAATGCTGAGGGGGGTAATCCGCCGCTTCCTCATTGAGAAGAAAAACTATGTGGATGCTATCATCGGTCTACCTGCCAACATCTTCTATGGCACAAGCATCCCTACCTGTATTCTGGTGTTTAAGAAATGCCGTAAGGAAGACGACAGTATTCTCTTCATTGATGCCAGCAAGGATTTTGAGAAGATAAAGACACAGAACAAGCTCCGCCCACAGCATATACAGAAGATTGTTGACACCTACCGTGATCGCAAGGAGATTGAGAAATACAGCCACCTTGCCACCTTGGAGGAGATAGCCGAAAACGATTACAACCTCAACATTCCTCGTTATGTTGATACTTTCGAGGAGGAAGAACCCATTGACATCCATGCCGTGATGAAGGAAATCAAGGATCTGGAAGCCAAGCGTGCCGACCTTGACAAAGAAATTGAAGGTTATTTGAAAGAATTGGGGATAATGTAAAATATTGGGTCTCAAGTTATAATGTCAAAATAAGAAGTTATGGCGAAAGATAAGGAAAATACAAAACGACAATCAACTGAACTGGTCGCAAATTGCGACCTCATATTGGAGCTTCTATCAAGGACTTGGGTAAAAAGTGGTTCGGCTTTACTCTCATGCACGACATTGCAGCAACTGAACTCATCAAGAAAATTAAAGAATAATGACTATGGCAGAAAATAAAGAAAAAAAAGTCCTCAATGTCCCAAATCTGAGATTTCCGGAGTTTGAGGGGGAGTGGCAAACTAAATCAATAAATGATTTAGCGGTTGTTATTGGTGGTGGGACACCTGATACTACTGTAAAATCATATTGGGATGGAGAAATACAATGGTTTACGCCTTCTGAGGTTGGTAAAAACAAATACGTTGATTTAAGTGTACGCACCATAACAGAAGAAGGATTAAACAATTCTAGCGCAAAACTTTTACCTCGTAATACGATACTTTTAAGTTCTCGTGCCACGATTGGAGAGTGTTCATTATCACTTAGAGAATGTGCAACAAATCAAGGTTTTCAATCTCTTGTATCTAAAAAATGTAATGTGGATTTTCTTTACTATTTGATACAAACGAAAAAGAAAGATTTAATTAGAAAATCTTGTGGGTCAACTTTTTTAGAGATTTCTGCAAATGAAGTTCGTAAAATTCAAGTCTCTGTTCCATCTGAGGTTGAGCAACAAAAAATTGCAGGATTATTGTCGTTGCTTGATGAGCGCATCGCTACCCAAAACAAAATCATTGACAAGTTGCAGTCCTTAATCAAGGGAATTAGGCATGATATTTTCAACGACATTCAAGGCGAAGTGCTTGCTTTGAGTAATATTGCCGACATCTATCAACCGCAAACCATTTCGTCTTCGGATTTATCGACAGAAGGATATTGGGTATATGGGGCAAATGGAATTATTGGAAAGTATAAAGAGTACAACCATGAAACAGAACAAATCTGCATTACCTGTAGAGGCAACACGTGTGGAACTGTAAATTATACACAACCAAAAGTGTGGATAACAGGAAACTCCATGGTCATTAACACAGACAAATACCAACGACAAGTCAACAAGAGATTCTTGTTCCATTACCTTTCCTCATATAACTTCAATAGTATAGTATCAGGTTCTGGGCAACCACAAATAGTACGAACGCCATTAGAAAAAATAAAGGTGGTATTACCTACAATAGAAAAACAAGTACGAATAGCTAACTGTATTGACATAGTATCTGAAAAGATAGACACTGAAAGTTTGATGCTAAGATTACTTGAAAATCAGAAGCAGTATCTGCTCCGTCAGATGTTTATATGAACATCTGGCGGAGTAAGTATTGCTTCAACTTTTTATAAAAACCATTCAATGCAATTTGGCTTGATAATTTTCTTTCTAATGATTGCATTAATTTTGCTATATGGCATTGATTGCTCTTGTTGGGGATTGGTAATCTTAAATCACTGAGAGTCGATAGCACTATATAAGGAGTGTTGCTTGAACTCTTTTCTATTGCAATTCTTTTGGGCAGCAATACTTTCAATGCCCATTTAATGTATTGGATATTTTCGGAGAATATATCTAATACATAAGTCCTTTGATAAGCATTAAACTTTCCGTTATAATAATTGATATATCCTAAATTAGCGCCATTCCCAGAGATTAGCAAAGCTTCTGTATCAAAAGCGAAGCTATCAATTTTGAATGGTTGTTCTGCACAAGTAAAAAATGGATAAATTCCATTATCTACCTGTTCATTTGCATCAAGTTTTCCTGTTGTAATTTGACAAATATCACCAAGTTTTACATATGTATTTCCACTTGTTGATTCTTTAATGCAATGCTGTGCAATTCCCTTGATTAAGGATTGTTTGTGTTGTAGGTTTGCGATTAGTAAACATTTGTTCGCACGCAAAGATTTGTTAGAAACTACTATATGCTTGTCGAATATTGCGACATTGAAAAATGGTTACGCATTCCAGAGTGGCAAGTATAACGCACTGGGAAAATGGAAAATCCTCACAATAACAAATGTGTCTGGCGAGCGATATATAAACGATGAAGATTGCAATTGCATAATCAACTTGCCGAACGATATACAAGACCACCAAGTATTAAAAGAAGGAGATATTTTAATATCTCTTACGGGTAATGTTGGGCGTGTTTCTCTTTGTAAGAATGGGGACTATTTACTCAACCAACGAGTTGGTTTGTTACAACTTGCGAAAAATGTAAATCAAGAGTTCCTATATCAAATTCTATCTTCTCAAAGATTTGAGAATAGTATGATAGCTTGTGGTCAAGGTGCAGCCCAAATGAATATTGGCAAAGGGGATGTAGAAAGCTATGTGTTACCGTATTCCTCAAATGGCAATAACATTCTTTGGGTCGCAAAAATATTACACTCATACGATGAGTGCATCATTAATGAGCTGCGAAGATTAACCTTGTTAACCATGCAAAAGCAATATCTCCTTACCCAGATGTTCATATAAACATCTGGGATAAAAGATAGTTCTTTTGCCTATTGAATAGTTTAAGTACTGATAACTCATTGTCGATTTCACATCAATGCCTTGCAGTGTTGACGCAATTTCCATATTGCGACTATGTCCATAAGTTGGAATTATTATTCCGCGAACAATATCAGCGTTGATATTGCTTTGTGTTCCAGTTTCAAGATACTTGTGGATGTGGCGATACTTAAAGTATGACAAGTAGTAGTACAGATAATCCAATAAATCTTTGTCTTTGAGCTGCATTGCAAACATTGCCTGGCTTGTAGTAATAGGTATTTCATTTATAGTTACCAAGCCAACTGATGCGTACATTGACATTATTAAACTATACTTTGGAACTACCCATGCCGAAGAGTTTTCTAATCCACTTTGGCTCAAATGATTTTCTGTGTATCGGACATACTTACCTTGTTTTGTTATATCGTTAATACTCAAGAATGGTATTTCTCCATTATAGTATTCTTTATTTGTGGAAGTCGGAGTACCACCAGCCTTGCCTTTTGAGAACAAAGTGTCTAATCTACTCCATCCATTAGGTTCTTGAGCAAATACCTGTTTACTAATCGCAAACTTTAGTTTTTTCAAATCCTCAATGATTTTGTTTTGGGTAGAAATACGCTCGTCAAGGATGGATAACATATATCCAATTTTAACCTGTTCTTGACAACAAGGCAAAGACAGTGGCATGTCTGTAATCATTTCCTTGCGTACTGAGTCCACAGAGTTCTTTGCACTCATCCTCTTCACTCTATTGTAAAACTTGGAAGAGAAAAAGTGAAAAAGATAATTTGCATTACACTTAAAATCGCTAAGGATATATACACGCTGATGAACACCAATCTTTCCATAAGTATGATGGAACACCTTTCCAACTCCGACACCATCACCAGCGGTTAGAATTGCTTCACCATCGAAAGTCCATGAGTTTATACGCTCTACAGTTTGAGAACGTACATAAAACGGATAAATGCCATCATCTGTTTTATCTTGCGTGTTTTTATTACCAGTGGAAGTATTGCACACATCCCCCAACTTGCATTTCTTCCACTCCCCCTCAAACTCCGGAAATCTTAGATTTGGGACATTGAGTATATTGTTTCTCTAATTATATTATGTTCTCAAATTAAGGAAAATATGACAACAATGACAATTAGAGAAATTGCGTCAGCTTGGAAGAGTGGCAAGCAACGCTATGTGAAGCAGTCGACTTATGCTGCTTATGTGTTAATTTTGGAGAATCATATCTTGCCGTCTTTTGGTGAGAGTGAGACGCTGAGTGAGAAACTTATACAAGAGTTTGTTTTGCAGAAATTGAACAGCGGACTTTGCATTAAAACAGTGAAAGATATTCTTATTGTTCTAAAGATGGTAATGAAGTTTGGCGTAAAGAATGGATGGATGAATTATTGTGAATGGGATATTAAATATCCTACGACAGAAGTCCGCAAAGGCATCGAGGTTTTGACAGTTGCCCATCACAAGAAAATCCTCGATTACATCAAACAGAACTTCACTTTCCGCAACCTTGGTATTTATATCAGTTTGACGACAGGATTGCGTATTGGCGAAGTGTGTGGACTAAGATGGTCGGACATTGATGTTGAAAATGGTGCTATCACTGTAAAACGAACTATTGAGCGCATCTATATGACAGACGATGATGTTAAGCACACAAAATTGGTCATTAACACACCAAAGACCCATAACTCATATCGTGAAATTCCTATGAATAAGGAACTTTTAGCAATGGTAAAGTCTCTGAAAAAAGTAGTGAACGCTAATTTCTATGTATTGACTAACGAGGAAAAGCCAACCGAACCTAGAACCTATCGCAACTATTACTATCGGTTGATGCAACGGCTTGACATTCCTCGCTTAAAAATACCATGGACTTCGCCACAGCTTTGCCACTCGCTGTGTGGAAAGCAATTGTGATTACAAAACCATCAGCGTTCTGCTTGGACATGCCAATATTACTACAACACTCAATCTTTATGTTCACCCCAATATGGAACAAAAAGAAACGTTGTATCGGTAAAATGTTTAAGTCTCTTGGAAAGTAATTCAAGTTATCGCACTTTGCGATAATCAATAGTGCCACCGTTTGCTTTTGTAAAACGGTGGCTTTACCTAACACACATAGCTACTTCGTATCAGAATACTCCTCCGTTAGTTTTATCGCTTGCACTTGCAGTTTGATGATAGTCTCTGAATAGGCTTCGAGTTTCTGGAGCATTCTCTGTGCAGTGGCTGCTGAGTGATAACAGTTGAGCATCTTGACAGCTTCATTATAGAGCACACCAATCTTGTAAATTTGGGATATTATGTTAGAGAGTTCACGCAAGTATTTCTCATTTGGCTTATCTTCTGTAATAACCTTAAAGGACTCTCCAAGTAATCTTGCCCTTAGATAATCGCTCTTAGTTTTTGCTCCCGACTTTCGATAAAGATTGATGACCTTTTGTTGGTCTTCATAGTTAGGTAACCTGATGTGCCATCTGTTCCATTTTTGGCAGGTGGCACATCTGCCGTCAGGTTTGTTAGTTTTCTTTCTTTTCATCGTTTCTATGTTTTTTAATCACGACTTTGGAGTGATTTAATCCCCTTTCGGGGCAAGGGTCTTTGTGGTACAAATGGCAATTTGTGGTACAAAGACACACCTTGCCAGTATAAAAAAAGAGATAGTTTGTTATGTTCCATAAAGTAACCTTCCTGGGGTGCTTTTGATAGACGAGAGTTCAAAGTTCAAGAAGTAAGTCAAGAGATAAGTTTAGACTAATTTCTTGACTTACTGACTTTATGAGCTGACATATTTTTGACTAAAGTTAATTTTGACTTAGGTCGAAACTAATTTCTTGACCAAAGTCATAACTGACCATTTGACTTAAGTCGCGACTGATTTCTTAACTTAACTCATAACTTACCTGTTTGCGGTATTGGATTATAATGCCTTTCAAGCATAGTCTGTATGTCGCTCTGTTTGTAAAGTATCTTCCCTCCGATTTTGTAGAAAGGAAGTATTCCTGCATTTCTGTACTCTTGGAGCGTACGTGTGCTGAGCCGTAATTGGCTGCAAACCTCCTCGCCAGTGAGGTAAACCTCTCCGCCCAACATCGGACGGGCAGTGGCGCAATAACGCTCCAGTTTCTTTAAGATGCCCTCCATCAGTTGTGCAAACATCTGCATCTGAGGGTCTTGCTGTGTAATGATTTCGTTCTCTGCCATAGTTTATTCATTTTTTGAGTTCAGTATCTCCATGATGTCACTCTCCTTGTAATAGCACTTATGTCCAATCATTGAGAAAGGGATTTTCCCCGTATCCCGATAGAATTGCAGGGTACGTTTGCTGATACCCAAACGCTTGCACACGGCTTCGTTGTCGAGCCATTGCTCGGTCTCAGGAGGATTACCGATGAGTTTCTCCACACGATGGATAAAGTCTGCAAATTCGGAGCGATGTCGCTCCCACGCTTTGCGGTCGATGATAATGAGTTTCATTGCCTTAATTTTGTTTTGATTACTTTATTGTTACTCAGCAAACAAACTGTTATGCAGTCCATTGCCGTACTTCTCGGGTGCAAAAGTAAACCCTCGGAAGCACCGCTGCAAGAAATGAGGATAAGTAGGGAAATAGAGAGAAAGCAATAGATAAACAAAGGAAATCCGTCTGTGTTATTGCGGTAATGAGATGAGGTGCCGGCTCGTTCCTTTTATTATCTTGTTGTTTTATCGATAATTCGATAGGTCGACAAATCGAGATGTCGAAGTGTCGATAGATAGTTTTATCGATAGATTATTTTGACGATATATAGTTTTGACAACAGATAGTCATGACAACAAATTGTACAAACAATAGATTGTTCGTATTATCGTCAGTCCTATCTGTTGTTAGTTGTTACGCCTTGCGTCCAAAGAGCCTGAGTATGCCGTATTCTTGTCGTGCCTATACTCTCTACGGCAGCCCTGCCCTGCAAGGTTGGGAGAGATGAATACGACCGCATGGATATAGAAAATGGCAATACCACCTTGAAAAAGAAAAATCCTGCGGTGGAGATTCTTCTCTCCATCCGCAGGACTCGACCTTGTCAGGGCAGATAGGCTACCGTTGTACCTTTGCACGATAAGAAACGGCTTCAGGGGCTTTGCGTGCGCCTTTGCCTACAACGCCTTCGGGCTTGCTTCCTCCGTCAGTCTGACTGTTGGCAGATTGTTGCTCTCGATGAGCAGCACTATCGTGCCTGTGAGTTCGGTGTAAAGACGGTCGTATTGTCCGCTTGCGGCAAATGTGCCCGTCAAACCGAACTTGTCGAATGTGGCTTGAATAGCCTTGTTCGACAACAATATGGGTGCGAGCATATCGGGGAGCGGAGCAGGCAGTTCCCCCCTCAAACTCGTTTTCCAACACGGATACAAGCGTGTCGTACTTGGAAAAATGCAAACCTTGATACAATACCTCACTTGCTATGCTCTCTGCTTCGAGGTGCGAAAAACCTTGTGCCACTGCATCGCAGTAAGCAGTTAGAGCCATGTCTGCCCGTGTGGTGATAAACTCCGTGTCGTGCAATCTTTCGGGGTGATGCTCACTCATATAACTTCTTAATTTCAACCGAAAATAAGACAGTTCCTGTTTGTTGTTCTCTTTCATAACCGTTTGTTTTTCAATCGTGAATAATAAATGTTTGGTAATAACTTCCTCTTTATGCTTGTTGCAGTGGCACTTTCTGCCGTGCTATCGACTCACAATATCCTTCAAAGGCAGTATGCTCCCTGTCAGTAAGTGCAGTCATATCCTCCCGTATCTTGTGGTCGGTTATCTTTCCGTAGATTTGTGTCGTGCCGATATTGCTGTGTCCGAGCATCTTGCTGAGCGTTTCCATTGAAATACCATTGGAAAGGCAAATCGTAGTCGAGAATGTGTGGCGAGCCATGTGAAAGGTCAAGCCTTTCTCTATCCGGCATATCTGCCCGATGTTCACACACGCAAAGGATGCTTTTCTTATTGTGAGATTAGGGAATATCAAGTCGTCCGCTTTCTTGTCCTTGATATAGAGCGAAAGGATTTGTTTGGCAATGGGCAGGAGCGGAATAATCGCCTCTACATCCGTTTTCTGCCTTTTGATGCGTATTTCCTCCGTGCCGTCAGCATTATGAATAATATGCTTCGGCTTAAGTCGTTGCATATCCAAACGAGCCAGTCCTGTAAAGGCGCAGAAAAGGAATAGTTGCCTTGCTCGCTCAAACTGCCTGTCAATGATGGGTGTTTGCAATAGTCGTTGCAATTCTTCCGTTGTAAGATATCTGCGTGTTCGGTGTGGCAGTTCTGCTTTGTAGTCTGCAAACGGATCGATGCGGATATATTTCTTCTGCTGGCCGATGCCGATGAGTTTCCTAAGGAAGATGACCGCTACCTGAATGGTGGCAAGAGAAAGGTTGCGCTCTGATTTAAGGTAGAAGTCCATCCCTTCGATAAAACCATAGTCAAGCGATGAGTAGCGAATATCCTCCAGCCCCAAGCGTTCACGCAGATATACCTCTATGAGTTGTGTGGCATAGATGTAGTTGGCAAAGGTCGGCTTGGCAACCGATATTCCCACACAAGGACGCTTTTCCTCAATAAATAGCCGTGCTTCCTCCAAAAGAAAGCCTTTGGGCTTGTCTTCTTCCATGAGTTCACGTTTCAACAACTCGGCAGTGATATAGCCACGTTGCCAGACTAATTCTTGGTATTTGCCTTTGGCTTGTTCCTCTTTGGCTTGCAAGTAGCGGTTGATTTCTTTTGTTTCTTCACTCATACCCTTGCATCGTCCCTTACGACTGTCCCAATGTTCGAGAGCAACCTCTTTGCCTGTGCTGTATTGCACCTGCTCTCCGTCTATGGTGATGCGCCCCATAATCGGGCATTTGCCGTTCTTCTTCTCTTTGGAGCGATTGATATAGAAGAGTGTCTTGAATGTGCTTCGTGTCATAATGTCAAAGTTTTAAGGTGAATGTATCTTGTATGCGTTGTTGCACTTTCTGCATATCCCGATGTATTCTTTCGGAGGAAACCGCTGCATATATCTGTGTTGTTCTCAGGTTGGTGTGTCCGAGCATACGGCTCACCGTTTCTATAGGTACACCTGCCGAAAGCGTGATAAGCGATGCAAAGGTGTGTCTTGCCATGTGAAAGGTCAGCGGAGTTCCCATACCGATATTTCGCTGTATATAGTGCATGCCATTGAGGATAACGTCGGTGGTTGGAACGTCAAAGACAAAGCCTGCCCTTATCCCTCTATAACGATTCATGATAGTCAGCGCAGGGGGGAAGCACCTGTACACGATACGGAGTTTTGGTCTTCATTCGCCTGCCCTTGATGCAGAGTTCGCCCTCTTCCAAGACGATATTTTCCTCCCGAAGATTACGGACATCGGAGATAGCCAGCCCTGAAAAGCAGGAGAACACGAACAAATCACGAACAACGCGGTAGTTCGTCCATTCAATCTCCAAGTCGATGATGCGCTCAAGTTCTTCCTGCGTAATACTTCGAGGTTCGCCCTTTGGTCGCTCGTAACTGTAGCCCAAGAATGGATAAAAATCCAGCACACCTTTCTTCACCGCCATACGGACGATGGTCTGCAAGGTGGATAAGGCACTCGATATGCTGCTGCGTTTCAGTCTGCGGTCGATGGTGAGATAATACTCAAAACCCTCGATAAAGGCTTTGTCCAACTGTGAAAGGGGAATGTCTCTTACCTTGTGCTTCTTTTGTACATATTCACGGAGCAGGGAGAGCTGGTAGGTACGGAGTTTGAACGTCTTTAAGGCTCGGTCGATGCCTATACGCTCCTTAGTCTGTGTAAGATACTCCTCGAAACTCTCCGAGAGCAGGGCTTGGCAGTGGATTTGCCCCTGATAGGCATCCCTCACATCGGTGGCGGTAAAAGAATTTTCCCTTTCACTGAGTTCGTGAAAGCGTGCGTGGATGAGCGCGGTGCATTCGCCGAGTTTCTGATTGACGGACACCGCCATTGCACTCTTTCCGATGAGCCGTTGCTTACGGCTGCCCCAAAGAGCGAGCGGAGTCTTACACTTGGTGGAGAAACCCGAATGGGTTCTGCCAACGGAGATGCGCCCAATGACAGGCACAAGCCCTTTTTTGTCGGTTCGTTTCGCCTGAACGAAGAACGATACTTTCAGTTTGTTTTCTTTCATTTTTTCTGTCGTTTTTTCTAAATTTCCTTTGCTTGCAAAGGTACAGATGAACAAGTCTTCCTGAGCGATGCAGAAAAATGAAAGATGATGAATAAAAACCTATGAAACAGTTGTTTAGCTACAATTCGTAACCCCATTTTGCTTTTTCTTCGATGGGTTACGATTTGGTAACGGAACTCCTGCCGTTTTCTGCTTGTTTTCGCTTACCACCCTTAAAGCGGAAAAATGATAAATGATACTATTTCAAACAGTTACATTCTTTACATTTCCTTCTATATCCCTTAATTCTTACCTACTGATTATGCGCGCAAGATGAGCCTTGATTTACGCATGATAGATGAAAATGCTTACTCAGATCATATCGACAACAAGGCAAGCCACTGTGCTAAGATGCTCAATGACTATTACCAAAAGTTCGATGCACAGGAAGGCACACAGTTCGTTTTCTCTGATTTAGGTACTTATAAGCCCGGTGGAAACTTCAATGTCTATTCGGAAATCAAGCGTAAGCTGGTAGAAGACTATCATATCCCGTCCTACGAGATACGCTTCATTCAGGAGTGTAAGAACGAGAAAGCCAAGAAGGCGATGGTAGATGCCATGAACCGTGGTGATATTCGCATTATCTTCGGTTCTACCTCTATGTTGGGTACTGGTGTGAATGCACAGCAGCGTGCCGTAGCGGTCCATCATTTGGACACGCCTTGGCGACCTTCGGACCTGGAGCAATGCAACGGACGAGCCGTGCGCAAGGGAAATCTTATCGCCAAGGAATTTGCGAACAACAAGGTCGATGTGATTATCTACGCTGTAGAACGTTCTTTAGACAGTTATAAGTTCAATTTGCTACATAACAAGCAACTCTTCATCAATCAGCTGAAAGTAACCAGCTTGGCAGTCGCACCATCGATGAGGGTTCGATGGATGAGGACAGCGGCATGAACTTCTCTGAGTATGTAGCAGTACTTTCAGGTAATACCGATCTTTTAGAGAAAGCAAGATTGGATAAGAAGATTACCACCTTGGAATCAGAGCGCAAGAACTTCCTTCGGGAGCGTGATGTCGCAACAGGCAAACTGGCAGAGATTGAAAGTTCTGTATCCTTCCATACGGATAAAATCAAGGAGGCACAGTCTGATTTAGCTCTTTTTGAGAAACGTGTAGAACGTGATGCCGATGGACTGCTCATCAATAAGCTGACTATCAAAGGTGTGGAATGACAATTTCTACCAATAAAGAGGCAAAAGGAGATGTAGAGCAAGACTATTCCATATCCATAAGTGGATTACCTAACCAAATAGATAATAAACAATCTAAGATACATGAAGACAGTGAGGATGGTCGTTCACAAGGTTTTCGTCCAAAATGGAGGCACTAATTCTCCAATATATAGAAGAGTAGATTTTCGGTAGTATATATATAGCTGCCGGAATCTAACATTTTATTTTATATTAATATCAACCACAGAACAGTCATCTCCCGTGCATTGTAAAGGTGGTGAAGTTCTCTGTTGCAAGTACTCACTTACATCATATTGTTTGTAAAAGCCATCGCTACAAAGTATGAAGCGATCTCCTGTTTGTACTGACATTTGATATACTTCTATTGGACTTCTGTACCCTCTTCCATTAATACAGACTGTAAGGTAACTCTCACCTCCACTGTTGATTACATCATCGGACGTCAGCAGTGTGATTGTCCCATTAATGTGTTCATGATATAGACGAACATCCCCCAATGAAGTATAATAAAGAAAGCTATCCGTCAGATACACAAGCGTGAGGGCAGTACCCATCTTACACTTTCTTTGGTAACATGCCTTGCGTAAGGTTTTATCGGCATATTCTAAGCTCTCTTGAATAATCTTTGAGGGGGCAGACGCATTGTAACTTTCAAAGTAATCAAGGATTGCTTCACAAACGATTTTCGACGCCTGTTCAGGAAATCTAATCCTCCCATACCATCAGCAAGTAAAACCAAAGTCCCGTCTGCTATTTTCTTCAGAAGAATAAAGTCTCCATTCTTTTCGTTAGCTGCTATGCTTTGAAAAGCAATACATATCTTCATCGGGTAAACTTATTAAAAACTTCTATCATTTTTTGGAATGCATATAAAACTTGCTCATACTGAAGAACTGAGTTACTGTCCAGTATTTGTTGAAGAAGCCTACTGTCCTCTTCTTTTGCGATTTCCTTTTGTAGGCATTTTTCATAATAGGACAAATACTTTATAGGGGAGAAAACCTACAATGTCATTGGCAAGCCAATATGCACCGACAATAAACTCATCAAAATCGTCCCAATCAAATACTTCTTGGTACACACTCCTGTTTAAGTTGGCTACGAAGTAGTTCTCAATGATAAACCCCATATCATCAGCATCTTTATTTGTTTGCAGGTTACGATCTAACCAAGCATTAAACTTTAGGATAAAAAGTCCGTGAAGTGATGCTAGCTTGATGTCAAATTCATTATCAATACTTATGGTTATAGCATCTTTTAGTACCTCCTCATAACCTTTCACAGACATAGCAATATCTTCTTCTGGTGGCCAATAAATATATCCATCTTCTTTTGCAACATCTCCGTAAGGAACAATATCCATTTCATAAACCCCATAATAGAAGCGTTGATACATTTCTCATCCTTAGTGAAACCATGCGCCAAAAGCATCTGCTTTATTTCGTCAAAGGCTTCCCAATTAGGGATAGCAATAGCTAAATCTAAATCTCTCGTTTTTCGACCAGAGCTAATGCCTACTAATTGCTGTATCAGTATATCACGTGCAGTTGCACCAATTACAAAGAAGTCTTGTCCTACCTCTTTAAAACATTCACTGGCGGTTCTTAATAGTTCAACCAAAAGTGGATTGTCTATCTTATTACTTGAAATTTGAAAGCTCATCATTCAATATTTTGTTTGCAGCTTCTATCGAACGACTATTGCCATCACCTAATAAGTCTGCATAAATAAGAATTATTGGCATTGTACTGCCTTTCCAAAACTTCTGATACATTGTAATTTCTCCTTCTGTAGCACGCATGGCACCTGTTTTCATCAGATTACCCCAAGCTACATCGGTATATATTTCAAACTTTTGTGGAGTTAAATATCCGTTTACTTGATAAGCAGCACACTCTCCACCCCAGCATATTCCTTCGGGCAACACTATTTTATCCCATTGTGCTTTAGACTGTTCATCTCGAAAGGCAAAATGCTTCACCAAAAGTTTTGGCTTAAGAACATGATGATAGTTTTCCACCCATAGATCAAGCAACCTGCGTTTGTCTTTCAGTATACGCTTTCTTTTAGTAGTCAATACAAACTTTCGAGCTTCTAATTCATCAAGTACATTTTTTATAGTACCTAACGAAACATCGCACTGTTCTTTGATTTCCCTAAAAGTTTTACCCACATTGTCTACATCTTGCAACAAATAAAAAATAACTTTTAAGCCTGCTTCTTGAAAGATTGGATAAGCCTTGTTAAGCGCTATAGGTGCTTTTTCACCTGTGTGAGAAAGTTGAAAAATCAACTTCTTACCTTTTGTATATAGGATTTGATAGTTACCAACAGTATCTACAAAATTAATGCCTGCCGTTCGTAAAATGTTATAAACACCTGGTTGAACATATCGTGCTATAAGCAAAATAGGTATCTTTTGTAGTTCAGCACACCCCTTTATCAAATCCTGAATGCGGCCAATGTTGATACTATTCACCTCGTTTTCTACAAGACAAGGAAAGTCTATTCCTATAATGTTAACTCGTCCCTTAAGTATAGGATTACTTTGTGGAGTTAAATCATAGGTGATATTGAGTCCACTTTCTCCCCATTGTTGCTTCATTGCACTTACTGCCTGTTCTATAATATGTATTTCTCCCACACTTGTTCATTATTTATTACTTGTTCAATAATGTTGAACACTGCAAAGATAATGAACAAATACAAAACCACCAAATATTTTGTTCAATAAATTAATTTTGTTCAATAATAGTGAACAATAGAAGAATATTGAAAGAATCTAATTTTTGAGAGAATTTACCTACACTCTCGCTTACGCAGTATACTATCAATCTCTTCACGAAGAAACAGCAGCCTACCATTAGCTTTGAGAAATGGGATCTTACCTGCCCAAACCCAGTTATAGATAGTCTTTTGCTCAACTTTCAAGATTTTAGAAACATCTATGATATCCAGATATTCCGGTTTCAAAGGTGGACGGACAGTTGTATCGACGGATTGCTCTTGCAGGACAAGTAGCTGGTCGAGTTTATTCTCGACAGTTCTTAGTTTATCAAACAATTGTTTGCACCAATCTGTTTCTGAAGTATCGTTTAAGTATGGCATAGTTCTCCTTTTTGATAGTTTCCACTTGTATCTTGCGTCAATATGTGCTGCTCTTTCATATATGCAATGTACTTTTTTGCAGTTCGGTCTTTGATCTCCATTTCACGCATCAGCACCTCACAAAGTTCCTAGTATGAAAGCCTTAGTTTGGTCCGAAATGCAGATTTGATGACAAGCAAGAGTTCATCGGTCTTGCGCTTTTCCTTATCTTCATTCGATTTCTCGCCACGATAGACGTGCATGTCTTCAGTTTTATCCCAACCGAAGAGCATCATTGGAACATCTAATGGGCTTCCGTCACGGACTTTCAATGCCTTTACGACCGAATATTCAGGATTGTCATCCTTTTCTATGGAGAGAATACCCGCCGCCTTACGTTGAAGTTCCGAACCAATATGCCCACGCAACTTTATGCCATTAGGCACAAAGTGAAGCACACAGACAATACAGGTATTGTAGATACCTGCCAATCGGTAGAGTTCATCTACAATGGCTATACTTTCCGTTTCATCGTTGGCTGAGCGTATCAAGTCAGCAATACCATCAATTACCACAATATGGATACCACCATGCTTGTGATAGAACAAGTCCATACTCTCACGAATGATTTTTAGCCTGTCTTTGCGCGATAGTGATGCCAAGTAGAGTGAATGGTAGAACTCTGGCACAGACTTTACTCCTGCCCGACGAAGTGTCTTCCCAGGTTCTTGTGCAGCTGTGCTTCAGACTGCTCTGTATCATAGTGGAGTACCGCTAAGCCTTTTGGGTTAGCAGTTATCTCTAATCCCAATGTCTGTTCTGCTTGTAATCGTTCCGAACCAAGTGTACCTGAAAGGATTCCAGAAATATAGTTGCTCTTACCTGTTCCTTCTCCACCTGTGGTACAAAACAAATTCTATGAATGCTTTGCACTCCAAAGGCTTATGGTCATCAATATCTCCCAGTGTTATCATAAAGTTGAGAAGTCCTCCTTTCTCATTGCAAATCAAATGCAACTTATATCCTAATCTTTCGTAACGATATTCTTCAACTTTTCGTAACTCTTGACTACATCAAACTTGACCGAGCTATCAGAGATTGAGGCGAAATGGCGTTTGGCACATTCTATCTTTGCACTCTCTACCCCTCGAAGCTGAGTAATGTCCTCAGAGCCCTTCGTCTCTGCAACGAAATAGATGTGTTTCACCACTCCCTCTCGAAAGACGATTGCCCAGTCGGGATTATACTTGCCCACAGGCGTATTGATATAGAAACCACGTGGCAACTTGGTATAAACCTCAACTTCTTCCTCCCGCTCCAACTCTTCGGCAAAGCGTTTCTCTACTCCTTGACTATCCACAACTACTAGGTCGTAGAGCGACCTCTCACTCTGTATGGCATCAATACCAATACGCCCACGGAGTTCATGCTCTGAAAAGATACTGGCATCATAATGCTGATCCATCTTGTGGTAAGCAATATGCTCTATCACGGCAATGGCTTTCTGCTCGTTGATGATATTACCAGCACGAATAATAAACTCCTCTGGATTGCGACGATACATTCCAAAAGTCTCGGGCTTGATACCTGTCAGAATCGCAACTATCGTACTACGCTTCAAGCCCGTACGCTGTACCAATTCGCCTACGAGGTCATAACGCACACCACTTGCCACAGCTTCCTTCACCTTCACCGTCTTTGTCTTACCCTCCTGCATCGCCTGCCCAGCTTCGAGTTCTTCTCTTGACTGGATATTTGCCAGCGTACCCGATGTGACGGCAATACGAATTGCGGTAACATGGAGTGAATCGTCCAGTCCTACAATAGACTTACGTATTAGAGACTCTGTCTCAAAATCCACTTCATAGTAAGTCTTACAGTTGATACGTTTCCACAGGGCCTGAAACTCCTTCTTGTTAAATCGTTCCATCTGGAAATGGGCTGTCTCTTTGCCTCGACCATTCTCAACCTTAAGCACATCAGGATTAAACACCTTATCCAGCTCTTGAACAATAGCTTCCACGTCTTCTTGCCAATCCTCCAACTGCAGCGTACCAGCCTTCTTATCCTCAAAGTACTTATCTGTCAGCTTCTGCTTCTTCACATAGCCTGCTGATATAAGTTCCTCCAAGATGGTTGCTGCCTGCGACTCTGTAAGCGTCAGCTTCTCTCCGTTGGCTTTCACAATGGTCTTACCCGCAAACAATGCTGCCGTAACCAGTACTGCACGCGACGTAATACTCTCTGCAAGTTCTTTCTGCAATGCTTCCGAGAAGGTTTTATAACTCTCACTGGCTATCACCGTCAGCACATTCGTGTCATAGACTGCATCGCCCAGCAGGTCACTATCTTGCCGTTCGCCCTGCTGATTGACACAGAGACGCATACCACGTCCCACCTCCTGCCGCTTCTTCACTTCGTTGTTGCTCTGCTTGAGCGCACAAATCTGAAAGACATTAGGATTATCCCAGCCCTCTTTCAATGCCGAGTGAGAGAAGATAAAGCGGGTAGGCTCATCCAATGATAGGAGGCGTTCCTTATTGCGCATAATCAACTGATAGGCGTCGGGGTCATTAGCCTCCGTCTCACCTCGCTTCACCTTCGAGTCTATCATCTTTCCCTTCTTGTCCTGAGAGAAGTAGCCTGCGTGGGTCTGCTCGGCACTTATCCCTTGAAGATATTGTTTGTATTCTTCATCCCAGTAAAGGTCACGCACCTCATTCAGTACGGATACATATTCTTCCTCGAAGATTTCTGCCCATTGTCCTTTACGGGTTTGGCCACCAGAATCATAGATGCGATACTTCTCTACGGCATCTATGAAGAACAGGCTCAACACCTTAATTCCTTGCTTATAGAGCTGATGCTCACGCTCGAAGTGCTTCTGTATGGTGGTGCGAATCTGTATACGCCGTATCAACTCCTCCGTGATTGCTCCCATTGCCTGACCCTCATAGATTTCCTGACCATTACTCAAACGAATACATCCCTTCACGCCATCTATCCGCTCTATGATAAAGCCATCACGATAAGCCTCAAGCTCACCACTCTCCGCATAGAGGTCGAAGCCCTCATCTACCAGGCGTGTTGCCGTGCGCAAACCTACCCTACTCGTTGCATCAAAACTAATGCGGGCACGTGGTGCCTCGCCTTTCTTCTTCGACAGGACTATCGCATCGAGATAAAGATAACCATTCGTGGCGGTCGTACCAATCTGCTCTACTCCCATCACCTCTATCTTCTTCACCAGTCGCTTATTGAAGGCGTCAATAGCATCCAAACGATAAACCTGATTGTAAACATCTGCCTTGCGGTGCGTCGCACTATAAAGGAGCGAGAACAACGGGTTGAACTGCTGCAAACCCTGACGGGTCTTATTCTTCTTGTCGGTACCCAATACGCTCTGCGGTTCGTCTATAATCAGGATAGGGCGTGTCTCGCTGAGGATGTCTATCGGGCGACGATAATTAAAGTCCTCCAGCTTCATAAATATGCGGCGGGCATCCTTTCCAGTGGCATTGAAAGCCTGTGTGTTGATGACCATCACGTGTATCTTAGGGTCGGAAGCAAACTGGTCGATAGCTTTAGGATGTGCACTATCATACACAAAGTGCTGCATACGTTCGCCATATTCTTCTGCGAAATGGTCTGCCATCGTCTCAAGACTCTTGATGACTCCCTCACGAATAGCCACACTCGGTACCACGATGATAAACTTTGTCCAGCCATAGTGCTTATTGAGTTCGTACATCGTCTTGATATAGGTATAGGTCTTACCCGTTCCCGTCTCCATCTCTATGCTGAGTGCCAGTGTGCCATTGCCGTCACGAAGCACGTGATTGACTGGCTGCAGCTCTTGACTGATTTGCACTTCACGAATATTGCGAGTCAGCTCCTCATCGTTAAGTAGAATATCATGATTGCGAAAGCCCTGTGCGTCCAGTTCCAAAACTCCCTTACCCACATCTCTGCGGTAAACAAAGAAATCTTGTAACGGCTGCCCACGAAAGGCATTTACAACGGCTTGTGCCGCATCTCGTTGGAAGGCTTGATGTTTGAATTGTATCTTCATCTTATCTATTGTCTAATCATCATTACGTGCATTGGACAGCGTCCTACAATGAGGAACGAAATGTTCCCTGCGGTGGTACGCCAATGTTCCAGCGGCGGAACATTCATGTTCCGGCTTTGGAACATGAAAGTTCCAGTGCGGGAACATCCGTGTTCCAACACGAGAACACTCCACCACAGCCCTTACTCACGGCGTGGGCATTGGGACATATAGCAACTATATTTACCCATTGATGTTTAAGATTTAGTTAACTGATATTTATAACACGTGAATACGCTTATAGACTTCCTCATCATTCCAGCCACAGAACTGCTTGAACTTCTCATAGATATTCAGCTTGTCGGCATCGGTAGCGAAGCACTCCTCACGGAAGATGACACGCAGGGGCTTCAGCTCCGCAATACGACTGACAGCCTCAACACTGATTTCCTTATCAAAGCAAGCCACGAGTGCGCCTTCGTTCACAATGTGCAGGTGCTTACCATCTACCTCCTCCATTCGAAGCGGATAGTTTAGCTCCACACCCCAGTCCACCATACAGCCAAAGAGTAAGTCAAGCTCCGAGCGGTCATCCTTCACACTATCCACCTGCGCAAAGAGGTCTTGCTGCTCCAATCCAGCTGGCTCAAAGTAAACCTCCTCCATATTCGACGAGTCCGTACGAAGCACACGGAAGCCCTGATGGATTGGTTACACACACAGACAAGAAGATTGTCTTTGAGAAGGGGGGAGATAAGACACCAGGCAAGACGAGTGGAACTGTGGAGTGACAACTCACATAAGTCAGTTGTCCTGTTGACCAATAACCTTGAGCTTGATGTAAAGGACCTTGAGGAGATTTACAAGCGAAGATGGGCTATAGAGTCCCTTTACAAGCAGCTCAAACAGAACTTCCCACTGCATTTCTTCTATGGTGACAGTGTAAATGCCATACAGATACAGACATGGGTGGTACTCATTGCCAATCTGCTTTGTACCGTTATCTCCAGAATGATAAAAAGACACGTATCCTTCTCGCAGCTGGTACCCATGCTGAGGCTCACACTGATGTATTACACTGATTTCATCTCATTTATGGAAAATCCACCAAATGATGAACTCATCATAATAGCTGAAAAGGCAAATTCACCACCAAAAGAACTTAACTTATTTGATTAGGGGGCTTGGATTTCAAAAAAGAATGCGGAATTACCTATATAAAGACAATTCCGCAAGGATTTATATGTTATTTAAGTTTTACCGGACAGCAATATATTCTAATAATTATGTTACTCTCTTGTACCCTTTTACCCTTCCAAATAACTCTTTACTTTTCTACCTATAAAAAAGCGAGGAGCCCAATAAGGTTCCTCGCTTTATATGGATAGGATATTGAATTATCCAAAATTATCGTACATGATTGCATCCTGATCAACACCGATGCTGTCAAGATAATCTGTAACTGTCTTGATAAGCATTGGAGGTCCACAGAGATAGTACTCACAGTCCTCAGGTGCTTCATGATTCTTAAGATACTCATCACGGATACAGTTAACCGCAAAGCCAGTGTAATACTTTACTCCTGCCTCATCAGCCTTAGGGTCTGGACGGTCGAGAGAGAGGTGGAAGTGGAAGTTAGGATACTCCTTCTCAAGCTCCCAGAAGTCCTCAAGGAAGAACGCCTCACTGAGTGATCGCGCACCATAGAAGAAGTGCATCTCACGGTCGCGAGTATGGAGTGTCTTCGTCATGTGCATAATCTGCGCACGCAAAGGCGCCATACCAGCACCACCACCAATCCATATCATCTCCTTACCAGAAGTGAAGTTAGGATGGAAATCACCGTAAGGACCGCTCATCATCACCTTATCACCCTCCTTAAGAGAGAAGATATAGGTAGAGCCAATACCAGTTGGTACGTTCTGGAAACCTACCTGCGGACGGGGCAAGAAAGGCGGTGTAGCAATACGCACAGTCAGTGTGATGATATCACCCTCAGCCGGATAGTTCGCCATAGAGTATGCACGAACAGTTGGCTCTGGGTTCTTTCCCTTCAAAGAAAGGAGATTAAACTGCTTCCAAGGGCCGAGGTATTCCTCCCCGATATCGTTCTTATCGAAGTCCTTATCATAGTCGATGCAGTCGTAGGCAGGGATAGAAATCTGTGCATAAGAGCCTGGGATGAAGTCCATGTGTTCGCCAGGAGGCAAGGCAACCTTGAACTCCTTGATAAAACTTGACACATTCTTATTAGAGATAACAGTACACTCCCACTCCTTAACGCCCATGACAGACTCAGGAACCTTGAGTGACATATCACCCTTCACCTTACACTGACAACCCAAGCGCCAGTGGTCTTTGATCTCTTTACGGCTGAAGTGAGGACGCTCAGAGTCGAGAATCTCACCGCCGCCTTCTACTACCTGCAACTTACACTGCCCACAGCTACCCTTTCCACCACAGGCAGAAGGGAGGAAGACACCGTTCTCATTCAGCGTAGACAATACCGAGCTACCCTGATCAACGGTCATCTCCTTATCACCGTTAATTGTTATCTTTACCTTTCCGCTTGGACTGAGATACTTCTTAGACACAAGCAGGAGAATCACCAACACAAGGATGGTGATAAGGAATACCACAATACTTATTGTTATGAATTGTCCCATTGTTTACTTAGATTTAAGACCTGAGAAGCACATCATTGCCATTGCCATCAGTCCTACTGTAATAAATGTGATGCCAAGACCCTGCAAAGGCTTTGGTACATCAGAATATTCCATCTTCTCACGAATAGCACCCATTGCCACGATAGCCAATGTCCAGCCAAGACCAGAACCTGTACCATAGACAAGTGCGTCCCATACAGTACCGATATACTGTGTGCTTGCTGGGTCAAGACCGATACGCTGCTGCATAAAGAGTGAAGCACCCATGATAGCACAGTTAACGGCAATCAGCGGAAGGAAGATACCCAACGCACCATAAAGTGAAGGTGAGAACTTCTCAACAGCCATCTCCACAATCTGTACGATACCAGCAATGACAGCGATAAAGAGAATGAAACTAAGATAAGTAAGGTCAACACCCTCTGCAAGACAGTCTGGTCCGAGAACCTTAGTCAGCAAAAGATAGTTGATTGGTGTGGTAACAAGCAACACGAATGTTACGGCTACACCAAGACCCAATGAAGTCTTTACGCTCTTAGATACCGCAAGGTATGAACACATACCGAGGAAGAACGCAAATATCATATTGTCCACAAAGATGGACCGGAAGAATAAACTAATAAGATGTTCCATAATTACTTCTTGTCTTCTTTATAGAAATATGCACGATGAACCCAAATAACACAACCGAGAAGGATGAGTGCCATCGCTGGCATTGACATCATTCCGTTGTCCATATAACCTGCATGATAGAGGCTTTGTGGCAAAATCTTGAAGCCGAGCAATGAGCCACGACCGAAGAACTCACGGATAGCACCCACGATAACAAGTATCATAGCGTAACCTAAACCATTGCCGACGCCATCGAGGAAACTTGGCCATGGCTTATTGGTCATGGCAAACGCCTCAAGACGTCCCATAAGGATACAGTTGGTAATGATAAGTCCTACGTAGACAGAAAGCTCTACACTCACATCGTAAGATACTGCCTTAAGAATCTGACTAACAATCGTTACCAACGCAGCCACAACCACTAACTGTACGATAATACGAATACGGTTAGGGATTGTGTTACGGATAAGTGAAATAATAACATTTGAGAATGCCGTGATAATGGTAACGGCAAGTCCCATAACAATCGCCGGCTTCAGCTGTGAAGTTACGGCAAGGGCAGAACAGATACCGAGCACCTGGACCATAATTGGGTTGTCCAGATTCAGCGGATTGCTGAACACCTCTCTATTTTGTTTTGAGAATAAATCCATATTCTTATTGTTCTAAAGATTAGAATATTATTTGCTGTTCAGGAATTTAACGTAAGGCTGAAGTCCACCCTTTTCTGCATGGAACATCTCTGTTACACCATTACTGGTAAGCGTTGCACCTGTTACGGCATCTACCTGTGTAGATGGGTCTTCGATCTTCTTTTCAACAGCAAGTGCTATCTTCTGAGTATCGTTTCCGCTAAAGAGATGCTTACCCTTGAACAAATCCTGCCATGCCTTATTGTCTTTGATTTCAGCACCAAGACCAGCTGTCTCACTCTCGTGGTTGAAGTAAGCACCAAAGACGGTTCTCTTATCGCCATTGATAGCGATGAAACCATTGATAGGTCCCCAAAGACCGTTACCATAAACAGGGATAACATACTTATCCTCACCGTTCACCTTGCAACGGAACAAAGCGAGCTTGCCTTCCTTGGCATCCTTACTATTCAACTTAAAGCCAGCATCAACGCCACCCTGCTTTCCAGCCTCAACGACCTTACCATCTGCATTGATGATGTCATCTGCTATGATAATCTGCTTCCAAAGCTTAACAGCCTCCTCATTGCTCATATCACGATTCTGATTGAGTGCAAAGAGAATCTGCTTCTGCTGATCAAGCTGTACATTAGCATCCTGCATTGGCTTCAATGCTTGGAATACGAATGCAAGCAAAAAGGCTACAATCAACACGAGGATGACAGAATAGATAATTGTATAAGAATTACTATTTGTTTTCATTTCTTCGTCCTCCTTATTTATTTAGCACGCTTTGCGCGCTTGCTGATGTTTGACTGAACTACACAGTAGTCGATGAGTGGGGCGAACATATTACCAAAGAGGATGGCAAGCATCATACCCTCTGGATAACCTGGGTTCAACACACGGATGATGATAGCCATCGCACCGATGAAGAAACCATATACCCACTTACCTGTCTCTGTACGTGCTGAGGTTACTGGGTCGGTTGCCATGAATACTGCACCGAAGCAGAAACCACCTAAGACAAGGTGTTCATACCACTGAATTGGTGTTGCACCAGTTGAATGGAAGATAAGTCCCATCACGGTACCACCAAGGAATACGCTCAACATTGTCTTCCAGCTGGCGATGTTTGTCCAAAGAAGGATTACAGCACCGATAGCGATAGCGATGACAGATGTCTCACCCACAGAACCTGGGATAAGACCTAATACCATATCACATACAGATGCGTTCACACTTGTTCCCTGAGCAATCTCACCCAATGGCGTTGCCATAGTGAAACCGTCAGGCAGGTTATAGCCAAGTCCAAAAATTGATTCACGTGCTACCCAGATGCTATCACCCGTCATCTTACTTGGATAAGAGAAGAAGAGGAAGGCACGTGCAGCCAAGGCAACGTTGAAGATATTCATACCAGTACCACCGAAAATCTCCTTCGTAAAGATGACCGCAAAGGCAACAGCAAGTGCGAGTATCCAAAGTGGTGTAGTCACAGGAATAATCAATGGAATCAGAATACCTGATACAAGATAACCTTCCTGAATCTCCTCACCCTTCCACTGTGCCCAAGCAAACTCAATACCTAAGCCGACAATGTAAGACACAAGAATCTTTGGCAACAGAGCAAGCATACCATAGAGGAACATTCCCCAGCAGGTAGCATCAGCCAACTTACCAGCTGCTAAAGCGTTCTGATAGCCGATATTGTACATACCGAAGAGCATCGCTGGTACCAATGAAAGTACCACCAAACTCATAATTCGCTTCGAGTCAATAGCGTCATGGATAGAAGTACCGCTCTTTGATGTCTCGTTAGGAACATAAAGGAACGTCTCGAAACCATCGTAGACACTCTTGAAAGCGTGAAGCTTTCCGCCCTCCTCAAAGTTTGGGCGTATCTTATCGAGATAATTTCTTAAACTCATAATACTTTATTATAGGGTTCTTAAAGTCCAAAAATCAGTTTCCAAATTGTTACAAAGCTTTTGTAATGCTATTACAAGTTAGCTGTAATGTTATTACAAGCCTTTTGTAATGTTACTACAAAGCATTTGTAATGCACTCATCAAGCATGGTTTACATCCTTTTACGTCTATAACAGCTGATGGGATTATCATTAATAACACTTTGAGAAACCTTATTTAAAACTATAGTTAAAGTTATTGTGGGCTTTTGACCCCTATGCATTCTCTTTTCGAAGGATATCTAATCCCTCACGGACAATCTTCTGCAATGGTAATTTTGAACTATCGACAAACTCTGCAAGAGCGAAGTCTTCAGGACTTACTTCATAAATACCCAATTCTTCTTGACGGTCAATATTACCTGAGATAATTGATTTTACGAGATACTCACCATAGATATCCATGGGTAATACCTTATCATACTCTCCGCTCATAATCATATGACGTTCACCACCTTTTATACGAGCATCAAGGTCATAAGATTTCTTTCCTTGCAACCAAGTGAAGTAACTACGTGAGGTTGAGAAATCTTTGAAACGAGGAAGCATCCAGCCGAAGATTTCGTGTACATCATCACCCTCTGGAATCAATGTTACCTCAGAAGTATGTGCTCCAAGTACAGCCTCATCTGATGCAACAACACCTGTAAGAGGATTACCATTTAGAACTCTCACATGGCAACCATCAGCAATATTATCTGCCAAAATATCCTTCAAAGGAGTACCTACAAGAGCATCAACATATCCTGTCTGTTTCACCTTACTACCTGCAATGGCTACACGACGCACAAGAGAGACCTTACCTGTATTGAATAATCGACCAAAGAAAATAACAGCAGTAGGATCTACTGTCCACACGATTTCGCCCTTATTAACAGGAGAAATATTGTTCACTTGCACACCAACATTACCAGCAGGACATGGACCATCAAAGACATTTACGTTAACATCCTTAGCGTTCACTAAAGCATTAGCTGATTGTTTCGCGCCAATACCGAGATAAACAGTTGCAATTTTAGACAGTGCTGTTAAACCTGTTTGGAAGTCCATCTCCTGTCCTTTCAATTCAAATTCGAAGTCGCCTTGCAATGGTTTATCACGAAGAGCAGAAACAAAGATAGCCTTTGGTTCCGTGTTTGGTCGAGTTGCAACAGCATAAGGTAACTGATTGATATAACCAAACAATCCCGCTTTAACAAAGAACTCTTCACCTCTTCTGCAGATAAGTTATCTACTTGCTTAACACCGAAGTCTGTAAATTCTTGTTGATTATCAGCTTCGATTTTCACACGCAGCACTTTACGTCTCGCTCCACGTTCAATGGCCGAAACTATACCGCTCACAGGTGAAGCAAAACCTACATCAGGGCAACCCTTGTCCACAAACAGCGAGTCGCCAGCTCGAACATGTTCACCCTCACGAACGACAACTTTCGGCGTTAAACCTATAAAATCATCCGGCACCAATGCGTACTCCTTAGATGATTTTACAGACAACATCTGCTCTTGTGCACGTCCTGTAAGGTTAATGTCTAAGCCCTTTCGTAACTTAATTACATTTGCCATAACAATTATATAAATGCGATATTATCTTATTTCATTCATGAATATTGTGCAAATGTAGCAAAATTTAAGGAGATTAGGAACATTTATATGTATTTATTTCAGCGCAAAATGTTTTTTTAGTAGTTTTGCAAATGCATTGAAGAAGCTTAGAACCACTTTCCGATGGATTATATGGACTTTAGTTAGTCTTTATATTGTCTTGATTGTATTGTTGCACATCCCAACAATACAAACTTTTGTTGCACATAGAGTAGCAGATGCTGCTTCAACAAAGCTAGGAACAGAAGTTCGTATTGGGCGTATAGACCTCGGCGTTTTAAATAGGTTTATCCTCGATGATATTCTTATTTATGATCAAAACAAAAAGAAGATGGTTTCGGCCTCTCGTATTGGTGCAAAAATTGATATTATGCCATTACTCCGTAGTGGAGATATTAATATTTCTTCTGCACAGATTTTTGGATTAGACGCCAACTTATACAAAAAAGATAAGGATGCCAAGCCTAACTTTCAATTTGTCTTAGATTCTTTAGCTTCCAAGGATAATAGTAAGAAAACCCCATTACACCTAGCCATTAATAGCCTTGTCATTCGTAATGGCAAAATTAAATATGACATATTAGATGCCCCCCAAACACCCAATAAGTTCAACATTAACCATCTTTTGTTAAGCAGTATATCCTCACACATCATTGTGAACAAGCTGGATAATAACTCCCTTTGGGCTAATCTTAAATCCTTGTCATTTAACGATGCTTCTGGAATAAGCGTCAAACAACTTACATTTGAAACAAAGATAGACCAACACCAAGGTTTTATCAATGATTTTAGCCTCATATTGCCTAATAGCCATGTGAAGTTAAAACAATTATCTACTCATTACCAATTAGAAAATAAGAAACTAATAAATAAAAGTTTAAAATATTCTATTAAAGGATTTAAGGCAGACTTTACTCCTTCCGATTTTGCACCTTTCACAGATGACTTGAGAAGCCTTCATACAAACTATTCCACTGCTTTGGAGGCAAAAGGCACATACGATGATGTTAGAATTGGACTTTTATCCATAAAGAATGAAGATTTATCAACATTATTACACGCTAAAGGTTGGGTTAATAATTTACACCATAGACCTAATTGGAAATTCTCTCTTAATCCGATAACAATAAACAATGCGACATTAAAAACCATTGCAAAACTTCTACATCAAGCAATCCCTTCAACACTTAACAATCTTGGTGATATTTACTATAAAGGTTCCGTATCCTCTATTGGAGGAAATCTTAATGCACATGGAACATTAAGAAGTAGTGCTGGAGAAGTACGATTAACAGCCAATGTTTATGGTAAAAACATTCGCGCGAAAGTAAATACATCTAACTTTAATCTTGGGCGAGTACTAGCTAATCCTGACTTTGGAATGGTTAGTACAAATATCTTCGTTGATGGGAAAACTAACCTTTCATATATATTAACAAAAGGTGACATCTTTTCTTTCGAATATAAAGGATATAACTATAAAAATGTTCATCTCAACAGCTTATATAAGGAGGATGCCTTTATAGGAGATTTATCTATCAATGATCCTAATGGAAAGTTAGCAATTAAAGGAAAAGCCTATAACATCTTAGCATTCATCAAAAAGAGAGAAAGATTGTCTGCTGATATATCTATCAATGCACAAGGAGTTAATCTTGTCGCATTACATTTGACCAACACACTAGGCAATAGAACGTTCTCATTTAAAAGCCAGATTAAAGGGTCTGGTTCCAATATTAACAATATAATAGGAACATTGGATGTCTCTCAGTTCATGCTCTATGGAGACAAAGAAAATATAAATCTTGACCACATCAATGTGGTCATGAACAATGGACTTATTACCAAATCTTTAAAAGCAAAGACCGACTTTGGAGAGATTGATATTAATGGACAATATAATTACCAATCACTTCCTCAGAGTATTATCTCCGTATTAGGACATTATCTTCCAAGTATTGTCAACCAGCATACCAACTACCACATGGTAAAGGATCGGAATGCTTATACGTTCTCTTTGAAGCTTAATAACACGCAATTAATCAATCAATTACTTAAGACTTCTATCATTTCTCCCTACCCCATTGTAGCTAGCGGTGCTATAAATGAAGGACGAAATGAAATAAAGTTATCTCTTGATGCAGCAGATCTTACCTACGCTGGGCAACAATTACAAAACTTATCTATTGATATTTCTACGCTTTCAGAAGGTCTATTAGCTCGACTATCTGGAGAAAGAAAGGGTGCTAAAGGTCCACACCTTATAGTTAATGCAGAAGGACTCATTAAGAATAATACAATTAGTTCTGATGTAAATTTCCAAATTCCTGGTCACACTGCATTGTCTGGAGATATCAATAGTATTGTGGAATTTACTCATCATAATGGTGATTTGGAGACACAATTACACTTCAATCCTTCTAAGATTAATATTGATACTATCACATTAAATGTTCTTCCATCGGACTTATCTTATAGGCGAAACAACCTTAACATCAGTCATTTTGAAATATCTAATCGCAACCAACATCTTATTGCGAATGGTGTTACGTCAGGTAATATGAACGATTCCATCACCGTAAAGTTCAAAGAAATAGACGTACCCTATATTCTAGACCTTGCCAATTTCCATAGCGTAGAGTTTTCTGGTACAGCCTCTGGCACAGCCTCTATCAAATCTTTCTTCCATCAACCTAAGATGGAAGCTAACCTCGAAGTGCACAATTTCAAGTTTGAGAAGGGAGATATGGGAACACTCTACGCCAATGTAAACTACGATAAGGAAGGTAAAATCGGTATTGATGCACATACGGATACTGACGATGGAGCATTAACAGAAATCAAAGGATATGTGGATATAAAAAATAGTTATATCAACCTTCCTATTTACGCACACAACACACATTTATCATTCCTCAAGACCTTCTGTGATTCTTTCATGGATAAAATAAAACTTAGAGCTAACGGGTGGTGCAAGGTTGTTGGTCCGCTAAGCGATGTAAATCTTGAGGGTGATATGGAGGCTAATGGCAATGTTTATATCAAACCAACAGGGACAACATACGATTTAATGCGGGGACGCATACGCATCATACCAAATGAAATCATCTTTGCCAACGACACTATTACTGATCCTTATGGGCATATCGGCATCGTTACTGGAGGGTTACATCACAATAGTTTGAGACACTTGACCTATGATATAAATGTCGAAGCACAGAATCTTCTTGCTTACAACTTCCCCAAACATCTGGGCAAAGAGTCTTTCTGGGGCATCGTATATGCTACAGGTAATTGTCACATAAAGGGTGGTCCAGGCACAACGACATTGGATGTAGAAATGAAGCCTTGCAAGAATACATTCATTACCTACAATGCCGCTACAACCAATGACGCTGGAACAAACAACTTTATCCATTGGTTAAATACACCGAAGGACAGTATAGAAAGTATCTCTCCAGAGACAAATGAGACACTATCAGTACCGACAAAGACTATTTCATCACCACGTCCTATATCAAAATCTGGATTTGCAAACATACCTAGTGACTTGCACATGAATTTCATCTTGAAGACTAACCCTAACCTAACATTAGGCGTCTTAATGGATGAAACGACTGGTGATAACATCAAACTTAATGGTTCTGGCATTATTCGAGCCACCTACTATAATAAGGGAGTATTCCAGCTCTTTGGTAATTATAATGTAGATTACGGACAATATAACCTCACCATTCAGAATATTATTAAGAAACAGTTCATATTCCAACAAGGTTCTACTATTGCTTTTGGTGGCGATCCATTCAACGCAACATTAGATTTGAAAGGTGTCTATACAATTAACTCCGTACCATTGAGCGATTTGGGACTTGGCAATTCTTTCAGCTCTAACAATACGAAAGTGAATTGCCTACTAGATATAAATGGAACGCCTGGCGCACCTTCCGTCAACTTCGGACTCGATCTCCCTACCCTATCTTCAGATGCACAACAAATGGTACGTTCTGTATTAAACTCTGAACAAGAACTGAACCAGCAGGTACTTTACTTACTTGCCGTCGGGCGCTTCTACCCACAGAGTAACAATAATAGAACCGCACAAGGCAATAGAACTCCAAGTGGAGCTTCGCTCGCTATGCAAAGTCTTTTATCAGGAACTCTTTCTCAGCAAATAAACACAGTGTTGTCAAATGTGATAAACAATAATAACTGGAACTTCGGAGCAAATATTGCGACAGGTAATGAAGGATTCGATAATGCAGAATATGAAGGAACATTGTCAGGTAGCATACTTAACAACCGACTCCTATTCAACGGACAATTCGGTTATCGTGATAATGTAGCGAAGAATAATTCCTCCTTCATCGGAGACTTTGACATTCGTTATATCTTATCACCTAATGGGAATATTGCATTCCGATTCTATAACCAGACAAATGATCGATACTTCACACGCAATTCTCTCACAACGCAAGGAATAGGTCTTATCTTGAAGAAAGACTTCAATAAGCTAAGTGATATTTGGAAGAAGAAGAAGAAAAAGACAAAAAAACGTAGTCAAAAACTCTGATATTCAGAATATTATTAGTAACTTTGCACCGATTTGGGTGTATTATACCCATTTCATACAAGGTAATATAAAGTCAAACTTTATTAATTAAATTATTTTTTTAAACACTTTATGACAAATTTCAAAGACGTCCAGAATGTACAGCCTTTAGCTGACTTCAACTGGGATGAGTTCGAGAACGGCGCACACGCTGAGGCAAGTAAGAACGATCTTACTAAGGCTTATGACGAAACTCTTAACAAGATCCGGGGAGCACCGGTAGTTGAAGGTACTGTTATTTCAGTTGACAAGAAGGAAGTAGTTGTTAACATCGGCTACAAGAGCGATGGTATCATCCCTGCTTCTGAATTCCGTTACAACCCAGAGCTCAAGGCTGGTGACAAGGTAGAGGTTTATGTTGAGAACCAGGAGGACAAGCGCGGTCAGCTCGTTCTTTCTCACAAGAAGGCTCGCCTCCAGAAGAGCTGGGAGAATATCAACAAGGCACTGGAGAACGACGAGGTTATCCAGGGTTACATCAAGAGCCGCACTAAGGGTGGTATGATTGTTGACGTATTCGGTATCGAGGCATTCCTTCCAGGCAGCCAGATTGACGTTCACCCTATACGCGACTACGACGTATTCGTTGGTAAGACAATGGAGTTCAAGGTTGTTAAGATTAACCAGGAGTTCCGTAACGTAGTCGTTTCACACAAGGCACTCATCGAGGCTGAGCTCGAGGCACAGCGTAAGGAGATTATCTCTCACCTTGAGAAGGGTCAGATCCTCGAGGGTACTGTTAAAAACATCACATCTTACGGTGTATTCGTTGACCTCGGTGGTGTTGACGGACTCGTACATATCACTGACCTCTCTTGGGGCCGCGTAAGCGATCCACATGAGGTTGTTGCTCTCGACCAGAAGATTAACGTTGTTATCCTCGACTTCGATGAGGAGAAGAAGCGTATCGCTCTCGGTCTCAAGCAGCTCACTCAGCACCCTTGGGATTCTTTGGATCCTAACCTCAAGGTTGGCGACCACGTTAAGGGTAAGGTAGTTGTTATGGCTGACTACGGTGCATTCGTAGAGATTCAGCCAGGCGTAGAGGGCTTGATCCACGTTTCAGAGATGAGCTGGAGCCAGCACTTGCGTTCTGCACAGGAGTTCATGAAGGTTGGTGACGAGGTTGAGGCAGTTATCCTCACACTCGACCGCGACGAGCGTAAGATGTCTCTCGGTATCAAGCAGCTCAAGGAAGACCCATGGGAGGCTATCGAGGTTAAGTATCCAGTAGGCTCTAAGCACACTGCAAAGGTTCGCAACTTCACTAACTTCGGTATCTTCGTAGAGCTCGAGGAAGGGGTTGACGGTCTTATCCACATCAGCGACCTCTCTTGGACAAAGAAGGTTAAGCACCCATCTGAGTTCACTTCACAGGGTTCTGAGATTGAGGTTGTTGTTCTCGAAATCGATAAGGAGAATCGTCGCTTGAGCCTCGGTCACAAGCAGCTCGAGTCTAATCCTTGGGATGAGTACGAGGCAATCTACACTCCAGGTTCAATCCACGAGGGTAAGATTACCGAGTCTATGGACAAGGGTGCTGTTATCACTCTCAACGAGGGTGGTGAGGGCTTCGCTACTCCAAAACACCTTGTTAAGCAGGACGGCACACAGGCACAGCTTGGTGAGGTTCTCCCATTCATGGTAATCGAGTTCGTTAAGGACACTAAGCGTATCATCCTTTCTCACTCTCGTACATTCGAGGAGGTTAAGGAAGAGCCACGTCGCCAGCGTCCAGCAGCTCAGAGCAAGCCAAAGAATGATGCAGCTGCTATCAACAACGTTGCAGCAGGTACATCTCTCGGCGACCTCGGTGTTCTCGCTGACTTGAAGAAGAAGATGGAGGGTGGCAAGTAATTTGCACTCTAAAATCTAACATAAATAAAGAGTATCAAGTTTTCTTGGTACTCTTTTTTTATTCTCTTAGCTCTTTGTTGATCAGAACACCTATTCATATATAGGACTATCGTAATTGCATATCGGCTGTGCACTACAACGGGGCCTTATCTTTACCAATCTTGTTCTTATGTGAAACGAAAAGAATGTACGCTCACAAATACCAGCTCACTCCCTAATTGTTAATCAAGAAACTGCTTGAAACTTTCCATTAAATTCAGTATCTTTGCAAAAAAAACAAAATGCAGGAAAATAACAATCAAACTTTATGGCAGATAATTAAGAGTTATTTCAATGTCTTACCTGACAAAGACGGCGAAAAATATGTTATTAAACAAATAACTAATGGCATCAACTTTCAAGGTTCTAATCTCTGGATACTTATCTTTGCCGTATTTATTGCATCCTTAGGCTTAAATGTCAATTCAACAGCAGTAATTATTGGTGCTATGCTCATCTCTCCACTGATGGGACCAATCATCGGTATGGGATTAGCTCTTGGAATTGCTGACTTGGACTTGTTCAAACAGTCCATAAAAAACTATTTGGTAAGTACGTTCATTAGCGTTGTTACTGCAACTATCTACTTTACACTTTCACCTATCACGGATGCTCAATCCGAACTCTTAGCACGCACATCGCCTACCCTTTATGACGTATTGATAGCTCTTTTTGGTGGTGCTGCTGGATTCTTAGCTATGTCAACAAAAGGAAGAAACAACGTGGTGCCGGGTGTTGCCATTGCCACAGCCTTAATGCCACCACTTTGTACAGCAGGTTATGGTCTTGCTGTACAAAACACATCCTACTTCTTTGGGGCATTTTACCTTTATTTCATCAATACTGTTTTCATTGCTTTTACAACCTGTCTTGGTGTACGCTTTCTGCATTTTCATAGAAAGCAGTTTATCAATCGTGAACAAATGAGACGAGTAAATTTTTACATCGTCAGCATTATCATTATCACAATTATCCCTGCAAGCTACATGACATGGAACATCATTAAGCAAAGTGTATTTGAAAATAACATAGAGAATTTCGTTACAAAGGAACTTAATTATAGCGGAACAAACATTCTCTCACACCAATACGACCTAAAAACCAAAACCCTCCATGTGGTAGCGGTGGGCAATCCGATATCAACTGATTCGATAGCTAAAGCACAAAAAATGATGACTAATTATCAGCTTGATGGCTACGCACTAAAGGTGATACAAGGATCTAACTCTGATAGCTTATTACTCCTACAGCACAAGAATAAAGGTCAGTTGATGGTAGGAGAAAAAAATACGGCTGAATGGCAAGAACTTGCATATAACAACGATGTGCTAAAGAAGGAACTAACTTCTTATACACGTTATCCAGTACTTGCTAACGACATGCGAGAAGAACTTAAAGTCGTATGCCCCTCAGCAAAGAGTATTATACTTTCAAAAGCATCTGAGTCTTTCGTTGATTCTGCTTCAATTAAAAATCATATCGTGGCTATAGTCAAAACAAACAAGCCTCTTGCCAAAGACAACAGAAAACAGCTATATGACTGGCTTAAAGTGAAAGTCAAATCTGATAGCCTTGAATTAATTATTTTACCATAATAGTAGTATTATGCAAGAGTAAGAAATACCAAACCATCACGGGTTTGGTATTTTTTTATACTTACATACATAAATAAAAACAAGATTACTTTTCCTTATAGCACAAGCGTATAAAACTTCTTACAAGGTTACTACCTAAACCATGCTTGCCAAATTATCACTTTGGAGATAACAATATAGAGTAAACACGCATTAGCTAAACGCTATATTAGTTACACATAGTAAATTATAGAAGAAAGGTCATAGATAGTTCTGCGTAAATTCCATTATCAAAAAAAGAGTCAACAACTTATCTTAAAGCACACAACAGATTTCGAAAAAAACATTACAAATTCAATAGACTATATCACTTTAAAAGAAAGGAAAATTCATCCTTTTAGCATCTTTACAACAATCTGTTTATC